>MKWU01001005.1_pt1 | contig 51604 bp, 50 predicted proteins | sample 809101 | NCBI WGS metagenome assembly MKWU01 (sample SAMN05860141, study PRJNA318959) | sponge metagenome | host: Aplysina aerophoba | place: Slovenia: Piran, Adriatic Sea, Gulf of Piran | collected 2013-05-07 | reverse complement strand
CCCACTATCCACAGGAATCGTCACCCCCTCCCCGCACCCCACCCCCTTTACCGCCGCCTCGTTCCTGTGGATCTTTGGATGCGGCAACAGCTTCACTTCGTGTGGATTTTTCAGTGCGGCAACTGGCCCCCTGCGAGGCGGGTCGGCAGGTACGGCTCCGCGGTTGCGGAGCCCGGTCCGTCACCAGGTAAAGAATGAGCCGGACGGCCAGCGGTCGCGGTAGCCGGTGGTGAAGTAGCCCTCGAAGGGCCGCTCGGCAGCGCCGCCCCGCCACGGCCGCCGCGCCCAGCCCGGGCCGGCGAGCAGGTCGCCGGTCTCGCCCAGGTGGGCGAGCAGCAGGTCGTGCAACTCGTTGCGCACGGCGGCGTGTTCGGCGGCGGCGATCAGGTTCACCGTCTCGCCGGGATCGTTGTGCAGGTCGTACAGTTCGTCGCCGTCGAGCAGGTTGACCGCCAGTTTCCAGTCGGCGGTGCGCACGCAGCGGATCGGGTAGCAGCCGCCGGCCTGGTGCTGGCCGATTCCGAACCGGTGATACTCGCTGAACGCGGCGCTGCGGTGCTCGGCGGCGGCGCGCCCGCCGCGCAGCACGGGCAGCAGCGACCGCCCGCTGTACCCAGCGCTGCGTGGAAACCGCCGGCCGTCCGCACCGGCGCCGCCGGCTTCGCCCAGAATGCCGGCCGCGTCCAGCACGGTGGGAAACAGATCAAGGCTGCTGGTCAGACATTCCAGGCGATTGGCCGCCGGCAGGCTGGGGCCGGCCACCACCAGCGGCACCGCCACCGTGTGGTCGTACATGGTCGGGCCCTTGGCGCACAGGCCGAAGGCGCCGAGGTGGTCGCCGTGGTCGGAGGTGTAGATCAGCAGCGCTTCGGGACAGTAGCGCTCGACCGCGTCAAGCAGGCGCCCGATTTCGTGGTCCGCGTAGCTGTTGCAGTCGTAGTACTTGTGGTAGTAGGCGGGGTACTCGCCGGGTGCCGCGCGGGCGGCCGCCAGCCAGGCGGAGTAGTCGCGCTGCAGGCGCGGCTTGTCGTGCGGGCAGGCGGGGAACGAAGCGGGGCGGGGCAGGCGATCCTGGTCGTAGCGGCCCTGGAACGCCGGCGGGCAGATGTAGGGGCCGTGCGGTTCGTCCAGCTCCACGGCCAAGAACAGCGGCGTGCCGGAATCGCGGCGCTGCAGCAGGCCGATGGCGCGGTCCACCACGCGGTGCGCGAAGCAGAAGCGCTCATCCTGCAGCCCGCGCAGCCAGCCGCCGAAGCGGTTGGCGCCGTCGCGGCCCACCTCCTCGTAGAAGCGGCGCAGGTCGTACCACGTGTCGTCGGCAAAGCCGCCGCCGCCGCGCACCGCACCGTCGTAACCGCCGGCGTCCAGGTGCCACTTGCCGACGTGGTGGGTGGCATAGCCGGCCTGCGCGAGCAGCTCGCCCAGCATCGGGACCGCTCGGGAAGGCGCGATGTTGTTGCACACGGCGCCGTTGCGGTTCGGCGGCAGCCCGGTGTACCACGCCGATCGCGCCGGCGTGCATAGCGGCGAGGCGGCGATGCAGGTGTCGAACAACGTGCCGCGTGCTGCCAGCCGGTCGATGTTGGGCGTGGCCGGAAGCTGTACCTCCGCGCCGTCGGCCGCCCCCGGCCGATGCCAGTGCGCCGGTCCGTATGCCGACACCATGTCGCGCCCCTGCGTGTCGGTGGTGATGAACACGATCGGCGGTGGCGAGCCCATGCGTATAGGATAGACGCGTGGCCAGCCGCATGCCACACGGACGGCACCATACGGCCGCACTACTTGGCGCGGCCATCGACACGGGGCGCCTGCGTGGGTACCTTTCGGCGGCATCGGAGCCCGGCCGAAGCGGCCTCCCCGAAGCGGGTTGGCCGCAGCGGTCGCCGGCGGGCGTCGAACCGCGTCCCGACTAACCGGGCTCCTGCAGAGGTGAATTGAAATGAAGATTGAGCGACATGTACCGGGTGCACCCTGCTGGGTGGACCTGGCCACTACCGACCAGGCAGCGGCCAAGGCATTCTACGGCGGGCTGTTCGGCTGGAGTTACGAGGACGTGCCGATGGACGAGGCCGGGCAGCAGCACTACAGCATGGCGAGCCTCGACGGCTCCTACGCCGCGGCCATCTGCACGCAGCAGGAAGAGCAGCGGCAGATGGGCATTCCTCCGCACTGGAGCGTGCATCTGACCGTCGAGGATGTCGACGCCACCGCCGGGCGGGTCAGCGGTCTCGGCGGCACTCTGGTGATGGAACCGTTCGACGTGTTCGAGTCGGGGCGCATGGCGGTGCTCAGCGACCCTGCCGGCGCCGCGGTGGCACTGTGGCAGCCGCGCAACCACGTCGGTGCCGGTGTGAAGTACGAGCCTGGCGCCATGGTGTGGTGCGAGTTGATGACTACCGACCCGGAAGCCGCCACGACCTTCTACACCGAGCTCCTTGGCGTGCAGAGCGAACGCCAGACCATGGAGCACGGCGTCGAGTACACGGTCCTGATGGCGGCGGGCATGCCGGCCGCCGGTCTCATGGCGCTGCCCGATGAGCTGCGCGCCATGCAGATCCCGTCGCACTGGAGCGTGTATTTCCAGGTCGCCGACGTGGACGCCTCGGTGGCGTCGGTCACCGCCGCGGGTGGCGCCGTCAACATGCCGCCGACCGACATTGCCACGGTGGGACGAATCGCCTCCGTGAGCGACCCGCAGGGGGCCGGTCTCGGGCTGATGGTTCCTGAGAGCACCGATTGACGAGCCGGTCCGCCGACGGCCGCCCCTTGGCAGGGTAGCGTGGCTTGCTGCTGCTCTGCCGGAGGCGGGGACGGCGGCCCGCTAAGCGACGACTGGAAGCACCTCCACGGCATAGGCGGCGTCGATGGAACGCCCGAGGACCGGGTCGTCGAGGCACATCTCAAACCGGTCCGCGTGGCCAAGTGCGCCAATCACCGGCAGTGTGCCGCAGAACATCGCGGTTTCGGGGGATGGTGGGGCCGGCGCTTGCGTCCGGTAGCGCTCGAGCAGCTCCTCGGGCCGTAGCAGGGCCGCGGCGGGGCCTTCCTGGTAGAGCCGCCGTTCGCCGCCGGCAACCGCCCAGGAGCGCAGCATCACGTCGTCCCAGTGGTCCGCCACCTCGCTGAACAGCCAGAATTTGCCTCCGACCGGCTTGGCGCACAGCTGCTTGGCCAGGCTCACGCCGGCGCGCTCTGCGGCGCGGTCGGTATGGTCCGACCCCACGCCGATCCACAGCTCGGCGCCGGCGGCGAGCAGCACCGGCTCGACTTCGCCGCTGGAGTCGGTGCCCAGAACCTGGATCGCGGCGGCGGTGGTGGTGAGCAGCGCGGCCGCGGCACGGTAGAAGGTGGGCACGGCGGCCGGCCGCGGCACGCCGATCGCTTCCAGTTCCTCGATGTGTGCCTCGGTGGCGGCGGCGTCGCGCCCCGTCCAGCCGGCGATTACCAGGCGCCGGACTGTCACCGCCCGCGCCTCGGCCGCGCGGTCCCGGCGCAGAAGGTTCAATTTCAACGTCACCCGTTCCCTCCCGGACTGGCCGACGAGGCCGTGGTTGGGGCGCTACCTGGGCTGTCATGGTTCGGCACGCGGCCTGGCCGCGCCTCGCGAGCGCTCATGCGTGGTAGCGGGTGATGTGCTCTACCGACACGTTGACGATCGGCGCCGGCGCGGTACCGCGGCGCAGCGCCTCGGCCAGGATCGAGGAGGTGGAACTGGAGCCGCGCCCGGAACGGTACACCAGGATCCTTCCGGTCAGGCACTCGCCGCGCAGCGCACTGCGCCGGCCTACCACGATGCCGGTAGCAGCGTCGAACTCGCCCGCCAAGCTGATGGGCTCGGCCGACACCACGGCCTCGCCGCGCGCCCGGCCCTCGGCGAAGATCCTGAACGGAAGGTCGACGCCCGGCTTCAACTCAGCCATCGACGATTCCCGACACGGCCGCCTCCACGCACTCGGCGGTGGAGCGGAACAGGGTCTCCACCCGCATGCCGGTCGGGGCGTAGTGGGCGAACTTGGCCGAGTTGGTGACCCCCACCACGTTCGCCGTCGCCCATGCGCCGCTCTTCCGTCGTCAGCTTCATTCGCCAGGCTCGCGTGATGACCTCAGGCCGGGTCAGGTAAGAATCTGCGCCAGGAACTGCTTGGTGCGCTCGTGCCGAGGGTGTTCAAGCACCTCCTTCGGGGTGCCGATTTCCACCACCTTGCCCTCGTCGAACATCACCATCCGATCCGCCACCTGCCGCGCAAAACCCATTTCGTGGGTCACCACGATCATCGTCATGCCCGATTCGGCCAGTTCCACCATCACGTCCAGTACCTCCTTGATCATCTCCGGATCGAGCGCCGAGGTGGGCTCGTCGAACATCATGATCTTGGGCTGCATGGCCAGCGCGCGGGCAATGGCGACGCGCTGCTGCTGGCCGCCGGAAAGCTGGCCCGGGTACTTGGCGGCCTGCTCCGGTATGCCGACCCGCTCCAGATACTGCATGGCAAGGGTGCCGGCGTCGTCCTTCGACAGGTGGCGCACCAGCATCGGCGCAAGCGTGATGTTGTCGATCACCGTCAGGTGCGGGAACAGGTTGAACGACTGGAACACCATGCCGATTTCGCTGCGGATGGCGTCGATGTTGCGGATGTCGGCGGACAGCTCGATGCCGTCCACGAAAATGTCGCCGCGCTGGTGCTCCTCGAGCCGATTGAGGGTGCGTATGAAGGTGGACTTGCCGGAGCCGGAGGGGCCGAAGATCACCATCTTCTCGCCCTCGTATATCTCCATCGAGATGCCGCGCAGCACGTGGAAGTCGCCGAACCACTTGTGCAACTCGCGCACCACGATGATGCCGTTGCGCTCCTCATGGCCTTGCCCGTTGGCCTTGTCGCCGGTCTGCGCCACTATCCTACCCCCTTGCTCATTGACCGTTCGATGGCGCGGCTCACACTGGTCATCGCGTAGGTGAACACCCAGTACACCGCCGCCACGAACAGGAACATCTCGATCTCGGCGTTGAACCATTGCTGCCGGCCCGACAGGATGGCGTTGGCGGTGCCGAGGAAGTCGAGCAGCCCGAGCAGCGAGATCACCGCGGTGTCCTTGAACAGGATGATGAACTGTCCAACGATTGCCGGCAGCACGTTGCGCAGCGCCTGCGGCAGCACGATGCGCGCCGTGATGTGGTGCACCCTCATGCCGAGCGCGCGCGCCGCTTCGAGCTGGCCGGACGGCACCGACTGCAGGCCGCCGCGCACGTTTTCGGCCATGTAGGCGGAATTGTTCAGGATCAACGCCACCAGGCCGCGCGTCAGCCGGTCCATGTCCATCCAGTCGGGCAGCAGCAGCGGCAGCAGCACCTGGGTAACGAACAGCAGTGCCAGGATCGGCGTGCCGCGCAGCACCTCGATGTACGCCACGCACGCCACCCGCACGAACGCCATCGAGCTGCGCCGTCCGAGCGCGAACAGGATGCCGAGCGGGAACGAGATCACGATGCCCGCCTGCGACAGCAGCAGGGTAACCATCAGACCGCCCCACTGCTTGGTGCCCACGAACGGCAGCGCCTCGCTGGCGGCGAAGCCGCGCAGAAAAACCAACCCGCCAAGAAACAGCACCAGCCAGGTCGCCAGTACCGAGCGCGCGCTGCCGAACACCGTGGAACGGCCCAGCAGCCAGCCGGCCCCCACCAGCACCGTGTTGAGCAGCAGGTAGACGCGGAACCCCGCCGCCAGACTGGCGAATTCGACCGGCAGCGCCGCCACCAGCGGCGCCGCGACCGCCAGGCTGATGGCGAGCCGGCGGCAGAAGCCGGGCCACACCGACCAGCCGAGCCCGAGCACAAAGGGGAGGGCGAGCATCACCGCGCCGGCGCGCCATATCTCCTCGTCCGGATACTGGCCGACCAGCAGCACCTGCAGGTTCTGCGTCAGCACCGCCCACTCGGCGGTAAGCAGCACCCAGCCGCCGAAGCCGCGCACCAGGTAGTACAGGGCCACCAGCACGCCGAGCGTGAGCAGTGCGTTGTACCAGGTGTCCAGCAGGTTGGCGCGCACCCAGCCGAGCGGGCCGGTGCTCGCCACCGGCGGTCTTACCTGATCGGCCACGTCGGCCACGCCGGTCACGCTGGCCCTGTCTGCCATATCAGCGCTCCACGATCTGCACCGATCGGTTGTACAGGTTACCGATCAGCGAGTAGACGGCAGCGATGAGCAGGTAGGTGGCGATGATCAGCAGAAACATCGGCGCCGAGCTGCCCGACTGTTCGATGATATTGCGCGTGACCACGTATATGTCTGCATAGCCGACCACGATGGCCAGCGACGATCCCTTGGTGAGGTTGATGTACTGCCCGATCGTGGGCGGCACGATGATGCGCAGCGCCTGCGGAATCACGATGTAGCGCAACACGTGAATTTCGCTCAGGCCCACGGCGCGCGCCGCTTCAAGCTGTCCGCGCGGGATCGACTGGATGGCGCCGCGCACGATTTCGCCGATGTAGGTGGCGATATACACGGTCAGGCACGCAACCAGGGCGAAGTATTCCGGGGTCATGCGCATCCCGCCGCGGAAGTTGGTGCCCTTGAGCACCGGAATGGAGGGGAGCAACGGCGGTTCGCCGCCGCCCGCCAGCGCTAGCCATCCGGCCACCCCCCCTACCGCCAGCAGCGCCAACGCGGCCAGATTGGGGTAGGAGGGCATACCGGTGCGGGTCTCGCGGTTCCTCAGGGCGCGACGCACGAAGTAGCCGGCGATCACGGCCGCCAGCACGATCAGCAGCCAGGTGCCGAAGCTCGCGGTCGGCTCTCCCCAGATGGTGTACACGCCGCGGTTGCTCAGGAAGATCGGCCCCGGCAGATGGACCGCCTCCTTGGTGATCGGCATGCGCAGCACCAGCCCGAAGTAGAAGAAGTAGCAGCTCACGATCAGCGGAACGTTGCGGATGGCGCCGATGTACACCGCGAAGATCTTCTGCACCAGCCAGTTGTGCGACAGCCGGGCGACCCCGACCAGCACGCCCAGGATGGTGGCCAGCACAATGCCCAGCAGCGTGGCGCGCAGCGTGTGGACCACCCCGACCAGGAACGCGTAGAAGTAGGAGTTGTCCGGCGAGTAGGGGATGGCGGCGTTGGAGATCTTGATCGACGCGCGCAGCGAAAGGAACCCGAAGCCCAGGTCGACGCCGCGTTTCTCGGCGTTGACAAACAGGTTGTTCAGCAGGAACCCGATCAGCCCCACGATCAGCAGGGCGGCGGCGATCTGGGTAACCGCCCGCAGGACGTAGATGTTGCGCCACAGAGGTACGCTGGAGTGGGTCTCGACGCGACTGCGCAGGTCGCCTTGCACGGGAGCCGGCATGGTGTTGCAGGTGAGCGGAACAAAAGAGCCGGGCGGCGCAGGCCAACCCGGCTCTCGTATTCCCGGCTACCCTGGGATCAGGTGTTTTCCGGCACGTACATCAGGCCGCCGCGCAGGTACAGGTTGTCGGGACCGCGCTCGCGGTAGAATCCCCAACCTTTCTCCTCCGCCTCGGCGCTGTAGTAGCGGTGGATGATCTCGCCGAAGTTGCCCACTTCCTTGATGATGTTCACGGCCACGTCATCGGCGATCTGCAGCCGGTCCTGGCCCCAGGTGCCCTCGGCGCCGAGCAGGCGCTGCACCTTGACGCTCGGGGAGTTGGCAAACATGTCCTCGACGTTGTCCTGCGTCACGCCGAGCTCCTCGGCGTTCACCAGGATCCAGCCCACCATGCGGATCAGGTCGAACCACTGGTCGTCGCCGTGCGGCACCAGCATCGCCCACGGATCCTTGCCGAACACGCTGGTCCAGATGTTGTGGTCGTCCGGGGTGGAGCGGGTCAGCTGGCGCACGAACGAGCCGGTGCCGTCGCTGCCGGTAAGCACGAAGTCGCAGCGTCCGGCGTCGTAGGCGTCGCGCACGCCGCCGATCTCGTACAGCGCCAATTCGAACGTAATGCCGTACTCCGACTCCATGTCGGCCGCCATCTGCACGTAGTTGGTGCCGGCGCCGGTACAGCCGGTGGTTCCGTCCAGGGTCTGCCAGTCGTTGGGAACGATGCCGCTGTCCTTGGAGCTGATCACGCCCAGGCCGGCATAGTGCACGATGTCGACGAAGTTGCCCCAGTGCACCTCGCGATGCGCGGTCCAGGTGTTGGCGATGGTCATCACGTCGATCTCGCCCGACTGCATCACCGTGGGCCGCTCGGCGAAGGTGATGTTGACGATTTCCCAGTTATCGTCGGTAGCGTCGCCGAATACCGCCGCCGCGTAGGCGCGGCAGTAGTCGGGCCCGAAGCCGCGGTTCTTGCCGTCCTCGTCGATCCAGCTCCACGCCACCAACTCGGTGTTGTCGGCGCAGAGAATCTTGCCGCGGTCGCGGACCTGCTCCAGGCGGTGGCCGTAACCGGCTGGCTTGGTGGCGTCTTCCTGAGCGGCCGCGTACATCGCGGCCAAGACCGTCGCTGCCAGCGCGACGGCAAACACTTTCGCTGTGTTCAACACAGTCCTCCTCTCTTGGCGAAGCCGAAATGCTCCGGCGGTGCCATAGGTAAGTAATCAGCGCGTCGAGTCTGACAGTACACGATGAACTATGCAACCGGCGATATTGTGCGGATTGTGCGGGTTGCTCGGCGCCGCATCTGTGCGTAAGGTCCACGGGTAGCGATGAAGTTTGCCCGCACCATCCGGGTAGTGGAGACGCATACCGCCGGCATGCCGACCCGCATCGTGACCTCCGGCCTGCCGCCGGTTTCGGGCGCCACCATGGCGGAGCGGGCTGCCTGGTTGCGCGGCTCGGCGGAGATGGCGGCGCTTGCCCACCTCCTCTGCGACGAACCGCGCGGCCACTCCGGGCAGTTCGGGGCGCTGCTCACACCGGCGGTCGCGCCGGGATCGGCCACCGGCGTGGTGTTTTTTTCGCCGGCCTGGAGTCCCGGCGGGTGCGGCCACGCCACCATCGCCATCGCCACCATGCTGGTGGAGACCGGGGTGGTGGACGGACCGCTGCCGGTGGAGTTCGGCATCGACACGCCGTCCGGGACGGTGACCGCGCGGGTAAACGGTTCGGGTGCCGAGGTCGACTCGGTGTCGTTCCGCAACGTATCGAGCATCCTGTTCAAGGCGGATCAGGTGATCGAAGTGCCCGGGCTCGGCCGGGTGCGCGCCGACCTGTGCTACGGCGGTAACCTGTACGCGTACGTGTGGGCCCCCGACCTGGGCGTGCGGGTGCGCGCGGAAGACCTGCCGCGCCTGCAACAGATCGGCGGCACGGTGCGCGAAGCGGTGATCGGGCAGGTGCCGCTTCACGAATTGCCGCCGGAGGTGCCGGCGCGGGTCGGCGGGGTGATGTTCCGCGACGAACCGGATCATCCCGGCGCCGACATGAAGAACGTCCTGGCGGGCAGAGTGGGGTTCGACCGCTCGCCGTGCGGCACCGGCACCAGCGGCTGGCTGGCCGCGCTGCACGCCCGCGGACGGTTGGCGGTGGGCGAGGAGTTCGTCAACGAGAGCGTCACCGGCGGCCTGTTCCGCGGCCGGGTGCTGAAGACCACCACGCGCGGCGCGTTCGACGCGGTGATTCCGGAGATCACCGGCAGCGCCTTCATCACCGGCTTTCACGATTTCGTGCTCGACCCCCGCGACCCGCACCCGCAGGGTTTCGAGTTCCGAATGAGGGTCGAACGCGAGCACCGGGAGTTCTATCGCATTGACCCCAACGAGGGCTGGGAGGTGCCGGCCGGCTACCCGGACGGCATCGAGCAAAAGATCCTCTCCGGGGCGCTCGACGAACAGCGCAAGCGGGGTGCGCGCACGCGGCTGCTGCGCTTCCGGCCCGGCGCGTACACCACCGAGCAGTTCGTGCACGACTACTGGGAAGAGGTATTCCTGGTCTCCGGCGACCTGATCGTGGGCAGCCGTGGCGGCGAGCGCGAGACCTTCACCCCGCACACCTACGCCTGCCGCCCGCCCGGCGTCCTGCACGGCCCCTTTGAATCGCCCGGCGGCTGCCTGCTCCTCGAATCCCACTACTACACCCCCTGACCGACCGTTCGTAATGGCACCGCCGTGGCGACGGCCATAGCCTTGACGAGGCAATGGAGCAGGCTATAATCGTTGCTTCTACCATGAAGTGGGTCTCGGCGCGTTTTCCGGACACGCCGCGGCCAAGCAGGAGGTAACACATGCTGCGCAATCGTATTGGCCTGGTAGCGCTGGCGGCGCTGGTCTGGTGTGGGTTGGTGCCCGCGCTGGCGGCCGCGGAGAAGGTGGTGTTCTGGTACCGCATCGGTGCTGCCGAGTTCGAGTGGATCCGCGACGAGCTGAAGCCACGCTTCGAGGCAGAGTTCCCTGACCACGAACTGGAGGTGGTGCACCTGTCGTCGAGCCGCGCCGAGGCGGATCAGAAAATCCTGATCGCGGTAGCCACCAATCAGCACGTCGACGTGGTGCGCACCAACCCCGAGATCAACCTCACCCAGTATGCGCGCCAGGGCACCATCGTGCCGATCGACGAGTACGCCGCCGTGAGCGGACTCGACACGGAGAACTACTACGCCGCGGCCATCGACATGCTGACCGTCGACGGCAAACTGTATGGGCTGCCGTATACCGCGTTGCCGCGCCCGGTGCTGTGGTACAACGACAAGTTCTTTGCCGGGTCCGGAGTGGCGGCGCCGTCCGCCGACTGGACCACCGACGACTGGGCGGCGGCTGCGCGCAACCTGCGGGTCGACAGCGACGGCGACGGCAATCCGGAAGTGTTCGGCACCGGCTATTCCATGAGCGATGTCGAGGTGGAGATGATCCTGAACGGCTTCGGCGGCGGGTTTCTCAGCCGCGACGGCACCGAGTCGCTGGCCGGCACGCCCGAGTCGTTGGCCGGTGCACAGTTCATCTACGACCTGATCTACAAGGACAACTCGGCCCCGACCGGCGACCAGATGGAAGGCAGCCTGCACGAGATGTTCGGTTCTGGACGGGTGGCCATGAACATTGGCAATTACTGGAACCGCAACTTCTACAAGGCGCAGATGGGCGAGGATGACGAGTTCAAGATGGCGCCGCTGCCCGCCGGACCGCTGGGCAGGTTCCAACAGTACGTGGCCGGCTGCCTGAGCATCCTGAAGAGCACCCGCAGCCCGCAGGCCGCCTTCGAGTGGATCAAGTATTTCACCTCGGAAGAGATCAACCGCGAGTACGTGGAGAAGGGCTTCAACATCGGCACCCGGCCGGCGGTGAACCAGGATCCGCAGTTTGGCGACGATCCGTTCGTGCAGCAGTTCCTGCCGATCTACGAGGTGCGGCCCTACAACCTACCGGTGTGGCCGGAGAACCTGCGCCGCCCGCAGTACGTCGAACTGGTGCGCAACGCCATCGAGCGCATGTACGTTCTCGGCGAGCAGCCGGCGGACGTCTTGCCGGACCTGGATCGCGACATTACCCGCCTGCTCCGGCAGCGCAGCCTGTAAGTCGCCTGGCGTGGGCGGCGGGCGTTTGCGCAGCCCACGCCGCGAATCAATCCAGCCGATGCCGGTCATGTTGCGGCGCGGATTGCAGCGCGAGGATGTACAGGGCTACCTGTTCATCTCGCCGTGGCTGATCGGTGTCGTGGTGTTCTTTATCGGGCCGATGGTCGCGTCGCTGGTGCTGAGTCTCACCGACTACAGCATCATCGCGCCGGGGCTCAGCTTCCTGGGGGTCGAGAACTACCGCGAGATCGCGCTCGATCCGCTGTTCTGGAAGAGCCTGGGCGTCACCGCCTACTACCTGGCGCTGGACGTGCCGCTCGGCCAGGTCGGCTCGCTGGCGCTGGCGCTGCTGATCCATCGCCAGATTCGCTTCAAGTCGTTGTTTCGTACCATTCTGTACCTGCCGTCGGTGACCCCTATCGTGGCCGCCGCCTCGATCTGGTTGTGGTTCCTGCAGCCGCGGTTTGGCCTGATGAACGGCGCGCTCGGCCTGTTCGGCATCGACGGCCCCGCGTGGCTGGCGAGCCGCGAATGGGCGGTGCCGGGGCTGGCGCTGGTGACGCTGTGGGGCATCGGCGGCGCGCGCATGATCATCTACCTGGCGGGGCTGCAGGGAGTGCCCGAGGAACTGCGCGAGGCGGCGCGCATTGACGGTGCGGGCGTGTGGCGGGTGTTCACGGCGGTGACGCTGCCCCACCTCACGCCGACGATCTTCTTCAACGTGATCATCGACATCATCGGCAGTTTCCAGCAGTTTTCGGTGGCCTACATCGCCACCGACGGGGGGCCTGACAACTCGACCCTGTTCTACGTGTTGTATCTGTACCGCAACGCGTTCAACTACTTCCGCATGGGCTACGCCAGCGCGCTGGCCTGGATCATGCTCCTGCTGCTGCTGGCGTTCACGCTGGTCCAATTCCGCGGCGCCCGGCGCTGGGTCTACTATGGCGGCGCCTGAGTCGCTGGCCGCCGCCCGCGGCCGCTACCGGCTTGGCCGGCGGCTGGCCAGCGACCTGGGGCTGGCGTTCACCTACCTGAGCCTGGTAGCCGCCTGTGTCGTGCTGTTCCTGCCCATGCTGTGGGCAATCACCGGCTCGCTGAAGTCGTCCGGTGTCCTGTACAGCTACCCGCCGCAGATTTTCCCGCGCGAGTGGCAGTGGGTGAACTACCTGGAAGTGTTCCGCATCGTTCCCTTCCTGCTGTTTGCTCGCAACTCGGTCATCATCACCGTGACGGCGCTTACCGGGCAGGTGCTGATCAGCGCACTGGTGGCGTACGGTTTCGCCCGCTTCCGGTTCCGGGGGCGCAACGTGCTGTTCGTGCTGTTGCTGAGCACAATGATGCTGCCGCAACAGGTAATCCTGATACCGCAGTACCTGCTGTACGCACAGCTCCGCTGGATCGACACCTACCTGCCGCTGATTGTGCCGTTCTGGTTCGGACACGCATTCAGCGTATTTCTGTTGCGCCAGTTCTTCATGACCGTGCCGCGCGACTTCGACGACGCCGCCCGCATCGACGGCGCCAACCCCTGGATCGTGTTCTGGCGCATCCTGATGCCGCTCATCCAGCCGGCCCTGATCGCGGTCGGCATCCTGGGCTTCCGCTCGCACTGGAACAGCTTCATCGATCCGCTCATCTATCTGAATTCGACCTCCAAATACACGCTGCTACTCGGCCTGAGCTATATCAAGAGCAACTACCTGGTCGACTCCGGCGGCGACCCGCACGAGAACTGGCTGATGGCGGCGTCGATCATGGTGACCATCCCCACCATCTTGATGTTCTTCGTGCTGCAGCGCCACATCGTGCGCGGCGTGGTGCTGAGCGGCCTCAAGCAGTGAGCGGCGTGAGCGGCGCGGGCGCGCCGGGCGGCGACCCGGTGCTCGGCGGCCGCTTCCGGCTCGGCGGCGGCAACCTGGATGGCGGCCGGCGCCTCGGCTGGTCGGTGCGCGACAGCGGCAGCGGAGGCGCCGGTGACCTGCCGCTGGTGCTGATTCCCGGCAGCTTCGACGATCGCGCTGTGTTTGCGCCGCTCATCGACCGGCTCGGCGAAGATGCGGCGGCGGCCGTGATCGAGCTGCCGGGCCACGGGCGCAGTTGGCCGCCGGCGGTGGACGGCTCGATCGAACGGTTTGCCGAACAGGTGGTGGGCGTATTCGATGTGCTGTACGACCGCCCGGTGTGCGTTGGCGGCCACAGCATCGGCGGCATGGTGGCGATCCAGGTGGCCGGCAGCGCTCCTGAACGGGTAGCGGGGGTGATTTCGCTGGAGGGCTGGACCAGCCACCGGGCGGCGCGCGCGGCGTTCGGCGGCGACATGACCGGCACCCTGTCGGCGCGGCAGGAAGCCGACCGGCAGGCGCGCCGGGCGCGCGTCACCGGACGCTGGAGCGCGGACCAGGTGAGTCGCTTCAGCCGCATCTGGCGCCGCTGGGACGGCGCACCGATCCTGGCGGCCACTCGGCTGCCGGTACTGGAGATGTACGGCGACCGTGGCCGCGCCGCGCCCACCCGCGCCGCCCTCGGCCTGCCGGTGCGCACCAACATCCATCTGCGGGTGATCGCCGGAGTCTCCCACTACCTGCACCTTGAGCGGCCGGGCGAGGTGGCACAGGCGTGTCGCCGTTTCCTTGTCGAAGCTGCCGCGCAATGCCGCGGGCGGCGTGCTACCGATATCGCCGGCTGACGAATCGAAGCGTGGCCCCAAGGAGCTCGACCAGTGCGATGTCCGTTATCCTTGTGTTCTCCTTTCCGGCTCCATCGACACCACGATGGAGTCGAGGTACAGGAAGCAGCGCTTGTCGCTGTTGGTTTCGATGCCGATGCCGAAGTTCAGCAGGCCGGCGCAGCGGTCGGTGGAGGCGCGGAAGCCGGACAGCGGCGGGTCGAACACGTGCCGGCGCCCGGCGATGTCGAACTCCTTGCCGTGGCAGTGCAGGTCGACGTATTCGTGGCGGGCGGTGTCGAAGGTGAAGCGCAGGTAGTGCCACTGGTACTTGGTGGGCGAGCGGTTGAAGCCCAGTTCCTGGTAGCCGTCCTCCAGGTCGGTGAACGGGCCGTCCTTGGTGCCCTTGGAGCCGCTGAAGTTGGCCTGCCAGCGCTGGATCAGCTTGCCGTCCTGGGCGTTGTGGTAGCGCACCGACGGCCACCAGCGCACCGGCGCCTGCGCCGCGCCGCGCACGTTGCCGAGGTCCATGGCGTCAACGCTGATGAACACGCTGCGCACGTCCAGCTCGCCGAGGCGGAAGTCGGACGGCTCCGCCTTGTAGGTGAAGTAGCACTCGAAGCGCACCTTGCCGCGCCACGGCGCGGTGACCCGGCGCAGCGCCCAGCTGTGGGTGCCGGCCAGGGGGGCGGTGGGGATCTTCAGCGCGTAGGTGCCGCGGAAGCTGCCGGAGGCGCCCACGTCCCAGGAGGTGAGCGTGCTCAGCATCGGCACCCCGCGCGGCCCGGTCGGGGCACGGCGGTCGGCGCGCATGCTCGGATCGGTGCGCGACTGGGCGAGCATCTCGTCGAGCGGCTGGAAGTGGGGATCGCGGCCCGCATAGTCGGAGGAGCCGTCGTAGTCGGGAAAGTAGGTCTGCCAGCCGTGGATACCGGCGTCGAAGTCGCAGTGCATCAGCAGCCGTTCCAGCGGGTCGTAGCGCGACAGCAACGGGTCGGCGCGCAGCAGCGCCTTGCGCATCGCTTCGTCGTGGCCTCGGGCAGGTAAGTCCGCCATCGCCTACTCCTTCAACACCCAGTAGATGTCTATCAGCACCGTGGCCGAGCCGTCATCGGGGCCGCCGGTGACGGTGCCGGCGAGGCGCAGCCAGTTGCCGAAGCCGGTCAGGTTCAGGAAGCAGCCACCCGGCTTGCTGATGGCCGGCAGCGTGCGCCCGAAGTCGATCCAGCGCACCCCATCGGCGGAGATCTGGGCGCGCAGTTCCAGCCGCGGCGCCGGCCCGTGCACCTCGTGACAGTAGATTACCGCCAGCGCCTCGCGCGCCCAGCCCGCCTCGTACGGTTCGGTCGCCATCGGCCCGTTGGCCTTGGCGGCAAAGATCTCCATTGCCGCGGTATGACTCTTGCGCACCTGCCCTCCCCGGCGCCCTTGTCCGCACCGTCTCGTGGCGAATCATGATATGCGCACCACGCATCATCGGCAATGGAGGCGGTGGACAGGCTGGAGAGGCGCACAAGCGCACTTGTCCGCCGTTGGCGTACCGGGTCGGACGTCGGGTTCAACCCGGCCGCACCGCGATCAGCAGCAGGTCGGACATGGTGTTGGGCAGTTGCAGCCGCGTACGTCCCTCGACCACCGTGACGTCGGTGGCATAGGGCAAGCGCCGTTCCAGGTCGAGCAGCGTGATGCGGTGGCGGCTCAGGTCGGCGTCGACCTCCACACCCACGGCGTGCGGCAGGTAGACGGCCACCACCCCGCCGTCGGCGGAGGCCGCGGCGCGGATGGCGGGGTCGGCGCCTGTTACCAGGTTCTGGTTGGGCGTGAGGTCGGCCAGGCCGAAGGTCTCGAACAGCCAGCGGGCGTACGCGTAGTCCCAGGCGCCGGGCAGGCGCAGCGCCTCCCACCAGTCCATCGGCACGTACTTGTGGTCGTTCAGAAACCGCTTCTCACGCGTGTGAAAGCTCCACACGCCGTGGCCGCCGTAGGTGACGCCCGCCTTGGCGCCGGCGAGCAGACTCTGCCAGGCGGCCGCGCGTACCTCCGATCGTGTCCACTGCCCGCGCACCTGCCGCGCGCCGCTGACCCGCCCGTGGCCCTCGTAGCACGGCTCGGAATTGATCACCGGGCGCCGGATGCGGTACGCGGCGAACTTCTCGGCCAACCGCCACGGCAGGTCGGTGCGGCCGGCGCCATGCCCGGACTGGAACAGGTAGAAGTCGACCGCGTCGACGAACTGGTCCGGCAGGTCGGCCTGCGGGGTCAGGTGCATGGAGATCAGGGCGTCGGGGCAGCCGGCGCGGATCAGCTCCAGGGCGCGCAGGTAGTAGCGCGGCTCATCCTCCGACTCCCAGAGCGTGTCGCCGGAGATGAAGAACATCGGCTCGTAGGGGCGGAAACGCTGCGCGATATGGGCGGCGTACTGTTCCATGACGTCGAACGGCATCGGGCCGGCGACGGGGTTGGCGGTCGAACTCCTGGTGCCGGGAACGTAGTTGCGCCACAGCACGCCCAGCACCGGCACCAGGCCGGCCGCCGCCGCCTCGGCCACCATGCGCTCGGCCTTGTCGAAGTAGGTGCCGTTGCGGGCGCCATAGTCCCAACCGCCGCCTCGGCGCGGCGCGAACGGAGCATCGTTGGTCGGTGCGACACTGGTGTCGTGATTGACCGGGAGTATGCTGATCTGCAGTGCGGTAAAGCCCTGCTCCCTGCGGTAGCGCACATACTCCGTCCACAGCGCCTCCGGCAGGTTCGAGAACGCCATCCAGGCAGTGTCGGCGAGATAAAAGAACGGTTTCCCGCCGCGCAGGAATCGGTCGCGGGTCGGTGCGACGGTAACGGGTGCCATTGTTGATCCTCCCTTGCAGATGGCTGGCCGTCGGCAGCAAGTTGCTGGCCCAGGGTAGCGCACCTCCCGTGCCCGAGGCGAGTGGCAAGGTGCCATGCCACCAGTGCTTCACTGGCTCGCCAGGGCCCGTCCACCAGTCAGGGTGGTGGAATAAAGAGCGCACACGACGCTCACTACATGGCATGGAGCGCGAACCACAGGGGCCCCATGGTTACAGCGCCTGCAGCGCCGCGTCAGGTAGCGTAATGGGGCAGATCGTGGTACTAGTGTTGGCATGCGCTCTACCATCGATCGTGCCGGCCGTATTGTTGTGCCGAAGCCGATACGCGAAGCCGCCAATCTGCGCCCAGGCACGGTGGTCGAGTTTCGTGTGCAGGGCGGCCACGTGGAGATCGAGCCCCTCCCGCTGACGGTCTCGCTGCAGCGCCGCGGTTCGCTCGTGGTCGCGGTGCCGGAGGCGGACCAGCTGGTCATGCGCGCGGCGGACGTCGACGAGACCCTCGCCCAGCTACGCGACGGGTCGGGGGAGCAGGATCCCGTTGAGTGAGCCGTTATCTTTGCGATACGAGCGCCCTGGTCGCGGCGGTGAGTTCGTGGCACGAGCATCACGATCGGACATGCGCCGAGATTGAGCGTCGCAAGCGCGGCAAAGAGGAACTGGTGATCTCGGCCCATTCTCTGGCCGAGACCTATGCCGTGCTGACGCGGTTGCCGGCGCCGCATCGGCTTCGGGCGACTGATGCCATCGCCTTGATCGAGAGCAACTGGCGCGACACGCCGACCGTGCAACTGACCGGAGCCGAGATGTGGAGCGCACTGCGGGAAGCGCAGCGGCGTGCCATGATTGGCGGGCAGATGTACGACGTGCTCATCGCGCTGGCCGCGTTGAAGGCCGAAGCCTCCACGCTCCTCACCTGGAACGTACGCCATTACAAAGCGTTTGCAGCGAGCATCGCCGTGCAGGCTCCGCCATAGGCAGGAGAGTGGATGGGGCGCGGCCGGTTACCACACGGCGAGACGGCGGACGCCAACCTGGCGCGCGTCCGCGATTATGCGGATACCGCCGTGGACACCTCGGTGCCAACTGGGGGTGAGATGCTTCCCGGCAACGCGGCGCACCACGGACGGTCGGAGCCGGGCCAGGCTATCGCATAGACGTGCACGAACCGCACCCGGCGGGGCAGAGAGCTACAACGGGTGGCAACGCGATCAGCCGATCAGCCGATCAGCCGGTCCCGGCAGCGGGAGCGGGGCGGCTTCTTGACCGCGCGCCGTCGCTCGTCTACCATTTGCTAGCAATCGATAGCGTTGCAGCGATATTGGAGGCGGGAATGGCACTTGTACAAATCGCCACTCGGATCGACAGCAGACTAAAACAGGCGGTCGAGGAGGTGTGCTCACAGCGTGGCCTGAAGATCGGTCGCTTCGTCCAGGACGCACTGCTCGACAAGCTGGAGGAGCTCGAGGATATCGAGGACCTCAAAGCGATTCGGTTCGAGCCGACCAAGTCGTGGACGGACGTGCTCAGCGACTTGGAGCTGGATGGCGAAGTATAGGATTGAGTTCTCGGCAACTGCTGAACGTCAGGTCGCGAAGCTGGGCAAGCCGGATCAGCTACGCATCATGCGCAGAATCAGAGATCTGGCCGCTGATCCGTACCCCCCTGGGACGCGCAAACTGCAGGGCTACGCGGATGTGTTTCGTATCCGAGTCGGCACCTATCGCGTGCTCTACAGCGTCGAGCCCGCTCGCCTGGTGATAGTCGTTCTGAAGGTCGGCCAGCGAAAAGACGTCTATCGATAATTGCCCGCGCTCGCACCTGCCTTCGTCATCGAAAACCGATGGCCTCGGCTCCTGGTGGATGCCCTTTTCGACGCGCGGATGACAGCCGCGTCATGCTCTGCGACAATGCGCCCATGGCGACGGTGCGCACGTTCAACACGGAGGGGCCCGTAGTGGCTGCGGACCACTACCACATCCCGCCGCTGGAGCGGATCGATCTCGACGCGGTACTCGGCATGATCCGGGACAAGAAGTACTTCGTGCTGCACGCGCCGCGGCAGACCGGCAAGACCTCGGCGCTGCTGGAGTTGCGCGACCTGCTGAACGGTGGCGCGCACGGCGACTTCCGCTGCGTGTACGCCAACGTCGAGGCGGGCCAGGCGATGCGCGAGAACGTGGTGGAGGGCATGCGCACGGTGCTGTCCCAGTTTGCGCTCAGGGCGAGCCTGACGCTCGGCGACGACACCCTGGAGCGTATTTGTCGCGCGGCCATGAACAGCGCCGGACCGGGTGGCGCGCTGAGCGTGACGCTGAGTCGCTGGGCCGCTGCCGACCGCACGCCGCTGGTGCTGCTGATCGACGAGATCGACGCGCTGGTGGGCGACACCCTGCTGTCGGTGCTGCGGCAGTTGCGCAGCGGCTACGACCAGCGTCCGGACGCCTTTCCGCACAGCATCATCCTGTGCGGGGTGCGTGACGTGCGCGACTACCGCATCCACTCGAGCGCCGAGAACCGGCTGGTGCTCGGCGGCAGCGCCTTCAACATCAAGGCCAAGTCTCTACGTCTGGGCGACTTCTCGGAGCAGGAGGTGCGGGCGTTGCTGGGGCAGCACACGGCGGCGACCGGGCAGGTGTTCACGGAGGAGGCGGTGCGGCTGATCCTGACGCGGACCGCCGGGCAGCCGTGGCTGGTGAACGCGCTGTGCCGGGAGGCATGCTTCGAGGACGAGGTGGGCCGTGACCGCGCGCGCCCGATCACGGCGGACGCCATCGTGGCGGCGCAGGAGCGGCTGATCCTGCGCCGCGACACGCACATCGACGATCTGGCGCACAAGCTGCGTGAGGAGCGCGTGCGGCGCGTGGTGGAGCCGATTCTGATCGGCGCCGACGAGCAGGCGTGGTCGACCGAGGATGTCGCCTACGTCCGCGACCTGGGGTTGGTGGCGCAAGACGCCGCCGGTACGCCGCGCATCGCCAACCCGATCTACGCCGAGGTGGTGCCGCGGCATCTGAACTACGCGGTGCAGGCGGGGCTGCCGCAACAGGTGGCGTGGTACGTGGACGCGGACGAAGGGCTGGACGTCGAGGGGCTGCTCGCGGCGTTCCAGGAGTTCTTTCGCGAGCACTCCGAGCACTGGGTGCAGCGCTTCGAGCAGTATCACGAGGCCGGGCCGCAGTTGCTGCTGCAGGCGCACCTGCAGCGGGTGGTGAACGGCGGCGGGCGCATCGAGCGAGAGTACGCGCTCGGGCGCGGGCGCACCGACCTGCTGATCGTGTGGCCGCAGGGCGGGCGCGAGCGCCGCTACGTGGTGGAGTGCAAGGTGCTGCGCAAGGGGTTGGAGCGGACCATCGCCGAGGGGGTGGAGCAGACCCGCGGCTATATGGACCGTTGCGGGGCGGAGGCGGGCCACCTGATCGTGTTCGACCGTACGCCGGACCGGCCCTGGGCGGACAAGATCTTCCGCCGCGCGCCGGCGGGAGCTGGCGTGCCGGTCACGGTCTGGGGGATGTAGCGCCAAGCTCCGGAGGAACACCGTGCCGCGTCGACGTCTCTTGCGCCTGGTCGATCAATTCCCGCTTGGCGTTCTTGGTCAGCGCCGCTCCGCCAGATCGCCGGGAGCACGCCGGGAGTACGGGAGTACGGGAGTACGGGAGTACGAACCGCCACTTGCGCTGTTGTGGCGGGGGTGATAAGGTGAGGGCCTGATGCGAAGTGACGCTAGCGCACACAGCGGCCGGTCGCGGTTGACGCAGTCGGTGGGCCCTGGTCCGCTCACCGCTCACCGCTCACCGCTCACCGCTCACCGCTCACCGCTCACCGCTCACCGCTCACCGCTCACCGCTCACCGCTCACCGCTCACCGCTTAGCTGCTAGCCGCGCAACGAGCGACCGCTCGGCAGCGTTGCTGAGCGCGGCACCATCAATCCGCGTGGCGCACACCCGCTACGCATCCGTATCCTCAACCGCCGACCACGTCGGCCACCACGCATCCGTGCTTCGAACGGACGACCGCGTCGGCTGCGTTTTCCACCAGACCACAACTTCCAGCGTTGCTGGCATTTCTAGAAATGGGGCACATCTGTGCCCGACATATAAGGGAGAAGCATAATGAAAAAAGCTTCGACAATAATGTCGATTGCACTGGCGTTCGCGCTGGTGGCGACCGCTGCGTTGGCCAGCCCGGCCAGCGAAGATGAGGCGGCGGCCGCGCCGACCGAGCAGGAAATGGTGCTCGACCCGTCAACCGGCACGATGGTGAGCAAGCCGGTCTATGGGGGAACCCTAACCATCCTGCCGAACAACATAGATGGTAGTTATGCGAGTTGGGACCTCTATATCAACAGCGTATCTGTATGGCCCAACTCCTTTGTCCACGATCATTTGGCGATAGGAGACTGGACAGCAGATCGCAACAAGTTCCCATTTAACTATACGTGGACCAACCCGGATACCTTGCGGGAGCATGTCGCAGAGAGTTGGGAGCAGCTGAGTCCGACGTCCTGGAGCATCACCATACGAAAGGGGGTTCGTTGGCATAACAAGGCTCCTATGAATGGAAGAGAATTGACCGCCGAGGACGTGGTATGGAGTCTGCACCGCTTCTGTGGATGCGGCGGTGGCTTCACAGAAGTCCCCCCTTCAGCCATCAGCTTTGGACTATTCGAGTGGAAGTCTATCACGGCCACCGATAGATACACTCTGATGGTGGAACTAGAAGCACCGCACCTGGATGCTTTCGATTCATTTATGCTAGGAAGCTGGGAAGCCGGATGGATCATTCCTCCCGAGGTCATCAAGGCGAGGGGTGACTATAATGATTGGGAAGCCTGGGTAGGGACCGGACCGTTCATGATGGTTGAGCATGTCCCGGACAGCCGCTTGGTCTACCAAAAGAATCCGGACTATTTCGCCTACGACGAGAAGTATCCGGAAAACAAACTCCCCTATGTTGATGAAATCGTTCAGGTAATCATGCCCGACCCTGCCTCCCAGAAAGCAGCGATCCGCTCCGGGCAGTTGGACATGCAAGCTGACGGGATCTCCGGTACCGACCAGCAAAGCCTGCGTCAATCAAATCCTGAACTGAATATTTATTCAGGCACCAATCTCTGCGAGTGTTTCGGTCTGCGATTGGATTTCGAGTTGCAAGGACGCTTCCCCTTCCAAGACAACCGGGTGCGTCATGCCATGCAAGCAGCAGTGGACCTGGAGGCGATCAATGACGCCGTTTACGGTGGCCTTGGAGACACGACACCGCACGGCCAACTCAACCGCAACATGACCGGGTACAATTACCCCTACGCGGAGTGGCCCCAAGAGCTGAAGGGCCAGTATGCCTATAACCCGGAGCGGGCCAAGCGCCTGCTGGAGGAAGCCGGCTACCCCGATGGTTTTGAGGTGACGCTGGATATGACGTCTTCGGACATCGCCACAATCGGCAATTCGGAACTGGCTCAGGTCGTCAAAGCCTACTTGAGTGAGGTGGGGATTGACATGGAGCTTAATCCGCTGGATACAGCTGCTTTTGTTGCTCGCAGGACCAGTCAGACGATGAGCCCGATGACCTTTCAAGGGTATAGCTACACGTGGGCACCTCTATCGCTGATCGGCAATCAGCACTATGAAGGCGTGAGTGATTGGCGAGTTACTTTCGCGGGTGCGCCTCAAAACTGGAGTGGAAGGGAACTGTACCCGGATTATCATGACCTTGTTGATGAAGTCACAGCGTCCACGACATTAGAAGAGGCAAAAGCAGGGAGCAGGATGGCAGATGAGTATAGCATTAGGGAGAACTGGTATCTCTGGCTTCCTCTGGCTCCCGAATTTACGCTCTCTCAGCCGTGGGTCAAAGGCTACAACGGAGAGACCAACCTCGGTGGGGGAAGCTTCGGTCACGTTTACGCTCGACTTTGGATCGACAAGAACTGACTCAATCATGTTTTAGGCAGCAGGCGGCGTTTCTGGGTGATCATCCGGGAGCGTCGCTTCCTTACCCTCCTGCTCTCCTTCCGGACGGGACGGCAGGGCACTCCTTGGCAACATAATGCGTACCTACATCATCCGACGATTATTGCTCACAATCCCTACCTTGTTGCTGGTGACAATGCTCGTGTTTTTGAGCATCCATCTCATTCCCGGGGATATCCTCGACCTATTGATGAGTTCGTCAGTTTCGCAGGCGAGCGGCGCCGAAATGTCTTCAGGCGGAGTGACACGGGAGTGGCTGGAACAGAAGCTCGGGTTGGATGTCCCCATCCATATTCAGTATGGCCGATGGTTGGGGAACATCCTGCTGCATGGCGACTTGGGCACCACCTTGACAACGGATGAGCCGGTGTGGGAAACCTTCGTCCGTCCGAGAATTCCGGTATCCTTGGAGCTGGGCTTCATTTCCCTTTTGATCCTCTTGCTCCTGGCGGTCCCTATCGGCACCTATTCCGCGATACGGCAGAACACGCTGGGCGACTATGTGGGGCGCGGTCTGTCCATTCTCATGCTCTCCATCCCGGAATTCTGGATAGCGACTATCGTCCTGGTCTTTCCATCGATCTATTTTGGCTGGTCGCCGCCCATCGAATATGTGCGTTTGATGGAAAACCCGCGGCAGAACCTGATCATGTTCCTCATCCCTGCTGCGATTCTCGGGACAGTGCATTCCGGTCCGCTTATGCGCCTGGTACGTACTCAGATGCTGGAGGTGCTTCGGCAGGATTATGTGCGGACAGCCTGGTCAAAGGGCTTGCAAGAGCGGGTCGTGGTTGTGAGGCATGTCTTGAAGAACGGGATGATTCCGATCATCACCCTCATAGGGTTGCAGATCCCTTTGTTAATTGGGGGCGCTGTCATTCTGGAGCAGATGTTCGTGCTCCCGGGACTGGGCCGTCTCATCGTACAGTCGCTGCTGGGACGAGATTATGCCATTGTCGCCGGCGCCGGCCTGGTGGTGGCGACAACGGTCGTGGTTATCAACCTGGCGGTCGATCTGGCCTATGGCTTTCTCGATCCTAGAATCCGGTATGGGTGACAAGTGACAGAACCAAAAACAGGTACGCCGTGTCGGCGGACCGCTGCCAGAAGATCTCCCCTGGGGAATTTCTTTTTTCGGATGGTCAAGGAGCAGCCCCTGGGATTGATTGGGGGATTGATTGTGCTGGTCCTGCTCTTGGTGGGGATCTTTGCCGATCAATTGGCGCAGTATGGGGAAAATGAAATCAATCTGCGTGTCCGTTTGCAGCTGCCCCATGCCGAGCATTGGCTGGGGACCGATAACTTAGGACGAGACCTCTACACTCGCATTGTCTACGGGGCACGCGTGTCGCTAGTAATCGGGTTATCGGCCACGGCAGTTTCCCTGTTGTTTGCCTTAGTGATCGGCGGACTGAGCGGCTATATCGGAGGGACAATGGACTTGATCGTGCAGCGCTTTGTGGACGCGTGGGTGGCTTTCCCGGGGTTGCTCATTCTGATCACGGCGATGTCCATGCTCGGCAACGGGCAGTTGCAGATCATTATTGTCTTGGGGATCACTTTTGGGATCGGGGGCTCCCGCATTGTGCGCAGTACAGTGATTGGTTTGAAGGAGAACACCTACGTCGAGGCCGCCCGGGCCATCGGCACGCCGCTCCCCCGCATCTTACTCCGGCACATCTTGCCCAATATTCTGCCCCAGTTGATTGTCATCTACACCTTGACGCTCGGCGGGGTGATCCTGACCGAAGCGGCGCTCAGTTTTCTCGGATTCGGATTGCCTCCCGATCAAGCCAGCTGGGGCGGGATGCTCAGCAACGAAGGGCGGCAGTATATGGAATTGGCCCCGCACTTGGCCCTCTGGCCGGGCGTCAGCCTGGTCATTGTCGTTTTCGGTGTCAACCTGTTCGGCGATGCCTTGCGCGACCTGCTCGACCCCCACCTGCGAGGCGGGGGTCGTTATGCTTAAAAAATTTGCAAAAGAATTAGAAGGGGATATTCGTGACCGATTTTAGAGCGATCGCCGCCACGCTTGATGAACGGGGATTCTGCGTTGTCCCGGAATTTCTGAGCCGTGAAGAGATTGACTTCCTTCTGGGAGAATTCGAGGCCAGCTCGGCCGACGACGCCGCGAATTTCCGAAAAGGCCGAAAAGAGGGCTACGAAAAAGTGGGTCCGCGCATGGAAGCGTTCGCCGAGCGGATCACCGGAGCCAAGGCCGCGCTCTTTCAAATGCAATATTTCCGAACTCCTGGAGTAAGCCATGCGTTTCATCAGGATCACGATCAGTTTTTCCTGACGGAGTACAATCCGACCCATCTCAATTGCTGGATTCCGCTGGTCAAACCGTCGCGCACCGAGTTGGGAATACACGTGATTCCTTTTGATCGGCTTGCCGAAAAGTCGCCGCGACTGTTCAACCTCTGTCGGCGCTCAGGCGCGAGCAGGCTGCTTTCGCTGCGTGGCGGTGGGACCTTTTACATTTCCGACTGGAGCGGGGTCACCTGGATCGAGGAGAGCCTCGAAGTCGAGGAGGTCATGGAGACGCCGGAGGTGGGCCCCGGCGACCTGCTGCTGATGCGCTTCAACGTAATCCACGCGACCCAGAGCACGGATGGGAAGTGGATTCATCCGATCGATGCTGCGGAGCCGGTGCCGGGCGCGACGCAGGCGAGCGAGGATCCGCGCATCGCGGTGGCGTTACGCACCTGCGATCCGGACACGCCGATCGACTGGCATCGAGTGGCCGCCAGTCACACGCCGCAAAAAATCCTGGATCTCGTCGAGAGCAATGGGTTGAATGTCACGGCTTTTCGACACAACCGGGCAAACAACTTCGGTACCACTCTTGGGGACATCCTGCCGACCCTGACTGGCCAGCGCGAGTAGATGGAGCCGCCGAAACTCGCAGCTACCAGGGGGGCAGCCGGGTCCCTGCACTCACGGCCCTCACGCCCGAAACGACCTGCCGGTGTCTATGCGACGATGTGCGCCGCCCGCTCCGTGTCCTCCAGGACGCCCGCGGTCATTTCTGTGCGGATCCACCCCGGGGCAATCAGGTTCACCTGGATGTTGTCGGCGGCCCAGTCCAGGGCCATCGTCCGCGTCAGGTTCCACACTCCCGCCTTGCTGGCGGAGTAGGGGGCGTTGCCGTCGCCCGCACATTATCACACTATCGAGCGTACGACCTCGGCGCTGCTGGCGCTGAGATCGACGCGCTGGTGGGCGACATCCTGCTGTCGGTGCCGCGGCCGTTGCGCAGCGGCTACGACCAGCGGTCCGGCCGCCTTTCCGCACAGCATCATCCTGTGCGGGATGCGTGGGCGCCGACGAGCAGGCGTGGCCGTGCCGCGGGACGGAGTGCCGTGGTGGCGCTCAGGCTTGGTCGGCCGCCACCGCGAACGCCGTCACGTTGCGGCTCTGGCGGCTGAATTCCACCCCGATCAGGTGGATGGGTGCTCCCAGGTGGCGGTACTTGGCGGCGTAATTCCGGCTCTGCAACTGCGCCAGCGCCGCCCCCTCCGGCTCCATCTCCACCACCTTGAACTCGAACAGGTACACCTGCCCGCCGGTGCGCACCGCCATGTCCAGCCGCCCGTGGCTGGTCGAGTCCTCCACCGTGATCTCGTAACCCAGCGCCGCGAAGTAGGAATAGAACACGCTCGCGTAGTACCCCTCGTAATCGGCTATGTGGTTGTTCGTGTACCATTGGTACGGGATGCTGGCGAAGAACGCCTGAAACAGTCCTTTCATGCCGTCGAAGTCGTTCCTCTCCAGCAGCCGGTACAGGCGGATGCGGTTGGCGGTCTGGCGTTCGGTATCCTGCACCAGGTGGTGCAGCAGGCTCCGGTTCAGGCTCTGGCGGACCTCGCGGTTGGGGTAGCCCAGCCGATACAGCGCCTCACCGCCCAGGTCCTCCTCGCCGTTGATGGTCAGGTAGCCGGTCTGGAACAGCAGCGCCTCGGTGCCGATGTGCTCTGCGGCGGTGCGTCCGCCGACGTCGAACGCCCCCAGCAGTTCGGCGGTGCTCACCGTCTCGCCCAGCGTCACCGAGCTGACCCGGCGCCGGTACAGGGTCTCCACCAGGAACCGCGGGGTGCCGGTCTCGAACCAGTAAGGGTCGAACTTGTGGCTGTCGAACAAGCGCAGCACGTCGTAGGGGTTGTACATCTTCTCCGCGCCCAGCCAGCAGTAGCCGTTGTACCAGGCGCGGATCTGCTCTCGATCCAGCCCCGGCAGCTCAGGTGCGAACACGGTATCCAGGTCGGCGTCGGTGTAGCCGCAGATCGATGAGTAGCGCCGATCCAGGGTGATGTCGGTGAGGTTGTTCAGGTCCGAGAACAGGCTCACCTTCGAAAACTTGCTCACCCCGGTCACGAAGGTGAACCGCACGTGCGCGTCGCTGGACTTGATCACCCCGTACAGGCCGCGCAGGAAGCCGCGGTTGGTGCGCGCCACTTCCGGCTCCTCCAGCACGTCCAGGATCGGCTTGTCGTACTCGTCCACCAGCACCGCCACCCGCTGTCCACTCTCCCGGTGCAGGGCGGCCAGCAGGTGACGGAAGCGCGCCGGCGCGGTGTCGTAGCGGCCGGTCACGCCCAGTTCCTGTTCGATGCCCTCCAGTTGCGCGATGACCTCCTGGTGTAGCGCGCCGGGCTCTGCAAAGCTGCCACCGGCGAAGTCCAGCCGCACTACCGGATGGCGCACCGACCACTTCCAGCGGTCATGGATGTACAGTCCCTGAAACAACTCCTCGCTGCCCGCGAACAGCTCCTTCAGGGTGTCCACCAGTAGGCTCTTGCCGAATCGCCGCGGCCGTGACAGGAAGTAGTGCTTACCCGCTTTGTGCAGCCGCCAGATATAGGCGGTCTTGTCCACGTAGTAGTAGTCCTCTTCCCGGATCTCGCGAAAGGTCTGGATGCCGAGGGGCAGCCGCCGCTTACGTGACATCGGCTCATTCTACCCCCCGCGCGCGCTCCTTACCACGCCACCTGACCGCTCAGGGTTCAACAAGCGCAGCAGATCTACGCCGAGGTGGGCATGGTCGCGGCCATGGTGGAGGCGATGGAGGTGCGCGGCGGCATGGCGGGCGAGTACTACGTGCCGCACCGCACACCCTGTACGCCGCGCAGGTGATTACTCAGAAGCTGTACGGCAGGGTGATCGCCAGCCTGAGGGAGTTGGCCGGCGGCGGGCTGATCATGCAGCCGTCGAGCGTGCGCGACTTCAGCAACCCGGAGCTGGCGGCGCTGATCGAGGCGACCCAGCAGTCGCCGGCGGCTGAACGTTGTCCCGCACTTGGCCGGTCAGGTGCGTCGCGGTGAGGAACCCCTGCGGAACCCGCTTGCCTGTTGCACGCGGAGCGGGGAAAACTTGCGAGAGGAGTTTGCAGTGCATCGGGAGTGGCATGCGGAGATTCTGATCGTGGGGGCCAGTTTCGGCGGCGTGTCGGCGGCGCTGGCGGCGGCGCGCGCCGGGCGCCGGGTGGTGCTGACGGAGGAGACCGGCTGGATCGGCGGGCAGGCCACCGCCCAGGGCGTGCCGTTGGACGAGCATCCATGGATCGAGCGCTACGGTTCGAGCGAGAGCTACCGGCAGTTCCGGCGCTCGGTGCGCGAATACTACCGCCGCAACTATCCGCTCACCGAGCAGTCGCGCGCCGACCGGGCGTTCAACCCCGGCGCCGGCTGGGTGTCGGCGCTATGCTTCGAGCCCAAGGTGGGGCGCGCGGTACTGGACGAGATGCTGGCTCCCTACCTGTCGGCCGGGCGCATCCTGCTGATGCTGCACCATCGGCCCGTGGTCGTGCAGGCGGACGGCGATCTGATCCGGGCGGTCACGCTGGCCTGCACGCGCGGCGGCGACCTGCTGACGGTCGCCGCCGACTACGTGCTGGACGCCACCGACCTGGGCGAACTCCTGGAACTGGGCAAGATCGAGCACGTGATCGGCGCCGAGGCGCATGACGAGACCGGTGAGCCGACCGCTCTGGAACAGGCCGATCCGCTCCGGCAGCAGGGCTTCACGCACCTGGTCGCGGTCGACTACCGCCCCGGCGAAGACCACACCATCGAGCGCCCGCTCGACTACGACCGCTTTCGCGCCGGCTTCGCCTCTCTGGTGGGCATGTCGGACGACGCCGCGCTGAGGCAGCGCCGCCTGTTCGGCGCTGGCATGGCCGATCCGACACGGTCGGCGGGGTCGGTCGGCACCGCCGAAGACCGTGAAACACGCGCCGGAGGTCTCGGTCGCCGGGCAGCAGCACCGAGTCGGCCCTACCAGTTTTGCATCTGGAACTTCCGGCGCGTGCTGTGCGCGGCCAACTTCCTGCCCGGCACGGTCGACTCCGACGTGACCATGCTGATGAGCGGCAACGAGTACCGCGGTGGCGTACTGTGCGGGGTGCCGGCGGCAGAGGCGGCTGCCAATCGGGAGGCGGCGCGCCGCATGAGCCTCGCGCTGGTGCACTTCCTGCAGGCCGAGGTGGAGCCCGGCTACGGCGGCGGGCGCGGCTTTCCCGGCATCAGGCCGCGGCCGGACGTGTTCGACACGGCCGACGGCCTCGCGGTGCAGCCCTACATCCGTGAGTCGCGCCGCATCCGCGCCGAGTACACGGTCACCGAGCGCTCGTTCCATCGCGAGCAGCCGGGCCGGCAGGCGGCGCCGGAGCGGTTCCCGGACGCCGTGGCGGTGGGCGGCTACCGCATCGACGTGCACGAACCGCACCCGGCGGGGCAGAGCTACACGCTGAGCCTGCACGGCAAGCACTGGCCGCAGCAACTGCCGCTCGGGGCGCTGCTGCCGATCCGGGTCGACAACCTGCTGCCGGCGAGCAAGAACATCGGCGCCACCCACGTCACCAACGGCTGTTTCCGGTTGCACCCCAACGAATGGTCTACCGGCGAGGCCGCGGGCCATCTGGCGGTCTTCTGCCTGGACCACGCCGTACCCCCGCGCGCCGTGCGCGCCGCCCCCGAACTGGTGGCCGGCCTGCAACGGCGCCTGGAGCGGGACGGCGTGGAACTGGAGTGGCCGCACTGGCAGCCGGCGATGAGCTACCACAGCTACCGCGTCGACCAGCCCGACTGGTACTGGGGCGAGTCCGCACGGCGGCCAAGATGATGTCCGTCACAACGCGTCCCGAAACCGTCAGGCGATGAACGGATCGACGATTTCCAAGCCGTCCAGCTTCCAGCCGTGCTGCATGTCCTCCGAGTAGAGCACGCGACACTTCGCGCGCTGAGCGGCCCGCACGATAAGCGCGTCCCAGAACGACAGCGAATGGAGCCGTGCGAGATCGACGGCGGCGATGACGTCGTCGACCTGATTCACCACCACGTTCATGCGGGCGAACAGTTCCAACTTGCGGCGCGCAACCACCGGATCGACCCCCATCTTTCGCGTCGTGGTGACGAAGTATTCCTGCAGCACCTGCGTGGAAGTGACGGCGTGGCCTCGCCGGTGGGCGGCGGCGTGCAGCCTGAGCGCCGTGGCCTGTTTGGCCGGCTCGCCGGCGTCGTCGGTATACGCGAGGATGTTGGTGTCGAAGAAACTACGCACGCTCGTGCAGTTGCTCGCGGTCGAAGCGCCAGCCGCGGCGGTCGCCGCGCGCGACGCGCGACAGGTACTCGAGTTCCGCGATGTCCGCTTCCGGGGACGACTGCCCGGCCAGTTCGCCAAGGTAGTTGCGCACCGCTTGATTCAGGCTGATTCCCATCGCGGCGGCGGTGGTCCGGGCCCGCTCTACGATCTGCTCGTCCACCGACAAAGTAAGGTTCATGACCACATAATACGGGCGCACGGAATACGTGCAAATCTGGTTGGACCAGGGCACCCCGGAGTCGGATTATCGTGTCTGTTCCGGGTGTGCTTGGTCGGGGACCACGACGGTCTTGATGTGGTTGCCGGTGGGGGAGGCGACCACTTCCGCGTAGCGCTCCAGGTTGACGGTGCGGGTGACCAGGGGGGCGACCTGGATGCGGCGCGAGCCGATCAGGTCCACGGCGGCGCCGAACGTGTTGTTGAACGAGCGTCCGCCGATCAACTGGATCTCCTTGCGCCAGATGACGTGTGGCTCGACGGGAACCGTCTTGCCCGCGCCGGCGACGCCGTAACACAGCAGGCGCGCGCCGATGGCACAGAGCCGGAACGCCAGCGAAGTGAACTCCATGGAGCCGCGGGTGTTGACTACCACGTCTGCGCCGTCCGGGAACCGGCCCTCGATCGCGTCGAGCGGTCCGGCGGAGGAGTCGATTACCTCGTCGACGCCCAGGGTCGCCGCCATTTGCATCCGCTCTGCGATGTTGTCGATCAGCACCACCCGCCGCGCTCCCTGCAGGCGGGCCAACTGCAGGAACAGCTGGGCATTCACGCCGCCGCCGAGGATGGCCACGCAGTCTCCCTGCCGCACCCGGACGCGGGCGAGCGAGTGCAGGCAGCAGGCGAGCGGTTCGGCGACCGCGGCCTCGACCATGCCGGTGCCGGCGGCGATCGGGTAGCACTGCTCCGGAAAGACGGCGGTGTACTCGGCAAACCCGCCGCCCTTGTGGCGCGGGTGGGGCAGGCGGTTCTCGCACAGGTGCGCCATTCCCCGGTGGCAGGGCGCACAGCGTCCGCACGGCCGATTCGGGCTTACCGCCACCCGCGTGCCGGCCGGCAGCCCCCGCACTCCGGCGCCGCAGCCGGCAACCGTACCCGCGACCTCGTGCCCTGCAACTGTTGGCTCGCGGCGGCCGGCGGCCCCCGCCGCGCGCGGCCTGCGGGGGGTGGCATTCCCGCCCCCCGGGCGGCAGCCGGCAACCGTCCCCGCGACCTCGTGCCCTGCAACTGTTGGCTCGCGGCGGTCGGCGGCCCCGTCCGCGCGCGGCTTGTGGGCGCTGAAATCGCCGCCGCAGATGCCGCAGCCGGCCACTCTCACCAGCACCTCGCCGGCATCCGGCACCGGATCGGCCATCGACTGCACCCGGATGTCGCCGGGTCCGAACGTGAGCGCCGCTTTCATGTGCGGGCCAGGGTAGCAGTTGCATTGGCTGACTGTCAGATTGCGGACGGCGGGCCGCACTTGACGCCGCACCGTGATCGGGGGACAAAGAGAGGCACATGAAGTTCACCAGACTTGCAGACGAGCAGCGCGAATTTTTCGACCGGAACGGTTACCTGGTCGTGCGCAATGCATTGGACGCCGACATGCTGCCGCGGGTCACGGCGGCATGCGACCGGATCGCGGAACAGCACGCCCAGAAACATGGCGGCAACGGCTCCCGGCGCACCAGTCTGGACAACGTGCTGCCCCAGGACGACGTCTTCCTGTCGCTGCTCACCTGGGAAACCACGGTGCCGCTGGTGGTGCAGCTCCTGAGCTACGACATTCACCTGGCCAAGTCGCACCTCATCTACAACTACCCGGACCCGCCCGACATCGATCCGCCGCCCAACTGGCACCGCGACTTCTGGGAGAGCCCGTTCGACCTCGGCCCGCACCGCTACCCGCGGTTGATGATCAAGGTCGCCTATCAGCTCACCGACACCAGTCCGCTCAGCGGCAACACGATGCTGGCGCCGGGAAGCAACAACTACACCCGGCACCTTGAGATACCGGACGGACAGAAGGATCCGGACGGCGCGGTGGAACTGGAAATGCAGGCCGGCGACGCGTTCCTGTTCGAGAGCCGGACGTTCCATCGCATCGGGGTCAACCGCACCGACAAGCCCAGAAAGTGCCTGATGATGGGATACTGCTACGCGTGGATCAGTCCGCTCGACTACGACGTGCAGTCCGAGTCGCTGCTGGACAGGGTAACCGACCCGATCGCGCGCCAGCTCGTTGGCGGACACAAGCACCCGAGCACGATCGTCGACGCATGGGCGCTCCGCGAGTGGGCGGAGCAGCACGGCGTGAAGCGTTCCTCAGACATCGAGTACGAGCGACTGACGGCCACCACCTGAGTTGTTCGGCTACCCGGGCATCGGTCGGAAGCGGATCTGAGCCGGCGTTACCACGACAAAGGATCCGGACAGTCGATCTCCATGCTTGGCGGCAAGGTCTACGACATCGTCGCCAATTGCGCTACGGACCTTCGCCGGATACCTGAGCAGTACGACGCCCAGACTTGATTCTCCGTACGCGAAAACGAGTTGCCCGAAGTCCTTGTCCTCGGTCAGCAGAACCCGACCGTCGCTCACGGCAAGTGCAGCAACCTCAATGTCCGGCGCTTGCGCATACGCTTCAGCAATGGCCACGACGTCATGTCCGGCTCTCCTGAGTGCGCGGATCACGGCATAGTCGCAGCTTTCGTCTGCCAGGAAGCGCACCTGCTATCCGGGATGACTCATGAATACGGTGTCGTCGTTGGCGAGCGTCACGGCGGCGAAACCCATGGCTGCACGCAGATCCTCCCGCGTGATGCGAGGGTAGGCGTCGAGGAGATCTTCCTCGGACGCACCCTCGCTCAGCTTTCGCAGGAGGAGTTCTACAGTAACGCGCGTGCCTCGGATCACCGGTTTCCCCAGCATCACTTCGGGGTTCGTCTCGACTCTGACATCGTTCATTCGGCGGACTCCTTCGGGCAGTATCGCGCTTCGGGCCGTCGATCGCCAATACCTCGGACAATCTGTACGATCCTCGCCGTCTGTGAGCTGACAGGTCCGCACCCGGTCGGATTCATCCGGCTCATGGGGTGGCGGCTTGTGGCGGCGGCGCAGTCTACACTGCCTTCCCCTAGTGTGATAGGGTCGCTTCCGGAGCAGCGGAGCGGTGGGCGGCATCCAATCGGCAACCGGGGCCGGCGACCTCGCCAAGCGCGGGCTGTGGCGGTCCATGCTCTTGTACCGCGGCCTGCTCATCATGCTGCTGCCGGCCATCGCCTGGTTTCTGATCTTCGAGTACTACCCCATGTACGGGGTGATTATCGCGTTCAAGAAGTACCGCATCCTGGAGGGCATCCTGGGCAGCCCGTGGGTGGGGCTGGACAATTTCGAGCGCCTGTTCCGCAGCCCGCAGTTCCTGAACGTGTTCCGCAACACGATCCTGATTTCGTTCTACAAAATCATCTTCGGCTTTCCGGCGCCGATCATCCTGGCGCTGCTGCTCAACGAGGTGCGCGGGCGCCAGTTCAAGAAGGTGGTGCAGACCATCTCCTACCTGCCGCACTTCATCAGTTGGGTGGTGATCGCCGCGCTGATCCGCCAGCTCCTGTCGCCCACCAGCGGGGTGGTCAACTACGTCCTGATCACGTTGGGGTTGGAACCGGTCAATTTCATGATCGAGCCGGGCTTCTTCCGCCCGATGATCGTGGCGGCCAACATCTGGAAGGACGTGGGCTGGGGATCGATTATCTACCTGGCCGCCATCTCTTCCATCGACCCGCAACTGTACGAGGCGGCCACCGTGGACGGCGCCGGGCGCTTCCGGCAGGCCATCTCGATCACGCTGCCGTCGCTGGCGCCGGTGATCGTGATCCTGTTCATCTTGCGCGTCGGGTTCCTGATGAACGCCGGCTTCGAGGAAATCTTCAACCTGTACAACCCGATCACCTACGAGGTGGGCGACATCATCGACACCTACGTGTACCGCATCGGCCTGGTGGAGTTCGATTACAGCTACTCCACCGCCATCGGCCTGTTCAAGAACGTGCTCGGCCTGCTGATGCTGTTGTTTACCAACGCCATTGTGAACCGCTTCTCGGACTACGGGATCTGGTAGGGGCGCGGCGTGGTAGTGGGGGCGCGTGGGCGCTGGAGTGCCGACCGGCTGTTCGACCTGGGCAACTACCTGTTCCTGATCGTGTTCTCGCTGTTGATGATCTACCCGTTTTGGGAGACCGCCGTGGTGTCGCTGCTGCCGGGGCTGCTGGCGTCGAGCTGGGGCATCAAGCTGTGGCCCGAGGAGGTGACCCTGGAGGCCTACCGGGTGGCGTTCTCGTCGCGGCTGATCTACTACGGCTACATCAACACCGTGTTCCGCACCGTGGTCGGGACCGCGCTTGCCGTGTTCTTCTCGTTTTGCACCGCCTACCCGCTGGCCAAGCGCAAGCTGCCGCTGCGCAACTACCTCACCATCTTCTTCCTGATCCCGATGTTCTTTTCAGGGGGACTGATTCCGCGCTACCTGCTGGTACGCAGTCTGGGCATGCTGGACACCCGCGCGGCGCTGATCTTCCCGATCCTGCTCGGCACCTACAACCTGCTGATCATGCGCAACTTCATCATGACCATTCCCGATTCGCTCGAGGAGTCGGCCATGATCGACGGCGCCTCCTTCTTCCGCATCCTGGTGCAGATCATCATCCCGCTATCGGTGCCGATCATGGCCACCATCGGGCTGTGGGTGGCGGTGCAGCACTGGAACTCCTGGTTCGACGCCCTGATCTTCATTCGCGACGAAACCAAGACGGTGCTGCAGCTGGTACTGCGGCGGGTGATCATCGAGCAGGACGACACCGCGTTCCTGGGCGAGAACAACGACTCGGTGGCGGGCGCGGAGTCGGTGGTGCCGGAGTCGATCAAGGCGGCCACGGTGCTGATCTCAATCGGCCCGATCCTGCTCGCCTACCCGTTCGTGCAACGCTACTTCGTGCGCGGTATCATGATCGGATCATTGAAAGGATGACGAGAGCCCCGTGTTACGGGGAGCGGCGGCAGAACCGCCAGAAAACTATCGATTCACAAGGAGGTACGACGTGAAACGATTCACCGTACTTGCATTCGCAGTTCTCGTGGCGGCGACGCCGGGTGTGTTTGCCGCCTCCGAGGCGGAGACCGCGACCGCGGACGATGGCCCGGTCGTGATCAACTGGGTGGGGCTGCGCCTGAAGACGCCGGGCGGAGCGCTCTACCCGCAACCCGACAGTCCCATCATCCAGGAGTTCAACAAGGCGTTGAACATCGATCTGCGCGTGGTCAAGTCGGACGCTTTCAGCGCCGAGGAGATGAACCTGCTGTTCGCCGCCGGCGAGATTCCGGACCACATGCTGGCCAACCAGACCAATATGCTGCGTTACCAGGATGAGGGTCTGCTGCGCGCGGTTCCGCTCGACATGGTCAAGGAGCACGCGCCCACCTATTGGCGCGACTACGCCAACGGCGAAGCGGACGGGGTCTGGTTCGACTTCCCGTCCTGGAACAAGGACACCGAGACGCTGTGGGCGGTGCCCAACGGCGGCAGCGAGATCAAGCACCAGGTCGTGGTGCGCGGCGACTGGTTGGAGGCGCTCGGCGCTTCGGTTCCCACCACGGTCGAGGAGTTCGCCGAGGTGGCGCGCCAGTTCACCTACGACGATCCCGACGGCAACGGCCAGAAGGACACCTGGGGCATGGCCACGTCGGCGACCTCCGCCGGCAACTGGACCAACAACCTGCGCACCTTCGTGGCCGCGTTCGGCTTTGAGCACATTGAGCGGCCCTATCTCGATCCCGCCACCGGAGAGATCACCTTCTTCGAGGTCACCGACGGGTGGCGCGACTTCCTGCGCTGGATGAACGGCATGTGGGAAGCGGGCGTAATTCACCCCGACGTCACGCTGCCGGACAAGCTGGCGGTCGGGTCCCTGTTCCAGGACGGCAAGGTGGGCTTCGCCGGCGACACCTGGACCTACGTGCTGCCCAAGTACCGGCCCGGCACCTGGTTCCCGAACCTGTTCGAGAAGGACCCGGGCGCCACGGTAGAGTACGTGGGCCAGCTGACCGCCGCCGGTTACGAGCCGACCTGGGAGTTGCGTGCGCCGCTGTGGACCTACCACGTCATCGGCAAGGACACCAGCGACCTGGCGCTGGAGAAGATCCTCGGGGTGATTGACCTGCAACTGGCCGATCCCTTCTTCCACAACCTGATCTGGTCCGGCATCGAGGGCGAGCACTTCGAATTCGACGAGGACGGCATGCGCCAGTTCCTGCCGGCCGCGCAGAGCATGGAGGCGCAGGGCGACCTGGGGGTGAAGTACTTCCTGACCAACATCCGCTACGGCTGGATGTTCACCGCCTCGTTCGGCAGCGACGCGCTGGCGATGGCGGAGCGCCAGAAGGGTTACAACATCATCAACCCGGCGCTCGGCCACGGCTGGGTGCTGGAGACCCAGAACGAATACCGCGCCGACATGTCGCGTATTCGCGAAGAGTACATGTGGAAGGCGATCACCGGCGACGCCAACACCGACGGCGACTGGGACACCTACGTGAAGCAGTGGATGCGCGCCGGCGGCGAGGAAGTGCTCGCCGAGGCCCGCGCCAAGCACGCCGACATGTAGCCCCGGCCTGGCTGCTAGTGCTCCCGCCCGGAGACCGCGCCGCCGTACGGCGAGCGGCCTCCGGGCCTCCTGGCAGCTGCTTGCCCTGCGCGTCGCGAGGGTCCAGTATGCAATGGCTTGCCGGGCAACGCTCCGGCGGCAGGGAGGTTCAGTGATGTTGAGGACATTCGTGGCCGCGGCGAGCTTGCTCGCGGTGCTGGCGGTGGGCGTAGGTGCCGCCGACCTTGAAGGCAAGGTGCTCAAGGTGGGGACGGATGCCACCTACCCGCCGATGGAGACCGTCGACGAGGCGACCGGCGAGATCGTCGGATTCGACGTTGACATGCTGACCGCGGTGTGCGAACGCATCAACTGTGTGCTGCAGTTCGTGAACACCGCCTGGGACGGGATTTTCGCCGCCTTGCAGCAGGGCGAGTTCGACTTGGTGGTATCGGGCGTGTCGATTACCGCCGAGCGCGACGAATCGATGGACTTCTCCGATCCCTACCTGGTGGTGAGCCAGGCGATCCTGGTGCGCGTGGAGGATGCGGAACTGACCGCCGACGACTTCACGGGCGGCGGGCGCAAGCTGGCCGCGCAGACCGCCACCACCAACGCCCAGTTGGCGGAGGAGCTGGTCGGGCGCGACAATGTGAGCCTGTATGACGCATTTGCCGGGGCGATCCTGGCGTTGCAGAACGGCGACGTGGACGGCGTGGTGATCGACGGCACGTCCGGCGTCGCCTACGAGCAGGAATTCGCCGGCGAACTCACCATGGGGGTCACCGGACTGCAGGCCGATCCGCTCGGCATCGTGTTCCAGGAGGGCGATCCGATGGTCGACGCCTTCAACGAGGGGCTGGCGGCGATCAAGGAAGACGGCACCCTCGACGAGCTGATCGCCAAGTACTGGAGCGACTGACCGGCCTACCCCTGCCTCGATACTGGCCGCTGCTGCCGCACCGCCGGCTGCGGCAGCGGTGCGTGCGGCGGTAACGGGCCGGTGCGCGAAGACCGTACGTGATTCTGAAGCGAATCCGTCCGAGCAACCTGGTGCTGCTGGCGGCGGCGCCGATCCTGGTGTTCCTGTTCGCGTCGTCGAGCAAGTACCTGCGCTCGCTGAAGGCGATCATCGGCATCGAGCCGGGGGCCGCCGCGCTGCTTGCCGGTTTTCTGCTCTTGCTCGCGCTGCTCGCATCCGGTTTCCTCGCCGCCCGGCGGGCCGTGATGGGCAGCGAGGCGCCGCCCTGGCTGGCCGCCGCCGCGCGCCTGGCGCTGCCGTTCCACGTGCTGGTCATTGTGCTGATCCTGGCGCAGCCGGCGCTCACCGCACCCTTCGTGCAGTCGGTGCTGTTCCACTCGCTCGACCCCGCCGCCTCCGAGCTGGTCGACCGCACCGCGCGGCCCTGGGCGCTGAAGACGGAGGTGCTGCCGCTGGTGGCGCAGCGGTTCCGGATCGGGGTGGCGGTGTATGGGCTCCTGTTCCTGGCATTCACGCTTGCCGCGGGCTGGGCGGCGGGGCCGCTGCGCCGATACTGCGTCCGCGGATTCGAGGCGGTATCAGGCATCGCCCTGTTTCACCTCGTGTTCATCAGCTACTGGGGCTTCGCCACCGGGATCGCGGTGACCTTCCGGGCCGCGGTGTTCGCCTACCTTCTGGCCGCGGTGCTCGGCCTGACCTGGACCGGGCTGCAGCGTCTGCAGAGTGCCCGGCACACGATCCCGGTGTACGGCGCGATCAGCCTGCTGCTACTGGCGGCGGCGGCCTTTTTCTGGGCCCAACCGCGCGCCGAATACGTGATGGTCGGCTCGACCGAGGCCCGGATCGCAATCATCAAGGGTACCCCGCAGGCGGTCGCCGACGTGATCCGCTACGGCGAATACGAGGGCGGCGAGGGCATCTCGGTACGCATTCGCAGCGTGCCGGACGTGGCGACCGCGCTGGAGCAGATTGCGACGGTGGACAGCGTGTCAGGGGCGTTCGTGCCGGTCGCCGCGCACGACGGAGGCTACCCGGTGCTCTGGCAGACCCGATTCCTGCCGGAGCGCGACCGCAATGCCGCGATGGCGTTCTCGGTGATCGGCCTGTTGCTGCTGATTCTGACCTTCGGCGGCGCCCTGCACGGGCTGCACCCGCTGGCGGTGGGAGCCGAGTTCTTCGTGGACACGATTCGCGGCATCCCGATGCTGGTAATCATCCTGTACATCGGCCTGCCATTGGCCGGCGCCGTCAAGGACGCCACCGGCGGCGGCATCGACCTGGCCAACTTCACGCGCGGGGTAATCGCCATCGCCATCGGCTACTCCGCCTACATGGCGGAGATCTTCCGCTCTGGAATCGAGGCGGTCCCGAAGGGGCAGGTGGAGGCGGCCCAGACCCTGGGGCTGTCGCGCTGGCAGGCGGCGCGGCTGGTTATCCTCCCGCAGGCGCTGCGCATCGTGCTGCCGCCGCTCGGCAACGAGTTCATCGCCATGATCAAGGACACCTCGCTGCTGTCGATCCTGTCGGTGCGCGACGTTACCCAGCGAATGCGCGAGTTCCAGTCCGCCAGCTTCCTGCCGTTCGCCCCGTTCAACACGGCGGCGGTGCTGTACGTGGTGATCACGCTCGCCTGCTCCAGCCTCCTGCGCTGGATCGAGCGCCGCTACGAGCAGCGGCACGCTTGACCGGTGGTATGCCGGTGGATGAGGATGAACGGGAGGTGACCCGATGAACCTGACCATCGAGCCGATCAAGGGGACCACGCTCGGCGCCGTGATCACCGGCATCGACCTGAACCGTCTCGACGGGCAGGCGTGGCGGGCGGTCGAAGAGGCGTTCCTGGAGTACGCGGTGCTGGTGTTCCCGGCGCAGCATCTCCGCGCCGGCGCGCAGGTCGCGTTCGGCAAGCGCTTCGGCGCGATCGAACTGTTGCGCGAGGATGGCATCGAGGCGCCGCTGTTCAGCAACAAGAAGCTGGACGGCACCGTGCTGCAGCCGGACGAATTCCGCTTTCAGGTGCTGCGCGGCAACGAGGGCTGGCACATGGACAGCACCTACATGCCGTTGTCGGCGAAGGCGGGGCTGTTGTCCGCCATCGAAGTGCCGGCGAGCGGCGGCGAGACCGAGTTCGCCGACATGCGCGCCGCCTGGGATGCGCTCGACGCCGCGACCCGAGACCGGATCGCCGGCCTGTCGGCGTACCATTCCCTGTATGCGTCGCAGGCGAAGATCGGCTACCAGGTCGATACCGGTGCCGGATACGGCTACCACGACAAGGGCGCGCCGATCCGCCCGCTGGTCAAGACCCATCCCGTGAACGGGCGCAAGGCGCTGCAGATCGCGCGCCACATCTATCGCATCCCCGGCATGGACGATGGCGACGCGCAGGCGCTGATCGACGACCTGCTGCAACGCTCGTGCCGACCGCCGCGGGTGTATACCCACCGCTGGCAGCCGGGCGACCTGCTGGTATGGGACAACCGCTGCGTGCTGCACCGGGCGCGGCCGTACGACCGCGCCGAGCCGCGCGTGCTGCAGGCCACCCGCATCGCCGGCGATCCCGCCACCGAACTCGCCGCCACCACCCGCGACGAACGCGCCGACGCCTTCCAGCCCTCCACCTCCAATCGCTAGCGTTAGCGGTACTGGCGGAGGTAAGCGGCGAGCAGCGGATCGGCCATCCGGTAGCTGCCCGCGACATGCTCGATCACGCCGCGGTCCCACAGCCGCTTGACCGACAGCGCCACCGTGCGGCTGGACAGCCCTACGTTCGCGAGAAAGCCCTTTGACTGAGGATGCGCAACCCTCTCGCGGCGGGCAATCTCGGTTAGAACGCTCTCGTCGGTGCCGGAGAACGCCGACAAGTAGGCCGCGAAGCGGCCTTCCCGGTTCTCCAGCAGCTTCACGAGTGCTGCCCGCACCATGGCCTGATCGATCTCAACGGCCTGGTGCAACTCCAGGATCTGGGCGCATAGACGGTTGATCGCCTCCGGTACGCGCTGCATTTCGTCCTGAAGGGTGGCCGCCACCTCGCGTGGGATCGTCAGGCCGTGCGGGCGAAATCGCTCCTCCATGTACCGGTGGTAGTCGTCATGGCGGATCGGGAGGAACTCCAGGTCGGATCCCCAGGCACTCAGCGGGGCGCCTGGAGCGGCGAACAGGTCGGCGAGCATGTGCCGCTTGGAGCCGAGCAGCAGTATGGGCGTCGCACCGAGCCCTTCCAGGCAGGAGCGCAACTGCGCCGCCGCTTCGTCGATGAACGCCACGTCCTGGAATTCGTCGAGCACGATGAGCGAGTCGACTTCCTCCGTAATGCCGGCGATGTGGTCCCAGAGCGTCTGCAGGTTGCGGCTGGGCTCCGTCTCACGGGTGTGCAGCGACAGGCTCGGGCTCCCGGTCTGCGGGTCGAGCGCGATCTCCGGACGCAACGCTCCCAGGAACCGCGATGCGTTGTCCAGCAGACTCCTGACCGGAAAGGACGCGGCGAAGGAGCGCTGCAGGCTGCCGGACAACCGCCGGGTGAGGGATTGCATGGAGCGGACCCCCAGCAAGTCCGCGAACAGCACGAACCGGCGCCCCCCGGTGCGGCGGAATTCCTCGATGGTGATGTTGCGCACCACCGAGGTCTTGCCGTAGTTGCGCGGACCGTAGACCACCATGTTGTGCCCGCTTGCGACCGCATCCCTGAGCACTTGCTGCTCACGTTGCAGGTTGCAGATGTTCTCGGAATCGACCAGCCGGTCGAACACGAACTGTTTCATGACCAATATAGTATCATAAGAAAAGTATCATGCAATCAGTACTCACTTCTGACGCGTCACTTGAGCCCGCGGTACGCTTGACGGCACGCGCCGGCCCTCCATACTGGCAGGCAAGGAGTTGATGCCAGTGGGTAGTCTGAGTCAGGTCCAGATCGACAGTTTTCGTGATCGCGGCTTCCTGGTGGTCCCCGACCTGTTGGGCTCCGATGAGGTGAGCCGCATCGCGGCGGCGGCGCGCGAGGAATTCGAGACGCACCGCTACATGGACGCCAAGGCGCGCTTTCCGGCTCCGGCGAAGTACGTCCTGTCGGAGGACAGCCTGCGTCAGGCCGACATCCGCCTGGTGGTCGATCATCCGCGCATCGTGGCCGCCGTCAGCGAGCTGCTGGCGGACGAGGTGTGCCTGTCGGCGTTCGTGATCTACTCGATGCCGCCCGGTACCGAGGGCACCGGCGGCGACTACCAACGCACCCACGAGTCGGCGCACTGCGACTACAAGCCGTTCCGCCCAGTCGGCTCGTCGCTGCGCTGGCTGTTCGTGATCGTGCCGCTCGTGGACTATACCGACGAGGTGGGCCCGCTGCTGGTATCACCCGGCTCGCACAAGATCCCGGAGTTCACGCGTCGCGGGCGCGTGACCCACGTGCGGCGGGCGCGCGCCGCCGACCTGCCCGCCTTCGTGGACACCCGGCTGCGGCGCGGCCAAGTGGCGTTCATGGACATGTTCACCTGGCACCAGGCCTTCGGCAACCGCTCCGACCAGCTCCGCTTCGGCGTGTACAACAAGTACCGCGTGCGCAGCGCCCCGCCCGGCTGCGGTCCCTACCTGTACCGCTCCAGCTCCCGTGAGCTGTTCGGCGCCACCGGCGCCGGGCTGCTGGCCAACCACGCGCCGGGCCGGATCGCCGAAACCCGGCTGCTGGTGGAACAGGACGAGCGATTTCTGGTGGTCGACCGGACCGTTCCGGGCGGCGCCGCTCAGCCGGAACCGAAGCGGATGGGCACCGACGACGACAACGTCATCGCCCAACTCATGGACGCGGCCGGCACCCAGCTCGGCTGCCAGCCGCCGTGGGTGAGCTACGTGGGCGACTACCCGGTGGGCGCCGCCGGCGGCGACCGCTGCCGGGTATACGCCTGTCCCCGCGACGCGTTGCCCGGCGCCGTTGAGACTACTCCGGGCGCACGCTGGCTGGCCGCTGACAGGCTCGCGGGCGCAACCGGGCGCGCCTATCTCACGACCGCCGCCGAGTCGTGGTTGCACGACCCGGCGCTGCGCGGCATCGGGCAATCGTACGCCCAGGCCACCGCCCCCGCGTAGCCACGGCTATTGAAGTTTGAGACGGCTCTTGAGAGCCTCCTTATTGTGGAGCGTATTCGATGATGGCGCGGCCCATGATGTCGCCGGCCCGCAGTGCTGCGCATGCCTCGTTGACTTGGTCGAGGCGGTAGCGGTCGGTCGCCAGCTCCGGGCAGGGCGCGCCTCTCCTCGATTCTACGGTTCAGATCTCCAGTTCGGTTCCGGCTGACACCTGGTCCCAGTCGACCGTCAGCCCCAGACCTGGGCGCCTCGGGCCGTGCACGAAGCCGTCGGCGTCGATGCGCAGCACCTCGGTGGTGCCGGTGTCGAAGTGGCCCTCGGCGCCGGCCTCGATAGGCAGCTCGAACAGCAGCGTGTTGCGGGTGGCGAGTTGCACGTTCAGGTTGGCGGCTTGGTACAAGGTGCCGCCGTAGGCGTGCGGTTCCCAGCTCATGCCGAACGCCTCGCACAGCGCCGCCGCCTTGCGCATCTCGGTGATGCCGCCGCGGATACCCGACAGCGTGCGCAAGTAGGTCACCGCCTGCCGGCGCACGTATTCGCGGTACTGGGTCGCGTAGATCAGCTCCACCGTCAGCGGCACGTCCACCCGGCTGCGCAGGTCGATGTAGCCCTCGATGTCGTCCGGCGGCAGCGGCGCCTCGTACCAGAAGTAGCCCAGCCGCTCCAGTTCGCGGCCCACCAGCAGGGCCTCCTGCCGGGTGTGCGCGAACACCGCGTCGTAGATCAGGTCGACGTCCGGCCCCACGGCGTCGCGCAGCGCCGGGCATAGCTCGATCGGGATCGGATGCAGCTTCATCGCCGTATAGCCGCGCTGCTTCAGGTCGCGGGCGATGCGCACGATGTCGCCCTCGTCGTGCGGCACGTTGCCGCTCGCGTAAGCGCGGATGCGTTCGCGGTAGGCGCCCAAGTAGCGCCACAGCGGCAGCCCGGCCGCCTTTGCCGCAAGGTCCCACAGTGCCACGTCGATGGCGGCGAACGCCGAGCCCTTCTCGCCGTACCACAGGGTGCCGAGCCGGTACCAAAGCTTCTCGCGGTTCAGGGGGTCCTCGCCCACCACCAGCGGCTTCATGGCGCGCAGCACCTCGGCCAGCGCCGGCGGCCGGCCCGATGCGACCTCCGACCAGACGATGTAGTGGCCCTCCAGCTCGGTGTCGGTGAGCAGCCTCACCAACGTGTACTTGATGGTGCCGGCTGCCCCGCTGTTGTGAAACAGCCCGTCGAAACTGGTTACCAGCGCGGGGGTCTCGGTGTCCAGAACGTGCGCCTTGATGTCGGTGATGACCATGCCTCAGGGTACCCCGCCCGCTGCCGCGCGGCTATTGCGTTGCTACTGCAGCGCGTACAGCCAGCCGTCGCGGCAGCAAATGTAGGTCATGCCGCCATAGATCGGCGGCACGCACTCGTATACGCGGTCGCCCATCTTGTACTTCCAGATGGTGTTGGTGGTGCCGTCGCCGTTGCCCTTCTCGTCGACGCAGTAGAAGAAAGGATCCGCGGTCGACGGAAAGTACACCTTGCCGTCGGCCACGGCCGGTGCCGTCAGCCCGCCGCCCGGGTGGGTCCAGATCTCCTCGCCGGTAGCAGCGTCCAGGCAGTAGATGTGCGTCGCCTCGGGAAAGCCGCCGGTGCGCATGGCGGTGGACACGAACACGCGCCCGTCGTGCAGGGCGGGCGACGCGTTGTAGCCGGCTGCCTCGACACGGTGTTCCCAGATCACCTCGCCGGTGGCCATGTCCATGCAGCGGAAGGAGTCGCCGCCCATCGGCAGGGACCAACGCCCGCCGCCACCGAGCGGCGCCCCCCCCCCGGGCCGCACCCACCCCCCCGCCGCTAGCGATCGGCGCCCCCGAGTCGGGTGTGCCGCCGGTGTAGAACTGCCACACGACCGAACCGTCGTCGGCGTTTAGCGCATAGTCGTAGTGGTCCCACGATCCGAAGTAGACCATGCCGCCGTCCACCGGCGGCTCGGGGTGCGCGGCCATGCCGGTTCGGTAGCGCCACAGGATGGCGCCGTCCTCCTCGCGCAGGCAGTATACGTAGCCGTCGACACCGGGCACGTACAGCTTGCCGTCGTACACGTTGGCCGACGACCATACCCAGCTCAGCGCCTGCTTCCAGATCAGCGAGCCGTCGTTGGCGTCGACGCAGTAGAACCACTCCTCGCCGCCCTGCTGGCCGAAGAACACGCGGCCATTGGAATAGGCGGGGGCGGCCGACACCGCCGCGCCGAGCTCGAACCGCCACAGCTCCTCGCCGGTGCGGTAGTCGAGCCCGTACACGAAGCGTCCAGGGACGCCCACGAAAAGCTTGCCGGCGGCGGCGGTCGGCTTGGACTGGAAGTGACCGCCGGCCACCGCCGCCACCTCGTCGGTGACGATGCGCTCCGAACCGCGGTACACGCAGCTCAGCAGGCTGTGCCGCCAGCGGATCTCGCCGGTGTCGGCATCGACGCACCACAGGAATAGGTCGGACGAGTTGACGTAGATCCTGCCGCCGTCCAGTACCGGGTCGGAGAAGATCGGGTGCGTGCCGATTTTCGTGCTCCACGCTGCCTCCACCGTGCCGTCGGCGGCGGCCAGACAGTGCAGGGCGCCGTCCATAGTGGCGAACCAGACGCGCCCGCCAGCGCACACCGGGCGCGACCGAATCCACTCCTCCGCGCGGTGCTCCCACCGGCGTTCGCCGGTGGCCAGGTCCAGGCAGTACAGGTGCTTATTGGCCGCGCCGATATACACGCATCCATCCGCAACCCGCGGCGTGGAAAACAACATGAACGCGCGCGATTCGACCGGTGCCACCTGGTGCTTCCAGAGCGCCTTGCCGCTGCTCTTGTCCAGGCAGTACACGCAGCCGTCGTTGGCGCCGAACAGGATCCGGTCGCGGCGTACCACGGCGGTCGAATTGATGGCGCCGCCCGCCTTGTACTGCCAGGCGACGCGCCGGCGCGGCGTCACCACCCAAGTGCGGCCGGCAGGCGGCGTGCCAATGTCGGCGTTGAGGCAGAAAAACACGCCGTCGGCGGTGCCGGCGTACACGCGGTCGCCGTCGAGCACCGGTTCGCCGTGGGTCGGGCCGATGTAGAAGTCCCACAGCTCCTCGCCGCTGGCGGTGTTTACGCAGGTGATGCGGCTGGTGCCGACGATGTGCGGCGGCACCTCCTGGATGCGCTGCGTGCCGGCGGGGTACACGAGCATTTTCTCGTTGCCGGTCACGATGGAGTGGCCGACCCGGTAGTCCAGCGTCCCGGCGTCCGCCTTGCGCACCAGGCGCCCGTCGCTCTTGCGAATGAACAGCAGGCTGCGGGCGGCGAATTCGATGTGCTGCGGACCAATCTCGTTGAGCACGATGGTGTCGCCGAGCATGACCGGAGTCGACGCGGCGCACCGCGTCCGGTGGGTGGCGACCATGGTCAACTCGTCCTGGTCGTCGGTCGGACGCTTGGGCGTCGCCCAGATCAGCTCGCCGCTGTCGGCGTCCACGCAGTGCAGGACGGTGCGCATGCCCGGCGACGCCGCGTACACGCGGCCATCTTCGACCACGGGCCGCGGGTACCAGGCCAGCGCCATCGGCCGCCGCCACGCCAGCGTGCCCTCTACCGGGCCGCGGTCCTCGGTGGCCGCCGTGTGCTGCGGGTTGCCGCCGTACACCGGCCAGTCACGCGGCGGGGGCAGCACCGCCGGCCTCTTCTCGCCCGACGGCACGGACACCGGCGGGTTCTCGGTCAGTTCCTCGTGTAGGCCGTCCAGCAGCCGGAACTCCTCGTCGATGGCGGCGAACAGATGCTCTCGGTCTCCGTTCAGCCCCGCCTTGCGGTGCTGGTCGTGCACCGGCCCGCAGGAGATGGTGTCGGCCCCCTGCCGCTGCAGAAAGTGACGATACGTCTGCAGCACCAGGTAGCGCTGCTCGTGATTGCTTTTGTCGGTCGGCGCTTCGGCCGCGGCTTGCCGCACGGCGTCGATGACCGCGTCTCCGGTGGGCACAAATGGCATGTTGTACTAATTCTCCTCTTGCGATAGCGGGGGAGCGTACGCTCCCCCGCCGGGCCCTAATAGCCCATGCTCTCCTTCATGTTCTGGTCGATCCAGATCGGCGCGATATGGCGCCCGAGGCACCACACGCCGCAGGCGACTTCGCCGTAGTAGTTGCGTACCCACGGCCACCACATCACGTTCTGTCCCTTGTTGCCGATCGGGATGGTGACCACATCGTCGAGCAGGATGTTCACCAGCTCACGCAGAGTCGCCTCGCGTTCGGTATTGTCCACGGTCTTCAGCGCTTCCCGGTAGCGGTCGGTCAGGTACTGGTTTTCGTAGTTCGCCCGGTTGCCGCCGTGTCCGACCGTGTACTGGTCGATCACGCCAAGCGTGTTGGGGTTGTTCCAGGGCGCCGTCATCACGCCGATATCGTAGCCTTCAAGCGAGTTGAACAGCGCCATCATGGCGGTCGGCTCCATCGCCCGAAGCTCCAGCTCCACGCCGATCTCGCCCCACAGGCTGGCGAAGATGTTGGCCATGTCGCCCCAGGTGCCGCCGGTCCACTGCAGATTGTAGACCAAGTCTATCTTAAATCCGTCCGGGTAGCCGGCATCGGCCAGCATCTGCTTCGCCTTCTCCGGATCGTAGTTGAACAGCTCTTGCGTCTCCGGCGGCAGTGTATCGAGCGGCATCGACAGGTCGGTCGAACTGTCCGAGAACATGTAAGCGGTGCCGTAGCCCCAGGCGCCGGCCACCAGCGTTTCCATGTCCATGCCGATCATCAGTGCGCGGCGTACGTCCTTGTTGGCCAGAATCGGATTGTTCTGATTCAGCGCCAGCGCCGGTGTCCAGTTCTCCACCCACTTCACCTTCTGCAGCTCAGGCGCCGAGCGTTCCAGTGTGTCTTCGAAGCTGGTCGAGACTACGAAGTTCAGGTCGATGCCGCCGGTGCGCAGCGACGCGATCCGGGTCGATTCGTCCGGAATGATCGGCAGCACCAATTCGTCGATGAACGGAATGTCGTCGTACACCACGCCGTCAATGGTGGTGGTGGCCCAGTAGTGGGGATTGCGCAGGTAGCGCGCGTGCGAGCCGACCACGTACTCGTCCACGATGAACGGGCCGGTGCCGACCAGGTTGTCGAAGCTGGCCGCGCCCGCCTCGACGTACTCGGGCGGCACGATGGCGGTGGACGAACTCCACTTGCCGAGCCTGAGCCACAGCGCGTTGAAGCCGTTGGTGTTCACTACCACGGTGTTGGGGCCGGTGGCCTCGACCGACTCGATGTAGCCGCCGTTTTCGGCCCGCGCCGAACCCATCCGGCTGTCGAGCGCGCGGTTCAGGCTGAACGCAACGTCGGCGGCGGTCATCTCGCGCGACTCCATGACGTGGTCCTTGCCGTTGGCGGCCCACATCACGCCCTCGCGGATGGTGAAGGTGATCTGCTCGTTGGTCACCTCCCAGCTCGTGGCCAGCACTGGCCCGAGAAACTTCTCCGGCACCGCGCGGGTCACGTCGACGGTGTACTCGCCGGTACCGCGTGCGCCGAACTTCTCGAAGTCGGAGTCCTGCAGCGACTCGACCACCGCCTCGGTGTACTGGTTGGTCTGCCAGCCGCCGGTAGTGCGGTCCGCGGTGTTCGCCTCGCCGCCCCAATAGTACATGGTGAGCTTGCCGCCATGCGTCGGCGTCCCGTCCGGGGCCGCCTCCATCGCAGTCTCCTCGGCGCCGGTGGCGCCCAGTGGCAGAGCCACCAGTGCGAGCGCTGCCGCGAGCATGGCGACAGCCAGGAATGATCTGTCTGTTCGGGTCATATTCCTTCCTTCTCTTCCCATCACGATCTCGGCGCCGCGGCTATATTGCCGGAGCCGAGCCCACGTGCGCTTGATTGTCAGTCCCTTGCTACCTCCTCAATCCGTTGTCTGCTCCCTCGATCGGCGCCGCAACGATCCACGCCGGCTCCGGCGGTTCGTGCCGAGCACCCCAAAGCGGCCCGAGCCGCCGCGCAACCGCGGGTCGAGCACGTCGCGCAGCGCGTCGCCGAACATGTTGACGCCATACACCACGATCGCCAGCGCCAGACCGGGCCAGATTACCATCCACGGCGCCAGGAACATGTAACGCCGCCCCGAGCCGCCCAGCATTCCGCCCCAACTCGGCGCCGGCGGTGGGATGCCGAGGCCCAGGAAGCTCAGACTGGCTTCGGTGAGAATCATCCCCGGCACCGTGATGCTGAACAGCACGATGATCGGGGCCATGACGTTGGGCAGGATGTGCCGCGCCAGAATGCCGGACGTGCGGCTGCCGACGGCGGTCGCCGCCTGCGTATAGACGTTCTCCTTCACCTTGATTACTTCGCCGCGCACGATGCGCGAGCCGCCGATCGCTCCGCCCAACCCGAGTACCAGGATGATCTCCAGCATGCCGGGACCGACCAGCGCCATGATCACCAGCAGCATGATCAGCCCCGGGATCGCCATTATGGCGTCCACGGCCCGCTGCAAGAGCAGGTCGAGCCGGCCGCCGACGTAGCCGCTTACCAGCCCGAGGAGGGTGGAGCCGACGGTCGAGATGGCGGACGCGGCCAGCCCGACGATAATAGAGATGCGCGCGCCGTAGATGACCCGGCTCAACAGGTCGCGGCCGAGATTGTCGGTGCCGAGCGGAAACTCGCGCGAGGGTGGGGCCAGAAACGCGTCCCTGTTTACCTCGTTCATCCCGTACGGCGCCAGGACATCGGCGAAGATGCCGGTAAGCAGCAGGAGCAGCGTGATGGCGCCGCCGAATGCGCCGACCGGCTTCTCCTTGACGAGCGTGCGCAGCGCGCGGAGCAGGAACCGCGACGAACCCGGTACCGTCGCGGTGGCCGCGGGGCGCGGTGCCGCGCGGGTGTTGACGGTGGCGGGGACGCCTCGCAGATCCGCCATGGCTACTGGTAGTGGATCCTCGGATCGAGCACGGCGTAGGTGAGGTCGACGAGCAGGTTGATCGCTACCTGGAAGATGCCGAACAGCAGTACCACGCCGCTGACCACGGTGTAGTCGCGGGTCACCACCGACTCCAGCAGCAGCCTGCCCATCCCCGGGAGGTTGAAGATCTGTTCGATGATGACGGTGCCGCCGAGCAGCAGCGGCAGTTGCAGACCCACGATGGTGACGATCGGGATCAGCGCGTTCTTGAGGGCGTGGCGGGCGACGACGGTCTGCTCCTTAAGCCCCTTTGACCACGCCGTGCGCACATAGTCCTGGCGCAGCACCTCCAGCATCGTAGTGCGCATCATGCGCATGGTGCCGCCCGATATGCCCATGCCGAGCACGGCGGCGGCCACCAGGAACATCTGCAGGTTGGCGACCGGATCCGCGAAGAACTTGACGTAGGTGATCGGTGGCTGGTAGCCCCACCAGATCGATGGAAACACGATTACCAGGGTACCGACCCAGAAGCCCGGCAGGGCGACCAGCCCGATGGCGACGCTGCGGGCGGCGTAGTCGGTAACCGTGTCCTGCCGCTGCGCCGAGTAGATGCCGATCGGGATGGCGATCAATTGACCGATCAGCAGTCCCAGGATGCCGAGTTCGAGGGTCACCGGCCAACGCACGGCGATGTCCTCAATCACGGGGGTGCGCCGCCACAGTGATTCGCCCAGGTCGCCGCTCCCGACGCGAGCGATCCACTCGGCGTACTGTTGCAGGATCGGCTTGTCGAGCCCTAGCTGCGCTTCAATGGTGGCGCGCGCGGCCTCGATCTCGCGGTTGTCCGAGGTCTCGCCGATCTGCATCTGCTGTGCGATGATCGCGTCGACGATATTGCCGGGGATCAGGCGCACCATCAGAAACACGATGATACTCACCAGGAAAACCGTAACCACTGCGAGCAGGAGGCGGCGGACTACATATGCGCGCATTCGAGTAAGCTTTAATCGTATTCCGAGTTGCTCGAACTGTCCACGGACGCGCCGTAGTAGCGTCCGTAGCGTAGCGACCGCGCCGGACCAGACAGCGTGTGGCAGACACGCTTCCTGCCGGGCATGATCGCAATGCCGCGATGGCGTTGTCGGTGCTCGGCCTGTTGCTGCGGATCCTGGCCTTCGGCGGCGCCCTGCACGGGCTGCACCCGCTGGCGGTGGGAGCCAAGTTCTTCGTGGACACGATTCGCGGCATCCCGATGCTGGTGATCATCCTGTACATCTGGATCTAGTGTCCTGTATCCTAAATCCTTTCACAGTACCTCTTGACTGATTCAAGGATTTGATCGGCGCTTTTGGTCCAGATGAATGGCTGAGGCTCCTCGTTGTAAACGGCCAAGTAGTCCTTGATCGCCTTTTCCAACGCGCCGGTGCTGCGATGGCTGCCGCGTCGGATCTGCTTCTCGGTGAGGGACGCGAACC
>MKWU01001004.1_pt1 | contig 51653 bp, 45 predicted proteins | sample 809101 | NCBI WGS metagenome assembly MKWU01 (sample SAMN05860141, study PRJNA318959) | sponge metagenome | host: Aplysina aerophoba | place: Slovenia: Piran, Adriatic Sea, Gulf of Piran | collected 2013-05-07 | reverse complement strand
CGTCTCCGGGTGTGCCGGGCCCGCCCGCGGCGCCGGGTGTGCCGACACTGACGCCGGGCGACAAGACGCTCGCGGTGTCGTGGGTGGCGGCTGTGGTGGGTTCGGTGGTGACGTCCTATGACGTGCGCCACAGCACCGACGGCAGCACATGGACCACGGTCGACCCGGCGTGGACGTCGGGGGATCTGGAATACACGATCGGCTCGTTGGTGGACGGCACAGAGTATGTGGTGCAGGTGCGTGCGGTGAACGCGGCGGGTGACGGTGAGTGGTCGGAGTCGTCTCCGGGTGTGCCGGGCCCGCCCGCGGCGCCGGGTGTGCCGACACTGACGCCGGGCGACAAGACGCTCGCGGTGTCGTGGGTGGCGGCTGTGGTGGGTTCGGTGGTGACGTCCTATGACGTGCGTCACAGCACTGACGGCAGCACGTGGACGACGGTGGACCCGGCGTGGACGTCGGGGGATCTGGAATACACGATCGGCTCGTTGGTGGACGGGACCGGCTATGTGGTGCAGGTGCGTGCGGTGAACGCGGCGGGTGACGGTGAGTGGTCGGAGTCGTCTCCGGGTGTGCCGGGGCCGCCGGCGCAGCTCGACGCGCCGACGCTGAGCGAGGACGACACGAGTCTGGAGGTGTCGTGGTCCGCGGCTGCGGCGGGTTCGGTGGTGACGTCCTATGACGTGCGTTACGGCACCGATGGCAGCACGTGGACGACGGTGGACCCGGCGTGGACGTCAGGGGCGCTGTCCTACACGGTGTCGTCGTTGGTGAACGGCACCGCCTATGTGGTGCAGGTGCGGGCGGTGAACGCGGCCGGCGCCGGGGCTTGGTCGCCGTCGGCGACGGCGACGCCGAGGACGGTGCCGGACGCGCCTGCTGCGCCGTCGGTGACGCCGGACGACGAGAGTCTGGCGCTGTCGTGGACCGCGCCCGCGGACGGCGGGTCGGCGGTCACCGCCTATGACGTGCGCCACAGCGACGACTCCGGCAACAGTTGGACCACGGTGGAGGATGCGTGGACCTCCGGTGCGCTGTCCTACACGATCGGCTCTTTGGTGGACGGCACCGGCTATGTGGTGCAGGTGCGTGCGGTGAACGCGGCCGGCGACGGCGAGTGGTCGGAGTCGTCTCCGGGTGTGCCGGGCCCGCCCGCGGCGCCGGGTGCGCCGACACTGACGCCGGGCGACAAGAGCCTCGCGGTGGCGTGGTCGGCGGCTGTGGAGGGTTCGGTGGTGACGTCCTATGACGTGCGTCACAGCACCGATGGCAGCACGTGGACGACGGTGGACCCGGCGTGGTCGTCGGGGGATCTGGAATACACGATCGGCTCTTTGGTGGACGGCACCGGCTATGTGGTGCAGGTGCGTGCGGTGAACGCGGCCGGTGAGGGGGCGTGGTCTTCGTCGTCTCCGGGTGTGCCGGGGCCGCCGGCGGCGCCTGCTGCGCCGACACTGACGCCGGGCGGCACCAGTTTGGGGGTGTCGTGGTCCGCGGCTGTGGCGGGTTCGGTGGTGACGTCCTATGACGTGCGTCACAGCGTGGACTCCGGCAACAGTTGGACCACGGTGGAGGATGCGTGGACCTCCGGTGCGCTGTCCTACACGGTCGGCTCTTTGGTGGACGGCACCGCCTATCGGGTGCAGGTGCGTGCGGTGAACGCGGCGGGTGACGGTGAGTGGTCGGAGTCGTCTCCGGGTGTGCCGGGGCCGCCTGCGGCGCCTGCTGCGCCGACACTGACGCCGGGCGACGAGAGCCTCGCGGTGTCTTGGACGGCGGCTGTGGTGGGTTCGGTGGTGACGTCCTATGACGTGCGTCACAGCACTGACGGCAGCACGTGGACGACGGTGGACCCGGCGTGGTCGTCGGGGGATCTGTCCTACACGATCAGCTCGTTGGTGGACGGCACCGAGTATGTGGTGCAGGTGCGTGCGGTGAACGCTGCGGGTGACGGGGCGTGGTCTTCGTCGTCTCCGGGTGTGCCGGGGCCGCCGGCGGCCCCGGCGGCGCCGACACTGGTGCCCGGCGACGCGACGCTGGCGGTGTCGTGGTCCGCGGCGGTGTCCGCTTCGGTGGTGACGTCCTATGACCTGCGCCACCGCCGAGACGGCGGCGCGTGGACCACGGTCGCGGCGGCGACCTCGGGGGCGCTGTCTTACACGGTCGGCTCTCTGGTCAACGGCGCCGAGTACGAGGTGCAGGTCCGTGCGGTGAACGCGGCGGGGCCCGGTGCGTGGTCGCCGCTGGCGCACGCGACGCCCAGGACGGTGCCCGGGCGTCCCGACGCGCCGTCGCTGGCGCCCACCCACGCGAGCCTGACCGTCACATGGACACCCCCCGGCGACGGAGGCGCCGCGATCACCTCCTATGACCTGCGCCACAGCCGCGACGACGGCGCGACCTGGCAGACCGCCGACCCGCCATGGACCGACGGCGAGCTCAGCCACACCATCCACCGCCGCCAGAACCGCACCGCCCACCACCAGGTGCAGGTACGCGCCGTCAACGAGGCCGGCGCCGGACCCTGGTCCGAACCGGCCCGAGTACTCTGGACAGCACCCCCCGCACCCGAAGACGACGAAGAACCCGAAGACGACGAAGAGCTAGACGACGACGAGTCCGAGGACGACGAGCCCGAGACGCCCTCGGCGCCGTCGCCCCCCGAGGCGCCGGTGCGGCTACAAGACGTGGCCGACACCTCCGCACTCGCCGACGAGATCGCCATCGCGGTAGACCTCGGAATCTTCACCGTCACCGACACAGATCCCGACGACACAGACCCGACGGACCCCGCCGATCCCGATCCCGCCGATCCCGATCCCGACGATCCCGATCCCGCCGGGACGGGCCCGGCGACCGCCTGGTTCGAGCCCAAGCAGGTCATGTCGCGAGCCGATGCCGCCACGCCGCTGGTGAGGCTGTGGCAGGTCCTCGGCAACGAGTGCCCCGCCGCGGCGGTCCCCTTCGACGACGTCGACGACCCCCAGACCAGAGCCGATGTCGGCTGCCTGCACGCGCTCGGCGTCACCACCGGCACCACCGAGACCACCTACTCGCCGGACCCGCCCGTCACCAGGGCCCAGGCCGCGTCGCTGCTGATCAGGCTCTGGACCGCCTCCGGCCGCCAATGCCCCCAGGACGCCCAGAACCGCTTCGAGGACGTCGCCGAGGACAGCGTGCACCGCGACAACATCGCCTGCCTGCACGCGCTGGGCATCACCGCCGGCACCTCCGAGACCACCTTCTCGCCCCCCAGACACGTCACCAGAGCCGAGATGGCCGCCTTCGCCGTCAGGCTCTACCGGCTCGTCCAAGAAGACGAATAGAACCGGGCGGCGCCCAGGCGGCGGCGGCGCAGCAGCCCCCAGCGAGCCCCCGCCCGGCGGCGCGAACCCGCCGCGGGCGCTCACTCACCCATTGCCGCGGGCGTTCAGGACAGATGCACGTAGGCGGTCACGCCCCGGGGTGCGTCCGGGTCGATGCCCTTGGCGATGCCGCGCCGGAGGCCGGCGAGCTGGGGGATGACCATCCGGGCGACGGCCGTCGCGTGCTCGGAGGCGCCTTGGGGGGTCTCGACCATACAGCCGGGATCGGGTCCCACCGTGGCCGCGTACGCGCCGCACGCCTCGATGTCCTTTGCGACGGCCAGTTCGTAGGGCAGGCCCGCTCCGCAGAACACGAGCGCGGCGCTGCGCCGATCCACGAGCGAGATCGGACCGTGGCGGAAGTCGAGCACCGGGAACGCCTCGCAGAACGTGCCCGACATCTCCTTGATCTTCAGCGCGCTCTCGCAGGCCAGCCCGGCGCTGAAGCCGCTGCCGAGGACGTAGACCGCTTCGAGGAAGGGATCGGCGAGCCGCTCGATGATCGGGCCGGCCTGCATCATCAGCGCCGCGCCCAGTCCGCCCACGTCACCGAAGACGTCCTCGGCGTCACCTCCGGCCGCGCTCAGCTGTGCCGAAAGCGCCGCCAGCATCATGCTCGTGAACGACCGCGTCTGCACCACCGACTCCTCGGAGGCGAAGTCGACGTAGACAGTCGCGTCAGCCACGCGGCTCAGGCCGCTCGACAGACTGGCGGTGACGGCGACGACCCCGGCACCGGACTGCTTGGCCCGCCGACAGGCCTCGATGGTCTCGGTGGTCTCCCCCGACCGGGAGATGGCGACCACGGTCTCGGCCCGGAGGGGGGCTGCTTGCGGGGCGAGCCATACCTCCGAGGCTGTCTCGGCCCAGGCGAAGGTTGGAAGGCTCTGCCGGTGCGAGACGGCCAGCGCCGCAGCGAGGTGGGCTGTGGATCCGCATCCCGTGTACAGGGTGCTTCCAACTCTCAGGCGTTCCTGTAGCCCGGTCGCGGCCACGCCAGCCGCTATGGCTCTGGGCCAGACCTGAGGCTGGGACGCGATCTCGGCCGCGGTGACCGCGCCCTGGCCGCCGGGCCGGGTCGGAGCGAACGATCCGGTCACGCGCCCGCTGTCGCCAGCGGCCGGGCCACCGCGATGCTCAGCGCCTCGAGGCGCGCGAGCTCCTCGTCGTCGCGCGGGGCGTCGGTGATCAGCAGGTCGGCCGCATCGGCCGGTCCGATCGGGATCGGAGCGACGCGGCCGAGCTTGTAGGCCTCGGCCACCAGCACGAGCCTCGGCGCCAGCTCCACCACCACCCGGTCGGTGCTGGCTTCGGGAGCGAACGTGTTCGTGATGCCCGATCCGGCGGAGATCCCCTGGGCACTGATGAACGCCACCTCGAAGGGCATCTGGCGCAGGGTGTTCTCGGCGACCGGCCCGATGAGAGACATCTCTCCCTTGCGGAATGCTCCGCCGGTCATCATGATGCTGATGCCCGGTGCGGCCGCCAGCTTCAAGGCGACGTTCTGAGCGTTGGTGATGACGGTCAACTCCGAGTTGCCGGAGAGGCACTCCGCGAAGCAGGCCATGGTCGAGCCGCTGCCGATGAAGATCGTCGCGCCGTCGTAGATCTCCTCGATGGCCCGCTTCGCGAGCGCCATCTTGGCCGCCGCGTTCTCCCGGCGGCGCGCCATCACCGGCGGCTCGCGGTCCTCGCTGAAGGCGACGCCGCCGTGCATCCGCTCGAACCCCGAGGTGCCGCTCAGTTCCTGCAGGTCCCTGCGAATGGTGGCCTCGCTGACCTCCAGCCGCTCCGAGAGTTGCTTCACAGTCAACTGGCCGTGCTGTCGCAATAGATCCTGCAAGGACTTCTGGCGTACACCCTTCATGAACAACTCCGATGTTGGTCCGGTCTTGCGAGTAGTGCGGGCAGTTCGCGCGGGTCGAGGACCTCCTGGCGCAGGCGCGACTCCTCCACTGCGAAGGCCACCTGATGGCTGCGAAGCGCGTCGGCGAACGCCTGGCCCCCGGCCTCGGTGGGGCTGGCGATCTCACCCAGGAAATACTCGATCATCGCAGCGTCGCCGCCGGCGTGGCCGGCATCGATGTCCGGCCCGGAGATGGCGGCGGCGTCCGTGCCGGCGGGATAGAAGCGCCTGCGGCGGGTGCGGAACGAGTAGACCTCCACTCCGCGGTGGTCGACGGTCGCCTCGCCGCTGGTTCCGGCGATGACCGAGTGGCGGCCCCGCGCCTCCGTGAACGCCGTCACCGTGATTGAGGCGGTCTGACCCCCGCTGAAGAGCAGCGACGCCACCTGTGTGTCGATCACGTCGTTGTCGCAGTGGTAGACGCACTCCCCGAACTGTGTGTGCTCCAACGCGTGTTGCACCCCCGCCACAGTCGTGTCCTCGGTGATGGTCGACACCGGATGGGAGAAGTCGCCCGCCCCGGCCATGTCGAGATAGATCGATCTGGCGTCGTAGACGCAGTCGACACTGCAGTCGACGCATCGGTCGGCGGCGCCGTCGGGTCGGAACTCCGGCCGGAAATGGTTGAGAGCGCCGAAGGAGGACACCGCGACGCACTCCGATCCGATGAGGTGCATCACCCAGTCGATGTCGTGGCAGGCCTTGCTCACCATGAACGGCGCCGCCGCCGCCGTGGAGCGCCAGTTGCCGCGCGTGAACGAGTGCGCGAAGTGCCAGAACCCGACCGGCTCAAGGTGGTGGATGCTCACGATCTCGCCCACCGCGCCCTCCGCGAGCAGGCTGCGAAGCACCCGGGTGTAGGGCGCGTAGCGCAGGACATGGGCAACCAGCAGCGGCGGTGCGCTTTGCGGAAGCCCGTCGCGGAGCTTCTCACAGTCGGACCATGAGCAGCCGATCGGCTTCTCCAGCAGCAGGGGCACGCCGAGCGGCGCGAACCGGAGCGCAGGGTCGACGTGGAGGTCGTCCATCGTGGCGATCACGATGCCGTCGACGTCGTCGGCCGTCAGTTCCAGACGGTCCCAGCTCTCGCTCCGGCGTCCCGCGGGGACCTCGAAGCGCTCCCCGAAGCGCTCCCGCCTGGTGTCGTCGGGCTCCGCCACCGCAGCGATCACCGCGCCCGAGGCTGCTGCCAGCGAGGCGTAGGTCCGGCCGCGGTCGCCCGCTCCGATCACGGCGAGGCGCGCCGGCGCCGCGGGCCTGGTCATCCCTTGAGCCCCGTGAGGGTTATGCCGCGGATCAGGTGCTTCTGGGCTATGGCGAAGATGACCAGCAGGGGCACGATCGATATCGTCGCGGCGGCCATCATCAGACCCCATTCTTGACGGTAGCCCGATTGGAACAGGTAGATGCCCACACTTATCACCCGCCGGCTGTCGTCGGTGGCCGCCACCAGCGACCACAGGAACTCGTTCCACGAGTAGAGGGCCACCAGCAGCCCGAAGGCCGCGATGTGGGCGCGGGCCGCGGGCAGTCCGATGTGCCAGAACACGCGCCAGGGGCGGCAGCCGTCGAGCTTGGCCGCGTCGATCAGGTCCTTGGGCAGCGTGAGGAAGAACTGCCGGAACAAGAACACCCCGAACGCCGACCAGATGGTCGGAACGACCAGCCCGGTATAGGTGTTCACCCACCCCAGGCGCCGGATGATGATGAAGTTGGGGACCAGGGTGACCGGCGGGGGCACCATCAGGATCACCAGCACGGCCACGAACAGCAGCGTGCGGCCCTTGAACCTGAATCGGGCGAATGCGTATCCGGCGGCAGCGGCCAGTGCGATCTGGGCGACGACGCGCATGACGGTGACCACCACGGTGTTCCAGTAGAACGTGGCGAACGGGACGCGCTCGAACACCTCGATGTAGTTGTCCCAGTGGATCTCCCTCGGTACGAGGCTGATCCCTGACCTCAAGTAATCCGACGGCCCTTTCAACGAGGTGGAGATCATCCACAGGAACGGCATGACGTAGAGGAAGGCCAGCGCAAGCAGCACCGCATGGAGCCCGGCCCGGGGTCCGTAGCGAACGACCAGGCCCGCCCCGCCCCGCAGGCACCGCCGGACCGCTGCCACCGAGCCCGCCGGCGCGGCGACGGGGACGCGCCGCGTGGTCATTCGTAGTGGACCCATCGCTTCTGCATCCTGAACTGCACCGCGGTAACCACCAGAATCACAGCCAGCAGCAGCATCGACGCCGCCGCGGCCCTCCCCATCCGCAGGCTCTCGAAAGCGCTCCCGTAGATGTCGAACACCACCGTGCGGGTGGAGTTCAGCGGCCCGCCGCCGGGCGTGAGCACGATGACCGCGTCGAACGTCTGGAACGCGGCGATGGAGCCGGTCACGGCCAGGAAGAACAGCGACGGCGACAGCAGGGGCAGGGTCACGTGGCGGAAGCGTTGCCAGGCGGTGGCGCCGTCCACGGTGGCCGCCTCGTAGTACACCTCCGGGATGTTCTGCAGACCGGCGAGGACGATCAGCAGGAACAGGCCGCTCTGGCGCCATACCTCCATGGCCAGCACCGCCCACAGCGCCGAGCCGGGCCGGGACAGCCATTCCACCCGGTCCACGCCGAACGGGCCCAGGAGCTGGTCGAAGAGCCCTGTCTCGGGGGAGTACATCCACCGCCACACGATCGCGGAGGCCACCGGCATGGTCACCAGCGGCAGGAAGAAGATGAGGCGGTAGACGCCCTGGAAGCGGATCCTCGAGTTCAGCGCCACGCCCAGCCCGACGACGAGCACGATGGTGACCGGCACACCCACCAGCGTCAGCTTGGCCGTGTTCCACAGGGCCTTGCGGAAGAGCTCGTTGCCGATCAGGAACCGGTAGTTGTCGAGCCCCAGCCACGTCGGAGGCTTGAGCAGGTTGTAGCGGGTGAAGCTGAAGTATGAGGACGCGACTATGGCGATGTAATAGAACACCGCGATCCCGACGATGAAGGGCGCGAGGAAGTTGAACGCCCAGATGCGCTCGCCGCGGGAGGCGGGGTCGCGGCGATGCTTGGAGACACGCGCCGGCTTGGTTGCGTCAGCCGCCAAGTCGGATGCTTCGGTGATCATATATGAACAAACTTAGTCGCTAGTGGACAGACTGAGATCGTGCGGCCCCCGCCGGGTCTGGCGGGGGCCGCCCCGGGGGGGCGCAATCCCGGGCGGGCCGCGGCGGCGGGCGGGGGGGGGGCCGGCACGGGGGGGCCGCAATCCCGGCCGGCCCGCGCGCCACGCACGGGCCGGCCGGGATGACGAGTGACTAGCCGGTGAAGCGGTTGTCGTCGATGTAGTTGTCAGCGGCCTCGGCGATCTGGTCGCAGGCCCCGGGGAACTGGAGGTTGCCGCGGAAGGCGTCCTGCAGCGCCGAGCGGGCCGCCACCCAGTACCACTCGACCGGCGCGACGGCCGACGGGAATGGTCTCGCCACCTCGACCTCGTCGATGAGGGCCTGCACGTTCATCTCATCTCCGAACGAGTCGACCCACGTCTCGGCGAGTCCCGCGTAGCTGGGGATCACCGCGCCCGCCTCAGCCTGCATCAGGTGGGCCTCCTCGGTGGCCAGGAACTTCAAGAACGCCCAGGCCTCCTCCGGATGGTCCGTGCCCGACGGGATCGCCCAGGCCAGGCCGTGGATGGTGTTGGCCCGCTGCTTGCCCGCGGGGAGCGGTGCGACATCGATGTCGAACGGACCGTCGAGATAGCCGCGCGCCGCCCAGGAGCCGTCCTGCATCATCGCGACCCGCCCGTCCGCGAACAGGCCCCAGTGGTGCGAGGTGTCCTGGGTGACCTGGTCGGGGGCGGTGCCGTCGGTGTGGAAGCTGTAGAGGAACTGGATCGCCTCGCAGGCCTCCGGCTCGCCGAAGAGGGTGCGGGTGCCGTCCGCGGAGACCAGTTCGCCGCCGTTCTGGCGGACCAGGTTGAGCTCGAACTCCTGGATTGAGAGGCCGCCGGCGTATCCCCACACGTCGTCGGTGGTGAGCGCGGCGGCCGCGGCCTTCAGGTCGTCCCAGGTCCAGGTCTCATCCGGATAGTCCAGACCCGCGGCGTCGAACAGATCGACCCGGTAGAAAAGGCCGACCGTGTCGTAGTCCTTGGAGATGCCGTACAGCTCCCCGTCGAGGGTGTAGGAGTCGACGAGGGCCTGCGGGAACGGCGACAGGTCCACCCCGTCGCGCTCGACCAGGTCAGTGATCGGCAGAAGGGCGTCGTTGAGCGCCAAGTCCGGATAGTTCGGGACGTTGATCCACATGATGTCGGGCGGGTCTCCCCCGGCGATCTGGGTCTTGACGACGGTCCAGTAGTCCGCGGGGATCACCTCGACGTCAATGGAGATGTTCGGGTGGTCCTGCTGGAAGGCCTGGATCATCTGCTCGTGGACCTCGACCTGCCTGTCGTCCCAGAGCACGAACCGGAGTTCGACCTCCTCCATCGGCTCGGGTGCTTCGGGTGCTTCGGTGGTGTCGGGCTCGGGCGTTTCTGGAGCTTCGGTGGTGTCGGGCTCGGGCGTTTCTGGAGCTTCGGTGGTGTCGGGCTCGGGCGTTTCTGGAGCTTCGGTGGTGTCGGGCTCGGGCGTTTCGGGCGCTTCTTGGACTGGTGCGGACGACGCCGGCTCGTCGTCGCCTCCGCACGCCGCTGCCAGAAGCGTGAAGGCGAGCAGCAGCCCGACCATCGTTCGGATCCCTCGTGGGCGTGGTCTCATATTCCCTCCTTGGGTTGCTGCTTCCCTCCCTTGGGGCCGCAGTGCTCCAATCGTAGTCCTGGCGAGCATAGATGCACAAGTTCACTCATAAGAGAGCATTATCGAGCAGACGCGTGGACTGCGACGGCCCGCGAGCGCGCACGGCTGTGTTGTCGCGGTGACCGGCGGGTGCTGGGGGTGTTCGCTTGCTCGCACGGGCTTCGCCCTACTCGCTCGCAATCGAACGCCCGCATCGCCCGCCTGGGGACCGCCGTTCCGACTCTGACGTCTCGGTGACTGGCTGGGTCAGGGGTGGGTGGGACTTGGGTTGGTCGGGGTGAACTGGGCGGGGAGGTGCTTGATGCCGTGGATGAAGGCGGAGGACAGCAGCTCGGGGTCGCCGGTGGCCTCGATGTCGCCGATGCGGGTGAACAGCTCGCGGAACATCACCTTGATCTCCCGGCGGGCCAGGTGGGCGCCCAGGCAGTAGTGGGGGCCGGGGCCGCCGTAGCCGACGTGGGGGTTGGGGTCGCGCCGCACGTCGAAGGCGAGAGGGTCGTCGAACACCGACTCGTCCCGGTTGGCGCACAGGTAGTGCATCACCACCTGGTCGCCCTCGTCGATCCTGGTGCCCTCCAGCACGGTGTCGCACAACGCCGTGCGGCGCATGTAGGTGACCGGGCTGGCGATTCGCACGATCTCCTCCACCGCGGTGTGGGCCACGCCCTCGAAGTCCTCGGCCCAGATGCGGCGCTGGTCGGGATGGTCGGTGAGGTACACCAGGCCCCAGCTGATGGCGTTGCGGGTGGTCTCATTGCCGGCCACCACCAGCAGGATGAAGAAGCTGGCCAGCTCGGCCCGGGTCAGCCGCTCGCCGTCGACCTCCGCATTGACGAGGATGCTGGTCAGGTCGTCGGAGTCCACGCCCACCTTGGAGGTGGCCACGTCGTCCATGAGCTGGGACAGGGCCTCGCCCGCGGTGAGGATGGCGGTGATCAGGTCGCCGAACTCGGGCACGTACTCCTCGTCGGCCGCGCCCAGGATGATGTTGGACTGGTCGAACACGAAGTCGTGGTGCGAGTCGGGTATCCCCATCAGGTCGCACACGATGCGCAGCGGCAGGCGGGCGGCCACGTCGGTGACGAAGTCGCACTCGCCCCGCTCGCAGACCTCGTCCACGATGATCTTGGCCTGGTCCTGCACCGAGTCCTCCAGCCGGGCCAGCATCCGGGGGGTGAACCCTGCCGCCACCAGCCTCCGGAGCCGGGCGTGGCGGGGGTCGTCCATGGAGATGATGGAGTTGAAGTACTCGTTGAACTCGGGCGGGAAGTCGTTGATGGTGACTCCGGAGGCCGAGGAGTAGATCCTCGGGTTGCGCGACACCTCCAGGATGGGAGCGTGCCGGGGCACGACCCAGGCACCCGGAGTCCGGAGGCCCGCCAGTTCGTCCTTGAATTGGAAGCCGGGGAAGAACGTGAGCGGCTGCGAGCGCAGACCACTGAGGTCTTCCTCCACCTGGTCGCGGGGCCGGATCCAGAACTTGTTGTGGATCGGGTTGCGAGGGTCCGCCTCCGTCGCGGGCGCGGGCTTGATGGAGGGACCGGGCGAGACGAGTGTCATGGCATCGAGGGGCGGGCCGGCCGCCGGCTTGGGGATCGGTCCCTTGAACTGTAGTGGTCGGGCGCGGCGTCGATCCGCGGACCTTCCGCTTTTCAGGCGGACGCTCTGCCAACTGAGCTACCCGACCGGGGGTGTCGCCGGCCCCGGAGGGCGGCAACGCGGTCCTGACGGGATTTGAACCCGCGGCCTCCACCTTGACAGGGTGGCGATCACTCCAGACTGATCTACAGGACCGGGCACACGACTCGCGTGCGGAAGTAGAGACGCTAGCGAACCCCGCCGCTGGTCGCACCCCCAACGGGATTCGAACCCGTGTTACCGGCGTGAAAGGCCGGCGTCCTAGGCCGCTGGACGATGGGGGCCCGCCGGCCCTCGCCGACCGGCCCAGCCTACCGGCCCCCTGCGGCGGGCCGGGTAGCGGACCTCGGGGAGGGCCCGTCGCTGTTGTCCGCAGTGTCAGAAACGACTACCCATCGGCCGATTGCGCCGCGTAGAGTAGGTCGGCAAGCTCTACCGGTGGAGGTCACCGTCTCATGACCTTGACAAGCGGCGTGATGACCAGGTCGTTGACTCTCATCGACGAACTCGTCCTGACGCTCCTCAACGAGGAGAGCGGCTACTTCCGCCAGGTTCCGGGGTGGAACCTGAACTGCGCCGTCGTCGGCGCGGCCCTCGCCGAACTGTCGCTCTTGGCTCGTATCGACACGGACATGGAGTCTCTGATCCTTCTGGACGGGACCGCGACCGGCGATCCCGCGCTCGACCCCCTGCTCTACAAGATCGCGACTGAGAAGAGTCGACGCAGCGCCCAATACTGGATCGAGCGGCTCGCTCCCCAAGCGGAGTCGATCATCGACATGACGCTGGATCGTTTGGTCGACCTGAAGATCCTGCAGCATCACGACGGCGACTTCTGGTCGCTGGCCGGATCGGCCTGGCGGATGGGATTCCACACCGGATCCGAGGTGGGCACCGCCGTCGAGTTCGTCAAGACCCGCATCAGCCGGGCCATCTTCAACAACGAGATCCCGGACCCGAGAGACGTCATCATCATCTGTCTCATCGACACTTGCGACGCCTTGCGCTACATCTTCGATCTCGACGAGGAGTCCGAGGAGCGCGTCCAGCAAATCTGCAAGATGGACCTGATCGGCCGCGCCATCGCCGAAGCGGTCGGCCACAACATCGCCGGGCCACTGTTCCGGCGCTCCGCCCTGACCAAGCAGATTCCCGTCGTCAAGTTGCGCAGGCTGCTGCGCAGCGAGCACCTCCGCACCCGCAACATCCCCGCGCTCTTCGCGGAGATCGCAGAAGAGCACGGACCGGTGTTCCAGATCCGGCCGCCCTTCAAGGAGCCCATGATCTTCATTGCCGGGCCCCAGACGAATTACTGGGTTCATCGGCACGGGCGCATGTACCTGAGGGCCAGGGACTATTTCGAGGACATGGAGAAGGTCTATGGCGGGGTGGGCCTGTTGCCTGGTCTCGACGGCGCTGATCACTTCCGGTACCGGAAGTCCGTTCAGTCCGGGTATTCGCGCACCAGGCTGGAAGAGCGGCTTGATGAGGTCTTCTCGTACGCACGGAACCACATGGCGAGTTGGGCTGTCGGACAGGAGTTCCGCGCGGTGCGAATGTGCCGGTTGTTGGTCAACTCGCAGATATCGCCTTTGACAGTCAGCATCGAGTCGCAGGACATCGTCGAGGATCTGCAGACGTTCAAGGAGCTAGCACTCAAGGCGTACCTCGCCAAGACCCACCCCAAGTTCCTGTTGAAGACCCCGGCAATGAAGCGTCGGGCAAGACTGATCGACGAGGTCGTCAGCCGGGTTCAGAGCGGCCATACTCCTGCTCAGCGGGCTGGGTGTCCCCGAGATCTCGCCGATGACCTGCTGAGCATCCACACCAATGATCGGCAGTTCCTTCCGGAGTCGAATCTGCGGTTCGTGCTCTCGACTCCGCTGCTCGCCAGCATGTATGTAGGAGACGAACTGAGCTTCATCGTCTACGCCATGCTGTCGCAGCCAGAGTTCCATGAGATGATCCGCGCCGAGGCCGATGCCGTGTTCGCCGACGGCGATCCGGATCCCAAGACGATCACAGGCCCGGCGGTCGACGTCACGTCCCGCTTCATCATGGAGTGTCTGCGTCTCTATCCGACCGTGCCGATGTCGGTTCGAAACGTGATGAACGCGTGCGTGGTCGAGGGCTATGAGCTGCCGGAGGGGGTACGCGTCCACATCGCCACGACCGCGACCCACTACATGAAGGAACTCTTCCCCGACCCCTTCAAGTTCGACATCGACCGCTACGCGGCTCCGCGCAAGGAGCATCTCGGCAGTGGTTACGCCCCGTACGGCTTGGGCACGCACACGTGTCTCGGTTCCCGGCAGGTGGAGATGCAGTTGGTGATGAACCTGCTGATGATCGCCCACTATTTCACGCTCGAGATCGCCCCCGAGAACTACAAGCTCAAGATCAGCCCGTTCGCGTCGATGTGCCCGAACAAGAAGCTGAAGTTCGTCGTGGCAGAGAAGAGGCACGAGCTACCCGTGTGACGCGTCCTCCTCCTGGGCGTGGCGCTGGTACACCTCCTCGGCCGCCACGCCGACCTCTCCTCGTCGAATAAACAGATCATGATGGTTTTACCATAGTAAACCAATAGGTTGGTAAGTGATCTATGGTAGTACTTGTCTGCCGGGGTAGACCCGGGAGGAGCGATGCGAGCCGGACAGATCCAAGCCAGACTGACCTCCACCAACCTCTGGTGGGCTCACCCGAAGGACTGGGTCGGCAGGGACCCGGATCTTCGCGAGGCCTCCGATGCCCCGTTCGTGCACTCTGCGGGCGTGCTGGACGACCTGACCCCGGGCGGTCTCTACGTGCTGCGCGGGCCCCGCCGGGTCGGGAAGTCAGTGGAGCTCAAGCGCACCGTCGAGCGTCTCCTAGCCGAGGGCGTCGATCCGCGGGCCATCGCTCACATGTCGGTGGACGGGTGGGTGGCCGACGACTTGGGGGCGTTCGTGAGGGCAGCCGACAGGCTGATGCCGCCGGAAGGGCGCCGCTGGTGGCTCATCGACGAGATCACGTCCATCACCGACGGCTGGTCGGCACGCATCAAATGGCTGCGCGACAACGATTCTCGATTCCGCAGCGACACCGTGGTCCTCACCGGCTCGTCATCATCGAACCTGCGGGATTCTGTCGGGGACTTGGCCGGGCGCCGCGGCCCGGCTTCGGACCCGGACCGCGTGATGCTCCCCATCGGGTTCCGCACCTTCGTGAAGCTGGTCTCCCGCCATCCGCCCGCGGAGGAGGCGACGCCGCCGGAACCGCTCGCGGTGGCCGACCTCACGCCGGACCGGCTCCGCGACGCGGCCTATCGCCTGACTCCCTGGCTGCACATGCTGGCTGAGGCGTGGGAGGACTACCTGCATGTCGGCGGCTTCCCCCTGGCCGTGGCCGCCCACATCCGCGCCCGGGTGCCCGACCAGAGCCTCAGACTCGCGCTGCAGGGCGTCATCAGCGGCGACGCCTTCCAGCGGGCCAGGCTCTCAGACCTGCAGACCGGCGAGATGCTGCACCAGCTTGCCCGGGGGCTCGGCTCGAAGTTCAACGCCGCCGGCCTGGCCCGCCACATCGACGTGTCGCCGCCCACCGCCCAGCACCGCATCGACGACCTGCGCGAGTCCTTCATAGTGTGGCCCGCCTTCCAGGAGACCGGCCTCAAGCCGCGGCTGCGGGCCCAGGAGAAGATCTACTTCACCGATCCCATCTACGCGCGCCTCGCGCCCGGCGGCGACACCGGCGTGCCCGATGAGACCGCGCTGTCGGAGCAGCAGCTGGGGATGGCGCTCCTGCGCAGCAGCCTCCGCGACGGCCACAGCCGCTACACGGCCTTCGACCGGGTGCTGCACTACCGCTCGGCCACCGGCGCGGAGATCGACTTCGTCGGCCCGGACTTCGGCGGCGTGGCCATAGAGTCCAAGTACGTCGACGGACGGTGGCGCCGGACCGTCGGCAGGACACTGGCAGCCTCTCCGTGGCGGGGCCTGGTCGCCACGCGCACCGAGCTCGACTTGGACGACCCGCTGACGGCGGCCGTGCCCGCCGCGATGCTCGCCTGGCTCATCGACACCTGACCCCGGGCGTTCGGCCGGCCGAGAGGGTCCGAGGCCTCGACCCCGGGCTTTCGGGGACGAGTGTCGGCGGGTGATCGTGGCCGACACGCTGCACAGCGTGCCCGCCGACGGGTCCGCGGCGTGGTCGTCGCCGACCGGCCCAGCCTACCGGCCCCCTGCGGCGGGCCGGGTAGCGGACTCGGGGAGGGCCCGTCGCTGTTGTCCGCAGTGTTAGAAACGACTACCCATCGGCCGATTGCGGCGCGTAGAGTCAGGTCTCATGACCTCGGCAAGCGGCGTGATGACCAGGTCGTTGACTCTCATCGACGAGCTCGTCCTGACGCTCCTCAACGAGGAGAGCGGCTACTTCCGCCAGGTTGCGGGCTGGAACCTGAACTGCGCCGTCGTCGGTGCGGCCCTCGCCGAGCTGTCGCTCCTGTCTCGGATCGACACGGACATGGAGTCTCTGATCCTTCTGGACGGGACCGCGACCGGCGATCCCGCGCTCGACCCCGTCCTCTACACGATCGCGGCTGAGAAGAGTCAACGCAGCGCCCACTACTGGATCGAGCGGCTCGCCCCCGAGGCGGAGTCGATCATCGACCTGACGCTGGCCCGCTTGTGCGACCTGAAGATCCTGCAGCATCACGACGGCGACTTCTGGTCGCTGGCCGGATCCGCCTGGCGGATGGGAGCCCACACGGGATCCGAGGTGGGCACCGCCGTCGAGTTCGTCAAGACCCGCATCAGCCGGGCCATCTTCAACAACGAGATCCCGGACCCGAGAGACGTCATCATCATCTGTCTCATCGACACCTGCGACGTCCTGCGGTTCATCTTCGAGCTCGACGAGGAGTCCGAGCAGCGTGTCGAGGACATCTGCAGGATGGACCTGATCGGGCGGGCCATCGCCGAAGCGGTCGGCCACAACATCGCTGGGCCACTGTTCCGGCGATCCGCCCTGAGCAAGCAGATTCCCGTCGTCAAGCTGCGGAAGCTGCTTCGCAGCAAGAACGTTCGCGCCGGCAACCTCCCTGCGGTGTTCGCCGAACTCCACGCGGAGTACGGCCCGGTGTTCGAGATCCGGCCGCCGATCGCGGACAACATGGTCTGTCTCGTAGGGCCCGAGACGAATCACTGGGTGCATCGGCATGGCCGCACGCACCTGAGAGCCAGGGACTATCTGGAGGACTTCGAGAAGGTCTACGGCGGAGTGGGACTGCTGCCCGCGCTCGATGGCGCCGACCACTTCCGGTACCGGAAGTCCATCCAGCCCGCCTACTCGCGTAGCAGGCTGGCGGAGCAGTTGGACGACTTCTACGCCCACGCGCGGAACGAGATGTCGACCTGGCATGTCGGAGAGAGGCTCCCCGCGGTGGGAATGTGCCGGAAACTGGTCAACTCGGTGATGTCGCCGCTCCTTGTCAGCATCGATTCGCAGGACATCGTCGACGACATGCACAAGTTCAAGGATCGCGCCCTCAAGACGCACATCGGCAGGACTCTTCCCAAGTTCATGCTGAAGACCCCGGGCATGAGGCGCCGGGCGAAGCTGGTCGGTGAGGTGGTGGATCGGGTCCTCAGGGTCCATACCCCCGCCCAGCGGGCTGGATGTCCTCGGGATCTTGTGGACGACTTGCTGACCATGCATGCGAATGATCGGCAGTTCCTCCCGGAGTCGAATCTGCGGTTCGTGCTGTCGGCACCGCTGATCGCCAGCATGTACGTCGGAGACCAACTCAGCTTCATCGCACACGCCATGGTGTCGCGGCCGGAGTTCCACGAGAGGATCCGCGCTGAGGCCGATGCCCTGTTCGCCGACGGCGATCCGGACGGCGAGGCACTCACCGGGCCGGGGACCGACGTCACTCGCCGCTTCATCATGGAAGTGATGCGCATGTACCCGATCGTCCCGCTGTCGCTCCGGAACGTTGCGAATGCGTGCGAGGTGGAGGGCTACGAACTGCCCGAGGGCGTTCGGGTCTTCATCGTGACGACAGCCACGCACTACATGGAGGATCTCTTCCCCGATCCCTACAAGTTCGACATCGACCGCTACAAGGCTCCCCGCAAGGAACACCTGGGCAGCGGGTACGCCCCGTACGGCTTGGGCACCCACACCTGCCTCGGCTCCCGGTTGACGGAACTGTACTTGACCACCAACCTGCTGATGATGGCGCACTACTTCAAGCTCGAGATCGCCCCCAAGAACTACAAATTCAGGATCAGCCCGTTCCCGTCGATGTCACCGAGCAGGAGGCTGAAGTTCCGCATCTCCGAGAAGAGGCGCGAGCTACCCGTCTGACGCGCCCGGCTCCTGGGCGTGGCGCTGATAGACCTCCTCGGCCGCCACGTCGATGTCGTCCCACAGGCGCTGGACCGTCGATCGCAGGCGCATGTTCTCGTAGGCGCCCCACACGGTCATCGCCGGCGGGACCACCAGGACCGCGACGAGCAGCGAGTACCCGATCGTTATGGCCGCGGTGATGCCGAACTGCCGGGACCCGTCCAGCGGCGAGAAGGCCAGCACGCCGAATCCGAACGCGGTCGTGAGCGCGGAGCCCAGCAGCGCCGACCCGGTGGTCGCGAGGGTCCGGATCGCGGCCGTCTCCGGCCTGCGCACTTGGGCGAACTCCTCGCGGTAGCGATGGATCACGTGGATGGTGTAGTCCACGCCGATCCCGATCGACAGCGCGGTGATGATCGAGGTGATCAGCGAGTAGGGGATGTCCAGCAGGGCCATCGTGCCCAGGACCCAGATGAGGACGAGCACGATCGGCCCGACCGCGATGACGGCCAGCGTGGGCCGGCGCAGCGTCACCCAGAAGAAGATTGCCAGGATGCCGAGGGCGACCGCGACGGTGGTGCTGATCGACTCTGTCTGCCCGTCGGTGATCTGGTCGGTGACCGCGACCGCCAGGATGCTCTCGGCGGTCGCGGTGATGGCGTCGTCGTCGCCGGTCCAGAGGGCCTCGATCTCCTCCTGGAGGACCGCGGTCGCCCGGGGATCGTCGGTGTAGGTCGGGAACTGGAGCAGGATGGCGTCCGTCCCGTCCGGATTGTTGACCAGAACGTGGGCCAGGGCGGGTTCCATCGCCTCGAGCCGGTCGAGGAACTCCTGCATCAGCACCGGGTCGAGTTGGACGCCGGCGGAGGCTTCCTCGAAGAGCGCGGCGAGGCCGGGGTCGTAGTCGTCGCCGGGCTCGGAGCTGTCGTGGGTCCAGTCGCGCGCCAGCGACTCGTACGTTGCCTCCATCGGCCCGGCAGCCGCCTGCGGGCGGCGCTGCCCGTCCTCGAAGGCGTTGGTGAGATCCCTCACATTCAGCAGCGTGCGGGTCTCGGTCGCCTCGGCCTTCACGAGGATGCGAGCCTGCTCGGTCGAGCCGCCGACGGCTGCTTCGAGGGTCTCCATGTCGTTCAGCACGGTCCCGCCCCGGGGCAGGACGTCGCGGATGCTGAACACCGAGTGGAGTCCCGTGGCCGCGAACCCGAATGCGACTGTCACGGCCAGCACGGCGATCAGGTAGGGGGCCGGCCGGCGGGCCACCGCCGTCCCGAACATCTCGGCCGCCCGTTCGATGCCGGGCAGCGCGCCCGAGACCGGCCGCGGCTCCTTCAGCCTGCCGCGTGCCTCGCGCCGCCGGTCGATGATCGTCCGTCCGGCCGGGATCAGCGACAGCATCACGATCAGGCTCAATGCCACGCCCAGCGCGGCGACGACTCCGAAGTCGCCGATCACGCCGATCGGGGAGAACAGGATCGACAGGAAGCTGGCGATGGTGGTGACCGCGGCCAGCACGATGGGGACGCCGACGTTGTGCAGTCCCGTCCGGACCGCCTCGAGCACCGGCTCGCCGTCGAGCCGCCGCTCGCGGTAGTGCGAGACGGCCTGGATCGCGTAGTCGACCGTGAGGCTGATCACGATGATCGGCACCATCGTCGAGACCGAGCTCGGGGGACCGATCCAGCCCAGCCCGTTCGGCCCGAGCCAACCCTCCGCCCCGACGATCCAGCTCACCGAGAGGAGCAGGCCGGCGAGGGTGAGCAGCAGGTCCGAGAGCGTGCGCATGAAGAGCAGGATCAGCCCTGCGATCAGCAGCAGTGCCAGCCCGATCAGGGGTGCCATCCCCGTCTCGGTGGCGTACTTGTACTCGTCCTCGATCACGATCGGCGACACGCTGCTCACGCTCAGCGGGCCGTCGCTGGCTGCGGCCAGATCGTTGATGGTCCGCTCGGCGTCCCAGACTCTCTCGTCGCCGGTGTTGCTCAGACGGACGGTGGCCACCGCGACCTGCGTTCCGTCCGTGTCGGTTCCGGTCATCGCGCCCAGTGCCCCGCCGATCTCGGGAACGCTGCGGACGGCGTCGATCCCTGCCTGGGTGGCCGCGGCCGGGTCGAGTCCGGCGGCCTGGACCACCAGCGAGGGTGCGATGACCGGGTCGGCCAGCGCCAGCAGCCCGCCCACGCCCGCGTCGCTCTCGATCTCGTCGAGCAGGGCGTCCATCTGGGCGAGCCCGCCGGGCGAGAGCGCCTCGCCGCGGAAGACCAGGGTCGCCACGCTGACGTCGCTGGACTCCCCGAAGAGCTCGTCGAGCTCGGCCAGCGTGGTGGCGACGGCGCTGCCGGGTGGGAGGAACTCCACGGAGTTTCCCTCGGTGGGCGGCGCGCGCCGGGCAGCTCCCGCGGCCAGCACGACGGTGAGGAGGATGAGGACGAGGATCGTGATGGCCGGGCGGGCCGTGACCAGCCGGCTGAACCGGTCGAGCAGGCGGCTCATGGCCCGTCACTGTACCTTCCCGGCCGAGACGGCCTCTGACGGCTCCTCTGGGTCGCCGATGAGCGTCTCGAGGTCATGCGCGGCGCTCGATGGCCCTCTGCCCGTCGGCTGCCGGGCGCAGGTCGACCACGGTCTCGGCGCCGCCGGCCTCGGCCGGCAGGTCGGGATAGAACTGGGCGCAGTAGGAGCGGTACTGCATGATCTCGCCGTCGGAGCGGGCCAGGCGCGGGCGGGACCGGTAGCTCTTGGTGCTCCAGATCGGCACGTCCTGCAGTACGTCCCGCCGCTCGAAGGACGCCATGATCCTGTTGATGACGGGGGCGCGCAGCCTCACCGGGAGGAACCCCAGACCCGCGATCCAGCGGCTCGGGTTGCGTATCTCCCCGGTCTGCAACACCACCGCCAGGTCGATGAGCGCGCCGTCGACGGGCGTCGCCAGTATCCACAGGCGCATGTCCAGGCCGATGGTGTGCTCGCGCACCTCCACGAACGAGTAGCCCAGACCCGAGACAAGCGTGCGGGCGGACACCTTGAGCTTGGTCGAGGCGAATCGGGCGATCCTCCGGGTGGTGGTGAAGTCGAAGTCGCTCGAGAGAACGTGCCCGTCCACCGACATCGACCCGACGCGGCTCACGTTGTCGTAGCCGTGGACGTAGCGCAGGTGGGCCAGATCCACCGAGTTCTCCGTGGTCTCCTGGGGATGGCCGGCAAAACGCGAGGTCCAGATGTGCAGGCCGCTCCAGCCGGTCTGGTCCGGCTCCTGTTCGGGCAGGTGCCACTGCGGTCGCCGTCCACCGATGCCCCACCAGGCGAACACCAGGCCGGCGATCTGGCGGGACTCGAAGACCCGCAGCCGCGCCGCCCTCGGTGCGGGGGCGAAGGGGGTGGCGACGCACTGTCCGCCGGTGTCGTACTCGAAGCCATGGAAGGGACAGACGAGACGGCCGTCGCGCACGCTCCCCCCGACCGAGGGCCCCATGTCGGAACCCAGGTGCGGGCAATAGGCCTCGGCTACGCAGACGCTCCCGTCATCACCGGACCAGGCGACGATCTCAGTGCCCATCCAGGTCTTGCGGACGATCCCGGCCTTCTCCAGGTCCCTTCGGCTTGCGACGAGGTACCAGCCCTCGGGAAAGGCCGACGCCAGCGGCGTGTTCGTGGGCTCCATGCGTCAGTCGTCCATGCCCGGCGGGAGGGTCCCGGCCGCCACCGTCACGAGCTGGTCGAGCAGGCCGCCGAGCCACTCGTAGAGAACGTACCTGGCCGCCTCCCGGGGCTGGTCGTCCTCCCGGGGAGGGTTGAAGGTGGCTGCGCCCACTTCAAGGGTGTTACCCAGGTAGAGCCGCACGCTGTTGAGGGTCTGCATCCAGGCTTCCACCCCCTCGCCGTCGAGCGGGGCGCCGTCCAGCCCGGCCTCGACGGTGTCGATCGCCTCCAGACGGTGACGCAGCAGGGAATCCCCCGCCATCTCCCAGAACTCCTCGGAGGCCTCCCGGTCGTGGATGTGAACCGGCGGCTGGAAGCGGAGCAGGGACGGATCCCTGCCGCCCAGCAGGAGCTGCCGGAACTGCTCGAGGATCGCGGCCAGGCCGGCGCGCTCGTCGTCGCGCAGGGTCACCCTGATGCCGTCGCGGCCGGGTCTGAATCGCGCGCCCGGCATCAATCCTGCTCGAGGATCGCCCACAGGCCGTGCTCGTGCAGCCGGTAGACGTCGAACTCGGCCTTCTCCTTCTGCCCCGACGCCACCACGGCCCGGCCCTCGGTGTGGACCTGCATCATCAGGCGGTGCGCCTTGGCGTGCGAGTAGCCGAACAGCTTGCGGAACACGTACGTGACGTACGACATCAGATTCACGGGATCGTCGAGCACGATCACCTTCCACGGCAGATCGGGCCGGCGGTCGGTCTGGTCCACCGGGTCCTTCACCGGAGCGGTCACCGGCGATGCCATCGACAACGGCACGGCGATTCCGGATGCTGCTGTCATGGGCTCGCCCCGGCGATGGCCGCCCGATCGGGCCGGCAACTCGGCGCGGCCGCCTCCGCTGCGGCCGGCCTGCAGGCGGCCTTGACGATCTCGATCCAGATGACCGAGGCCAGCGCGACGTGGATCCCGACCAGCAGGGCGGGGACCCCGGTGAAGTACTGCGTGTAGCCGATCACGCCCTGCGCGCCGAGCAGGAGCGCCACCCGGCCCATCCGGGCGTGAGCGGGCGCACCCGTGCCGCGCAGGCGCCACCACGTCCAGACCGCCAGCACCAGCAGGGACATGGCGACGATGCCGTGGATCCGGGCTGCCTCCTGCACCAGCAGAGGGAGCCGCTCGGCCCGGCTGTCCCCGGCGTGGGGGCCGGCCCCGGTGACGAGGGTTCCGGTCACCAGCAGCACCGCGCCCACGGCCGGCACCGCCCGCAGCATGAGCCTGGTCCACGGGTCGGCTCGTTGGCTCCCGTCCGTCTCCGGTGCGCCCGGACGGGCCCGCACGTCGAGGACGGCCGCGTTCAGAAGCAGCACCATGGACAGGAGGAAGTGCCCCATGGTGAAGCGGGGGTCCAACTCGGTCTTCACCAGCAGCGCGCCCAGCACGACCTGGGCCAGCACCCCGGCCACCAGCCCCAGCGACAGCGCCGCCAGGTCCCGCCGCCTGGGCCGCCGGACCCAGGAGCCCAGCACGGCTGCGATCACCGCGAGGGCCACCACCCCGGTGAACAGCCGGTTCAGGAACTCGATCAGCGCGTGGTACTCGAGGTCGGCCACGAAGCGGTCCTCGGAGCAGGTCGGCCAGTCCTCGCATCCCAGGCCCGAGCCGGTGAGGCGCACTGCCGCGCCGGTCACCACGATGGCCGCGAGGGCCCACAGCGCGAATCGCGTGAGCCGGGCGTATGTGGGTGGAGCCACACTCCGATCGTACGGCCAAATCCTCGGCGGCGGAATCGGTCGGAAAACCCGTTCGGCTGTCATAGGCGGGCTTCATCGTCGTAGCCTGCGGATGTGACCGGAATTCTGGCCGCGCCCCGCCGCGCCCGCGCAGCGGCCTTCGTCGCGCTGACGAAGCCCCGCATAGTCGAGCTGCTGCTGGTCACCACGGTTCCCTCGATGGTTCTGGCCGAGCGGGGTCTGCCGTCGGTCTGGCTCATGGCGGCCACCGTCGTGGGGGGTTCGATGGCTGCCGGAGGGGCCAACGCGCTCAACATGTACGTCGACCGGGACATCGACCGGCTGATGCACCGGACCCGGAACCGGCCGCTGGTCACCGGCGCGGTCCGTCCTGCCGAGGCGATCCTCTTCGCGGTCGCTCTCACCGCGGGATCCTTCGTGTGGCTGTGGGCCTTCGTGAACCTGCTGTCGGCCGCACTGGCCGCCGCGGCCGCCCTGTTCTACGTGTTCGTCTACTCGCTGTGGCTCAAGCGGACCTCCATCCGCAACATCGTGATCGGCGGTGCGGCCGGAGCGGTGCCGACGCTCGTGGGCTGGACCGCGGTCACCGGATCGCTCGACTGGCCCCCGGTGGTGCTGTTCGCGGTGATCTTCTACTGGACCCCGCCTCACTTCTGGGCCCTCGCCATCCGCTACCGCAGCGACTACGAGGCTGCTGACGTGCCGATGCTTCCCGCAGTGGCCGGTCTGCGAGCGACCGCTCGCCGCATCGTCGCCTACACGCTGGCGCTGTGGGCCCTGACCCTGGTCCTGGTGCCGGTGGCGTCGATGGGCGTCCTGTATGCCATGGCTGCGCTGGTGCTGGGCGCGGGCTTCCTGGGCCTGGCCGTCGATGTGCTGCGCCGTCCGGACCCGACCCGGTCGATGCGGCTCTTCGGCTGGTCGAACGCCTACATCGTGCTGCTCTTCGGAGCGGTCGCGGCCGACGTCCTGATCCGCAACGGGTTCTAGCAATGAAGACGCGTCGACGCCGATTGTCGGCGGCCCCATCGTCAATGTGTAGCATCGCCCCCCGATGACGCTGACCGACTCCCCCGTCGCGGAATCGGAGGCTGCGGCCGACGCCGTAGGCGCGGCCGCGCCGGCGTCCCCCGCTGAGACGATCGGGGCGCCCAGAGGGCTGGCCCAGCCGTTCATGACCAACGACGCGGCGCAGGTCGGCAGGCTCTTCGTGATCTCGTCGCTCCTGCTGGGGCTGGGCACGGCCGCCATCGGCGTGCTGCTCTCGCTGGGGCGCACCGACGCGGTGGCTCCCGACGACCTGTTCGGAGGCCTCAACGCCTACTTCCGCATGTGGACGCTCTACCGGGTGTCGTTCCTGCTGCTGGTGGTGATGCCGCTGCTCCTCGGTCTGGCAATGGCAGTCATGCCGGCCCAGGTGGGAGCGGGCAATGCGGCCTTCCCGCGAGCCGCGCTGGCGTCGTTCTGGTCGTGGAAGATCGGCGCGGTCATCGTCGTCGCGTCGGTCCTCGCGGGAGGGGGCTGGGGCGCGCTCGACGGTGTGACCGGCAACGAGAGCGACGCCATGGCCCTCACGCTGCTCGGCACCGGCATCATGATCGTCGGCCTGCTGCTCGGGGCCATCGTGGTCGCCACCACCGTGATCTCGTTGCGCCGGACCGGCATGAGCCTCCTGGACGTTCCCCCCTTCTCCTGGTCGGTGCTGGTGACCGCAGTGGTGTGGCTGCTCTCGCTGCCGGTGGCCATCGCCAACATCGTGGTCATCTACGCAGACTTGCGGGGCCGGCCGGCGATCGCCTTCGGCCGCCCCGAGAGCCCCGACATCTGGCTCCAGCTCGACTGGCTCGTGGAGCAGCCCGCGGTGTACGCCATGGCCGTGCCGGTGCTCGGCATCATCTTCACTGCGGCCGGCGCGGCCGTCGGTGCCCGCTCCAGCCGTCCCGAGGCCATGCTCATCGTGGTGGGGCTGTTCGGCCTGCTGGCGATGGGCGGCTGGTCACAGGACTACTTCACCGCCCCGCAGGACCTCCGCGACGGGCTCGTCTACGTGGCGTTCGGTCTGGCCGCGGTCGTGCCGGTCGTGGCCACGGCCGGCGGCGTCGGCGAGCTGGCGATGCGGGGATCGAAGACGCTGGACCGGCTCCTGGACACCCGGATGCTGGGCGCGGGCGCGGCCCTCAAGCTCCTCGGCGCGGCCGCCCTGGTGGGGGCCCTTCGAGTGATCGAGCCCCTTGACCTGCTCGAGACCTCTGCCACCTGGGCGGTGTTCCACGGCGTCGTCGTCGCCGGCCTCGTCGCGGCCGTGGCTGCTCTGGCGACCTGGCCGCAGCTGCTGTTCGGCCCGATCCAGCCGAGGCTTGCCCGGGGAGCGATCGTGCTGCTGTTCGGCGGCGGCGGGCTGCTGGTACTGGCCGACCTGGCCTCCGGCTTCATCGCCGATGATCCTGATCTGATGGCTCTCGCGCTCGACGGAAGCGCCGCCCTCAACGTGGTGGCCTTGATCGGATCCCTGCTGGTGGCGGCCGGGTTGTCCGTGGCCCTGTTCGGTGTGGCCTCAGCCCTGAAGCCGTCGGCGGCGGACACGCCCGAGGCGGCCGGGAGCGAGCCGGCATGAGGACGACCGAGCTGCCGGCGGCGGAGGCGACCCGCCCCCGCACTGTCGTCGTCGGCGCCCTGATGGCCACCGGAGCGGTCTTCATGGCCTTCGCCGCCCTCGTGTCGGTGTACGTCCAGCAGCGCCAGCAGACCCTGGCCCTGGGCGAGGAGTGGTTCCCGTCGGGCACGGTCGAGCTCGGCCCCGCAGGGATGATGATGATGACGCTGGCGCTGTCCATGGTGACGGTGCAGTGGGCCGTGCAGGCCGCCCGGGCCGAGGACCGGCCCCACGGGTTCATCGCGCTTGGGGTCACCCTCATGTTCGGCGCCGCGGTCATCAACCAGTTCTGGTTCGTCTACCAGGACACCGCCTTCGCCATCGACGGCGGCCGGGCCGAGCTGCTGTTCTACGCGGTCACCGGGTCGTTCATCGCCATGCTCGTCGGGGCGATGGCGATGCTGGCGGTGACCACCATCCGCTCGCTGCTGGGGCCCTTCGGTCGCGATCTGGCCCACGCGGTGCAGGCCTCGGCAATGTTCTGGCATATGTGCGTGCTGTGCTACTTCCTGGTGTGGTACGTCGTGTTCGTCACGAAGTAGGGCAGGCGGGCCGAGCATGTTCACCACCGGTTTCAAGTTCTTCTTCGGACTGTCCGCCGCCTTCTGTGCGGCCGCCCTCGTCTACGGCTACACCACGGGCGGCAGCCACGTCGGCCCCGTCTCGCTGGGTTGGAAGGGCGGCGTCGGCGACCACATCGGCTACGGGGTGCTCGTCGGGCTGGCCGTGGCCTGTCTGACCGTCAGCCTGGTGCTGGTGTCGTTCCGCGACGCCGACGCCTCGGCCCAGGCCCGCCTCCAGAACCTGGCCGAGGTGCTCACCGACCAGCCCGTGAGGGCCAGCTTCTGGCCGGTGGTGGCCGCCTTCGGCGTGGGCGCGGCCGCGGTGGGCCTGGTGCTGCACCCCATGGTGTTCGTGCTGGGCCTCGCCCTGCTCTTCCTCTCGCTGGTCGAGTGGACGATGGACGCCTGGTCCGACCGGGCCACCGGCGACGCCGAGATCAACCGGGAGTTGCGCAACCGCATCATGGCGCCCATCGAGATCCCCGTCGTGGGCACGCTCGGTGTGGCTGTGATCGTGCTGGCCGCCTCCCGCATCCTGCTGAACGTGTCCAAGCTGGAGGCAGTGTGGGTCGCCGGTGTCGCGTCCGGGCTGATCCTGATCGGCGCCTGGGTGTACACCAGCCGTCCCGGTCTCGGGCGTCGCCTGGTGCGGATCCTGGGACCGGTGGCCGCCCTGCTGCTGCTGGTGGGCGGGGTGCTCGCCGCGGTGGCCGGCGAGCGCGACTTCGTCCACCACGAGGTCGACACCCATGAGGAGACCGGCGAGCCGGCCGTGCATGAGGAGAGCGGCTGACGTGCGTCTCCCCGCTCGGCCGCTGGGCCGCGTCTCTGGGTGGTTGCTCTCGCTGCTGGGCGCCGCCGTCGCCACGGGCTGCGCATCCGACGCCGAGCTCGACACGTTCGCACCGCAGGGCCCGATCGCCAGGGAACTGCACTCCAGGGGGGTGCTTCCCGTCTTCTGGATCGCCGCGGTGGTGTTGGTGGGCATCACGGTGGCCATGGTCTGGCTGATATGGCGCAACCGGGTCAAGAACTACGAGGGCGACGACGAGTGGCCCGCTCAGACCCACGGCCACGTCCCGCTGGAGGTCGGCTGGACCGTGGGCTTCTTCGTGACAATGGCCGCCGTGGCCGGAATCATGCTGTGGTCTCTTCCCACCGTCGACGCCACCGAGACCAACTTGATGGGCGTCACCGTCGACGATCGGAGCGTCGAGTGGGAGCCGACCGTGGTGGTGGTGGGCAACCAGTGGTGGTGGGAGTTCCGCTACTACTTCAGCGATCAGGTCGACCTCGCCGATCTGAGGGCCCACGGCGACGCCAAGACGCTGCCGCCGGCCGACATCGTCACCTCCGGCCAGATGGTGATCCCCACCGGCGAGGAGGTCGAGCTGATCCTCACCTCACGCGACGTGATCCACTCGTTCTGGATCCCTGCCCTCAACGGCAAGCGCGACGCCGTGCCCAACCGCTTCTCGCCCTGGAAGATCGAGGCCTCCGATCCCGGCTTCTACTTCGGGCAGTGCACCGAGTTCTGCGGCCTGTCCCACTCCCGCATGAGGATGCAGGTGGTGGCGCTGACCCCCGCCGACTTCCAGTCGTGGGTCGACGATACCACTCAGGACGCGGTCGAGCCTGCCGATCCGGCCGCACTGGCGGGCCTGGAGGTGTTCTCCGGCATCTGCACCTCCTGCCACGTCATCGAGGGAGTCAACGACGACGTCTTCGAGAGCGCCGACCAGGCGTCCGGGGCGGCCCCCAACCTGACCCACCTCGCCAGCCGGAGCACCTTCGCCGGCGGCATCTTCAACCTCTACAACGCCGACGGGTCGCTCAACCGGGTCCAGCTCGAGGCCTGGCTGCGCAACCCCGGAGATCTCAAGGCCAACTACACCGTGCCGGGCAAGCAGTACCGGGGCATGCCCGACCTGGACCTGAGCGAGCAGCAGATCGACGACCTGGTGGCCTACCTTGCAGGGCTGGGGAACAGGCCCGCAGACTGGATCATCGAAGCGACCCAGGTGGAGTGACGTGGCGCTAGAGAGCAGGGAGGTGCTGGAGCAACATGGCGATCACTGAGAAGACGCCCCTCGAGCTCGGCCCGGGCGACACCGCCCGCTATGTCGAGCGGCCCCTCGGCGTGTTCACTCGACCACAGGGCGGCCGGGGTTGGCGGGACTGGCTCAGCACCGTCGACCACAAGCGCATCGGGATCCTCTACGGCGCCTCCGCGATGTTCTTCTTCGTGGTCGGCGGGGTCGAGGCGCTGCTCATCCGGCTGCAACTGGCCGCTCCCGAGGGCTCGGTGCTCAGCGCCGACGTCTACAACCAGGTGTACACCATGCACGGCGTCACCATGGTGTTCCTGTTCATCATGCCGCTGGCCGCCGCTTTCGCGAACTACTTCATTCCCCTCCAGATCGGGGCCCGCGACGTCGCCTTCCCCCGCCTCAACGCGCTCTCGTACTGGATCTGGCTGTCGGGGGCCATCTTCCTGAACACCTCATGGATTGTGGGCGGCGGCGGCGCCGACTGCGGGTGGTTCTGCTATGCGACCAACAGCGGCGTGGCCTTCTCGCCCAGCCACGGCGTGGACTTCTACGCCATCGGCCTGCAGATCCTGGGCATAGCGTCGCTGGTCTCGTCCATAAACCTCATCGTCACCTGCCTCAACATGCGGGCCCCGGGCATGACGCTGATGCGCATGCCGGTGCTCACCTGGATGCTGCTGATCACCCAGTTCCTGCTGCTGTTCGCGCTGCCGGTGATAACCGTCGCCCTGTTCCTGTTGATGTTCGACCGGCTCTTCGACGCCCAGTTCTTCAACCCCGACGCCGGCGCCGACCCGCTCCTATGGCAGCACCTGTTCTGGATATTCGGCCATCCGGAGGTGTACATCATCATCCTGCCCGCCTTCGGGGTGGTGTCGGAGATAATCCCGACCTTCAGCCGCAAGCCCCTGTTCGGTTACGAGTTCATGGTGTTCTCGGGCATCGCCATCGGCTTCATGGGCTGGGGCGTGTGGGCCCACCACATGTTCGTTTCGGGCATCGGGCCCATCTCGGTGGCCGCCTTCTCGCTCTCGACCATGTTCATCGCAGTGCCCACGGGGGTGAAGGTCCTCAACTGGCTTGCCACGATGTGGGGCGGGAGGCTGCGCTTCACGGTGGCCATGAAGTTCGCGGTGGCCACGGTGGCCATGTTCACCATCGGCGGCCTGTCCGGCGTGACCCACTCGGTGGCGCCGGCCGACACCCAGCAGACCGACACCTACTACATCGTGGCCCACTTCCACTATGTGATCTTCGGCGGCGGCGTGCTCGGCCTGTTCGCCGGCCTGTACTTCTGGTGGCCCAAGGTGTGGGGCCATTTCCTCAACGAGCGGCTGGGCAACTGGAACTTCTGGATCATGCTGGTGGGCTTCAACCTGACCTTCGGCCCCATGCACATCCTGGGCCTGCAGGGGATGTCCCGGCGCATCGACACCTATGCGAGGGGCTACGGCTTCGAGTTCTGGAACATGGCCGCCACCGTCGGGTCGCTGCTGATCGCGGTGAGCGTGGTGGTGTTCATGTGGAACGTGGTCAAGTCCAAACGCGACGCCCCCCATCTGCCCCCGCCCGGGCCGGACCCGTGGGATGCCCGCAGCCTCGAGTGGTCGATCCCGTCGCCGGTGCCGGAGCACAACTTCGACACCGTGCCCCAGGTGCACGGGCGAGACGACTGGTGGCACAACAAGTACGCCGAGAACGACGAGGGCACCGTGGTTCGGGTCGCCACCGTGGAGGAGGCCGCCCAGACCGGCGAGGCCACCGGCGTGCACCTGCCGTCGCCGTCGTTCTGGCCGCTGGCGGTGGCGGTCGGGCTGCCGCTCATCGGCTACGGCCTGATCTTCAACCTCTGGCTGGCGCTGATCGGCGCCCTCCTCACCATCGCCTCCCTCTACTCGTGGGCCATGGAACCCGTCGACGACCCAGACGCCACCCACGACCACCACGACGACGAGGCCACCGAAGGCAGTTCGACAGAAGGCGACCAGCCATGACCCCCGACGCGACCAGTCAGGCCGGGGGGTGGCGCCGGGGCAAGGAATGGCGGCGCTCGCGCCGTCAGGCCGCGCCGGTGACAGGACCCGCCGGCCGGGAGGGCCAGTCATGATGGCCATCGAACCCGCCGGCCGGGGAGCCCAGCCATGAGCGCGGAGCCCCTGGTAGCCGATCACGGCCACGCGGCCGACGAGGACGGCCACGACGAGCACGCGACAACCACCGGCCTGTCCCACACCAAGCTGGCCATGTGGGTGTTCCTGGGCTCGGAGTGCCTGCTGTTCGGCGGCCTGATCTCCACCTACCTGCTGTACAAGACCCGGGGCAACGGGCGCACGCTGCCCACCGACGTGTTCGACATCCCGTTCACGTCGGTGAGCTCGTTCGTGCTGCTGATGAGCTCGCTGACGATGGTGCTGGCCCTCTCCGCGGTGTCCCGGGGCGAGGACGAGGCCGGCCGCACCTGGCTGCTGGCCACCGCGCTGCTCGGCGGGATCTTCATCGGCGGGCAGGTGTACGAGTTCACCACCTTCGTGCGCGAGGGCGTGGCCTTCACCACCAACCCGGCCAGCAGCGCCTTCTTCACCCTGACCGGCTTCCACGGCGTGCACGTGAGCCTCGGCATCGTGATGCTGATGTCGCTGTTCGTGGCGTCGGTGAAGGGCAAGCTGACCCAGCGCAACGCGGAGACGGTGGAGATCGTGGGCCTCTACTGGCACTTCGTGGACATCGTCTGGATCTTCATCTTCACCGTCATCTACCTGATCCCCGCCGACTGACTCCCATGCGCGACACTGCCCCCATATGCGACACTCTCCGATGAGCGACACCGCCACCTCCGAGCACCCCGAGCCCGCTACCGGCGCGGCCGGCGAGCACTCCGACGCCGACCACGACGAGGGCCACGCCCATCCCTCCGACTGGGCCTACGCCAAGATCGCCATCGTGCTGGCCGTGATCACCGCGCTGGAGGTGTTCACCTACTTCGAAACGGTGCTCGACTGGGGCGTCGCGCTGGTGCCCTCGCTGATCTTCATGATGGTCGTCAAGTTCTATTTGGTGGCCACCTGGTTCATGCACCTGCGTTTCGACAGCAAGCTGTTCGGCCGGATGTTCACCGCGGGGCTCACCCTGGCCGTCGGCGTGTACCTGGTCACGTTGACGGTCTTCGAATTCTGGGTCTAGGCATGGGCGCGCCGGCCGCCACCGACGCCTGGCGCTACCAGTTCCATCCCGAGGTGTGGCTGACGATCGCCCTGCTGGTCGGCGTCGCCGTCTATGTGGTGAGGGTGGTGGCCCCGGTGGCGGTGCCGCCGGGCGTGGCCGCGGTGACGAAGCGCCAGCGGCTGTGCTTCGTGGCCGCTACGGCCCTGCTGTGGGTCTCGGCGGACTGGCCGATGCACGACATCGCCGAGGAGTACCTGTACTCGGTGCACATGGTGCAGCACCTGCTGATCAGCTTCGTGGTGCCGCCGCTGCTGCTGATGGCCGTGCCCGAGTGGCTGGCCCGGCTGATCGTGGTCGACGGCTCGCTCTCGGCCCGGATCATCCGCCGCCTGGTGCACCCGCTGGTGGCGGCGGTGGTCTTCAACGCGCTGCAGGGGCTGATGCACTGGAACACCCTGGTCGAGCTGTCGGTGCGCAGCGGCCCCTTCCACTACGCCATGCACCTGCTCATGTTCGCCGGCGCGCTGGCGATGTGGACGCCGGTGGTGGGGCCGCTGCGGGAGTTCCACCTGTCCGAGCCGGCCAAGATGGTCTACCTGTTCGCCATGTCGATCGTCCCCACCGTTCCGGCCGCCTGGCTGACCTTCGCCGAGGGCTCGGTGTACCCGGTCTACGACCACGCCCAGCGCCTGTTCGGCATCTCGGTGGCCGCCGACCAGCAGGCCGCCGGGGCGGTGATGAAGGTGCTCGGCGGCTTGTACCTGTGGACCCTGATCGCCATCCGGTTCTTCCGTTTCTCGGCCGCCCAGCGCCACGCCGACGCCGCCGATCGCCGTCTCCGCTTCTCGGCCAACACCCTCACCACCGAGGACGTGGAGGCCGAGTTCGAACGTCTCGGCCCCCCGCCCCAGGAGCCGACTGTCTGAATTCCGGGTCGCGCTCCCTGAGTGGAGTTCTGGGTGGCGCAGCCGTAGCGGGCGCATCGAGTGCTTGACGTGGTGCAGCTAGGTTGACGGTTGGAGCGCCTCGTCTCGTCTAGGCTCGCGAGGGTGTCTAAACTATTGCGAGTACTCACGGGGCTGCGGGCCGCGAACCGCACCGGCGGGGGAGTCGCCCGCCGGATCCGGCGCTTCGATGGATGGCTCGACAGAGCGTCCACCCGGGATGATGGCGCAGCAGGCTACGACCACACCGAGACCGTCAGGGAGTACTACGACATCTCCAACGATCTGATGGTGTGGGGTTGGGGCGAGTCGCTGCACTTCGCGCCGCTGTCGCCCGGCGAGAGCGTGCAGGACTCCAAGATCGCGCACCAGCGACTGATGATCTCGAAGCTGGAGCTGCGCGAGGGCATGACGGTGGTCGATATCGGTTGCGGGATCGGCGGCCCGATGCGCCGTGTCGTCTCGGAGGCCGGCGTCAGGGTCGTCGGGGTCAACATCAACGAGACCCAGATGGAGAGGGCGAAGTCGTTGGACGCCGAGGCCGGCCTCGACCACATGGTCGACTACCTGACATGCAGCTTCATGGACATGTCGGCCGTGGCGGACGGCACGTTCGACCGCGGCTACGCGATCGAATCGACATGCCATGCGCCGGACAAGGTGGGCGCCTTCGCCGAGATCTTCCGCGTGCTGAAGCCCGGCGCCCTCTTCTGGGGTCAGGAGATGTGCATGACGGACAGGTTCGATCCGGACGACGACCAGCATCGGGCCATGGAGCAGGATCTCAGGCACGGCATCGCCCTCAAGGACATCGCAACGTTCGGCGAGGTGAACCGGGCGCTCGAGACGGCGGGATTCGAGTTGATCGAGGGGATGGATCGGGGCGCCGAGGAGAACGGTTCGACCACGCCGTGGTATCGGCCCCTGGAGTCCTGGAGCAGAACGCTGGGCAATTCCGTGATGGGGGTTCCGCACGGCCGCAAGACGGCGATCGGGGGATCGAGGCTGGCCGAGGCGTTGAGGATCCTCCCGAAGGGTTCTGCGGAGGTCGTCGAGATGCTGCATCGGACAGCCAACGCCTATGCAGCCGGCGGTCGAGCCGGGATCTTCACGCCGCTCTACTGTTTCCTGGCCCGCAAGCCCGACTAGAGGCCGCGCGGGCCGGTCCGTCCAATTCCCGGAAATGTTGATCTACAAGGTCGGGATTTGATCGGCAGGGCTCTAGATTGCAGTGTCGCCGTCGATGACACTGTTCGTGACCCGAACCGTCACGCCGGCGAGCCACATCTGTCAAGACAGGAGAAATCCAGCCGATGACCACCGCAAACGCTGACAACGGCGTGAACGTCGAACACCTGCTGGGCGCCCGGGCGGCCCTCAGCGAGGCCCCCGAGGCGGCCCAGTTCACCTGGAAGGCCACCAATGAGTGGCTGAACGGCACCCACAGCCGCTCTTCGATCGACAGCTACCACGGGCTCGGCGAGGAGCACCAGCATCGCTCGACCTTCACCTTCGAGGCCGATCATCCGCTGGTGTTCGGGGCCGAGGACAACGCGGCCACACCGGTCGAGCTGGTCCTGGCCGGCCTGGCCAGCTGCCTCACCGCGGGCGTGGCCGCCGTGGCCCAGAACCGCGACATCCAGCTGCGCTCGGTGAAGGCCACCCTGGAGGGCAGCATGGACATCCTGGGGATCCTCGGCGGAGACCCGGACGTCCGCAACGGGTTCAACGACGTCAAGGTGTCCTACGACATCGATGCCGACGCCACCTCCGACGAGATCCGGGCACTGGTGGCCCAGTCCCAGAAGCGGTCGGCTGTCTACGACATCATGACCAACCCGACGAACGTGACAGTCGAGGTCCGCTGAGCCGCACCCGCTGAGCCGCACCCACTGAGCGAGTCCGCGGGACATGAGGACCACGACGGTCGTCATAGGGGCCGGGCACTGCGGGCTGGCCGTGAGCCGGCGCCTCGCCGAGCGCTCCATCGACCATGTCGTGCTCGAGCGCGGCGAGGTGGCCAACTCATGGCGGACCCAGCGCTGGGACTCGCTGCGGCTGCTCACCCCCAACTGGCAGAGCCGGCTGCCCGGCTGCTCCTACACCTCGCGCGGCGGCACCGACCCCGACGGCTTCATGTCGATGCCGGAGGTCATCGAGTTCATCTCGGACTACGCCCGCGCCATCGAGGCGCCGGTGCGCACCGCAACGACGGTCACGTCGGTGCGGTCCTCCGGGGGCGGCTACATCGTCGACACCGACAAGGGCCGCTGGGAGTGCCAGACGGTGGTGCTGGCCACCGGCGGCTTCAACGTGGCCAGAGTGCCCGAGCTGGGCGGCTCGCCACCGCCGCCGGTCAGCACCCTCAGCGCCTTCCAATACCGCAGTCCGGCCGGGCTGGCCCCGGGCGGGGTGCTGGTGGTGGGCGCCTCGGCCACCGGCGTGCAGATCGCCGACGAGGTGCACCGCTCCGGCCGTCCCGTCACCGTGGCGGTGGGCGAGCATGTGCGAATGCCCCGCATCTACCGGGGCCGGGACATCCTGTGGTGGATGGAGCGCTCGGGCCTCTTCGACGAGCGCTACGACGAGGTCGACGACGTGGTGCGAGTCCGCAAGACCCCTTCCCCGCAGCTGGTGGGCACCCCCGAGCGGGTCACGCTCGACCTCAACGCCCTCACCGACCGGGGAGTGCGCCTGGTGGGGCGCCTCGCCGCTCTGCGGGGCACCGAGGCCTTGCTGTCAGGATCGCTGACCAACAAGTGCGAGCTGGCCGACCTCAAGCTGGGCCGGCTGCTCGACACCTTCGACGAGTGGGCCGACGAGCACAGCCTCGACACGGTCGGGGCGCCGGAGAGGTTCGCGCCCACCCGGGTGCCGGAATCGCCGCCGCTGAGCCTGGACCTGGCCCGCGGGGACATCCGCACCATCATCTGGGCCACCGGGTTCAGGCCCGAATACCAGTGGCTCGACGTTCCGGTGATCGACCGCAAGGGCCAGGTCCGCCACGACGGCGGCGTCGTCGCCGAGTCGCCCGGCATGTACATCATCGGGCTGAACTTCCTGCGCCGGCGCAAGTCGAGCTTCATCTGCGGGGCCGGCGACGACAGCCGCGACCTGGTCTCACACCTGGCCGGACACCTCGACTCGCTGGTCGCAGCCTGATCCAGCGCCGGCCGCGGAACGCGGCCGGTTGCGTGGGGAATCAGGTGCGGGGCTGGACCGCGGTGCGGTGCTTGTGGATCTCCTCGTCGCGGTGCCGGTCCGCCGGCGTGCGGCGGGACGGGCTCGCCACCGTCGAGCCGTTGGCAGCGGCCGCGGCCGCCTCGACGCTCCGGTAGTAGTCGAAGAGCCCGGCCTCGTCGATGATGACCCGGTCGGTGTAGTCGTCGAACCACAGAGCCTCGGGGTTGCGTCCCACGATGGCCACCTTGCCCCGCTCGCCGGCGTCGGCCGGGCTGCGCAGCACCTTGAAGACGACGACCCCGTTCTCGGCGCCGGGAAGGCCGGGAATGGGCTCCTCGCTGACCGCGCAGACCTCGGTCTTGCCCTTGAAGTGCACGCACGCGAGCCGGGCGTGGGCCTCGACGCCCGACAGTCCTCGCTGCGAGTCGTTGAGCAGGTGCCAGGCGGTCTCGATGGGCACGTTGAAGGCCTTGTAGGCCACGATGTTGCGGCCGCCGAAGAAGTAGTGGTTCTCGATGCCGGCCGCCTTGAGGGTCCGCTGCAGGATGCGCAGGGCGTCGGCGTCGTCGTTGACGCCCCGGATGATCGGGGACTGGTTCTCGACGCATATCCAGCCCCGGGACACGACCGCGTCGACGGCCCGCCGGGTGCTGGGGATCCACTGGTAGTGGCCGTGCTCGCCGGCGATGTAGTCGCCGCCGGCGTCCTTGGCCAGCAGCTCGTCGGGATGGTTGAAGTGCACCATCAACCGCAGCGCCACATCCGGGTACACCTCGTGGAACCGGTCGATCATGGACATGAACGCGTCGTCGAAGCGGTCGGGATGGAAGGCGAGCTCCTTGGTGCCCACCCTGATGACCTCCGCGCCCGCCTCGGCCAGCGCGGTGAACCAGGCGGCCAGCTTGGAGTTGGGCAGCACCATCGGATCCCCGCCCGACAGCAGGATCTCGCGCAGCTTGGGCCGGCCGGTCTCGGGATGGCGGCCGCCGTTGGCCGCGACCGCGGCGTTGTGGCTCCGGATGTAGCCGGTCACCTCGGCGACGTTGGCCAGCCCCTTCTTCTTGACGGTGCCGTCGGCTCGCTCGATGTCCTTGCGGCCGATCAACTCCTCGCGGTAGCAGAACCGGCAGTGGGCCGAGCAGGTCGAGATCACGTACAGCAGCGCCATCTCGTACTTGTGCAGGATCCCCTCGACCGGGCTGTAGTTGAGCTGGTTGGCGGGGTCCTCCTCGCCGTCGAGGTTCAGGGTCTCGTCCGGGGAGGCCTTGACCAGCTTCTGGAGGGCCGCGCTGTTGCGGGCCATGTCGAAGTAGTGGCGGGTGATCTTGACCGGCATGCGGTCCTCGACGTCGCGGTCCGTTCCCTTGAGGCTCTGCAGGTCGGACAGCTCGACGGGGGTGTAGAAGCCGCGCATGTCCTCCGGAGCGTTCTCGTTGATGAACGGGTCCAGACCATTGACGATCTGGCGGTCGTAGCGGGGATTCTCGACGTGGTCGAGGACCTGCCGCTCTCGGTCGGTGGGTACGTACTTTGCCTTCTTCATGATGTTGCGTTTCTTTGGTGAGTCATCAGATGCTTGACTATTCTATATGCATTGACAGTCAGTTCCACTGGACCGTCCACAGTCCGACCCTAACCTGAGGATAAGTGGGAATGTCCAGTCAGGCAAGTGGCACCGCCACCCCGGAGCGCTGCCGCCGCGCCACGCCACGCGCCGATCCCATGAGCCGGTACCGTCGGGGGATGCTCGATCTGCGCCAACTGAGGGCCGAGCCCGAGACGGTCAAGGCCGCGGTGGCCCGCCGGGGCGAGCCGACCGCGCCGCTGGACCAGGTCGTCGTCCACGACGAGCGGCGGCGGGCTGTGACGAGCGAGGCCGACGGGTTGAGGGCCGAGGTGAAGCGCATCTCGGCCGAGGTGGGCGCGCTCCATCGCGACGGGCGGGCCGCCGAGGCCGACGGGCTGCGGGCCCGCAGCCGGGAGCTCGGAGCCCGCATCGACGAGCTGGCCGCCGAGGCCGACCAGCTCTCGGAGTGGATCCAGCGGATCCTGCTGTTCGTGCCCAACATGCCCGCGGAGGACTGCCCCGACGGCTCGGGACCCGACGACAACGTCGTGGTGCGCACCGTCGGCTACGACCCGGGCTCCTACCAGGACCACCAGAGGGTGCCGCACTGGGACATCGGCGCCGAGCTCGGCATCCTCGACATCGACCGGGCCGTGCGCATGTCGGGCTCGATGTTCGCCATGTACCGGGGGCTCGGGGCCCGTCTGGTGCGGGCCCTCATCGACTACGGGCTCGACCGCAACCGGGACCTGTACGAGGAGGTCAGGCCGCCCACGCTGGTGCGGACCGAGACCATGACCAGCACCGGGCACCTGCCCAAGTTCTCCGACGAGGCCTACCAGCTCGAGCGCGACGGGCTGTGGGCCGTCCCGACCGCGGAAGTGCCGCTCACGTCGCTGCTGTCGGGCGAGGTCGTCGAGGAGGCCGACCTGCCGGTGCGGCTGATGGCCCACACGTCGTGCTTCCGGCGGGAGGCCGGCGCGGCCGGCCGCGACACCCGCGGCCTGCTGCGGGTCCACGAGTTCGACAAGGTGGAGCTGTACGGGTTCTGCACGCCCGAGCAGGCCGGCGACATCCACGCCGAGATCCTCGACCGGGCCGAGCGGGCCATAGCCGATCTCGGCCTGGCCCACCGGATCCTCGACCTGTGCGCGCCGGACCTGGGCGACGCATCGGCCCGCACCTTCGACATCGAGGTGTACGCCCCCGGAGCCGACCGCTGGCTGGAGGTGTCGAGCATCTCGTGGTGCCGCGACTACCAGGCCCGGCGGGCGAACATCCGGTACCGGCCCGAGGCCGGGGGCCGCACCCGGATGGTGCACAGCCTCAACGGATCCGGCCTGGCCGTCCCCCGGGTGTGGGCCGCGCTGGTGGAGGCCTGCCGCCGGCCCGACGGCTCGATCGCCGTCCCCGAGGTCCTGCACCCCTACATGGGCGGCATCACGTCGATCGGCCCGCGCTGAGATGGCTGGTTCGATCACCTGGATCGAGCCGGTGAGGGACCGGGTCGAGCCGGCCCGGTTCGGCTCGGACCATCCCATGCGGACCGTCACCCGCCAGATCGGGGGAGGCGGGGGCTGGTCGCCCGAGCGGGCCTCGTTCGTGGCCGGGGTCTTCGACGAGTTGAGCGTCGGCTGGCATTCCGATCACAGCAGCGACCTGCGTCTGGCCCCGCTGGAGGACGCTCTGGACCGCGGCGATCTTCCGCCGGGCCGCCTGGTGGAGATCGGCTGCGGGACCGGGGCGGCCACCGAGCGGATCGCCGCCCGCCGTCCCGTGGCCGCCGCTGTGGACCTGTCGCCGAGGATGCTCGCCCTCGCCGACCGGACGGTGGCGCCGTTCGTCCGGGCCGACGCCGGAGCGCTGCCGCTGGCATCGGGGTCCGTCGACGTGATGGTGCTGGTGAACATGTTCATGTTCGCGGACTCCTACGACCGGGCGCTGGCCCCCGGCGGCCGCTTCGTGTGGATCAGCACGATGGGCGACGAGACCCCCATCTATTTCCCGCCCGGCGAGGTGATGGACCTGCTTCCCGGCCGCTGGACGGCCACCGGCAGCCACGCCGGCACCGGGTTCTGGCTGGTCGCCCGCCGCGCGTGCTGATACTTTGAATACACGTACTACGCAAGGGAGTCGCCCGTGCCCACATCGATCCGCCTAGCGCCCGAGATCGAGGAGCGGATCAGCTTCCTGGCTTCGACGACGGGGCGAACCAAGGCCTTCTATCTCCGCGAGATCATCGACCGCGGGCTCGACGACATCGAGGACTACTACTTGGCCGCAGACGTCCTCGAACGCGTCCGCGGAGGCCGAGAGCGTGTGCACGGCGCCGGGGAGGTGCGGAGCGAGCTTGGCATGGAGGATTGAGTACACCGACACGGCGAGGACGCAACTCAGGAAACTCGACCGGAGTACCGCGCGCCGCATCCTGGACTACATGGATCACCGCGTCGCGACGGGGGATCCGCGCCGCATCGGCCAGCCGCTGACCGGGCCGCTCGGCAAGCTGTGGCGCTATCGGGTGGGAAGCCTCCGCGTTGTGTGCGACCTCCAAGACGAGGCTGTGCGTGTGTTGGTGGTGAGAATCGGCAGACGGGATCAGGTCTATCGATGAACTGGCACCGAGGGCTGGGCGCGCTCGCTCGGCTGCAGGCTTGCGGCTGTCTAGGCCCCGTAGAGTCGAGGTATGGATCTGGCGGAGATGCGCGAGCAGTACTCCGAGGTCGGGCTCAGCGAGGACGATGTCGCCGACGACCCCATCGCCCAGTTCAAGCGCTGGTTCGACGAATGGCTGTCAGCGGAGCCCTACGACGCCAACGCGGTGATCCTGGCCACTGCCGACGCCGACGGCTGGCCCTCGGCCCGGGCGGTGCTCCTCAAGGGGCTCGACGAGCGCGGCTTCGTGTTCCACACCAACCGGCGCTCGGCCAAGGGGCTGGACCTGGACCGGTCGCACCGGGCCTCGCTGTGCTTCCTGTGGCATCCCCTCGAGCGCCAGGTGCGGGTGGTGGGAACGGCGGAGCACCTGCCCGACGACGAGAGCGACGCCTACTTCGCGTCGAGGTCCCGGGGCGCCCAGATCGCGGCCAGCGCGTCGCCGCAGTCCGAGGTGATCGCCGACCGGGCCGAACTGGAGCGCCTGACCGCCGGGACCGAGGCCCGCTTCGCCGGGTCCGGCACCGTGCCCCGGCCCCCCCACTGGGGCGGCTACCTGGTGCGACCCGTCACGGTCGAGTTCTGGCAGGGACGCCGCAGCCGCCTGCACGACCGGCTGCGCTACCGCCGCCCGGACCGGGCCGCGGGCGCGGACTGGGTGATCGAGCGCCTCGCGCCCTGACCGTCGTACTGGGCAGTCCAGGCGTCGACGGCATCGACGAGGGCGTCGATGAGGGTGCTGACCTGGGGGGCCCGGGGCGTTCCGTCGTGGTCGGACCAGTTGCGGGCCTGCTTGTTCCAGCGGATGGTCGGGGGCAGCTCCAGTTGCACCCCTCCGTTGGCGGGAAGGTTCACCGGGTTGGCCTGGTGCAGTCCCCGCAGTCCCCGCGGGATCTCGTCGAGATCGTCTACCACGCCGTAGCCGGACGGCAGCGCGGCTCGCAGGTGTCCGGCCAGATGGCCGGCGAGTCGCCGGTTGGTTCCCCCCAGCAGGACCTTCCAGAACTGGGTCTCGCGGCCGTAGCCGTGCACCGCGATCACCGTGTGGACGTGGTCGAGGAACTCCCGGAGGCTGGCGGAGTGCTCGGGCCGGATGGCGATGGAGGGCACGTGCTCTCGCAGCGGGGCGTGCTGGATGACCGCGTACAACGAGGTTCCGCTGCGCTCGGCGACCTCCCGGGCGATCGCGTCGGTGGTGCGCTCCAGGTTGCCGCCGTGGAACGCCATGATCCCGAACCGGTCCCGCAGCTCGCACACCTCGTCCACGCCCGGGTGGGCGAGCAGTGCCGGGAAGCTCCCGGTCAAAGCGGCCGGTTCAACGCGTCCTGCGCAGGCCGCAGCCGGCGCCTGGCCCGTTTCACGATCCCCCAGGCAATCCAGGCGACCAGCGCGGTGAACAGGATCTCCAGCGGCACCCCGAAGCGGAGCGGGTCGGTGAACCAGTGGCCGACCCGCAGCGGCCACCCGCCGACGAACCGCAGGATCGGCAGGACCACGAAGTCGGCCCGGTTGAAGTAGAACTCCACCATCAGGTACAGGGCCAGGTAGACCGCGGTGACGGAGCGGCGCAGGAACACGCTGGTCTCGCCCTGCCGCCATCCCATCACGAGGGCGCCGAGCACCCCCAGAGCGCACAGCACGCCCAGGCGCTCGGCGGTGGCGTGGTCGATCCAGTTGCTGACCGCCGCCTGGAACTCGGTGAACTTGTCGACCAGCACGTTGGTGGCCAGCGGGTCCTCGAGGATCTGCAGCTCCCACCAGCCGTAGTTGGCGACATAGATCCCCGACGCGATCAGCACCAGCCCCGAGATCGGGTTGATCCAGCGGAACATCTTGCGCATCGCGCCCACCACGCTGGTGCGAGCGAGTGCCAGCGCCAGGGTCAGGAACGTCATGACCGCGCCCATCCCGATCGCGTAGGCCACGAAGTTGGCTGTGCCGTCGGCCACGCCGTCGGACGAGAAGCTGGTCGCCACCGCCGCGATGAACAGGCCGATCGTGCACGACAGCGATACCACCGCGTAGCTGATGCCGAACATGAACACCGACCCGAGGCCCCGGCCGCCGGTGCCCCGGCTCATCTTGGGCAGTCGCAGGTTGATGGCCCGCCCGGTCAGCAGCCACAGGCCCAGCAGCGCCATGATCGCGCCGATGGCGATGGTCACGTAGCCGATGCGGTCGAGCACGGTGCCCTGGCTGAGCACCGTCTCGAACAGCAGGCCGAAGGCGCCGAAGACGGCGATGAAGCCGGCGGTGAGCGTGAGCGCCACGCCGATGGCCCGGAACATCGCGCCCAGCGTCTGAGCGCCCGACGTCGGCTGCGCGTCCCCTGACTCCAGGCCGATGAAGTACGACAGGTAGGCGGGCAGCAGGGCGAAGCCGCACGGGTTGAACGCGGCGACCAAGCCCAGGGAGAACGGGTAGGCGAGCGCGGCCCAGTCCATGGCCCTACGGTCTAGCCGCTACGAGCGGGCGCGTACAGGCGATGACTCCTCGCGGTGCAGCGTTGTGTTTCCCGCTCTTGTTCGCTGCGCTCACGGGCCGCTCGGGCCACGGCCTCGCTTCCTGCACCGCCTCGACCCTCATGAATTGCCCCCTACCCGCTCGGCCTCACGCCGAGGACATTCTCGATGAGCTCGGTCAGCGCCTCGGCGTCGAGGATTCCGGCGAAGGTGTCGAGCAGCTCGCCGGAGGGCGACACGAACGCGGTGGTGGGCATGGCGATGCTCTCCGTCGCCCCGTACACCTCCAGGTCGAGGTCCCAGCCCACGTCGTAGGTGACCCCCGTCCGTTCGACGAGGGCGAGCGCGTCCCCGGGCGTCTGGTCCTGCGAGAGCCCCAGGAACGCCACCTCGCCGTCGAGGCTCTCGAAGACACCCTGGAACTCCGGCATCTCCCGCACGCAGGGCGGGCACCACGACGCGAAGAAGTTCACCACCAGAGGCTTGCCCTCGTAGCCGGCGATGGTGCCGGCGCCTCCGTCGAAGAGGTCGAAGGTGAGGTCGGAGAGGTCGGTTCCGTCGGACGTGTCGGGCGAGATGTCGGTGCCGGCGACGAAGCCCGGGCTGTCCTGGCTGAGGACGATCTTGGGTGTCTCGTCGCCTGCGGTCGCGGCCGTGCCGCCGCCGCATGCACTCACCGTCGCAGCCAGCACGACGACGAGTCCGGCGACGAGCCCGGCCCGGATCCCGGCTTGCGCCGGCGGCTTGCCCCTCATGGCGCAGCCGACAGTACCGGCGCCGGCCCGAGGCCGAGCCAAAAAGGCGGGACCACGCGGACCATACGGCGCGAGGCCGTGGCCCGAGCGGCCCTCAGGTGGCAGCGAACAGGAGCGGGAATGGCACCGCTGCGACGCGACAGGCTCTCGCCTGCTTGAGGATGCCCATGAGGCCTCTCAGGCGGCGTCGGCCGAGCCTTCCGACGGCCCGGAACCGTGGTGTCCGGGCACCTTGAGCCGGTAGCGCAGCAGGCCGTCGGCGCCGCGGCTGCTGTCGGCCTCCCCGATCACCCGCAGATGCTCGAGATGGGCGAAGGTCTCGCTGGCGGCCATGTCCCCCCAGGCCCGCTCGGAGAAGAGCTCCTTCATGTAGGCCTCCACCGGCGCGTCGCCGAGCGCGGCGGCCGCGGCCCGCAGCACGTCGAGCCGCTCGACGTGGTGGCGGCGGATGCTGTCGGTGCGGCCCCGCAGGTCGGTGAACGGGTGGCCGTGGGCGGGCAGGCACACCTTGACCCCCTCGAAGGCCCCCACCCGGGCCAGAGACCCGAAGAAGGCCGCCAGCGGGTCGTCGAGCTCGGTCGAGCCCGCTATGTGGGGCGTGATGGTGGGCAGCACATGGTCCCCCGAGAGGAGCACGCCCTCGGTGGGGTCCCACAGGCAGAGGTGGTCGGTGGTGTGGCCCGGAGTGTGGACCGCGAACCAGTCCCGCCCGGCCAGCCGCACCGGGTCGCTGTCGGCGACACGGATGGTCGGCTCGGGCACCCGGAAGCGGGGCACCCGGCCCTCGACGTTGCTCTGGATGAACAGCCGGATGGCCTCGTCGGGGGGTGGCTCCCTGCGAGTGCCCCACGGGGTGCTGCCCCGGTCCGCCAGCTTCGCCTTCCAGAGCTCGACCAGCGCCTCGGCGTCCAACTCCAGCAGCTCCAGGTCGATGTCGGCGTTGGCGTCGTCGGCCGCGGGGCTGGAGGTGAAGGCGGCGTGGGCCAGCAGCTCGGCGCCGGTCTCCTCGCGCAGCTGGTGGCTGCCGCCGTAGTGATCGGGGTGGGAGTGCGTGACGACGGTGGTGTGCACACGTCGCAGGGGAATGCCGGCCTGCTCGAGCCGGTCGACCAGCGCCGACCACGACTCCTCGCCGGGCAGTCCGGGGTCCACCAGGGCCGCGCCGTCGGAGTCGACCAGCGCGTAGCAGTTGACGTGGCCCAGGCCCGGCATGCTCACCGGAAGCTGCAGCCGAAGCACCCCGGGCGCCACCTCGGCCACCTCTGAGGACGCGGGCTCCTGCTCCTGCTTGGTGTAGGTCCTCACGCTCATGGCGCGCTCTCGGCGATGCCGCCGATGAACCCGGCCCGGCGGTACCAGCGCAATTCCTCCAGGCTCTCGGTGATGTCGTCGAGGGCCCGGTGGCCCGCTGCCTTGGCGGGTCCGCCCTCGTACACCGACGGCTGCCAGCGGCGGGCCAGCTCCTTCACGGTGGACACGTCGATCGAGCGGTAGTGCAGGAAGTTCTCGACATCGGGCAGGTGCCGGGCCAGGAACCGGCGGTCGGTGCCGATGGAGTTGCCGCACAGCGGGACGGTCCGGGGCGCGTCGATGTGTGATCGCAGGAACGCGAGCACCGTCGCGCCGGCCTCGTCGAGACTCACGGCCGAAGACTTGATCTGATCCAGCAGCCCGCTGCCGGCGTGCATGGCTCTCACGGTGTCGTCCATTCCGGCCAGAACCCGCTCCGGCTGGTGGATCACAAGGTCGGGGCCGGTGGCCACCAACCGAAGGTCGTCATCGGTGATGAGGGCCGCGATCTCCACGATGGAGTGGAGTTCGGGGTCGAGGCCGGTCATCTCCAAGTCCATCCAGGCGAGCACCGCGGCAGGATAACGACCGTGGGTGTCGGGGCGGTTCCGCTACTCTCGGCCGGTGCTCGACGTTCCCATGCTGCGGCTCGATCCTGACCTGCCCCTGCCCGCCTACGCCCGGCCCGGCGACGCCGGCATCGACCTCATGGCCCGCACTCCTGTGGTGCTCGCCGCGGGAGGGGGCCGGGCGCTGGTGCCCACCGGCGTCGCCGTCTCATTGCCGGAGGGGTGCGCCGGCTTCGTGCTCCCCCGCAGCGGGCTGGCCCTCTCCCACGGCGTGACCTGCCTGAACACGCCCGGATTGATCGACTCCGGTTACCGGGGAGAGCTCAAGGTGATTCTGGTGAACACCGACCCGTCCGAGCCGTTCGCGGTGGAGCGGGGCGAGCGGATCGCCCAGCTGGTGGTGATGGCGGTGGAGCAGGTGCGCCTGGTTGAGGCGGACAGCCTCGACCCCTCGACGCGCGGCGACCAGGGATTTGGCTCGACTGGGCGCTGAGCCTCGGAGCCGCCGATCCGTCAGGCCGCGGGCCGGCTGCCGGGTCGGCCGATGTCCTTGCGCATCAGCAGCCGTCCCCGCTCGGACTCCACTGTGGCGGTCACGTTCGAAGCATCCGCTGCCTTCTTGAACCGGGCCGCGTCGGTGGCCGCGACGGTGGCCCCGTCGGTGCGCTCCAAGTCCACCTCGAGGCGGCCGCCGTGGGCCCGGAGCACGCACACGATGGTGGCACCGGGACCTGCCGGGGGCGCGAGCAGCAGCTCTGTCGCCTGGTCCAGGGCGGCGCGCAACTCGTCGATCTCCGTGAACGACATGCCTTGGCGCAGCGCCACCGCGGCGGCGCCCACGCGCACGATCTTGCCGCAAGCGGCGGTGGCGGGCACCTTCAGGACTATCTCGTCGATCGCGAGCCCATCGCTCACACCTGAAAGAATGCCACGAATCGGCGCGGTTGCTGCGGCCTGCACGGGGCATTTCTCGGCCGGGCTCGGCCTCTGGGCGCGCCGGTAGCCTGATCGGCGGTGGCATTCGTAGTAGAGAAGTTCGGCGGCACCTCGGTAGCCGGCCCCGACCGGATCCGGGTCGTGGCCGACCATGTGGCGCGCCGCCGCAGCCACGGCGACGAGGTCGTGCTGGTCGTCTCGGCCATGGGAAGCGAGACCGACCAGCTGCTGCGGATGGCCTCCGACGTGGCCGCCGACCCGCCCGGCCGCGAGGTCGACATGCTCATCACCGGCGGTGAGCGCAAGGCCTGCGCCCTGATGGCCATGGCACTGAGCGACGTGGGCGTGACCGCCGCATCGTTCACGGGCAGCCAGGCCGGGTTCCGCACCGACACCGCCCACACCGGCGCCAAGATCCTCGACATCACGCCGGGCCGCGTCACCGATGCGCTGGCCCGCGGCGTCGTGCCGGTGGTGGGCGGTTCCCAGGGGGTGTCCGTCGACGGCGACGTGACGTTCTTCGGCCGGGGAGGCTCCGACACCACTGCGGTGGCGCTGGCCCATGTCCTCGGCGCGGACCACTGCGAGATCTACACCGATGTGCCCGGCGTGTTCAGCGCCGACCCCCGCCTCGTGCCCGAGGCCCGGCGCATGGATGCGGTCTCGTTCGACGAGCTGCTGGAGATGACCGCCAGCGGCTGCCCGAAGCCGGCCATGCGGGCGGTGGAACTGGCCAGGTCCTATGGCGTCGAGCTGCACGTGCGATCCGCGTTCAGCTGGATGCCGGGCACCACAGTCACCGGAGAGGAAGCCATGGAGCACGCCATCATCTCGGCCGTCACCCACGACGCCAGCGAGGCGAAGATGACCGTCTCGGGGGTCGCCGACAAGCCCGGTGTGGCCGGACGGCTGTTCCGGGCGCTGGCCGACACCGACGTCAACGTCGACATGATCGTGCAGAACGTGTCGAGCGAGGGCGTCACCGACATCAGCTTCACCGTGCCCCGGCTGCAGCTCGACGGGGCCCGGTCGGTGGCGCAGGGGCTGATCGACGAGCTGGGCGCCGACGACGTGTCCGCCGACGACGGCATCGCCCGGGTGAGCCTGATCGGGGCCGGCATGCAGACCAATCCGGGCGTGGCCGCCCGGATGTTCGAGACGCTGGCCGCGGCGGGGATCAACATCGAGATGATCTCGACGTCCGCTATCCGCATCTCCTGCGTGATCCGGGCCGGCGACATGGAGCGGGCCGTGGTCGCGCTGCACGAGTCGTTCGAGCTCGACAAGGACCCCGCCGACCGCGCCAGCGTCTACTGATCACGCCCGGCCCGGGAATTGGCAGCGTCCTGCCCCGTACAGGGGCGATTTCGCTGCCAGTTCTCTGCGGGCTGAGGCTGGCGTCGCGAATTGGCAGTGTTTTGCCCCGTACAGGGGCGATTTCGCCGCCAGTTCTCTGCGGTTGTCGCGGCTAGAAGAACCGCTGGTGGCGGTAGCCTGCGGCCCCATGGATGTGGGAGTCGTAGGCGCAACCGGCCAGGTGGGCGGGGTCATGCGCGCCCTGCTGGACGAGCGCGACTTCCCGGTGGACGGGCTGCGCTTCTTCGCCTCGTCCCGCTCGGCCGGGCGCACCCTGCACTGGCGCGACCGGGCCGTCGTCGTGGAGGACGCCGCGGCCGCCGACTACGCCGGGCTCGACGTGTGCCTGTTCTCCGCCGGGGCCACCACCAGCCGGGCCCTGGCCGAGCGGGTGGCGTCGGAGGGCGTGGTGGTGATCGACAACTCCTCGGGCTGGCGGCGCGACCCGGACGTTCCGTTGGTGGTGTCCGAGGTCAACCCCCATGCGCTCGACTCGATCCCCAAGGGCATCGTCTCCAACCCCAACTGCACGACCATGGTGGCCATGCCGCCACTGAAGCGCCTCGATGCCGAGGCAGGCCTTCTCGCCATGGTGGTCTCGACCTACCAGACAGTCTCGGGCGCCGGGCTGGCCGGGGTGGACGAGCTGCACGAGCAGGTCCAGAAGGCGGGCGAGGACGCCCCCTCGCTCACTTTCGACGGTGCCGCGGTCGGCCTGCAGGCCGGCGAGAAGTTTCCCGAGCCGATCGCCTTCAACGTGATCCCGCTGGCCGGATCGGTCGTCGACGACGGCTCTGGGGAGACGGACGAGGAGCAGAAGCTCACCCAGGAGAGCCGCAAGATCCTCGAGCTGCCCGACCTGGTCGTGGCGGCAACCTGCGTACGCGTGCCGGTGTACTGCGGCCACTCGCTGTCCATCAGCGCCTCGTTCGAGCGCCCCATCTCGCCGGAGCGGGCCGTCGAGGTCCTGACCGGCGCGCCGGGGGTGGTGATGGCCGACATCCCCACCCCGCTGAAGGCCGCCGGCGCCGACCCGTCGTATGTGGGCCGCATCCGCCGCGACCCCACCCGCCCCAACGGGCTGTCGCTGTTCGTGTCGGGTGACAATCTCCGCAAGGGTGCCGCGCTCAACGCCATCCAGATCGCGGAGGCGATGGCCGACCGCGGCCTCCTCCCAGCGGCCTGACCCCGCCCGAACCGGCGAGCCTGCGGCTGGGCTCGCCCCCTATTCCGGCTCGGCGTCGGGGCGGCCGGCCACGATGGCGAGGATCACCAGGCCGATGCCGAGCGCCTCCTGGCCGCTGGGCACCTGGGCCAGGGCCGCCAGCCCGACCACCGCGGCCGTCGCGGGCAGCAGCGCCTGCAGCAGGGCGAAGCGGTGCGGGTCGACCCGGCGCATCACCGTCTGGTCGATGCGGTAGGGGATCACGTTGGACAGCAGGCCGGTGGCCAGTCCGAGCGCCAGCACCAGCGGGGAGTCCAGCGCTGCGGCCACCGCGGTCGCGCCGAACGGGCTGATGGCCGCCGCGCCGACGAGCATGCCCAGCCCCAGCCCGTCCACCGAGGCCGGGCTGCGGGCCACCCGATGGCCGAGCAGGATGTAGCCGGCCCAGAACGCGCCGGCCAGCAGCGCGAACCCCACCCCGGCGGCCGTGCCCTCGGACTCCACGCCGGCCAGTACCAGCACGCCTGCCACCGCCAGCACGACCGCCCCCGCGGAGCGCATGGTGCGGGCCCCGAGAGCAGCGACCAATACCGGTCCGGTGAACTCGATGGCCACCGCGTTGCCCAGCGGGAGCCGGTCCATGGCCAGGTAGAAACACAGGTTCATGGTGGCCAGCGACACGCCGAAGGCGGCGGCCCGACCCAGCTCTCGGGCCTGCCATCGCCGTCGCCATGAGCGCCGCAGGGCGACGACCACTGCCCCCGCGGCCAGCACTCTCAGCAGCGCCACCCCGCCCGGAGCCAGCTCATCGAACAGCACCACGGCCACCACGGCGCCCAGGTACTGCGACACCGCCCCGACCATGAAGAGGCCTTCGGGGGCGAGTTCTCGGGGCCGCATCAGGGCTCCCGATAGGGTTGCGCCATGACTCTGGACGACCAGCTCGTGAACCGGCTCACCTGGAAGATCCCCAACGCGTTGGCCCTGATCGGGTCGCGCTCAGGCGACGAGCGCAACGGCATGACCGCGAGCTGGATCACGCAGCTGTCGATGGAGCCGGTCCTCATAGGTGTCGGGGTGGACAATACGGCGGTGACGCACCGGCTCATATCCGAGGGCGGATCCTTCACCGTCAATCTCTGGAACGCGGAGGAGACCCGGGTGTTCGTCAAGTTCTCCAAACCGGCCACCTACGCCGACGGGACCCTCAACGGCCGGGCGGTGCGGGAGGCGACCACCGGCGCGCCGGTGTTCACCGAGGCCATCGCCTGGATGGACTGCGAGGTTCGCCACGCCATCGACCTCGGGACCCACACCCTGTTCGTGGGTGAGCTGGTCGACGGCGACATCCACATTGACGAGGCCCGCTCGGCCTCCATGAGCGACACCCGCATGAAGTACGGAGGCGTCAAGCGCCACTGATCCCTGCGCACAACTTGCGGCGACTTCAGACTCGTCTCGCCGCAAGATGTGAGGTGATACCGAGAACGGTGACTTGACTGGCTGTCGCCTTCTCCTTAAGTCGCCAGAATGTAAGCTAATCCTGAGAAACGGCGAGTTGGCTGGCCGTTGCTCGCCCGCTAAGTCGCCAAGATGTAAAGAAACGCCGCTTACGGGCCGAAAATGTAAACGTTCGGGGCCACCAACGCCGTCCAGGATCCCGTAACCCGTCCAGGGAATCGGGGGTCTCCGTCTCGGACTGCCCTTGCCTCCGTCGGCCAGCCACGCGCTTGAATGGGCCGTGATGGCTGGACCCGAGGCTTTGTCTACAGCGGTCGACGATGAACGCTACCCCGTGTTCGACGTCACTGACTGGGCGGTCGTGCGGCGGGAGCAACTCGGCACGAAGCCCAAGCGGTGGATCCTCGATCCGGACGGCACTCGCTGGCTCATGAAGCTCACCACCGAGAATCGCCGCCGTGACGGGACAAGGTACCGGAAGGGGGACGACTGGTCCGAGCGCGTCGCCAACGGGGTCGCTGGACGACTCGGCGTCCCAGCGGCTCGTACGGAACTCGCTTTGGATCGGGCTGCCGAGGTTCAGGTCTACGGCATCATCAGCAAGTCTGTTCTTGCCCCGCCTAGTGCTCTGTCAACAAACGTTTGCGCGCGTGTTGTGTGTGGTTGGGTTTCGTGCTGGTTGTGCGGCTGGGATGCCCCAGCGGCGTCCTCGCTGGGAGCGGACTCGGGCGCGTTCGCGGCGTTGTGCGGCGAGGAGGTCGGGGTCTCGGGCGTTGGCGTTGCGCCAGCGCAGGTGGGCGTGCAGGCGGCGGGTCAGCACGGTGTGGTTGGGATGGTCAGAGTTGTTGAGCACGAACTCTCGCAACGGCCCGAAGTGCGCTTCGATGGGGTTGGCCCAGGAGCTGTAGGTCGGGGTGTAGCACAGCTCGACGTTGTTGTTGGCGGCCCACCGGCGGATGGCCGGGCCCTTGTGGGCTGAGAGGTTGTCCAAGATGATGTAGATGCGGGCGCCGTCTCGGCGGCGGGCCCGGATCGAGCGGAGCGCGGCCAGCGTGTTGGCGGCGGACTTCTGGTGTCGCACTGCGCCCCAAAGCACGTCGTCGCCCACCGAGTAGCAGCCGTGGAACTGCCGCACTCCGTGGGTCCTGTGGTAGTTGGCCCGCTGGCGCTGGGGACGTCGAGCAGGCGCCCAAGCGGAGCCGCCTGTGGGCCGGATCGAGAGCGGCCCGAACTCGTCGAACGCGAAACACCTGTCCGGCCAGCGCTCGACCGCCTCCTCGATGCGGGCGAGCTTGGCGTCGCGGTCGGGGTCGTTGGACTCCTTCCAGGTCTTGGTCCGCTGGAAGGTGACGTCGTGGGCGTGCAGTATCTGGCGCAGCCGCTCATGGCTGACCCGCACCGGCCGCTCGGCGCCGTCGCGCAGATATGCGGCCAGCTTGCGCAGGCTCCACCGGGTGAACGGCAGACCCACAGCCTCA
>MKWU01001002.1_pt1 | contig 51694 bp, 43 predicted proteins | sample 809101 | NCBI WGS metagenome assembly MKWU01 (sample SAMN05860141, study PRJNA318959) | sponge metagenome | host: Aplysina aerophoba | place: Slovenia: Piran, Adriatic Sea, Gulf of Piran | collected 2013-05-07 | reverse complement strand
CACATAACTGCTCTGCTAATGCTATTTGCAAAACATCATCTGTTTCACATAAGGTAGCGTGTTGGAAATAAAAAGCTTCATCGCCTTTCATCTGATATATAGTTTTCAGCTCTGACATCAAATTATCCGTTTCAGTCATTATGCGTCTCCCGCGCTCATAACCCTCAGTGCCTGATTCTTTTTGTGGTCTATTTTGCACAAAACTTAGCAGACAATCTATCTTTTTCTGCAATGCTACTATATCTACACTCGTCACATCTCTAAAGCCTGCCTCCTTTGGAAGTACAGATGCACAATTTCTCTGCAAAGAAAAATCACCATCATCTTGAGATTGCTCTTGCCTGCTCTCACCCATTGCTGCAAATAACAGAACCGGACAGATGATTAACAATAAATATTTCATTTCATAGTCTCTCTAAAAGTTTTGAAGGAAAACAGTTGGTGATAGCAATGCCACATTCTACAACATCATCTGTGCTTATATCTTTAAAAACTTCAGATTTTCTTCGGTGATCATCGAACATCTTGCCGCTATTACACATAATTCTTCATCATATTGCTAGCTCAAATCATTGCGATCAGACTGTAATAAGTACTGCACGATATCTTCTACCGCCAAGCTCACATCGTACAATGTATAAAACGTATCATTATGGACAAATCGTATATCTTTTGCATCACAATCACGACATAAAACACGCAAAAACTTATACGTAGTTATAGATAGTGTTGCATATAAGCACGCAATACACTACACTACTCCAATTTGCTTGCATCCAGGCAATATTCGTATGGCATTACAACAATACCTGGCAAAGGTATTCCCCTTAGCGCTCCAAATCATTAATATACAAAAAGTCTTGTTCATATTATCTAAATTCTCTCTGACATTCCGGCACGAACAAAAGCTCCTTCTTTTTCTTATTAAACCCAAAAATGCACTCTATCGTATTTTGCACTATCACCTTTAATTGTATATCAATATCGCAAAAATGATCTTATCCTGTATATTGCTTGGATAAAAGAGGAATTTATGCCTTCAGAATCAAAGATTTTAACTGCTATAACTGAGTTGTGATCTCTATATCTCTCGCAGAACAAAGACTAAAGAATGAGGACAACAAAAAACTAGCCTTTACGTTTTTTTGCAAATCGCGACGACACTTAAATTTTTGTTGAATTCTCTCACACTTTTTCTCAATTTCACGAAAACACTCTTGTCGTACGAAAAACCTAAGCACCCAATGTTCGACTGCTGGATCAGCGTTAATCAGAGTACACGCACGCAAACCTTGTGTATCAGAAGATTCTGAGTCTGACAGAACTTCCCAGCCACCGTCAGCTTTTTTCCACACATAAGGGCGAATCTCTAAACTCATAAATCTCTCTTCTATATTATATTCTTCTTGGCAAAAATCAATTACCTCCAGAACTGCTTCTTTGAGTAAATAAGAGTTACGAGTCTCGTAAGCTTCATTAAATTTTGATAATACTAATGGCATCACACGCCTCCCTTTTACTTCAGGGCCACTCACAGAAGGCTCTGCCTCCTCTTTGCTCATAGCACCTAATAAAATCACTGGGAGCATTATGAATAATAAACATTTCATTTCCATCTTCTCCTCGTTTAAAAACACATTATTGTCAATCTTGAGACTTACTTTTTTGCTTGATCTGCAGGAGATCAAAACTCCCACCTTTGCAGTAGTTACAAAAATCATACCCTAGGACTGGATATATCTAAAATCGTGAAGAATTTTCATACACCTTCAGAATCAAAGATTTTCACTGCTATAACTGAGTTATGATCTCTATATCTCTCGCAAAAAAAAGAGTAAAAAAGGAGGATCTCGCAGAACAAAGAGTAAAAAAGGAGGACAACAAAAAACTATTCTTTAGTTTTGCCCCAGAAATGTGACCATCATTTATGTAATCTAAAAATTTTTGTTGAATCATCTCATATTTTCCCTCCACTTTACGAAAACACTCTTGTCGTACGAAAAATATAAGCACCCAATGTTGGATTGGTGGATCAGCGTTGGTCAGAGTACACATACGAAAAGCTTGTGGATCAGAAGATTCTGAGTCTGACAGAGCTTCCCAGCCACCGTTAGCTTTTTTCCACAAATAATGGCTAATCTCTAAACTCATAAATCTCTCTTCTATAGCATATTCCTCTCGGCAGAAATCAGTTACCTCCAGAACTGCGTCTTTGAGTAAAGAAGATTTACAAGTCATACACGCTTCATTAAATTGTGATAATATTAATGGCATCACACGCCTCCCTCTTGCTTCAGGGCTATCACTCGATAGCATTGCGCTCAACTTGTCACAACATCTCTTAAGTATTTTTGAAACTCTCACATATACACATGTAGAAGTATCCTCCACCTCTTTGCTCATACCTCCCAATAAAATCACTGGAAGCATTATTAATAATAAACATTTCATTTCATCTTACCCTCGTTAAAAAACATACTATTGTCAATCTTGAGATTTACTCTTCTTGCGACTTACTTTTTTGCTTGATATGCAGGAGATCAAAACTCCCACCTTTGCAGTAGTTACAAAAATCATACCTTAGGACTGGATATATCTAGAATCATTTTGCACTATCACTTTTAATTGTAATCAATATCGCAAAAATTAGCTTATCCTGTATATTTCTTGGATGCAAGAGGAATTTATGCCTTCAGAATCAAAGATTTTAACTGCTTACCGAGTTATTATCTCTACATCTCTCGAAAAACAAGCACTAAAAAAGGAGGACAACAAAAAACTATACTTTATATCCAAATCGCTCCTAGACGAAAATTTTGCTTGAATCATCTGACATTTTTCATCAATTTCACGAAAACACTCTTGTCGTACGAAAAACCTAAGCATCCAATGTTTACTGTCTCGATCAAGGTTGAGCAGATGACACTCATGAAAACCTTGTGTATCAGAAGGTTCTGAATCTGAGAGAGTCTCCCAGACACCGTCAGCTTTTTTCCACAAAAAAGGGTTAATCGTTAAACGCAGAAATCCCTTTTCTATCCTATAATTCTCTCGGAAGAAATCCATTACATCCTCAGTTGCTTTTTGGAGTAAAGAAAGTTTACCCTTCATGTAAGCTGCTTCAAATTTTGATAATATTACTGGCATCACACGCCTCCCTTTTTCTTCAGGGCCACTCATAGAAGGCTCTGCCACCTCTTTGCTCATAGCACCTAATAAAATCACTGGGAGCATGATTAATAATAAATATTTCATTTCATATTATATCAAAAGCAAACATTTTCTCCAACACCTTTTGTTGTTTTGATCATAACATCCTGCCCCCCTAAACATGATACCAACATTCCTTCAGTGATTTATTGCACTCATACAAACTGTAGAAGTTTCTCAATCTCAGTGTAAATGATATTGCCCAGCACAGACAACATCTCAAAATTACACATGGAACGATGCCATGTAAGTATTCAAGAGATGAACAACATCTCCAAACTACTTCAGAATGCTATTTTATGATTAAAATAACCGTATTATTTTTCAAAGAGTACTCACACTGTCAGATCACATATTTTTCACACTTACACTATTAGATTTTGTATTTTTTGAGAAAAAAAGAAAAAGATATTGCCAAACTTTATTGCATGAAAAAGCCACACATATTAAACATGGACGAGAGTAATAAAAAAGGAGGATTTTTTCCTCCTTTTTTCACCACTAATTGAAACTCAACAGAGCAGCTAATATCACTGCTTCTCCAATAATGGACTCTCTTTACGTAGATTGATAATGATCTGTGAACCACTGCTCCATGCGTACCATTGCATCCAACCTTGTCGTTTATCATCAGTTTTCACTTATATTCTAAATAATCATTCCATTTTTGAATATATTTTAATTCTTCATTACCATAACACAACATAGATCCTGCTACAAAAAAAGTATTAATATGTGGGTGAAGACATTCATCTTTTAAAACTTCTTTGAGCGCAAGTGATGTTGCAGTAATTGCCAGGTAATCGTTGTATGGCAGTATAGCCAAGCTCTTCACATAGCCTCCACCAAGCGTACATTGAAGAATCCTACATACAGCAAAAAGGTTTGCAGCATTACAGATGAGTTCAGAATAGGGCGCATTTTGCAATACATATTGCAATACATTCTTTTTTATTTCATAGACTTTTGTTTTATAGACTACAGCAACACACTCCGCACAAAAGAAGGTATTCTCCTGTATCCCAGGTATACCTTGCATGAATAACAGCAACGCGTTAAATTTTGCTTTTATCACACCCTGTTCTTGCTGTGCATCAGGTTTTAATAATTCTAATCTTAGCTGATCCGACATTGTCTGACAAATTTTATATGCAGCAGGAGGCGTCCAACTTTCTTCAAGCGGTAGCAATAAATCGGCTGATCCAAATAAAATAACCGGCAACATTATTAAACATAAGTATTTCATTTCGTACTCTCTCTAAAGGTTTTGGGTTAAAACAAAAAGACTGTTTATTTTTTCACAAAATCATCCATCTGATGTATTATTTTACTAATCTTTCACATTTATCACAATACAAATATACAAATACTCTTCAATAAAATCCAAGACTATTGCTGTGCACTTCAGACGAATGGAGCGTTCCACAATCTGGACAAGAAAGCGCCATCACTCTGGAAACAGCCCCTTTTGTCAGTTCACTTTCTCAACACAAACATGTGCAACTTAACGCATCAGGTGCGGCAGTAAGTTTGCTGGAAGGATTACAAGGTAACTCGGAAGTTGGTCACCTAACTATTGGTGCAGGTGCAACCTATAACAGCGCGCACAAAATAATATCGTCAGCTATTGAATATGGCCAAAATCTGAAAAAAAAGAATAGGCCACTCTCTACAACATCATCAGTGCTTACATCTTTAAAAATTTCAAATTTTCTTCGGTGATCATCGAACCTCTTTCCGCTTGTCACACATAATTCTTCGTCATATTGCTAGCTAAAATCATTGCGATCAGACTGTAATAAATACTGCACTATATCTTCTACCGCCAAACTCACATCTGCAATATCTGATTTCACAAACAGGTACGGCGCATGTGTATAAAGCGTATCATTATAGATAAGTCGTATATCTTTCACATCACATTCACGACATAAAATACGCAAAATCTTATACGTAGTTAATGGATAATGTTGCACATAAGCACGCAGAACACACTCCACCATACTGCTCCAATCCGGTTGCGTCCAGCAAATATTCGCAATCTTTTCATCCATTTTTGATAGCAATTCTGGATAAAGGCATAAAGCAGAGAGTACAATTCTTTCTCTAATATGCCTTGCCATGAATGCTCCCTTAGGTTTATAAGATGGAACACGCACATTAACAGAAGCGCTGCGCGTATAATAAAATGTTTTCTTTTCACAATACTGTTTGTAGTATTTGCGCACACTAGGGTCTTTAATCATACCAATATATTCGGATAATGTTTTCTCAAGCGCAGCGTAATCTTCCGGCGTTTTAGGTTTTTTGATTTCCTCTACCATTGCCCACAAATATTCATTAAGCGGCATAGAGGGCAAACTTTCTATTTGGTTTCCTGAGGTAGCAATATAAGTATCAGGATCCATACCTTCAGGAAGTATTTGTATATTAAGGCTTTTTCCTGCACACAATAATGGCAGCACAATTTCCACCAATCTTTGCGCAGCACTTTTTCCCGCCTTATCTCCATCAAGCAAAACCAGTGGCACGTCACAACTGCGCCAAAGAAGTTCTATTTGATGGGAAGAAATGGCTGTTCCCATTGTAGATACAGCAATCGCTTGCTCAGCTTGATACAGTCGCATAACATCAGTAAATCCCTCAACCAAATAAACTTTTTTCTGTTTTCCACGCAACACAGCGCTGTTATACAAAACGTATTTTTTATGAAAAATAGGCGTTTCTGGTGAGTTTAAATACTTGGCAACCTTTGCGTTACCCAACACACGACCAGAAAAAGCAATAACTTTTTTCTGTATATTAAAAACAGGAAAAATTAATCTACCCGCAAAACGGTCATAAGCCAAACCAGTTTTACTCACAGAAAGGTTACCTACATAAGACAGCAAATCTCCATCCCAACCCTTCTTACTCCATAAATCGGCCGTTGCTCCTCCGCGATTAGGTGAGAAACCAATACGAAAATATTGGCATGTTGCCTGTGAAAAACCGCGATCTTCAAGGTATGCGCGCGCGCTTGTTCCGCCTTCCCCCCACAAGCAATCTTCATAAAATTGACATAAAAGCTCTAATTGCTGCAAAGATTTTTCTTTCTTTAATGATTCTTTTGTTTCTTGTTTTCCTGCAGTTGGTAAATCAACCCCCGCCTTTTTCGCCATATCTTCCACAGCTTGTGGAAATGTTAATCCATTCATTTGCATTAAAAAATGAAAAACATCCCCCTTAGCGCCACAACCAAAACAATAAAAAAATCCCTTTTCGTCGCTCACAGAAAAAGAGGGGGTCTTCTCTTGATGAAAAGGACAACAAGCCACCAAACGCCCCCCCTTTTCTACCAAACGACAACGCTCACGCACTATGGCAGACAAAGGAACCTTTTGGCGCAAATCAGATAGGAAATGTTCAGAGAAATGCCCAGCTTTATTCTGTAACATGAGCCACCCTCTTACCGTCCAAAAAGGTTAAGTCTATTGAATCTCCTTTCTTCAAACCCTGCGCTTTCATAACCGCTTTTCCTTGCATCTTCACAACAGCATACCCTCTGCTCATAACCGATTGAGGGGCCACATTATAAAGGACGCGACTCACAGAGTGCACACTTTCTCGCAACTGCTTAAGATGTCCTGTTGTCACAAGATTAATGGTTTCGTGTGTACGTTGCATTTCCCCTTGCGCTTGACGCATCATGCTCTGAACACCCACCGTAGAGGTCAAAGCAATAAAGCGCTCTATTGCCGTACGCCTTCTTTGCAGCATCAGGTTCGCACCAGCAACCATTTGGCGCCAACAATCATCAAACATCATCCATTTTTGCTCAACCAAACGCTGAGGAATAAACGTTTGCGTACTCAAGAACATCAATCGCTCTGCTAAAGTTTGTGCGATAAAACGCGCACATCTTTGCGAAAGTTGCTCTGTTATTTGCAGTAAGTCTTTGCGGTTAGGTAAGGCAATTTCCGCGGCGCCTGTGGGCGTAGGCGCACGAACGTCAGCCACATAGTCCAGAAGAGTAATGTCAGTTTCATGGCCTATAGCTGACACAACCGGAATAGAGCAATTAAATACACGTCGAACAAGGAGTTCATCGCTAAAAGGAAGTAAGTCCTCCACACTACCACCGCCACGCGCAATAATAATCAAATCTGGCAAATCATCGCTTTTTTCAATAGCATCCAATGCTTCAATAACACTCTCTGAAGCTGAAGGTCCTTGCACTACTACGGGCCATAATCGCACATAACAAGGATAACGGTCACGCACTCGATGCAAAATATCACGTATCACAGCACCTGTAGGTGATGTCAAAACAGCAATATGGCACGGATGCGCGGGCAATGACTTTTTGTGCTCTTGATCAAAAAGCCCCTCCTCTTTTAGCTTTTTTTTGCGCTCTTCTAGCATTTTCAAGATGGCGCCTGCACCTTCCATTTGCACAGAGTGGATAACAATTTGATATTTTGACCGCATAGCATAGGTGGTGACTTTTCCTTCACACACAACTTCCATGCCGTCTGCTGGTTTCACTGACAAACCTGGAGCTTGTGAACGCCAACAAACGCAATCAATAACTGAACTTGCATCTTTAAGCGCAAAATACATATGACCAGATGCATGATGCAAAAAACCTGATATCTCACCCTTCAAGCGCACATGCCCAAAAGAAATCTCTAGCGACTGCTTAATGCCTCGCGAAAGTTCGGTAACTGTTAAAATTTTGCCTTCCACCCTAAGACCTCTTGCCCATAATACCCTATAGATTCATCTCTCTCCACACAAATATTTGCTCTCTGACCAAAGATCTCTTTACATAACGCTTAAGAAAAAAACCTGTGACATCCAGAGCTTGAAAAAACTCTGAATCAGACGCACTACATACATTTTTGCGGATAATTTTTGCAAAAAGGTCTGGGTAAGGCAGAAGTTTATCTGCATAGGGAGCACCTACTTTTTCCACAACAGCAGCCCCTGTTTTTGGAGAAATATAAAACAAATTCTCTTTTTCATTAGTCACAGCGCAGCTATGAATATTTAATCCAAAACCTAAAGATTGCAAAACATAAAGCTCCAGAGCCACATAAGACGCTCTCCAATAAAGCGAATCAGCGCTTTGCCGCGCATCCTCTCGCACACGAAGGAGTATATTGTATATCTCTTTAGGAGACGCTGGCTCTCTAATAACACGCATCACATCCAGCGCTGATTTCCATATAAGTAAAGGCATTGGTGCGTGCAAGAGCTCTGCATACAAGCCATCTCCTACATCGCTAATATCCCAAAAAGGAAGATCGCGGTACATACGCGACGTACGCTCCCCGCGACAAAAACGACCCTCTATAGATCCAGAGATAGAGAGTTTTTTCTTATCTAATGAAACAACACCTTTTAAAGCGCCTTCATCCTCTGACAGCATCTCTATGTAAGATGTACCGCGCATCAATGCTTTTTGATACAAAACAATGCCAGCAACAACCGCACCCTGCTGCATATCACTTATTCATCTGAATAGTTAACACAACACGCACTTTCTCACCCAAAACGCCTTGCAGACGCGCTTGTGTCCGCTCTCTCAAATACGCAATGCCTGATCCCTTATCGCCTAATAAAATTCGTTTGTGGCTGATAGTTTTGACAGCAATGAGCATTTCGATCACCACAACATTGTCATCATTGCGGTTCCAACTCAGCACTTTAATAGTTGTTTCATAAGGAATTTCTTTATTAAACCTTTGAAAAATAAAGCCTCGCAACGCTTCAGCGGCCAATTCTTTTCCTGCCATTGTTGTAAGGTAATCATCAGCATAAAGCCAGGGATGCTCTGGCATGAGAGATGCAATACGCCTCATCATTTCAGCCACCCCTTTATTTCTCAAAGAAGAGATTAAAAATGTTTCTTTAAAATCATAAGCTTTATTATAAGCTTCTATTAAAGGAAGAAGCGCTTCTTTTCCATGAATAGCGTCTATTTTGTTAATAGCCAAATAAGTATCCTTAGAGGCTTTTAAGTCACGCAAGTGATTAAGTACTTTTTCGTTCAATGGCTTTTGTCCATCCACCATAAGAAGAACAGCGTTTGACTGCTCAACGCCGTAAAGAACATGACGCATTAAAACACTTTGTCCTCTTGTGTTAGCAGTAGCATGAAAAATACCTGGGGTATCAATCAAAACAATTTGTGCATTTCCGTAAGAAACAATACCTGTGAGACAGACGCTTGTCGTTTGCACTTTGTGCGAAACACTCGCTATGCGGCTGCCCACCAAAGCGTTAAGAAGCGTGGATTTCCCAGCATTTGTTTGCCCAACAATAGCAAGATATCCTGCTCTTTTCTTTTCTTGATCAATCATAACTCTATCTTACACTGAATACATAAATTTTTCACGGCATTAATTTCTGCTTCTTTTTTTGATCTTCCAGATCCATCAGCACTTCCAACCTCAGCTATGTTTACAGAACAAACAAATATTGTACAGTGAGCCGGTCCGCTTTTCTTTTCTAGCAAATAAACAGGATCTGAAATGTTGGCGCGAGCGGAGTATTCTTGCAAAAGCGTTTTGTAGTCCAAGGGAAGCGTGCTCAAATCGATTAGCCACGCTTGCCAATGCTCTTTGATAAAATCTTTCACATGTTCAGTGCCTTTTTGCACATACAAATCAGCGATGACCACTTCACACATACTGGCCAACACAGAAGGAGAAATAGTCTGCAATTTATGCTGAAAATGAGCAATCAACTCCAATCTTTTCGCAACTTTAGATAAAATTTCCTTTGACACCAAAGTGTTTAAAACGCTGCTGAGCTCACCTTCTGTTTTTTTAGGGTATAGGCGCAAAAGAATATCCGCCATACAAAACCCCAAAACTTTATCACCTAAGAATTCGTAACGCTCAAAGGCTGATAAAGATTCACTTATCACACTAGGGTGTTGAAAATGAGAGGCTTCCTTATGGAGAGGCAATCTTTATATATCTCCCACAAAAGAGAAAAAGCGCTCAAGTCGTACGTTTTTTGACCACTCACTTACCTTAAGCAAGTCCAAAATGCTTTCATTCACTGACAAAAAGACTAAGAATGGCGTTCCTACAATCAACTCTTCACTCACAAATCCTAAAGAAAATCGACTATCTGCAGAATTATCACGGTTGTCGCCCAAAAAGAAGTAGTGTCCTTCTGGCACAACAAACTCTTCAGTGTTGTTTGCACGTGTATCTTTTCCGTAATCAGCGCGAAGAATTTTATAAGACTTTCCATTAGGAAGCTCTTCAATAAACGCTCTCGCAGGCTTATCATATCCAACAGCACTACGTATATTATAGCTTTCCACTTCTTTTTGCTTTAGAGGTTTTCCATTAAGGAAAACGATACCATCTTTCACTTGCACACGATCACCAGGTACGCCAATCAGTCTTTTTACATAGTGCACATTTAAATCAGATGGCAAACGAAACACTACGGTATCACCTGCAACAGGAGCTGAGCCAAATACACGCCCTGGAAGCAAAGGAAGACTAAAGACAAATGAGTGTTTGCACCAACCATAGCGCCACTTGTTAACAAACAAGTAATCACCTATCAATAAATTGGGCATCATAGACCCTGAAGGGATTGTAAAAGGTTCTAACAGAAAAGCACGAGCGGCAACCACAATCACAATAGTCCAAATCAGCTCACGCAACCACGACTTTTTGCGATCTTTTTTCTTTCTTTTAAATAATGTCATCATCCATTCAAAGTATCATTTTTTAACAAACGAATCTAGCACGACAAAACTTTTTTCCTCATCTCCAAGCATAAATGCTCTGCTTACATCGGCATATAACGCCCTCTCTTCTTGCAGCCTCCCCCTTGACACTCGCACTCTCAAGCACGCTCTCACATCACTTTCTATGCGACTACACACTAACATTCATTTTTCACTGTTTTTTTGCGACTGCAATAGACGATCTATTGATTTTTTAATATCGCCTGAATCACCTGATATAACTGTCTTTTTTAGATTGTTTGAGCAGATCGTATGTAGGTATGAAAGTGTTGGAAGGATCTCTTTGAAGGTTTCAGATTCAGAGGCGCCCTGCCTCATCACTCACCTCTGAATGCTTCTTGTACACTATCGCAAGCTTCTCTAATTTTGCATTCAATCCTTTTGGAAAAAGGGCAGGGTACGCCAGACCTCATAAACCTGATTGGCTACTTTATTATTCTCACAGACGTAGAAATAGTAGCAAGAGTATAGAATATAACGGTAAGCGGACACATATTTTTCTTGCAAATCATTTGAATTATTCGGTTTCAAAACATTGTTGGCATCAATAAGATATCTTTGATCAACAAAAACAAGAGCATGCATGAAGAGTTCTGGATTAATATGGAATTTAGGACTTAGCATATTCTCAACTTGCGCTCTCATTCTTTCATCACTTACTTCAGGATATTTTTCTTTGTGGTATGCTAGAAACTTCTTCTTTATTGGTTGTACAAAATCTATTAATTCCTGAACAGTGTCCATAAGCAAAAATTTCTCCGAGATTAAGAGAGACTTCACATTTTGAATGAGGGTAAATGCATCTACTTTCTCACAACAAGCATATGTAGCTTGACAAGAAGCATGCATGGCTTGTTCGAAATTTGATAGAGATCCTAGCTCCTGCAGCCTTGCGATTTCAGCCTGGCTTAATTCTGTCTCATCACGGATTGCGTCTAGGCTAGCTCCATGAGCGCGAAAACAAATTAAAAACAATAGTATTAATGTCATATCTTTCCCTCTTTTACTTATCAAACGTATATCTTTTCTTGTTCTCAATCAATCATCAAATCAGATTTCCTAACCATGATTTCATGATTTTTTGCTCTCTGCTCTCACTTTGACCGCTTTTAATAAAGCAGTCATCCATCTAAAGGGTCAATTTTTGCCACACGAATCTAACACAACATAAAGACATTGCGTACTCTTCATCTCATCTCCACAAGCGTAAACGATCTCCTCACATCTGCGCACAACCTACCTATCTCTTTTGCAACCTCCTCTTTACGCTCGTATTCGAACACGTGTTTTTATATCATTTTCTATGCAAATACACACTAACATTCACAGTGCATTACAGTGCATTGCTATTCCTCTTGAGATCTGGGGGATTGGAAATCTCCTCTTTGATTCGGACTCAGAATAGTACAACACAAGGCTTGCTTCTAGCATATATTTTGTCTCTTGCATAATCATATTTTCGCAATCTTTAAAAAATTTCAATATTTCTTCCAAGTTACTTCTAAGTAGTTTGTGATACTGTGATGTTATTTCAAAGCGTATCAAAAAAGACCATGGTTGAGCACAGGGAGGCAAGTGATTGAGGTCACCATTAAATTTAAAAAGATCATAAACAAAGGCTGCATCGTCTATATCGTCAAAACCAGAGACAAAATCTACCTGAACATAATCAGCTTCCTTGAGATTATACAAACTGCGCACAGATGAGAGCAACTTGTTCATACGTTTATTTTTTTTATAGTCAGAAGATGGTTTTTTTAATGCATTGTTCAAGACATCTCTTAGTGTCCAATATAACTCGTTCTTACACACAAAAATCGCTTGCATCTCCTTTCTCTTATTATTTATAGCCTCACGTCTTACACGATATCCTTCTTCGATGATATCTTGCCTGAATTTCAAGATTTCTTGCCTTTCTGCTCCAAATAAAATCACTGGCAATATTAGTAAAAATAAATGTTTCACCTCACATTATCTCTCGCCATACACTGGAATCAAAGATCTGATCCGCTCTGATTCATTAAAACAGTTTTGGTCTGCGCGAGATTATATTTTTTTTCGTGCAACACACAATTTTTTTGCAAATCATGTATAGCATACTCTGTTTGCAAAATGAGGAAACATAGCGGCGAATACAAAACGCATGTTTATTGTATGCATACGCCATAAATCTGCACGCATTTCACTCTTAAATGCGGCATAAATTTTATCCCATTGCTTGATAATCTCATGAAAATACGTGAATTCTACTGAAAAGTTAACTATGTCCTCATCAGAGCGCAGATTACTATTTGTGCGCAAACTTTTGAACAGCTTGCAGTGATAAGAGCAATCGCCCCCGCTTTTAAACCAACTGACAACCCTTAAATGTATACTATAGTCATCGTGTATATCAAACTCTGTGCGAAAGAAATCCTCTATCTCTTGAGATACTTGCATCAGTTTAGAAAATCGCTCGTGCGGTGAAGCATCACTTGATGATTGTAAAAGCATTGCGCTCACCTTGCCCCGACATATCTTGCGTTTTCCTTCAGCTTCCTCACTCTCTTGGCTCATAGATCCAAACAAAACAACTGGCAACATTATTAATAATAAATATTTCATTTCACACTCTTTTTTTCGAATTACTGTATTGTTTTTTTACAACATCAAGAAATATCCTTTGCATGAAAAAATATTCTCGCTGATCACAACACTTAAAAAATCAACGTTATCCACACAATTCACACATTTATATATGCATTCTGATCACACTATTGCACTGGCGCACCCAACAGAACATTTACACAAAGGCGTACGCGGCAACTACACTCACAATGATCCAAATTCGCTCACGCAACTACGATTTTTTTCAATCTCTTTTTTTTTACAAAGCAATCATTCGTCCAAAGCATCACTTTTCAACAAACAAATCTAGCACGACAAAAGACATTGCGTACTCTTTTTCATGAGAGATCGTCACATAAGTTTTTGCATTTTTTACCTGCAAAAGGCGCAAAGCGGCACCATGAAGTCGCAAGTAAGGCTCTCCTGTTTTGTGCGAGCAAACCTCAATGTTTTTAGGGACAATACCATTGGAAAAACCTGACCCTATAGCTTTCACAAACGCTTCTTTTGCAGCAAAGCGGCTTGCTAAAAATGCAGGCACACTCGGCGCGCGCATAGAATGCGCACGTTGAACTTCTTCCCCTATGAAATAACGCTCCACAAATACATACTTATATCGATTCCAAATTTTTTCTATGCGGCGTATATCTACGACATCACAGCCCACACCAACAATCATTTCTCACCATGTCCCTACAAACATATTCATAACATGGTATCCTATATAGATAGAGGATTAAATATGCGTATTTCATACCGTTGGTTACAAGACTACATTAATGAATTGCCATCACCAGATATTGTTGCTGAAACACTGACCGCTATTGGTTTAGAGGTGGAAGAGATTTTAACTTTCACGCACCTTAAAAACTTTTATGTCGCACGCATCGAAGAAGCCGTGAAGCACCCAAACGCTGATAAATTATCCTTATGCCAAGTGCGAATTTCAGAATCTGAGGTGCTATCTGTTGTTTGCGGAGCACCCAATGTGCGAGCTGGCATGCAGGTAGCGTACGCGCCAGTTGGGACAACCATGCCTAGTGGACTAAAAATTCGCAAATCTAAAATTCGTGGCGAAGTCAGTAACGGCATGCTTTGTAGTCGTGATGAACTGGGACTTGCATCACGCACATCACGCGGCATCATGGAAATCAATGATTCCATACCTCTGGAAACACCTTTAGCAACCGCACTAAATTTAGACAGTGTTATTTTTAATATTTGCGTCACACCAAACAGAGGCGATTGCTTAGGTGCCCGAGGTGTAGCACGGGAATTGGCTGCCAAGCTCAACCTTCCTTTCACAGAAAAAGATTTCAAGCCTCTCACACCCTCTTTTACATCGGATATCTCCATCACATCCACATCAGAAGCTCAAGAAGCTTGTCCACACTTTTTGGCTCGCGTGATACGCAATGTGAAAAATATTCCTAGCCCTGATTGGCTACAAACACGATTGCGGGAAGCTGGTGGATCTCCTATTTCTGCACTGGTAGATATTACCAATTACTTACTATTTGATAAATGCCGACCTTTACATGTTTTTGATAAAAAATCAGTCGGATCACATATGCACTTGCGCATGTCACATGCACAAGAAAAGTTTTTAGGATTAGACGATCAAGAGTATACATTGCCAGACAACTCTCTTGTCATTGCTGATCAAAAAGATCGCTGCATTTCTTTGGCAGGTATTATGGGCGGAAAAAACTCTGGATCTTATGAAGAAACCACGGATATCATCTTAGAGTGCGCTTACTTCACACCTCATTTTATAGGAAAAACCGGCCAGTTATCACATATCATTACCGAAGCACGAAGCCGTTTTGAACGCACAGTGGACGCACAAAGCGCTCATGAAGGCATTGAGCGCGCCACCCAAATGATTTTAGACATGTGTGGTGGCGAGGCTGGATCCATTGTTGAGCATGGATCTGCACCCGATCATCGCTCTCCCCTCATATTAGATGAAGAAAAATATGAGCGCTTTATTGGATCAAAAATTCCAGAAAATGCTCATGAAATTTTAAAAAATCTTGGATACACTCACCCAAAAGATAAGACATGGGTTGCACCATCATGGCGAAGCGATGTGCAATTTCCTGAAGACATTTTTGCCGATTTGTGGCGCCTAAGCTATAACAATGCTGATGCCGGCACACCACTGCCTGTCACCCAATGGCACACACCTTCAGAAAAAGAAAATTATCTTACACATGCGCGTACAGCCTTACACTCATCAGGATATTGTGAGACTACACCCTTCATTATGATCAATCAGGGCATTTATGAAGCGTTTGGCGGCCAAGATACTGCCAACCACATTCAAAACCCTATCAGCCAAGATTTGGCGTTTATTCGCCCCAATCTTGCTTCCACACTAATACTTGCAGTCAAGCAAAATGTGGATAGAAAAATTTATCCTGTGAAAATTTGCGAAGTAGGACCAGCGTACACAAACATCACTCCAGAAGGGCGCTCTTTGCGTATAGGTGGCGTTTTGTGCGGCCCTTTTAACGCGCATCATTGGGGACACAAAAGCACCTCTGCCAACGCGCTTATGGCAAAAGGTGATGTTTACCACATTTTAGAAAGTATGGGCCTTATAACAGCTAATGTGGCAACAAAACAAAGTGACCTTCCCACTTTCTGCCATCCCGGTCAAAGTGCCCACCTTTTATATGAAGGAAAGTCCATAGGTATGTTTGGTGTTTTTCATCCAACGTTAGTCGACACACTCATGAAAACCACAGAATCTATCGCCTTTTTTGAACTATTTTTAGATGAGATATTGGAATGCGTATCATCCCTCAAAGACCGCGTACGCCCACAACCACAGCCCCTTCATCACACTATTCATCGTGATCTTGTCTTTATTATGAATGATAAAGTGCTCGCACAAGACATCATCGCTTCCGTGCGCAAGCAAGGATCACCCTGGATCACCAATGTTCGCATATTTGACCGATACATCGGACAAAATGTTCCTGAAGGAAAAATTTCTTTAGGAATACACTTAGATATACAACCTCAAGAGCATCCTCTTACCGATGCAGAAATTCAAAGCATTGTTAACAAAACTATCGACTGTGTTACCAATCAATTTCAAGCACAGCTACGTCAATGATTAATCCAAAAAACATAAGAAACTTCAGCATTATTGCACACATTGATCACGGCAAATCCACCTTGGCTGATCGTTTTATTGAACTGTATTCTGGCATTAATTTTCGCAACGCGAAAGCACAAATGCTCGACTCAATGGATATTGAACGCGAACGCGGCATTACCATTAAGGCGCAAACCGTGCGCCTGCACTACACAGATAAAAATAACGAAACATACGCTCTCAATCTGATTGATACACCAGGCCACGTAGACTTTTCTTATGAAGTCAGCCGCTCTTTAGCAGCCTGTGAAGGCTCTTTACTATTGGTAGACGCAGCGCAAGGCATTCAAGCTCAAACGCTTTCCACAACCTATCAAGCGATCAATCACAATCACCTTCTTATTCCTGTTTTAAATAAAATTGATCTTGCCGCAGCAGATGTAGACGCCGTTTCTTCTGAAATCGAACGCACAATTGGTCTGGATAAAGAAGATGTCTTGGGAATATCGGCAAAAACAGGTCTCGGTGTAGAGGAATTAATGGCTGCAATTATTGAGCGCATCCCCCCTCCTACCACAAAAGAAGGGGAACCCTTGTGCGCACTTATTGTAGACTGCTGGTTTGATAACTTTTTAGGCATTATTACCTTAGTGCGCGTAATGAATGGCCACATCAGCAAAGGCATGCGTATTCGTATGATGCACACAAACCAGCAGTATGACGTAGACCAAGTGGGAACGTTCACACCAAAGCCTGAAAAACAAAAAGTGCTTGGGCCCGGTGAAATTGGGTATATGATTGCCAACATCAAAACCGTGAAAGACTGTCAAGTGGGAGATACCATTACAGAATCACGACGCCCTTGCGCAGAACCTCTTGAAGGATTTCAAAAAGTTCGCTCTATGGTTTACTGCTCCTTTTTCCCTGAAGAAACCGGCGCCTACCCTAACCTCAAAATTGCCTTAGAAAAATTACAACTAAACGACGCAAGCCTCACATTTGAAAACGAGCACTCTCCCGGACTTGGTATGGGATTCCGTTGTGGTTTTTTGGGGCTTTTACACCTAGAGATTGTTCAAGAGCGTCTTTTGCGCGAATACGGCATTCCCTTGATCAGCACAGCGCCAAATGTTATTTACAAGATGACCACCCAGGACGGGGAAACGCATATGGTCAGCACCCCAACGGATCTAGAAGATCCATCACGCATCAAAAGCATTGAAGAACCTTGGGCGGAAGTCACCATTCTATGCCCAACTGAGTATGTAGGACCTATTTTAACCCTCTGTACAGAACGACGAGGAGAGCAAGTGGACTATACTTATACCGAAAACGAGCGCGCTATGCTTATTTATAAAATGCCGTTAAACGAGATTGTTTTTGATTTTTATGACACACTCATGTCACGCTCACGTGGATACGCCAGTATGGACTACACCCAAGATGGTTACAGGCCTTCCTCTATTGTGCGTGTGGACATTTTAATTAATGCAGAACAAGTGGAATCTTTGTGCTTTATGTGTCACCGATCACACTCAGAATCCCGTGGAAGACTCATTTGCGAGAGGCTCAAAGACTTGATACCTCGCCAAATGTTTAAAGTGCCCTTGCAAGCTGCCATCGGAGGTCGCATTATTGCACGTGAAACTATTCCCGCTGTGCGTAAAGACGTAACCGCAAAATGTTACGGTGGAGATGCCTCTCGTAAGCGCAAACTCCTTGAAAAACAAAAAGAAGGCAAAAAGCGCATGCAGTCCATTGGGCGCGTTCAGGTTCCTAGAGATATTTTTATAAAAGCATTGCGATCACAAGATTAAAGCTTTTTATCTCAAACCTTGTTATAATATTGCGTGCGCAAAAAAACAATAAGAGATAGAGAACGAAGGAAACAAAGATGTTTATAGACTATTTAGATAGAGCCATCCTCGCAATTGACAATTTTGGCGCAGAGTATCTATGGGGGTACGGCGCACTATTTTGCATACTTTCTCTAGGCACTCTTCTTTCTCACAAAGCTAACTGGTTTCAAATCACTCAAATCAAACATATATTTCGTCTGTTTAAAGAGTCATTGAGACAACCAAAAACTGATGGGATCGGAACAAGGCCACTACACATTTTCTTCACTTCTCTTGGTGGCTGTGTTGGCATCGGCAACCTTGCCACCGTCGCAATGGCAGCTCAAATAGGTGGTCCGGGCGCTCTGTTTTGGGTATGGGTTGTGGCCTTTATCGGCATGATTCTCAAATACTCAGAAGTGTACTTGGCGCTCACACACCGTTTTTTGGATAAGGAAAACAAAAAATTTATGGGTGGATCAATGTATTTTGTGGCAAAAGCTTTTCCTAAATTTAAAGCACTTCCATATATTACAGCGCTTTTAATGGCGATATACAGCATTGAATTTTACTCTTTCAACATTATCAAAGATTCTTTTGTATCAAACTTTCATGTCAACCCAACCATCTTTGCGTTAACCATGATTATAAGCATTTTTTATGCTATTCGCGGAGGCATTGAGCGTGTTGGTCGTATCAATACAGTGATTTTGCCCATTTTTGTAGTCTTATACTTAGGAATGACCGCCTACATTTTAACTCAATGCAGCGACCAAATCCTCCCTCTCCTCAAAACAATCTTTTACTCAGCTTGGAATGGCCACGCTGCCGCCACAGGTTTTGCCGGCGCGACTATGTTAATCGCGTTATCGCGAGGTGCATCTGCAGCTGCTTTTTCTGGCGATATTGGTGTTGGCTACAACTCCTTGATTCACATTGAAACGCAATCAACAAAACCAGCGCAGCAAGCGAGTCTAGCCTTAATGTCTATCTTCTTAGACACTATACTCATTTGTTCTACCACCATGGTATTAGTGCTCATTACGGGTGTTTGGAAAACAAACGCAGACAGCGCCCTTCTTGTCCAAAACGCCCTCAGCCTGCACTTTCCATACATGGAGTATTTTATGCCATTCATGATCTTTATTTTGGGGTACTCTACGATTATTTCTTACCTTTTAAGCGGTCTTCCAACAGCAGAGTTCTTAGCTCCAAAAAATGGCAAGAAAATATTCTTTGTGATTGCCGCGCTATCATTCTTCTTTTTCTCGTTTTTTAAAGCAGAATATGCCTTTGCAATTACAAGTTTGGCAGGTGGTTTGTTGCTGTATATTCATATAGCCGCCATCTATCGCTTACGGCACGAAGTACAATACGATTTAAAAAACGCATGATCACAAAAGATACATCTTATTTTCGTAAATCTGTAAATAATCAAGGGAACATTGTGTCTCTGGATTACAGTCAAAGCGTTGTGGGTGTTGCTATATCAGACACACAGCAAATTATTGCGAGCCCTTTATGCGCAATTCAGAATTCTGGCCATAAAAAAATTAGTGCACGATTACAACATCATCTAGAAAAACGTACTCCCATTGGCTTTATTATCGGTTGGCCCCTTAACTTTAACGGTGAAGAAGGAGCCCAATGCGAACCCGTCAGGCGGTTTGCTGAATTCATCCTTGCAGAATATGCTCTTCCCATCTTACTTATGGACGAGCGTTTCACATCCAAAATTGCAGACACCATGAGCAAAAAGGATGGAAAAACCTTTGCCAAGCGCAAGCATATAGAAGATAAAGTAGCGGCAAGCCTCATTTTAACAACTTATTTAGAAGGCTCACTTTTCACTTAAGGGTCGCGCGTTTGTTAAGTATTTTCTAAGAAAAATTCGATTCCCACACCACACAGCACTCTCAATAAAAGGCCTTGATGAAAATAAGAGATACGCTCATCAAGAGTATTGCTCATGGCATCAGCAATCAATGCAGGGTGAAAGGAGTGACGATGGCAAAAGAGTGCTCCGAGAGTGAGGTTACGTATAATTCAAGAAAGCATGATTTCTTGCCAAATATGATTGGAAGTAAGTAATCACTTCCTCAAGTAATGGAGTGAAAAAAGTCTCCTTCACGCATTGAATATTCATATCACATATGCAAGAATAACCTATCTGAAGGATATATTATGCAATTTATATTGTTATTTTTATTATGTTTATACGCAAATGGCGCGACTTTTAACGCGACTTTGATGCCTTCTGATTTCACACCGGAAGAAACGAAGGATCTTAGGCAACTACTCTTAGCAAAACAGTATTACGAGTATACTAATGATGAAGCATCAAGCATAGCATCTCACATTTACAAACTTGTTCGACTTACCGGCATCTCAATGGAATCATTACGACGTGATCATCAGGAAGCTCCAGAAATTGATCCGGAAAGCGAATCTCGGCTAGATCTACGCCTTTTCCAGAGTGCTTTTTCTTCCATACGGCAAAGTGCGAAAGCGGATGAGAAAATTACTTTAGATCCATGGGCGCCGAAATCAAAACTCATATTAGCTTGCCAATATTTATTTGAGGGAGAGGCAAGCTATGTGCAAGCTGGGGCAGCGTATAACATGTGGCATCGTGAGCAACAAGACTATTGCCCCATAATGAGCACAAAATTGTAATTTTGTGCTCATTTTTTTATTACAAGATCATTCATCTATCAATCATTTGCATAATATTTATGCTCCTTTTCTACATTGCATGGGATCTTCTTTATTACAATCGAAAACTGAAACTTATGATTAACTTTTGCTTTGTCTAGCAGTAATCACTTCGCTAGATATTTAGTGAAAGAAACACTATGCCTATCACACCTTTATACTCTCCCCATTTGAATTTATAGCCATATCTTATTGTAAAGTATAAGGATCAGTAGAATCGTATAATCCAAGAAATCATGCTTTTTTGCCAAATATGATTGGAACCTAAGTAATCACTTCATCTCAAGCAATTGAGTGAACAATCTCCTTCACGTATTGAATATGCATATCACATATGCAAAAATAGCTTGTCTAAAGGATATATTATGAAATTTATATTATTATTTTTATTATGTTTCTACGCAAATGGCGCGACTGTCATGCCTACTGATTGTGACCCTGAAAAAACGGAATTTATTAGACAACAACTCCACGCAAAAAAATATCACGAGTATACTAACGATGAAGCATCAAGCATAGCATCTCATATTTGCGCACTTCTTCGACTTGCCGACAAATCAGTCGAACCATTCTCTTTTGGTCTTAACGCTCGAACAGTTGATTCGCAAAACGGATCTCCGCTTGATCTACACGTTTTACGTACTGCTTTTTCTTCCATCACGCAAAGTGTGACAGCGGATGAAAACATTACTTTAGATCCATGTGCGCCGAAGGAACAACTCATATTATCATGTCAACATTTATTTCACCCTCATCTTAGTGCGAGAATACTGGCGGACGCTGAGTCATCGTATAAACTGTGGCATTCTGCTGAACAAGAATATTCGCTTCCATAACGCAAAATGCAAAATCGGATGACAACATTGTTACTTTAGATTCATATCCTAATCCGGGAAGACTGGCGTCCGCTGCGTCATCGTATAAACTGTGGCATTCTGCTCAACAAGACTATCTATACAAGACGAGGAGAGCTTAACACTCTCATTAATGAGCACGAAGTTGTAATTTGGGGCTCATTTTTTTATTAACTGCAAGAAACCATTCTTTTTTTGCCAAATATGAGCAGAAAAATCTCCTTCACGTATTAAATATGCATATCACATATGCAAAAATAACCTACCTAAAGGATATATTATGAAATTTATATTATTATTTTTATTATGTTTCTACGCAAATGGCACGACTGTCATGCCTGATGATTTTAATCCTGTAACAAGGTCATGTTACAAGCCATCTCCAAAAAAAATATAACGAGTATACTCCTGATGAAGCCGCAAACATAGCGTTTAGCCTTGGGCAACTTATTCGAATAAAAAACCCTCAAGAAAACCTAACTACAACTGGTCCAGCAGTTGATCCAATTGATCTGCATGAAGCAATCGTCCTTAATATACGCATTTTACACACTGCTTTTGCTTCCATAACGCAAAATGTGGGAACAAGTGCAAGTCTACAAGTTACTTTAGATCCAGGTGCGCCGAAAGAATTTCTCATATTAGCTTGCCAACATTGCTTTAAGGGAAATCAGGGCTTCGCTCAGATGGCGTATAGCGCATGGCATGATGCGCAAAAAAGATATTATTCTTCACGTCAACACGGAATCACGATATTAGTATAGCCGCCATCTATCGCTTACGGCACGAAGTACAATACGATTTGAAAAACGCATGATCACAAAAGATACATCTTGTTTTCGTAATATCTGTAAACAATCAAGGGAACATTGTGTCTCTGGATTACAGTCAAAGCGTTGTAGGCGTTGCTATATCAGACACACAACAAATTATCGCAAGCCCTTTATGCGCAATTCAAAATTCTGGCCATAAAAAAATTATGAAACGATGACAGCATCATCTAGAAAAACGTACTCCCATTGGCTTTATTATAGGCTGGCCCCTCAACTTTAACGGTGAAGAAGGTACCCAATGCGAACCCGTCAGGCGGTTTGCTGAATTCATCTTTTCAGAATATGCTCTTCCCATCTTACTTATGGACGAGCGCTTCACATCCAAAATCGCAGACACCATGAGCAAAAAGGATGGAAAAACCTTTGCTAAGCGCAAGCAGATAGAAGATAAAGTAGCAGCAAGCCTCATTTTAACAACTTATTTAGAAGGCGCACTTTTTACTTAAGGCGCGCGCGTTTGTTAAGTATTTGCTAAGAAAAGAAGTCCGATCCCACGCCACACAGCACTCTCAAGAAAAGGGCAACCCATCACCTTGAGAGAAGATTATTTCATTTTTGACTGATTATGAAAGTAGCGCAACATCATTATTGTTACACACACTAGATTATATACAATTACTAATCATCACAAAATTCCATCCACTCTAAACGTGTATCTAAAAAAAACGGATCATACGTGGAAAAATTGATACAAATCGTTTAGGCGTGCCAGCATCAGGAACAGACCTATCACAGAGCGCTGCTACCTTTGACACAAACTGCTGTTTAACACTGCCAAATTCATACGGAATCCTATGACACAATCATGCTTGCTCAACAGACTTTTTATTGGATACAACACAAAAAGACAGATCTCAATCTGTGTTTAAAAAAGCGCCGCATACCTGGAACAATTGATACCTTTCGTTTAGGCACGCACACATTAGGTAAAGGCTCACAAAGAGATGATTTTGGCATAGACTTCTTTTTTAAACCACTAGATTCATACGGACTCATACGACGCAACCATGCTTGCTCAACAGACGACTTTTGATTTTCTGAAAAACAAAAAGACAGAATGCCCAGGTATAAACAAGATTGCATTTTTTTTATACTTTGGTCAGATTCTTTGCACTCTTTTATTGCATCAGTGAATCTTGTGAACATATCAAAGCATGCCTGCTGACTTTTCATTAAATAATCGTATGGAAGAACTGCAATATCCAATAAATCATTATCACGATAAACTCTCGCAACACAATAAAGATTTTCAACATTATCGAACTCATTTCTGATCCATCCTGCAAAGGAAAAATCATCGCCTGTTTTTTTCCATATGGAAGAGTGAGAGAGCACATAAACATCTTCAGATTCTGAAAGATTATATGGCACATTATACAGATATTGGAAAAATAACCTTAGCTTGTAAATTTCTTCCCGTAGCACACAAAACAGCTTATATATTTCAGAATCTTTGCAAGATTCTGATGCTTTTGACAATATCAGATTCATCTTTTTCTGACACATAGAGTATCTTATTTCATTATTGGGCGCATGCATAAAATCACAAAATTCTGGACTCTCTCGAATCATTTTTTCAAAACTTCTCGGATCATTTCCAAATAAAATAAGTGGTAGCGTTATTAACAATAAATATTGCATTGCGCACTGTCCTGAAATGAAAAAATTCCTGCCAATATTTGTAATCACTTTGTTATTTTAGCCATGGCTTCAGAAAATTTCTTATCATGAAACTGTCATATTTTATCACTATCATGCATTTTCATCAGATCTCATTCAAGCCCTCTGATATTGGCAATACAAAAATCGCCTCCCGAAGGTGTCATATAGGCGCTGCAAATCGCATCACCTCTGCAAAACTTGCGCCCTGATCAGAAGACATTCTTTGGTGAGCCAATTCACAATAATCTAGCACAATCGTTTACTACTGTTTAGCATAATTTTTATTTTTGTTCAAAAAAGGAAGCATAGCTACGGTTTCTGTAGCTAATCCTCAAGAACCATGAGCAGAAAGGATGGGAAACACGTCAACACAAACAAATAGAAGACAACGTGTCAGCAAGACCAATTTTAACAGCTGATTGAGAAAAATCACGTTTTCTTAAGGTTCACGCGTTTGAATTTTCAACGTATTACTGTAGATATTGACGCGCACACGCGCTCTGGGAAGCACAACCCATCGATTCACTCCTTTTTCAAGAAAATGCGCATACAGAAAAATATGGTCTTCTATAGGCCTAACTTTAAATCCCAAAATATCTGTCTCTCCCGGCATCATAGTGTGCTTTCTCACACGAATAGATCGTGGAAATTCACGCTTCAGAGCTTCTTCAGATTGTAAAAACTGTGACGCTGTAAGAGCACTCACAGCTTTGCGCGCTTTTTCTCCATCAACAAACACCCACTGCAAAACCAAAGGAACACCTCGGTTAGACTCTGTGTGCATAACAATTTCTGCGCGGTTTAAAGGATGCACAACGTGCTTAGTAGAAACAACTGCTTCAGGTTTATTTTTGCTGTTTTTCACACAAGAAACTAACAACAAAGCAATAAGTATGTATGTAAAATATTTAAAAAACATAACGCACAATCCTTGGTACCATATCAGCCTCTTCTAAACAGTATCCCACATATTCATGCGCTTCTTCTTTAGTCATGGGACGTCGCACACGCAATGAGTACTGCACAAGACCTTTCTTATCTAGGATATCACAAATAATCAAAGGGTCTGTTATTTTCTGAGTCAAATCTTGCATACGTTTTTCGGCTTGTCGATAATATCGAAAATGCCCAAATTCAATTTGAAATTTTGGTTGATGAATCGTGCGACCAACCGCTCTAGATGTACTAGCAATACTTTTTTTTGCACGCACATCATCTCCAAGCATAACATCAGGTGAAAAAATAATATCTTGCACATTATCTGGTGGACCATAAGCGGTTTGTCCATTCCAGTGCGGCTTCACATGAGCGGCAGCATAACGTTGGGAAAAAACATCCGTTGCTTGCACTGGCTTTAAATATCTTTTCAACCTTGGCATTGTAGGTGCAATGACTTTCTCTTTCTTTTCAAGTTTCTCCTCTTTTTTGTCACCCTTTTCTTTAGAATCCTTGTCTTTGGGCGCCGTTACATCTTTGGCTTCATCGGTGGCTTTTGTGGCAGTCGAAACGTTAGGCTTCGTTAAGTATTTTCCTAAGAAAAAAGAGCCAGCTCCCACACCACATATTAACATTATCAATAAGAGGACACCCCACCACTTCATCATTAACTCTGTATTAGTGTATTAAACTGCGCTGGTACTACAGGCATAATAACGCCGCCATACGCACACATTAATGTTGAAATTTGGTTAATCATTGGAAAATTCATCAATAAAGATTTTACGGGACCCGGAATCCATGGCGCCACCAATACCGGCGTGCATGGCATAGGTGTTGGAACACCTAATGCAGCTGCTGTAGCCGCTGCCACCGCGGGGTTACTTGGCGTAGTACACATACCAAAGGGGGGTACATTCATAAAAGGTATATTGTCCATCATATTTGCACCCGGCATATTGCCAGTCATTTCAGTTTGAACGATGTTCAGCACCGAAGGCGCTACTCCAAAACTGCACATGCACATTGTACCCGTGCTTAAATGTAACATTATTTCACCCCATGGCAGCGTCAGAACGCTGCTCTATGCTTAAAATAACCTATTGCCGCTCAAACAACAAGTTTATAGAGAGTGCTCACACTGTTACATCACAAATCGTGTACGATTTCATGCTTCAAATATTAGATTTTGTATGTTTTGAGACAAAAGATACAGATTGTGGAAGTCAAGTATATATCCGAGTATCACCAAATGTCTCCCTGAGCAGTATATACCCGCATATCATTAAGTTGCTGCTCTAAACGAACATTCCATTCTTCGTGCTCTTGCACTGGCAAACAATACTGAAATATAGAACTAAGGCGCAAACAATGCTGGAGGTGTAGAAGAGTAGAATGTATTAAACAGTCGGAAAAAAGTGTTTCGACCTCCTTACATTTCTGATCAATTTTCTCAACATCCTCATATGGCACTAAAGCAACGTCCAGCACAGAGTCTTCACACCCAGGTTTAGCACGCTTAAAAAGCCTCATCACAGAAAACAGCGCTCCTTTATCATTTTCTCTCTCTGCAGCACTTCTTACAGACAAACCATGCCCTGACATTATCAGAAAGGTAGTGTGTGTTGGGCGCACAATTTTGCGTACAACATTATATCCAAAATAAATCCTCTCAGCCTCTGCGTTAGATTGAAGAGCATACATATTCTTCAAGATTGAGACCATTCTAGCTCTTTTATCCGAAATCAATTTGCTTGTTTCATGGCTAAGGCCTTGTTGTGCACTGGACATTATGCAATCCATATGATCCTTAAATGTCTTCCGTTTTTTCAACGCAAACTGCTGCTGACGCTGTTGCTCATATCGCCTCTCTAACTTACGCTGTTGCTCATCCCGCCCCTTTTTTGTCAACTCAATCTCACGCTGTTTCTCATACTGTTTCTGTATCCTCTTTTTTACCTCAATCTCACTCTGTTGCTCATACTGTTTCTTTATCCTCTTTTTTACCTCAATCTCACTCTGGCACATCTTCTGTCTTTGCACCGCAATCTTCTTCTTACGCCGTTTCTCGCCTTCCGGCTGCTCCTGATCTTCTTGCAATTCCATATTTTGCAGCTCAAGAGAAAACGCATAATCCATATCTTCCTGAAGCTTCTTTTGCCGCGCAAGAGTGAGCTGATCATTAAGCTCTGCCTGATGCTGTCGCTCATCTTGAACCTCAAGCTTTTGCCCATCTTGTAACTCAATATCTTCCCGACGCTTAGTCTGTTCTTCATTTTGGGCGAGCAACTTCTCGCAACTTCTACGACCCATGCCGACATAATCTTCGCTCGGCTTCTCCAGTGCTCCACATAAGATTACCGGCAACATTATTAAAAATAAATATTTCATTTTCACTCTCTCATCAAAACATTACTGCCAATCTTTGCAACCAATTTGTTGCTCAAAAGGTTCAAGACATATTTTAACATCCAAAGATTATATCATATTATTTAGACACAAAAAAACGTTTCCAATCAGGATCAAGGATCAAGGATCAAGGATCAATCAGTAAATACTACAGTCTATAAATCCGCAGAACCATAGATTAGCGCAGCCACCCTCTTCTACCCCAAATAAGATAGTCGGAAACATTATTAAAAATAAATATTTCATTTTATACACTCCTGAACAATATTTTGGCTGCAGTACCGGATTCCAAACACTCTGTGTGAGATTTGCATATTTTTGCATCTTCTATATCTGGCATAAAACCAGCATACAAGCCGAAGCGTAAAGAATCTTTCATCATTTGAGGAAGTTTCGGACTGATCACGACAAGAGTTTCAATTTCAGGAGAAAATGTATCAATAATATTCTCAAAAATATCATCTATTTCCGTACAAACCTCAATGCGCATGCCAGCAAGAGATAAAAAACAAAGCCCTTATCCGTAACTTTAGCAAACTCTCGTACACAGAAATAATTGGAGTCCAAATTAGCACTGAGTCCCATCAAAGATTTAGGGTTGTGTGAGCCAACGGTAAGGGTAACATTCCTCTTTAAGAGGGGCGGGACAGCTTTCTACACAATACCACTGCAGCTTGATGACTCCTATCACTTTCACTTTGCGAGAATTGTGATGGTATACAGTCTGTATGTTTCCGAAGTATCTCTCGCTTTTCTTGCTCACCAGCCTGTAAAAAACAAGATGTGTGTTTTTCACTCTCCTCCTTTTTTTCCTGACATTTTTTCCAAACCCCTTTTATTTGACTGACCTTCGCTTCATGTGGCTCCACAACATCTTTTCATTTTTTTTAGCTAAATCTTTATTTTCCACATAACAACAAAAATGCATAGCTATACGCCACATAGAACGCATGAATTGCATTTTTGCGACAATTTTAGGAACAAGGGTATCAGACATTCCTCTACCTGGACATTGCATCTGCATATTTTGCGTTTCTAAGCAAGATGAAGCAACCAAAAGTCTGAATTCATTCGCAAATTTTGTAATAACCTGCAAATACTCTTCCTCCATAACCCTAGATTTCTCGCATGAAATTTGAGAAAAAAACAAAAAATCAGCCCTCTCCAAAGAAAAGGATGCAACCTTGATTTTACAGATCTTACTGCAAGAAAAAAGGCCTTCATCATCCTTGTGCTGCCTCATGTCTCGCACCACTTCAAAGTGATCACCTACTGGCTTCAAAGTAGACGGAAATTCCACAAAACATTCATCTTTTGCAACAGAAAACCCTTTGTATAAAAGTGAATACAGATACTCATATGCACTCATCATACTCATAAATTGCGCCTCCTTCTCTTCTTGGTGACCAAAAGGTGATAGTGCTGATGATATAAGATCTAACTTGTTCTGCAAGATTGTGCGCCTTGTGCTATCGTCACCTGCCAAAAAATCACGCCTTTCTGAAGCATCTATCTTCCTAATTACAAATCTTTGCTTACTTTGCTTAATACTAGAGATTTCTTCTGCCGTCATCGGCCGAAGAGTAGCAAGCGCTGCTTCTTCCGGCGATTGCTCTGATCCAAACAAAACAACTGCCAACATTATTAAAAATAAATATTTCATTGCGCACTCCTCACAATATTTGTTTTGTGCAGTATTTTGTTGTTTTTTCCATAATATCAAAACTATCTCTTTTACACTATACACGTCAATTGCTGGGGTCACTAATGAAATTCATGCAGATTTTTTTATTCCTTAATATAAAAAAATGAAATTCATGCAGATTTTTTTATTCCTTAATATAAAAAATCTGTTGCAATATAAGGAGGATTTACCCTTCTCCTATATTTTTTGATAACGCGCTCAAACATTCTCACGCTTTTTTATCACATATTTTTTGATAATGCGATCAAATATTCTCACTCTTTTTTTATCACAAAAGTTGCAATATGCTGATGCTATCTCTGAAAGGGATGATACGCCTTTTGCCCTGCTTTTACGCCGCGCAGGCATCATAATGGCACGGCCTTCTTCTTCTTTTATACCTGTCTTCAAACAATCCAGTATCGCGCATACATTCAGCATACATTTCAGATTTGGATAGGCGTCCCACCAGTTCAGCCATGATTTCTCCATCTCTTCAAATTGAAACAAAAATTCAAAGCGATCATTGACTCGCATTAGCGCGCTGACCACAAAACCACTTGGCCGATCAAACCACCCTGCATCATCTATAGCATTCGGCTCTTCCAAAAGAAGGCTTGAGTTTTTTCTGAGATTCTCCAGATATTCCAACTCTGCTGCCTCATCTTCCTCAGTATTTTGATAAATATCAATCCAAAAAAAAGCGTTTGCACTACAGGCTGTCTCTACAAGGCGACCATTGATTTCTTCCAAGCAGGGATGACGGAAGAGTGTAGAAAGCTTTGCATTTTTTGCAACACCAAACACATTTATAAAACATGACTCCATCTTTTTTAGTTCTTTGATCACTAATGCCCTGTCTTGATCATTACCTTGGGATAATTTTTTTATCATAAAATTGACAAAATCTACATTTTTAGCACATACCTTGCCTTGCTCTTCATGAATCTCCATACCATCAGCACGCAGATCCCTCGACTCATCATGCACCTCCCTTCCGGAAAAGGAAGGCAAGACTTCTGTTTGCCTTGGATCTTGCGCTTCTGTTCCACCGGAAAGGGATAATTTTTCTACCATAAAACTGACATTTTCAGCACATACCTTGCCTTGCTCTTCATCAATCTCCATACCATCAGAACGCAGATCCCTCGACTCATCATGCGCCTCCCTTCCGGAAAAGGAAGACAAGACTTCTGTTTGCCATGGATCTTGCGCTTCCGTTCCACCGGAAAGGGGTAATTTTTCTACCATAAACCTGACATTTTCAGCACATACCTTGCCTTGCTCTTCATCAATCTCCATACCATCAGAACGCAGATCCCTCGACTCATCATGCACCTCCCTTCCGGAAAAGGAAGACAAGACTTCTGTTTGCCATGGATCTTGCGCTTCCGCTCCAAATGCCATCACTGGTAACATTATGAAAAATAAATACTTCATTGCATACTCTCTTAAAAACATACGATTTTAACAATCTTTTGAACAGATTTTTTGTTTGAAATATAGAAAAACTGATATTTTATAGCACTAAACCCATAATATCTTCATTCGATCAAAAAATCAATTACGATCACAGGCAATCATTAACGATCAAAATACAATTCTGGAGATTTATTTAAAAGTTTCTACAAAATCTCTCCCTATGGGATCTGTGATATCTCATTGGCATGCCAGGAACAAATTTATAGGATACCTTCACATCAAAACTCACAGATATTTGACGATTGCACCTCTCATTCCTTTGTTTGAGGAAAAAGTTTTCAGGATGGTTCGCTTTACCTTGCCACACTATTCCTTATTTGAAACAAAATCTTTTCATAGGTCCAAAGCATTAGCTCATTCTCGTGCAACTTTCTTTTTATCAAACGTAATAAGTGTGCATAGCAGTTATACGCAAAACAGAACGCATTGTGCTGATCATTAAGGTGCGGCAAGAAGTATCGCTACTATAGGCAGGAGGGTTCGCACAAAGCGCTTTTTGATGTTTTTGAACGCTAAAATCTTTAAATTGCCACCTATATCTGCTCATGATTTGAGAAAATAAAGAATCAATGTCCCATAAATCCCTGTCTGTCAGTGTAACACTACCCAAAAAAATTTGGACATTTGGTTCAGCACATTTATAGAGGTGACGTACATAATACACTTTTGTTTCAGCATCCGTGCTGTTTAACCGATCTTGCTCCATAAATTTACAGCCATCTCTTTCACCCACATCATAAAAAACTTTAAGGCTCTCAGTGCTTTTAATATTGTACAGTTTTTGAAACCATAAAATCAAATAATAACTTTCTTCGCAAATCACAGAAAATTGCGCATCCTTCCTTACTTTATCATCACCTCTTAATAGTTGTTCGCGTATCAGCTCTAACTTTGATTGACACATCTCAGCTCTTAGTTGCTTACTCACACTCATAAAGACATCACATTCGACCTCCCTATTTAGCGGTCTATTCGGAGTATCCTTTAAAGAGGGTCTAGCTGCAAATTTATGATGTACATAAGTTAATGGAGAGGCTGGGAGAGTCCTTTTTCGTATTGTGGCTATCGCATCACTGGGTAAAAATTGAACTTCTGCTCCAAATAAGATAGCCGGCAGCATTGTTAAGAATAAATATAACATCTCATCACCCTTATTTGCAAAAATATCTCAAACAACCTTTGGCTCTACTTTGCACATTAGTCCTAGTCATTAAAATGTTAGCACATAATATATAACAATGAATCATCACAAATTAAGAGGAAGATATCAATAGATCTATCTAAAAAAGTAAATACGTAAGTAATTTCTTCAGCTGTGGATCAGGCGCGATACGCACAAATCAGAGATAGTCACATGGCCCGCATCTTCTCTGACAGGCAATAGAGTGTCGTATGCTTTTTTCCACTCTTCAACCTTGATTCATCAACTCTTTCCACTTGCACGATATCTCCTTGCTTTCTTCAAACAATATAACCAGCCGCATTCTTTAAAACACTCACCCCCTGAATCACCCAATTGCTTGAGCAACCAAGACAGTCTCCTTTTGCACATCAGAATCAATATGCGCCCTTAGCATTTGATGATCTATAGAAATTTCGCATAGCCACTGAATGCTCTTTAGAAAAAGCAAAAAAGTTTTTAACTGGCGCTCAGATATCATATGGATGCGCTGCGCTTGCGATTTGCCATCACCTTCCAACACTCAAGACCAAAAAGAGCTTGCACAGCAGGAGGAGCTGGCGCCAACGACAGATCATGTTGATCTCTTTTTTTTGCACCCAAACGATCTCTCCTGTCTTGTATAGCTTTTTTATTTTGCACAAAGTAAGGCCATACAAAACCTAGGCGCAAAACCCGTAGTATGTTTGCAAGCATTAGGGTAGGGTGAGAGAATGCTTGGTCAATTACACCAAAAAATCTTTGGATAAGCGCAACACATTCAGCATCATTTTTCACTAAATGGTGGTATGGAACTGCAAAAGCATCCAATAACTGATCTCTAGATTTGAAAAAAGCTTCGAAACAAAAAAGGTCTTTTCGAGTATTATCGAACGCGGCTTCTCTGAACACTTCAAAGTCATCACCTGTTTTTTTCCAGATATGCATGTCACGATCCAAAATCACCAAATCCGTGGATTTGATTTCATACAGTTTCTCCCAAAATAAACTCAGATAGTTGATGTGCTTTAGCACTATTGCAAATTTATCATACACATCTTTATCGTCATTAGAATCTGGCACTTGCGCGACTATAATGGCCATCTGCTCTTTAACCATAACTCGTCTTGTTTGAGGCTCCGCACCTATAAAAGCAAAAACAGGGTCCTTCACGAGCGCAGATCCACATTTTAATTGATTTTCTACTCCAAATAAAATGACTGACAACATTATTAAAAATAAATACTTCATTACACACTCTCTTAAAAATATACGATTTTTCACAATATCTTAAAAAAATTCACTACGATACTAGACACTATTGCACTCTGAAAGAAAAGCGCCTATCTATTAATATTACTCAAAATCGCAGACACGTCAAAGGTCTTATGCAGTTTGAGGTGCGAGGCTGTATTCTCTCAACATTTTTAGCCACAAATTCTTATGTTTTTGCAATTGGTATACAGAGTCTCGATTTCCCAAAAAATGAGGCAGTAGAGAAGCTGTTTGCAAACGACTGCGAATTATGTCCGGTTTTCTGCCATCATTTTGCATTTCAAGAGAAAATTGTGTACAAATTGCTGCAATTTTTTTCCGCATTTCCTCTGCATCTTTCTTGCGAATCACAAAAGCATCCAGTAACTTAGATGGCTGAGGTAGAGTATAAAGCCACCATACATAAAAGAGCTTTTCAGGATTATTTTTATCATCTGCTGGAACTATTATATAAGCATCTTCTATTTCTTGCCACAAACACGAATCAACCCTTAACTCAAAAGACTCACATCTTTGAGGAAAGTATTCTTTTTTATACGACAATTGAGACAAGAATATAAGATTGTCCATAAATCTTATCATCAAACTAAATTTCTCCCTCCTCTTTTGATCGTCATCTTGTTTTGATAGTAGTGATAACATCATTTCTATACCTCTCTCATACACCTTGCGTTTTATGTTTAGAGGGCATGCCAAAAAACAATAATCCAGATCCACCTCATTCACCACACGACCTTTAGTCATCACATAATAAAGCTGTTCAAACAATACATCATATGGATGCATAGAGTCCACACTTTTTTCTGCTCCCAACATAATAACCGGCAGCATTATAAAAAATAAATATTTCATTTTAGAAACTCTATAAAAACACACACTACATTATTAATAATATAGATCATGATAGCATCACAGTTATTAAGCATAAAAGAAAAGTGCCTGTACATCCAAATGTGCTACTCAAAATTGCAGACATATTAAGGTTTTTCTAGCAGAAGAGGTGAATATCTCTTAATGCTAAGCATCAATCCTCCAGGTATTTTATCAAATCTTGCACACCTGACTGACTTATTGTCTCAGACTATCTCACTCGATGGAATATCCTTCTACTGCAATCTCATTTGGATTTCTCATATAAGCAAACAGAGGGAACAAATGCAGAAACAGCGACATTTCTTGGTCATCATCTTTTGCACAACTCCACAAATTATAATACCCAACACTCTAAAATATTTATATCCAAAAACACAAACCTACAAAATTATCTTGAAGGGGGGATCACCAAAATTCAAATGATCTATATAAGATTTCCATAGCAGTGCAGATTCTGCGCTTTCCAGAAAATCAAAGGTAAGACTGAAGCGCAAACAATCCTTCATTGCTTGAGGAAGACACTGATTTATTAGAGATAAGCTTTGGATTTCAAGGGAAAATTTTTCAGTAAATGCAGAATATTGTGCATCAATTACCTGGCAATTCGAACTGAGTATGATACCAAGACCCACAAAGAAACGAGAATGACCGCAAACTTTATAAAACGCTCTTACAGAGTAAAAAGAATGGTGAAGATCAGTGTGTACAATCCAAGATTTAGGGTCTTTGGTTCGCCAAGCGTACCTGTAAGACTCCCCCTCAAGACGGTCCCTGGTTGTTATATTATACATTTTTTGCACAAACAACATAAGATAATCCATTTCGATCATCACCTCCTCACCTTGCTGCTGCCTAGATTGCCCCTTGTCAGGCAATTGTAATTGCATAAGCTTTATATGTTTCCGAAACATTGCCCGCTTTCCTTGAACATCAGTCATTAGAAAAGCAGACAATTCCTTTCTTATCTCATCCTCTCTCTCTGCTCGCTTTGCCAACCCTTCTTCTACTCGCTTGAGCCGCACTGCTTGACAAGCCAGGGCAGAGTCCCATTTTTTTATAGCTAATTCTTGATTTTCCAGACAATAACAAAAACTTAAAGCGATCCTCACAGTAATATGCACTGCTCGTATTTTTTCGATAACTCGACACTTAAGCCTAGCATTAAAATCTTGAGTATTTAAAAGTGGCGCGCCCATATTTTGCATTTCCGGACAAAATTGACTAGAAAAAATTCTGAATTCATGCGAAAATCTTCTCACAAGCCGAGAGTATTGATTCTGCATCATACTGCATTCTTGGCATGGAACTTCAGAAAAAAACAAAAAATCATGTGTGTCTAAGGCGCACTTCTTCCATTTCAAGATTTGAGCTAAATAAAAAATGTCTTGATTATCTTCATCTTCCTGACAATCCTGCCTTAGCATTATTACCAAATCACCACCTGTTTTCTTACAGATGTAAGGACTACAGATCCTATAACATTCATCTTGTTGAACATTAAACCGCTCTGCTAGAAGTAGGCGGAGATGATCAACTGTGCTCATCATCCGCACAAATTGATCCTCCCTATCGCTTGAGTCCGCAAAATGCTCTGAAGCTAAGGAGAGTACACTGTCTAACTTTTCCTGACATATTTGACGGCTAACCTCAAAAGCACTTTTGGAAAAATAAAAAATTTCTTCAGGCTTCATCTTCATAGCGTCAATCTTTTGCTTCATAATGTAAGATTTTTTCTTCAGAGGGGCAAATTCGTGCATCCTTATCTTTGGAAGCAAAGCTATTACTGCTTCGTCCCATGGTTGCTTTTTTGCTCCAAACAAAACTACTGGCAATATTATTAAAAATAAATATTTCATTTTCCACTCTCTTAAAAACACACTATTGATAATTATTCAAACTACTTAGTTATTCGACACAACCTCAAGAAAAACTTTTGACATAATACGGAGATTTTTTGATTCTTATCATATCCTGTACCGCTATTGCAGCACTGTGAGAAGTGACACGCAGCATTAAATACAGAGATCTACAGATCTTGCAAGTCGCATCACCTTTGCACGAGCTTCCTGCCGACAGTCAATCCCTACAATATTAAAATACTATAACAAAACCTTAACACAAATGTTATATTATTCCTTTATCGATTGAGACAAGTGGAGGTACAAATGAACACCATTATTAATCATAACAGAAAAATACCATTCTAAATGTGACTCTCAAAATTGCAAACACGTTAAGGATTTTCTAGGGTGAGGCATAAGATTTGATCAGCATAAATCAAAGGCATCTTCAGAGATCTTTTTTAGGCTCTTGACACTCATCTGTATGCCAAAAATGAAGTTCTAAAGGATTCCATGTACGCTGAAGACGAATCACACAACCCTTCCATTCACTGAGGACGCTTTTTTCTGTGCAATCATATACGCCACCACCTGTGAGGTGGGTGTTTTGTATACATTCATATACAGCACAATTATGCTTCACTGTACGACCTATCCACTCTTTTACAGCAGACTCTTTATCTTTTTTCAAATAAGGGCACATCATACCTACAGACAAACAACCCTTCATTGTGTCAATACTTTCTTCAGGTTCTTTTAAATCTTCGATAGCATGCTGAAATTTTGCAAAAATTTCACAACATTTCTGAGTAGTTTCTAGGAAATAGTCGTATGGCATTACAGCAATACCTAGCAAAGAACAACGCTCGCTTCTCTTATCCCCCCAAAGCATCAATACACAAAAAAAGTCTTTTTGTGTATTATCTAAGTTATCTCTCACATTCCCTACGGGGGTAAAATCCCCTTCTTTTTCTTTCCAAACCCAAGAGTTCAGATACCTCTGCACTCTATAATATTTTTTACTATCATCTTTAATGTTATATCGATATCGCAAAAATGACCTCAGCCTGTAGATTTCTTTGCGCAGCACACAAAATAGCGTCTTCTGCTCTTCTAGGCCTTCACAAGGTTCTGATGCTTTTGATAATATAAGAGGCACCTGCGTCTCATACATATTGCGTTTTTGTTGAGGTGTCGCAAACATAAAATCATAAAGATCAGGATCCTTAAACTCCTCACTTTCTTCCAAGAAGGAAGTAGAACTTTCTTTTCCGCATAAAGCTAGGACTTCTGCTCCAAACAAAATAACCGATGACATCATTAAAAATAAATATTTCATCGCACACTCATTGGGAAACACACTGTTTGCAATCTTATGATTTACTTTGTTCTTTGATATGCAGGCTCAAAACTACCACCTTGCAGTAGTGACAGAAATCATACCTTAGTTCTGAGTATTTCTAGGGTCGTGGAGACAGTGAGGATTTGCATATACCTTCAGAATCAAAGATTTCAACTGCTATATTTGCTCTCATTGGGTTAGAATCTGTATATTATTACCAAAAGGATAAAATAAAGCGGACAACAATACACCATTCTTTATTTTTTCCTCAGAAATTTGAGTTTTGGCACCCTTAATATCATCCGAAAATTGTCTTTGGATCATATCCCATCTCCCCTCAATCTCACGAAAAGACTCTTTTCGTACGTGAAAAGCAAGCACCCAGTCTATTTTTTGCATGTTGAGCAGATGACATTGACGAAAACCTTGTGTATCAGAAGAGTCTGAGTTTAAAAGAGCTAACCTACCATTTTCAATTTTGTGCAACACACAAGGGTTAATCACTAAACGCATGCAGCCCTTTTCTATACCATACGCTTCTCGACAGAGATCCTCTACCTCCTGAGCTGCTGTTTTCAGTAAAGAAAATCGACAATTCATGAGAGCTGCATCAAATTTTGCTGATATTAATTGCATTTTTTCAGCTCTAGCACTCGTGATTTCAGAAGTTTCTTGCATCTTTTGGCTCGTCGCTGCAAATAAAATAACTGGTAGTATTATTAAAAATAAATATTTCATTTTATATGATCCTTATATTTTCTCAAAAAAAACATTATATGGCAGAGCCACATTATAAGGGTAATCGATGTTTCATGACGAGGAAACTCCTGCAATGATTCACTGAATTCATACATGTTTTTCAAATAACAGAGATTTTGATCACCCCTTCCACAAAACATATCACCTTGCAAATCAGATTGTCACATAAAATTAAAACTCTGTCAATAAACGCTCCATATATTGCAGGAAATGCATGGATATTTCATATTTGCAAACAACAAGTTTATTCAGAAAAATCGCTCCAGACCTTTTTTCCTTTGCGCCTTCAAACACCACTTTCAATCAAATTATTTTCTTGATAGTAAAAATAAAATGCACTACACAATTCCACAAATTATCACGCCAAACTCTCAAAGATTTATACCAAAAAGTGCAAATACGTCAAGTAATTTACAACTAGGGTCAGGCTCTATCAACACAAACCCAAAGCATATTATGTCATTTACCTTGCTCCCTCTTTGACCTCCTTAAATACTCTGATTTAAGGTAATACCCAAGCAGATGAAAAGGAGAGATCTTAATCACATCAAATATATTTTACGATTTCAAACTTAGAATCTTAATTTTTTGAAGAAAATAAGGTCACAAAATCTACACATATACAAAACATGGACGACAATAAAAAAGGAGGATTATTTCCTCCTTTTTTTATCACTTCTGATTGCGCAAAGCACTATTCTAACTTGATGCAGACAATCCATTCCACTTTAGCTTATAAGTCTTTTTCCAATCATTTTGAAGAGTTTTTTCCTTATTTTCCCATGTTGTCCAAAATTCTTTGCACTTATCGAGACTTTGCAAAAGAGTAAGAATTTCCTGCGTTGTCCGCAATTTCTGCCATTCGTCGAGACTTTCTGCAAGAGTAAGAATTTCCTGCGTTGTCCGCCATTTTTTCCACTCGTTGATCCTTTCTAAAAGAGTAAGGATTTGCTTCTTGGTTTCACACATTTTAAGCTTTTCCGCCTCATCTTGACACGCTACTTCAAGATCTTTGAGCCCATCTTGACACGCTACTTCAAGATCTTTGAGCCCATCTTGCCACCTTTTTGGAAGATTTTGCTCCGCTTTTGCACGTTCCTCCTTAAATTTTTTCCATTCTTCCCGCTGCACCTGATACTCTATTGCAGGAAAAATCAAAGCAAAACGCAAATAATGCTTCATACTATCAACAGTCGGCAAAGTTGAATGGCTTTGCTCACTAAAATCAAATTTTTTAAAAAATTCCAAACATTTCTTATCATCTTCAGAAATATCGGCACTTGACTGGTGTGCAACAAACACACAAGAATTGACGATATTTTCAGCAGCACCATACAAGACAACATAATGTGCAGATTTATCTGTTGAGAGTTCTGTAGACCATTCAAAGCTATCTATTTGTGTTACTATATCATCTTTCCACACCATTGCTTTTGTTTTTTTCCACACCATACAGTGACTAAAGTCAGCAACATTAATACCAACGAACTGTGAAAAAATTGTCTTCAGATTGTTAAACTCTCGATCCATGACAAGAGATTGCGCCATCTTCGTTGCACCATCATCATATTTTGATCGCTTTAGTGTTAACAGTGCATCCACACTTTTCTGACAGAGCTGAAAGGGGCTATCTTCAGTTTTTTCTCCTTCTCCCACAATCGGTAATGTCTCTTTTGCTCCAAATAAAATAATCGGCAACATTATTAATAATAAATATTTCACTTCATACACTCCTTAAAAATACTCCCCCCCCGGCTCTATCTGTTGTTTTGTCAATAACATAGTTATGATTTGCACAGCCTCAGCATCATAAATATTGCTGTGATTATAGTAATTTTATCACCCATTCAAATTTCTCGCAACTGATACTCTGCAATGCAAGCAAAGTTGAAGTCAAACAGATTATTCAAGTCGAAGCACCTCTACACGACACACCATGCTGATCACACGCCTCAATATTCTGAAAGGATACGATTGGCAGAAAAAGTAACCACCGCCATTCATCACCAGAGAGAAATGAGAGCACATCATCAAAAAAACAAGCTTGCAGACAGTATTGACAGTGTCGCATCAGATCTCTTACGCACTTAAACTATTCGGTTTTGTATTTGAGAAAAAATATCAAGATATTGTCAAACGTTATTGCATGAAAAATCCCACACAAATATAAAACATGGACGAAAGTAATAAAAGGAGGATCCCCCCTTTTTTCATCACTACCGAACGGCGTCGTTCTAAGAACATCTCCTATAGTGGATACTCTTTACGTATTTGTTGAGAGCGATTTTCTTCTGTTAAAACCCCACCCTCACGCTCCATCTTTCGCTCTATTAGCGCACTCCTTGCTCCCAATTTGCGCTCTTATCATCATCCGCTAGTTTCTCCTCTAAATAATTTTCCCATTGGGTAATATATTCTTGTCTTGCGTTACAACAATATAATATAGATCCTGCTAAAAAAAAACTATCCACTCTTGAAGCATGACCCCTGTCCTCTTCTGTCTTGGAGTAATGATTGAAGATGCAGGATAATGCTTGATTAATTTCTTTAAAATCTTTACTTGGAAGTATAGCAATGCCATGCATATATAACCTATCATGCCTCTCTTGAAAAAGCTTAAGTACAGAAAAACTGTTTTCTAAATCATGGACACCTCTAGAATTCGGGACCTTTTGAAATGAATTACAATCTCTTTTGTAGACTTCATCGACCCAAGACACACCAAAACAATAAGCTTCCTGTATCTCAGGTATCGATCGCATAAATGACATCAAATCCTGAAATTCTTTTTTGACCAATTTCTTTTTTTGATCCTTATATGGTTTTAATAATTCTGATCTTAGCCAATCCGACTTTTTCTGACAAATTTTGTATACAGAAGGAGGATTCCAATCTTCTGCAAACGGCATCCGATCCGCTCCAAATAAAATAACCGGCAACATTATTAAGAATAAATATTTCTGCACATTCTCTTTAAAAAAAAACAACACTTTACGCTCCCTTTCCGTTTGATTAATCACATAGTAGTTGATACAAGAGCATAGTCACAGCGAGTGCATAACAACCTTCTTTCTATCAAAACTCGTTCAAAAACATCACTTTTTATTAAATTCTTCTCATGAGCTTAACACTTGCTTTATATCTTTCTGCCATTGCTCCCATTTGCTAGTATACCGATCACACACAGAAGCAGACTTGTCTTGCGCAATCACACGCTTCCGCCATTCTTCTTCAGTAGATTTTACATCCTGACTCATAGGAGAATATGGGAGCATAGAGGCGATGTTCAGATACATTGATAAAGATTCTATAGTCATGGAAGGTGCATTGCAACCTGCACGTTGTACACGCTCGCAGTATCTCCTGAATGCATTCTTAAATTTTCGAAGCAATTTCAAAGTTTGATCATTCTTTTTCCAGAAAGCCTCGTATGGCATGACAGACAGCTCCAAAACAGAAAATTCTGCACCACTCTCTTTACAAAGCATCTGTGCACAAAAAGTGTTTGGTCCAGCATTGTTCGTCGCCACATAGGTATAAAAAGTTTTTACTCCAGCATCGTTCGTTGCCGCATAGGTCTCTTCTCTTTCTAGCCAAATGTAAGGCTCAACGCACACACAAAAACGATCATCGTGTTTCATTTGATACGCTCTTCTAAAAAATGCATCCAACCTATCAAATCTTTGTTTTAATTGCAAAAATTGATGATCCATATTTTTTTGAGTTGTACAGGCTTTTGAATATTGCTCTAATATAAACTGCAGCTGTTGTTGACACATGCGTCTCCCTACAAAGATTGCTGCCATCTCTTTTAGTGTCTTTTGCACTGGAGCCTCTGAAGCAGCCTTCGCCACAGGAAGCCCTTTTACCATACGCTCACATGCGTTTACAACACCCCCTGTATCTTTCTCAAAATAAGGAAATACATAGCCCAGATTCACAAAACCCATCATCCTTTCTTGCTGTTCCGCAGTGTAAAATTGGTTTAATTCATCTGAAAATTTTGCAAAAAACGCATCACATTCCCGAACCTTGTCTTGGACATAAGATGATTGTAACTCCGCAACACCCAACACACGAGATCCGTCAGCACTCACTTGCTCAATCTGCTCTCGCACAAAAGTTTTACTTATAGAATGCCTCAACTCAGATTTTGGCGGCAGTGTACACTTCATTCTATCTTTTTCCCAACACCAAAATAGATTCGATTGAAGAGATTCATTATCTGCAATCTCATAAAAGTTTTCAAAAAATGAGATCAGCTGATTCACTGCAGCTATCGCTGCCTCAAATTGCCTTTTTTTCGTTTTTAAGTCTTCATAAGGATCGAATAATTCCAATTGGAAAATACTCAGCTCGTGCTGACACATTTCCTCTTTTGCTAAAGCGGTTCCACACTTAAATTGAGCAAGTTTCAAACCTTTGCTTTCTAGATTCTTTGGAAGTATCCATTTAGCAGAGTGACACTCTTTTTGTTTTTGACTGCTTGTCTGTAGCATTGCATCAGATTTCGAATGTGGTGTCAAAGATCTAGTCGAATTTTGTAGCACATGCTCAAGAACGAGACAGTCTTGGTTTTCTGTCGGCCGAGTCTGCACGAGTGCAGGGCTTTTTCTTGCTTCTGGTCGCACTCTCATCAGATGCGGCTTGTGTGGTGTATTCTCAGGAAAGATATAGTATACGTCTTCCGGCGACGCGGTCTGCGCAGATTGTTGAGCTTTTTTTATTGGATTTCTAGGCTTCAGCGCTCCATAAGATTTCATATCGTCTGACACAGGATCAGGCACGATATAGGGTGCGTTTTTCGGCGACGAGGTCTGCACAGATTGTTGAGCTTTTTTTCCTTGATTTCTAGGCTGCATCACTCCATAAGATTTCATATCGTCTGGCACAGGATCAGGAACGATATAGGGTGCGTTTTTCGGCAACGAGGTCTGCACAGATGGTTGAGCTTTTTGTCCTTGATTTCTAGGCTGCATCACTCCATCAGATGTCATACTGCCTGACACAGGATTAGGAGCGACACAGGGTCCGTTTTTCGACGATGAGGTCTGCACAGATCTTGCTAAAGCGATTTCAAGTTTCGATTTAAAAAACTCTTTACAAACCGTAAAATCCTCCACCGGATCAGACTGAGTATAGTATTCATCACCACCCATGAATGCTCCAAATAACAAAAATGGCAACATTATTAAAAATAGACATTTCATTTCACACACTCCGATAAAAGTCATTGTTTCTGCAAATTTTTTGAGCCACTTTACCGTTTGCGCTCAGCATCAAAATCATCTCTTTACCCAACAATTCTTGCAGATCTGGTTGTAGAGTTTCAAAGCAAAGGTTTCAATACAAAATGTGGATGATTAAGATCACTCTAAACCCAAAGGGCAATGGGTGATTTTTTTCAAAACTGCTAAACTCTTTCAATCTTTGATGTACCATAGCATATCTTAAAGATATGTCATACTATATTATCTATAGAACAAAGTGATTGAAGTGGATCATGCTCTATACAGATGTTGAGCAAATAACTGAAGATCGCCAATTGATCCCCTTCATTTTACTCGCTCCTCTTTCTTTATTCTCACAAAGTTGTAATGGCAATATCACAAGAGCGTATATTATTGACATATTTAGTTTCTTCTTGAAAAACGCCGTTTGACAAATTATTACATAGGAATCTTTTTATGATTATCATATATTTTCTTTCAACGTTAATGAGTAGAGGTTTGAGAAAAATAAAAAACAAACCTTGCCAGTCCAATACAAAAAATGGCCGATTAAGGTATCAAATATTCTGAAAAGCACATGGACTGTGCACGATCCTTTTGCATATCTGCACAAAACCCTCCTCTTCTCGCACGATACAATAGCCATAACAAGGATTATTACTTAGCAATCGTGCAAAGTGGCCGTGTTTCTTTTGGAGTTGTTATTGTCCATATTGCACCGCCATATCTTTTGAATACCGCCCGATTACTATCAAGACGCTCATCCCATTTCTGGACCAACATTGGGTCTTCATGAAAATAAGACAACATCGAGCCAATTTTACAACAAAGCAGTATTTTTTCATAAATGCATAAATCTTTTAATTGAGATTCAAACTTGCTAAGAATTTTGAAATATTTATCATCAATTGCGGAGCAATGCTTGCATGGCATGACAGCAACGCCAAGGAAAGCATACTCCTGACCACCAGTTTTGACAAGAATAGATACAGAGAATTTTTCTTCAGCATTCAATTCATCTTTTGGCACTGAAACAAAGTCATTGTTTGTTTTTTTCCAAACGCAATAGGGATCAGAATCAATAACATCAATATAATCAGCACCTTGAATCTTATACATTTTTTTCAAAAATAAAATCATCAAATCAACTTCGCTTCTCAGCACCTGAAACACTTCTGTTGGTTTCCAATTTGTACGCCCTTTGATTTCTCGGGCCAAATTTTGCAGCAACTCAAGAGGTACGACATCCCCTTTGCTTTCGTGGGAAGAGCATGCTGATTGTTCTGCATCCTGACTAAAATTGCATAAGCGCCCATATGAAGCAAGTTGCGATATTTTCGGTGGATTAATCCTTGGCAATATTGATATTATCAAATCTATCTTTTTCTGAAACATATCGCGTTGAGTGAGAGAATCTGCACTCATAAAATCAGAAATTTGATCTTTTGAACTCTGCAATGTTAATGCTCTTGCATAATCATTGCAGAGATCTTCTACTTCTGAACACGACGGTTCTACTTTCATTGCACCAAATAAGATCACCGGAAACAGGATTAAAAATAAATATTTCATTTCACACTTTCTTAAAAACTACAATGTTCACAATATTTTGAACCGCTTTACTGTTTAATACATAGCATCAACCCAATCTTCTTTAGCATTATTCAATCAAAACATTACAGGCAATTATTAACGGCCAAAGTACAATTCTGGAGCAGGCGTTTCTACAAGAGCTCCTACTCCAGGATTTGTGACACCTCAACGTAGGTGTTTTTGTTTCGTTTTGCTTCTAATTCCTTTACTGAATTGAAGCTTCAAACACTCTAGACCTGCTTACTATATTTTTGAGCATTTTCCCGAATTTGATCCCTGCTTTTCCGAATTAAAAGTTCAAAATCGCTAGGAGCATCCTGCGGCTTCCTTAGTTGCTTCTTGCCATACTGAATTAAAACTGCAAAATCGCTAGGAGCACTGTCTTCAAGGGAATCTTCAAAAATGCTAGGAGCATTATTTGGGCGCAGCACTTGTTTGTCTAACTGTGTTACAGCCCTCGCTCTCTTCCGGTAGGCCTCATTGCCACGATCAATCAAAACTGCTTTTTCCTCAACGGTTATTTCTTCTTCAAAACGTTGTGTGCTAAAACATTCTTTTGCACTAAGCTGCTCCTTTAAACTCTCCATTACTAATGCATGACTCTCTTTCAGCCGCTCTCGCTCTTCTACGCCTCCAAATAAAATAACCGGTAACATTATTAAAAATAAATATTTCATTTCACACTCTCTGAACAACACACTGTGTTCAATCTTTTTAACTACTTTGTTTGAGATATAAAAAGCAATCCAATCTCTTTGAAAAGCAATCATAATCTCTATATAACAGTGAGAATATATAACATAAATCATACAATGTCAAAATAAAATGCAATATATTGACAAAAATCGCAGACTTGAAAATATCTTTAGCAATTGATACAAATGCTCCGCCTTCAAGATATATGACACTTCAAATTTGGCCGTCCAACCACAGGTTTATAAAACGCACTCACCACATCACATATCTTTTACGATTGCATACCAAAACTTCACACACAGCAAACATGAACACGCTAGCAATAAAAACGAAGAGGATGAAAATCCTCTTCGTTTTTATGACTAGCTATGCCAACCTTAGAGAATCTTTGATCAAGTTCTTATTAATCTATCTTCGGCGTTCTTTCATCAACCTTTTGGCATCTCTTACATTCACCAGCATGCTGTGCCCATGTCCCCACATCTAACCTTGCTAGCGTCTCCACTCGCACCAGCATCTCCAATCCTCTTCTCTTTAAATGCATGATATTTCCACCTATGCTTAGAGAGTCCTGTCTCAAGCTCTTCTGAAGCTATCTTCTTTGATGTGCTTTGACAATTTTGACCAACAGCCTTCACCTTTCTTTGCGCGCTTCCCTGATCCAGCACATCAGCAGGCGCCTCACTCGGAGGCGACGACCTATACTCGGGTAGTGGCATACCATTCGACAGGAATGATTTCCGATCAGGTGAAGATCAACATCTTGAGCTACCTTGCTGTTTGATCGAAACAGAAAAACAGTCTCATTTCAAAGTATTTCAACACATTCAACACTTTCTCAACATAACAAAGTTGTTTCACTTATGACCAAACATTAATAAGTATCTTTGCACATGGCTCCTCATTTGCTTCCACTAAAATAATTATAAACTTATCTTGACTCGACAGTGTTACACGCCTTTATGAGATATTTTTCCCATTTTTTTTAAATCTCCCTCTAGATTTTTTTCACAATATTGCGATAGCATACAATCTCTATCCGATCTTAAAATATTTAACCCTTTTTTTTGAATGATCGCATTAACACACATGGTCATCAGATCCAGTGATAATTGTTCATGTTGAGCAAAAGATCCTACACATAAAAATATGTATACTTAAAATTTTAGATAAGTACAGGAATTCCTACAACTTTTATTCCCTACCGATAAGCGCAATATATCATTATCATTTGCCTTCTCAACCCTTTAGTTTATTCTGACACAAACGAAGTTTCTATGCTTGTTGAGCACTATCCTTTTTCAGAAAATGAGGAAACATAAATCCTACACGTATACAAGCCTGTATTTGAGATTCTAGTATGGCAGGACGCTGACGACTAATTTCAGACTTAAAGTTTACAAAAAATTTAAAATATTTATTATCAATTGCCACAAACTCCCTATACGGCATTACAGCAACACTCAATAAAGAGCGCAGCTCGCCTTTAACTTTACACAACGTACCTACACAAAAAATATTTTTTTCATCACTTTTACACTGACTTTTTAACATCGCTTGAAAGCCACCATCTGTTTTCTTCCAGATGCAAGAATCAATAACCATATCAAGAGAAAAGCCATCGGTAATACCATACAGATTTCTAAAAAAGAAACTCAGATCGTGAAGATCGTTCATCATAAGCTGAAATTTGCGCTCCCTCTTTTTGTCGTGGTCATGACACTCTAATTGCGATAGTATAAAATCCATCCTCACCTTGCATACCTCACGCCTCATTAGATCGCCACCATACACAAAAACAGAAATCTCTTCTTCTAGCGACGGAAGTTTCTCTGTTACTTCAGCAGAACCTCTTTTTCTTCTTGAGCAATCAGCTATATACTGTTCATACTCCTCCACACGACGTTTCCATTTTTGTCGATCACCCTCATTTCTTACAAAGTGATCAGACATGAATTCTAAACGCAAAGCATGCTTCATTTGATCGATTATTACAGAAGGTTTACTGTAAGTACTGCTTAATACATGCCAAAGTTTTTGAGGAATTTCAGAACATTTCTTATGCGCTTTCTCGCAATACCAGTAAGGCATCACAGACACATCCAACAAATGCAATTCCTCATTCTTCGATTGAAAAAACATCCCTAAACAAAGACAGTTTTCTGCATTCTTTTTTAGCTGATTTCTGGAGACTATTGCAACGTCATTGCCCGTTTTCTTCCATATATAAGGGTAAATAACCGTATCAACACAGTGATCATCTTGAACATCATACACATCTCGAAAATGTAAAGTCAGATGGTTAATGGCTTGCATCATTACACAAAGTTGCTCACCTTCTTCTGCAGTTTGATAATCCTCGAATGCTTTTGATGGCATCAAACTCATACTTTTCTTACACAACTTGTCTGCTTCTGGATGGACAGTAGTGATAAATTCAGGAGGTGCTACCAATTCTGGCCCCCCTTTTGCTCCAAACAATATAGCCGGCAACATTATTAATAATAAATATTTCATTTCACACTTTCTTCAAAAAACATTCTTGCCAATATGTGTGAAGAGTTTTGTCTTTAATCACAGCATCAAGGCAATATTTTTGCATTACACGAGAATTTTTTATGCCCATTATATCTTTTAGCGATAATGGATACATACAGATATTGAGTCGCTAATCTTAAAATATTATAGCACAATCTTAACAAATTTATATTATTTTTCTGTCAAATGATAGATTAGGGTAATTCTACAGCTTTTCACTTCCCTCGCACAATCTTGCAATATAAAAACCATTCACAAATCCATAGAAATCCTTTTTGCATAAGTGAAGGAAACGCAATACAGAAATCCAGAACTCGCACATCCCTCACACACTACACACACATCGGGAACTATTATCACAATACATAGTTAATTTCATCACCTTTTTTGTACACACTCAGATAAATTTTGGTGCAAACTCAGATAAATTTTTTGGTGATCTGTTTTAGATTTAAAATTAATTTGGTGGCGCTGAAATCGCTTATACCATAATGCCTCAACAGCATCTTTATCTTCACTTTGTTCCAAAAAAGGAAGTATATTGACTAGACGCCAACACCCCCTCAATGCTTGAATCACTGATACATATCCCGGATTTGCTTTTGAGCGTCTCCAAGCAGAAGACAATACAGCGCTCATGGACGCTTTGCGAGGAGGTGCGTCACTCTGAGATTTTTTAGGTTCTGAAGACAATACAGCGCTCATGGACGCTTTGCGAGGAGGCGCGTCACTCTGATATTTTTTAGGTTTTGAAGACAATACAGCGCTCATGGACGCTTTGCGAGGAGGCGCGTCACTCTGAGATTTTTTAGGTGCTTGAGTATGATCTTCTTGACTAGCACGGAAAGCTTGATCGTATAAAGTTTGGATTGCAGAATCAAATTTTAGCACAATTTGCTCCCATAGAAACTCTTTGTGAGAGGCAGTATCGTTTGGTATTACAGCAATATCCAAAAAAGAATACTCTTTATCCTTACAATTAAATTTAGAGATTATAAATACACGGAAAGCCTCACGTCCCGCCAGTGTTTTTCCTTGAATCAGACTCAAATCAGTGTTTTTGTCTTTTCTTTCCCATAGCTTAGGACAAGTGAAAATATCAAGACAATCACTCTCTGGAAGGGCATACCGACCTTGAAACAAGTCCATCATATTATGAAATGTTTGCGCCACCACAAAATTGTTCTGAGCTATCTTTTCATTTTTCTGACAGTATAATTTTGATGTAATACAATCCACATAGATCTTACACATTTTTTTCATATTGTTCATATCATAAGAAACTGAATCAACGCTTTCAGAGGAATCATCTTGCTGAGATGGCAATGCCTGCATACTCCAAGACATACGTTCCTGACACACTGCTTTCCTAGCATCATGCACACCTAATTCAGATGAAGATCTTTGCTTAGGCGCCCCCACATCCCAATAGATACCTTCCTGACGCGCGATTTCCCAAGCATCATGCATAAATTCAGATGAAGATCCTTGCTCACAACTTCGAGACATACCAACGCCATGCATAGGTTGCGGCAAGCTTGGCTTTCCTCGAGACATACCAACGCCATGTATAGGTTGCGGCAAGCTTGGCTTTCCTCGAGACATACCAACGCCATGCATAGGTTGCGGCAAGCTTGGCTTTCCTCGAGACATACCAACGCCATGCATAGGTTGCGGCAAGCTTGGCTTTCCTGTTGGCATAACCATATCCTCGTAATCATCTTCAGAACAGCTTCTTACAATAAATGCGGCAATGGATTGTGCTTCCTCAATCAGATCATCAAAACCCCTCTCGCCCGCAAACCTTCCTGAAATAGTCGAAGAAACTTCTTGTGCTTGCGCAACAATACCAGAGTCTTGAATCTCGTTCACAGCAAGCAATTTTTCCACACTCTTCAATTCATCCATTATCGCAGTCAGATCTTGATCATTCTTTGATAATCTCGATAATATTGCAGACATCTTCTGCAAACACATTTCTTTGATAGCATTAGAAACTGTTTTTGGTGACACTCTTAACTCTAATTTTTTCTGCTCGCTCAAACGCATTTTACATTCTCGTGCAATATAATCTTTATCTTTCAGACAATAAGGAAACATAGCACCTATGTGCAAAAAAGTCCGAATGCGGACCTTCATTATATCAGGATGAGAAAAACTCTTCTTGATTTCAGCCTGCCAGCTATTAAGCAATGCACCACATTGCATATCTTTTTCACGGCAAACAGCGCATGGTATTGCAGAAATAGCCAGCAAATGATCTGATCCCTGCTTATATTTACGAATCTCCTTTATACAAAGGGTTTTCTCTCCCAACGCATCTTGGCACAGTTCAAAGGCATCACCTCTTTGTTTCCAGCATTCATCGTAAACAAAAAGATCAAGCCATTCATCATGTCCAATATTATACAGCTCTCTAAAAAATGCTATCATGCCATCAATTGCTCCGCGCATTACACGAAATTGAGCCTCCCTCTCGCTTTTATTGCCTAAAGGTTTTACGTTGGATAATATCTTTGCCATATATTCATGACACTGTGCGCGTCTTTGTTCAGTAATGATATCCATTGTCTCCATCAATCCATTGAGATCTCCTCGTGCCACAAGACCTTCCCGAATCTTAACCGACTTAACCGACTTAAAGGCACTCATACGCGCCTTCCATGCTTTGACAGCATTCTCTTTCTTTTCCTCAAAATGAGGGAATAAAATACCTATCTGAAACAAAAGATTCATTTCTTTTTTCAGCATGCCAGATTCACCAGGTTTAGCACATTTCTTAATTTCAGCCTCAAGCCTTTCAAGAAGTAGCTCACTTCTTACTCTCTTTTCGCAGTACTCAGAAACTGGCATTACCGCAATGCCCAAAATCATAGACAACTCATCCTCACCCGGCAACTTGTGCTGAAATTTATAAACTTTATTTACACACAAAAAACTTTTTTCCATATTTTCTGCACGATCTAACTCATCTTGTGACAGCGGTTTAAATTCCTTCTCTGTTTGCACCCAAATCCCAGGTTGTTCAGCATTTGTAAAAGATTCAGCGTTCAAACTAGGATACAGATATCGAAAAAATGCACTCAAACTTTTTAGTACTTCTTTCACTCTCAAATATTGATTCGCTTCACCTTCTGGACTTCTCGCAGCGGATGATTGAGATAATAGCAGACGCATCTTACTCTTTACAATTTTAGATCTTTCTGAAGCGCTCGCCTTCTTAAAATGATCAAGTGCTGAATCCTCTTCACTCCACACTACCTTCTCAAGAGAATCGAGACGGGTA
>MKWU01001001.1_pt1 | contig 51761 bp, 48 predicted proteins | sample 809101 | NCBI WGS metagenome assembly MKWU01 (sample SAMN05860141, study PRJNA318959) | sponge metagenome | host: Aplysina aerophoba | place: Slovenia: Piran, Adriatic Sea, Gulf of Piran | collected 2013-05-07 | reverse complement strand
ATGGGGACGACAGGATCTACGCAGCCACCTTCCCCGACGGCCGGATCTACCGGATCGACCCGGACGGGACCCATACGGTGTTTTTCGATCCCGCGCGCAATGGCGGCGCGGACGACGGGGATGGCGGCGCGGACGACGGGGATGGCGGCGCGGACGACGGGGATGGCGGCGCGGACGACGGGACGGGCTACATCTGGTCGCTGGCGCTGGACGGGGCGGGCGGGCTTTACGCGGGAACGGGTGATCAGGGAAGGATATATCGTATCGACGAGCATGGCGACGCACGTCTGCTGGCCGAGCTGGAGGAGGCCCATGTCATGGCCCTGGCCGTGGATGGATCGGGCCGACTGATCGCCGGCACCGAGCCGGGCGGAAGAGTCTACCGTCTGGCATGGACCACGCCCGACGGCCCCCTTTCCCTTTCGGTCCTCCACGATTCTCCCTACGGCGAAATCAACGCCCTTCAGGTTGACGCGGAGGGCGCCGTGTTCGCCTGCGCGATGAGTGGACCGCGCCGGGGCGGCCGGGGCGGGGGAGCGGTGTCTCCGCCATCCCGGAGCGCTCCCGACGAGCCTGGCGGCGAATCCGCACGCAACACGGTCGAAGTGACGGCATCGGCGGATGGCGCGGACCGGCCGACAGTCCGCAGTTTCGCCGCGGGGGGCAGTGTGGTCTTACGGATAGATCCGGATGGACGGGTGGAAGAATGGTGGCGATCCCAGGCGGACGTATGCCTGTCTCTGGCGGTTCGAGGAGAAAAGGAACTGCTCATCGGCACCGGGCAGCGCGGCCGGCTGTACAGCGTCCGGGAACGGGGCCGGGGCACGCTGCTGAACGAATTGCGGGATTCGCAGATCACGGCGCTGATGCCTGTCGCAACGGACGGGGTTTTCGTGGCGACGAGTAATCGCGGCAACCTGTACCATCTGCTTTCCCGGCCCGTGCGCGAGGGCAAATACGAATCCGATGTCCGGGATACCCGGGGCATCGCGCGGTGGGGCCGTATACGATGGGAAAACGAGCAGCCCGCGGGGACGACGGTCCGCCTGTATGCGCGCTCGGGCAATACGGATGCTCCCGACCAGACCTGGAGCGAATGGACCGGTCCCTACACCGACCCGGAAGGAGAAGCCCTGGCATGCCCGCCCGCCCGCTATCTGCAGTGGAAGGCGGTACTGAGCACGCGGAACGAGCAAACCCCCTCGGTCTCTTCCGTTTCGGCCTCGTACCTGACGCGAAACAATCCGCCCAGGGTGCACTCGGTCATGGTATACGAGCCGGGCGTCCAATTGCGGGACGCCGCGCCAGGTTCAGGCGGACAGACCGATCTTCCCCCGGGCATCGCCGCGCAGGTCGGTGGCCGTGGCAACGGCCGCGGCCAGAACGCATCGGCCGGCTCCCCCACCTACCGGAAGGGCATGCGGGCCATCGCGGTCCAGGCGAGCGATCCCGACGGGGACGGACTGTCCTTCGGCTTCTATTTTCGAGGCGTTGCGGAAGAATCCTGGAAACTCCTGGAGTCGGAACGGCGCGCCCCTTCCCATTCTTGGGATTCCGAGACCTTCCCGGATGGCGAATACGTCATACGCGTCGTGGTCAGCGACGCGCCGTCGAACCCGCCTGACCAGGCACTGGAGTCGGATCACCTCACCGAACCTTTTCTGGTGGACAATACCGGTCCGCTGGTAACCCGGATCAACATATCAGACGGCCTGTTGTCCTTTCTTGTCCAGGATAACGCCAGTCCCCTTTTTCGCGTGGAATACGCCATAGACGGGCGCGACTGGCGGGTGGTACACCCCGCGGACGGCGTTACGGATTCGAGGACGGAGTCATTCGAGATCGCCCTGGACGGACTGGAACCCGGCGAACACACCCTCGCCGTTCGCGCCAGGGACACATCAAATAACACGGGTACGGGGAAACGGGTCGTCAGGATCCCCTGAGGAGGCAAGGTGTCCGGGCATTCCAAGTGGAGCACGATCAAGCGGAAGAAGGAACAGAAAGACGCCGCTCGCGGGAAGATCTTCACCCGCGTCATCAAGGAGATCACCATCGCCGCGCGGCAGGGCGGCGGTTCGGTGAACGTCAACCCCCGGCTCAGGACGGCCGTGCTGGCCGCCAAGACGGAAAACGTGCCGCAGGCCAACATCGACCGGGCCATCGCGCGAGGCACGGGTGAACTGGACGGCGTTCATTACGAGGAACTGGTCTACGAGGGATACGGGCCGGCGGGCGTTGCGTTGATGGTGGAAGCGGTGACGGACAACAAGAACCGCACCACCTCCGAGATGCGCCATGCCTTCACGAAGAACGGCGGCAACATGGGGGAGGCGGGCTGCGTGGCCTGGATGTTCGATCAGAAGGGCACGATCGTCGTGGACAAGAATGGGGTCGACGAGGACGAGGTCATGTTGATCGCCCTCGAAGCCGGCGCGGAAGACATCCTGGACGAAGGAGATACCCTGGACGTATACACCGCCGTTTCCGATTACGAATCGGTGCGGGCCCAGCTCGAGGAAAACGGGTTCGCCCCTCTGCGGGCTGAAATAGGCCGCATTCCTCAGTCGACCGTGGCGGTCGAGGGCAAGGACGCGGAGCAGCTTCTTCGGTTGATGGAGGTCCTCGAGGACCACGACGACGTCCAGCACGTCTACGCCAATTTCGACGTGGACGACGGAATGCTGGAGAAGATGAACGGGTAGCGGGTATACATGATCATCCTCGGAATCGACCCGGGCAGCGTAATTACAGGATACGGCGTGATCGACACCCGGGGCAGGAACACTCGGCTATTGGACTGCGGCGTGGTGCGGACGGGGTCGCGCAAGGCCCTCCCGGACCGGCTGAAGTTGATCTACGACGGCCTGTGCGAAGTCATCGATCGAAACCACCCGGAACTGGTGGCCGTCGAGTCCACCTTCGGCGGGCGGTTTCCCAAAGCGGCCCTCATACTGGGACACGCCCGGGGGGTCGCCCTCCTGGCCGCGGCGAACCGGGGACTGCAGGTCTGGGAATACGCCCCGCGCGATGTGAAGATGGCCATTACCCGCGCGGGTGGCGCGTCGAAGCAGCAGGTTCAGTACCTGGTGCGCGCCATGCTGAACCTCGACCGGGATCCCGACCGGAAGCCCATGCCGGAAGACGCGTCCGACGCACTGGCGGTCGCCATCTGTCACTTTCACAGGATAACCGGAGGGATCCAGGCGGTTGATCGCATTCGTCGAAGGTGAATTGGTCGACAAGCAGCCCGACGGCATCACGGTGTCCGTCGGCGGGATCGGCCTTTACATGGACGTCCCCCTCTCCACGGTCCAGGCCCTCGGTCCCCCGGGTTCGCGCGTGCGCGTGGAAACGGTGCTCCACAGCCGGGAAGACGGCATGCAGCTCTATGGTTTCGCGACCGTGGACGAGAAGCGCCTCTTCGAAGTGCTGATCACGCTGCCTGGCATCGGGCCCGGCGTGGCCCTGAACATCCTTTCCGGCGCGACGGTCGCCGAGTTTACCGCCGCGATCATAAACGAAGACGTGGGCAAGCTGGTCTCACTGCCCAAGATCGGCCGGAAGACTGCGCAGCGGTTGATCATGGAGCTACGCGACAAGCTCGCCTCCATGGATACCGGCACGGCGGAAGCGCTGCCCGTGGCGCCTTCGGGAGAGGCCCCCGAAGTGGACGATGCGATCATGGGCCTGGTGGCGCTGGGCTACGACCAGCCTGAAGCCCGCAAGCAGGTCATCCGGGTGATGTCCGAAAGCGCGGAAACCCCCGCGGCGGAGGAGATCATTCGATTGGTGCTGCGGAACCAGGGAGGGCGGTAGATGGACGAACGGGACTACCCGTTGTCCGACCCGGACCGGTTCGACGAGGATAACGAGTTCGACCGCGTGCTGCGGCCGGGCCGTTTCGATGAATTCCCCGGCCAGGAAAAGGCCAAGGCGGAGCTGCAGCTGTATATCGAGGCAGCGAAGACCCGCGGAGAGAACCACATCGACCACGTGTTGCTCCACGGACCGCCCGGACTGGGCAAGACTACGCTGGCCACCATTCTCGCCAACGAAATGGGCGTGGAGATCCGTCAGACCGCCGGGCCGGTGCTGGACAAACCGGCCGACCTGGCGGGCCTGCTGACCAACCTGCAGCCGGGAGACGTGTTCTTCATCGACGAGATCCACCGCCTGAACCACGTGGTGGAGGAACACATGTACGCCGCCATGGAGGATTTCAAGATCGACATCCTGGTGGACCGGGGGCCGAGCGCCCGTTCGCTCTCCCTTAATCTGGATCACTTCACGCTGGTAGGCGCGACGACGCGCACGGGCCTGCTTACGGCGCCGCTCCTGGCGCGTTTCGGCATCCCCATCCGCCTCGATTTCTACACGCCGGACGAACTCTTCCTGATCGTAACGCGGGCGGCCGAAATCATCGGCGTGGAGACCGATAAAGGCGGGGCGATGGAGATCGCCCGGCGGTCACGGGGTACGCCCCGTATCGCCAACCGGTACCTGAAGCGGGTGCGGGACTACGCCCAGGTCAAGCGCGACGGCCGTATTACCGGCGAGACCGCGACGGCCGCGTTCGACATGCTGGGCGTGGATCACATGGGTCTGGACGACATGAACCGCCTGATCCTCACGGCCATCATCGAGAAGTACGAAGGCGGTCCCGTGGGCCTGAACACGCTGGCCGTGGCCGTGGGAGAGGAGAGCGGAACGCTCGAGGAAGTATACGAGCCCTATCTCATCGTCCAGGGCCTGATCAAGCGCACGCCCCGGGGCAGGGTGGCCACCGAGCTGGCGTACGGGCACCTGGGATTCGACACGAACAAGAGGCCGCGGCCCGGACTGTTCGACTGACGGCCTGCAGGCTGGCTGCCTGCGCGGCCGGCGGACCCCTTAGCCAGCGCGGTCGGCGCAGCGCTTCAGTTTCGTCGCCCGCTCGGCACGGCGGACCCTTTAGCCGACGCGTTCGGCGCGAAAGATCCTGCGAGCATTCGTGAATTTAGCCGCATACGATTTTAACCTGCCGGAAGACCTGATCGCCCAGCATCCGGCCGAACACCGCGACGCGTCCCGGTTGATGGTGGTGCACAGGCGCGGCGGAATGATCGAACACCGCGCATTCCGGGACATAGTAGAATACCTGGCCCCGGCCGACGCGCTGGTGCTCAACCGGACGAAGGTGATGCCGGCGAGGCTGCTGGGGACGCGGCCGGAGACCGGCGGAAAGGTCGAAGTCGTGCTGGTCCGCAAGGTCCGCGAGTCCTCGTCCGCCCTCTGGGAAGCCCTGCTGAAGCCCGGCGCCCGGCTCGCGAGAGGGACGCGCCTGGAACTGGAGGGCGGCGTACTTACCGCCACGGTGGAGGACGACCCCGGTCCGGACATTCGCCATGTTCGATTCGGCGGGAACGAGGACGTTACGCGGGTCATCGAGCAGGTTGGCCGTACGCCGCTGCCTCCCTATATACGCCGCGCGCCGGACGCGACCGACAGGGATCGGTACCAGACGGTCTATGCGGAGGAATACGGCGCCGTGGCCGCTCCCACGGCCGGACTGCATTTCACGGCCCCCCTGCTGGACCGCATCCGGTCGCGGGGCACGGCCGTGGTGCCGATCCTGCTCCACGTCGGGCCAGGCACGTTCCAGCCGATCCGCTCCGCCGCCGTGGAAGACTACGAAATGGACGCGGAATACTACCGTATGGAGGCGCACGAAGCGGAAACGATCCTGAAAAGGCGTGGCGAGGGCCGCGTGGTCGCCGTGGGAACCACGGTCGTGCGCGCCCTGGAAACGATCGCGGCAGGAGGCTCCGCGGCCGCCGGAGGATCCGGGCCCGATAGAGCATCCGCGGCTGACGCAGGATCCGGGCCCGATAGAGCATACGCGGCCGGTGGCGCGGCCGAAGACGGAGGTGGGTTCGGCCCAGGCGGTCCAGGCGGTCCAGGCGGTCCAGGCGGTCCAGGCGGACATGGACTCGTTCCGCGCCGGTACGAGGGGCGCACCCGGTGTTTCATCTATCCCCCCTACAATTTCCGGCTGGTCGACGCGCTGCTGACTAATTTCCATCTGCCGAAGTCGACGCTCCTCTTGCTGGTCAGCGCCTTTGCCGGAAGGGAACGGATCCTTTCCGCTTACGAGGAGGCGGTCAGGGAGAAATACCGGTTCTACAGCTATGGCGACGCCATGCTGATCGTATGAGGAGGACTAAGACCGTGAAATCCGCGATGGGAATCATCCCCGCGGCCGGTCTCGGCCAGCGTATGCGGTCGGATGAGGAGAAACCATACATCACGATCGGCGGCAGGTCGATCCTGGCCCACACCCTCTCGGCTTTCGAGGCGTGTCAGGCCGTGGCGGGATACCTGGTGGTGGTAGAGCCGTCGCGCGTGCAATTCTGCAAGGCCCTGCTGACCGGGCCGTCCGGGCCGTCCGAGCCGTCCGGTCCGGGCGTTGCATATCCGAAGCTTGCCAAAGTGGTCGCCGGTGGCAGCACGCGCCAGGAGTCGGTATACCGCGGCCTGATGGCCCTGGACGACGACACCGGATCCGTGCTGGTCCATGACGCGGCGCGCCCCTGCGTCGAGCCCGGTGCGCTCGAAGCTTCCGTCCTCGGCTGCGCCAGGCACGGCGCCGTGATCGCGGCCACCCCGTCGACGGACACGATTAAGATCATCCGCGACGGCGTGGTCGAGGCGACACCGGACCGATCGACGATCTGGCGGGCGCAGACGCCCCAGACGTTCGCGTACGGGATGCTCAGAACGGCACACGAACGGGCGCGGGAACAGGGATATGTCGGGACCGACGACGCCGAACTGGTGGAACGGGCCGGTTACGTGGTTCGGGTCCTGGAAGGCGCCTCCGACAACATCAAGGTGACCACGGCCGAGGACCTGGAAACCGCGGAGCGCATCTTGCGGCGGCAGGGGCGGATCTGACAGCGGAGCGCATCCTGCGGCGGCAGGGGCGGATCTGACCGCGGAGCGCATCCTGCGTCGGCAGGGCCGGATCTGACAGCGGAGCGCATCTTGCGTCGGCAGGGGCGGATCTGACAGCGGATTAACCTGAGATTACATCATGAGGCTTTCTTGCCATGGATGACATTCGCGTAGGAACCGGCTACGACGTGCACGCCTTCGCGGACGACAGGCCTTGTGTACTGGGCGGCGTGACCGTTCCCCACGAACGCGGGCTGCAGGGCCACTCGGACGCGGACGTGCTTTCGCACGCCATCGGCGACGCGCTCCTGGGCGCAGCCGCGCTGGGCGATATCGGGATTCACTTCCCCGATAACGAGTCCCGTTACCGTGGGATTTCCAGTCTCGCCCTGCTCCAACGGATTGTTGACGCACTGGGCGAATCCGGTTATACTGTATCGAATGTGGACGCCACCGTCGTCGCGGAACGTCCGAAACTGTCGCCATTCGTGCCGCTGATGCGCCGACGGATCGGCGAAGCCCTCGGATTGTCGGACGACCGCGTGTCGATCAAGGCCACAACTTCAGAAAGACTCGGATTCACGGGACGGGAAGAAGGCATCGCGGCCCATGCCGTGGTATTGATCCGTTCCGATGGCGGCGGGTGAGTTACGTTCCCGCGCGCGCACCGATTCTGCTTCTGCGCGCCGTAGTGGGGTATTAATGGGCAAGGTCATTTCGATCGCGAATCAGAAGGGCGGGGTGGGCAAGACGACCACGTCCGTCAACCTGTCGGCCTGCCTCGGCGTCGCGGAGAAGAAGACGCTGCTGATCGACCTGGACCCGCAGTCGAACGCCACGTCGGGACTCGGCCTGCAGGACCGCACGCTGGACGTGACGATATACGAAGTCCTGCTGGACGAACGCAACATCGAGGAAGCCGTTCAGCAGACCGAGATCCCCGCGCTTCACGCAGTTCCGGCCCATCGGCGGCTGGTGGGCGCCGAAATCGAACTGGTATCGGCCATCGCCCGGGAACGGAAACTGGAAGAGGCGATCAAACCCATACGCGACGAGTACGATTACATCCTGATCGACTGCCCGCCTTCCCTGAGCCTGCTCACCCTGAACGCCCTCACGGCGGCCGACTCGGTGTTGATTCCCATACAGTGCGAGTATTATGCCCTCGAGGGACTCGGGCAACTGCTCAGTTCGATCCGGAAGATCCAGAAGCATCTGAATCGCAGCCTGAAGATTGAAGGCATCCTCCTGACGATGTACGACAAGCGGCTCAATCTCACGAGACAGATCGAGGTGGAAGCCAAACAGTATTTCGCGGACAAAGTCTATCAGACTACCATCCCGAGAAACGTTCGTCTGAGCGAAGCGCCGAGCTTCGGCAGTCCGATCATACTGTATGATATTCTCTCGTCGGGAGCGGAAAGCTATATGAATCTAGCCAGAGAGGTAATTGCCAATGGCAGCCAGGAAAGTGCTGGGACGGGGGCTCGAAGCGCTGATTCCTGATCTTCCGGACGATCAGGAAGACCGGCAAAGCGTGCTCCAGGTGCCGATAGATCGGATTTCGGCCAATCCCTACCAACCACGGCAGTCGTTCGACCAGGCCAGGCTTGACGAACTGGCCCGGTCCATCCTCGAAAAGGGCGTTATTCAGCCGATCGCCGTCCGACGGAAAAACGAAAAGGATGAATACGAGCTGATCGCCGGGGAGCGAAGGCTCCGGGCCGCCCGTCAAACGGGCTACCAGACCATACCGGCCATCGTCATGGCAGTTTCATCCCCCGAAGAAATGATGGAACTGTCGCTGATCGAGAACATCCAGCGGGACGACCTGAATCCGATCCACGAAGCCCGCGCATACCTTCGGTTGCAGGAAGAATGCCACCTCACGCAGGAAGAGGTCGCAACCCGCGTGGGAAAGAACAGGACGACGGTAGCCAACACGCTCCGGCTGTTGAAACTGCCGGCCGAAGTCCAGAAGTGCCTCCTGGCAGATGAGATCACCATGGGCCACGCGCGAGCGCTGCTCGGACTCGAAAACCGCGCGGAACAGGCCGATTTGTGCAAGCAGGTCGTAAAGAAGGGCCTGTCGGTGCGCAAAGTGGAAGAACTCGTGAAGAAACGCTACGAGGAGAAGCGGGAAAGCGCCCCGGCACACAAGCCTCACGACCTCTCGGCCGCCGAGACCATCATGCAGCGCATACTGGGAACGAAGGTGAACATCAACCGCAGGCAGCACAAGGGGAAGATCGAAATCGAGTTCTATTCCACCGATGACCTGAACCGCATCCTCGAACTGCTGAAAGTTCGCCTGTGAAGCCCGCCGGACCCCGTACACGTCCCTCGCCCGTCCAACCCCGTTATTTTAACCGATATCCTTTGACATTTCGGCCCGGCGGCCTATATTTATGCCGTCGCGCCGATTCCGTCACGAGGCGTGACGGAACAAGGACGGATGTAAGAATCCGGGGTGGTATCGGTCATGCCCAGAATGCACTGGATGTCACTGGTTTTCGTCTCTGACCGATCGGGCCGGGCGCACGAGTTGCGCATGCCGAGGTTCCTGTTTGTCGCGCTCGTCTCGATGTTGGGACTCGGCTTGCTCGCGCCGGTGGTTGTCCTGGTCCTCCCGGCGGATATAGCCGAGGTTTCTTTCGGCCAAACCTGGAAAACACAGATAAAGTCGGTAGAGGAAAAGTCCATGGAGTTGACCCGGCAACTGGAGGAACTGAAGGACACCGCCAGGTCGATACGCAGGCTGGCGGGCGTCGAGCGGTTCGATTCCGAATCCCCGGTACGCGTGGACGATGAAAACGGCCTCGTGTCCGCCAACCGGGACGGGTTGCCATTTCTGACGGACGACGGCCTTCCGGCGAGGGTGGAAGCAGCCACTGGGGAAAGCGCGGCACTGTTACGATACGTGCCGTCCATATGGCCGGTCGCCGGCTGGGTGACGCGGGAGTACGAACATGGGGACGATCCCATCGCCGGGACGCATTTCGGCCTGGACGTCGCCGCCCGTGAAAGCGCGCCGGTCAGGTCCGCCGCCGATGGGACCGTGACCTTCGCGGACTGGGATCAGAACTTGGGCTGGCTGGTCGAGATAGATCACGGATACGATATGTCGACGCGTTACGGTCACAACGCCATGCTGCGGGTCGACCGCGGCCAGACGGTCCGTCGCGGGCAGATCGTCGCCCTGGTCGGGAATACGGGCCGCAGCACGGCGCCGCATCTGCATTACGAGGTCTGGAAAGACGGTGTCCCCGTCGACCCTCGCGGTTACCTGCCCGAGGTCATCCACTGGGACGATCTGCTGTTGACCCTGCGAACGCAGCGCTGACATGTTCGGATCATCAGGTGCAGGACGTTTTCGGGAGCTCAGTATGACGATCATCGCCAAGGGCACTGAATTGAACGGTTCGGTGGACGTTGAGGGCAATATCCGGGTAGACGGCACCGTGAACGGCGACGTCAAAGCCACCGACGGGGTCGAGGTCGGAAAGTCCGGCCGGATCGTAGGGTCGTCCATAGAGTCCAAGACCGCGGTCATTCATGGTTGCGTGGAGAGTCAGCTTATCGTATCGCAACACGTACTCCTGGGCGGCAAATCCACGCTGGTCGGTGACTTGAAGACCAAGTCCCTCGTCATCGAAGAAGGGGCTGTCTTCCACGGGAATTCGTCCATGTCCGAAGAATACGACGGAACGGACCGTGCGAACGCCGGAGCGGACCGTGCGAAAGGCGGAACGGACCGTGCGAAAGGCGGAGACGACCGTACGGATGGGGCTTAAAACCCGAACGAGCGTTGATTGAGCGTTGACTGATGGTATATGGCACGGGATACGCAGGGCAAATGGCAGTACATGAGGGAAGCCGGAGAGCTTGCCGTAATCGGCCTGACCCTGGTTTTCGCCACGGCGATAGGATACTTTCTGGGTCACCAGGTCGAACTGGCCTGGCCTGAGTTGAATCCCTGGGGCGGCGTCGTCGGCGCCATGCTCGGTGTCGTGGCCGGGTTCCTGGAAATGGCGAGGACGCTGAAACGTCTGAATAGAAAGCTGGAAGCGGCGGAGCGTGAGAGCAATGGCGCAAAGCACTGAGCGTGACGGCGAAACATTGATCGGCGGCATGTCGACGGCCGGAACGGCGACGGACGCGGAATCTCCGTCCGGAAACAACGATGAACCGTTGCGGCGGTTCCTGCCCCGCGTCTACCGGATAAGCGCCGTGCTGACCGTGGTCGGCACTATCGCGGCGCGCGTAGCGGGCGCGGACCTGCTTGCCGTCAATTTCTTCACCGGATCGTTTATCGGGCTGTTGCTGCTGTATGTCACGGCCTGGCTGGTCCGCCGTTACATGACGCCCGGCGCGCACATCAAGCGGAACCGCAACCGGTTGTTCCTGCTTCTGATGGCCAAGCTGCCGCTGCTGGGAATCGTGTTGTATTTCGTGACTTCGGGGGACTGGTTCCACCCGATCGGGTTTTTGATGGGCGTATCCTTGACGCCATTCACGCTGACCCTGTGCGGACTGATCCTGCTCACGAGGCGGGGCTCGGGGGATGAGCGGCCCGACTGGACCGCCGTACTGGACAAGACGAAGCGGTCGTACCGGTAAGGAGGTTTTCCTTTGACTACTCCGTGGTCGAGTGTCCTCTCTCTGAAGATGGCGTCGGAGGGAGGAAGCGGTGAAGCGCACTACTCGATACTACATGGGTTGTTTCTATTGCTGGGCCCGCTGGCCGAATGGATACCCAGGCCTGTCAGGCAGCCGGATCTCCTGCTGAACACCCTGCTCGTCTTCGTAATAGTCCTCGTTCTCGTAACCATCGCGGTAAGAACGCTCAAGCGTATTCCCGAAGGCTCGATTCAGGCCCTTTTCGAAATGGCCGTCGAGGGGCTGACCGATTTCTTCCTCAATATCGTAGGGGAGCGCGGCAGGAAGTACATTCCCTTTTTCGCCTCCTTTTTCATCTACATCTGGTTCATGAACATGCTGGGCGTCATACCCGGCATGCAGTCGCCCACCGCCGATCTGAACACCACGCTCGGATTCGCCCTCATCTCCGTCGTCGCGGCCCATCTCATCGGCCTGCGCGAAATAGGGATCAAAGCCTATCTCTGGCATTTCTGGGGTGAGCCCAGGTGGATGGGCGTGCTCATGTGCCCGCTCCATATAATCGGCGAGTTCGCCAAGGTCGTCTCGCTTTCGATACGGCTGTTCGGGAATGTGTTCGGGGAGGAAATGATCCTCCTCGTGCTGGCCGGCCTGTCCCCGGTGCTGCTTTTAGGCGCCCTGGAAGTGCCCTTCGTGCCGCTGCAGGTCCCGATGTTGATGTTCGCGGTGTTTTCCGGGACGATTCAGGCGATGATCTTCTCGGTGCTCAGCGCCGTGTACGTAGCGCAGTTCCTGGACCATGGTCACGGGGAAGAAGACCACTGACGCGCTGTAGGTGCGTATGCTGTGCAGCGAGTTCAGAATGTTTCAAAACGAGTTCAGAATGTTTCAATTTGACGTTATGATGCTGCTGTAATTCGTTCTCCATTCCGAAAGGAGTTTGCTTCATGCTGTACTACATGGGTTTGGGACTTGGCGTGGCCCTTGCTGTTTCCGTCGCCGCCATCGGCGCCGGCGTTGGACAGGGCATCGCCACCGGTCTGGCCTGCCAGGGCATTTCCCGTCAGCCCGAAGCCGCCGGCCGCATTCAGCTGGTGATGATCATCGGCCTGGCGTTCATGGAATCGCTGGCTATCTACGGCCTGCTGGTTTTCTTCATGCTCCAGGGCCGGTTGCCTTCATTCGAGCAGGTCATGCAACTGACTCAGGTCGGACAGTAGGATGCAAACGGACTGCATGGCTTGCGGCGCGTCCATACGGCGCGTGTTGCCGGCGTTCGAAGGAGCATAGCGCGTGTTAGATATCTTGCACGATCTTGGCATTGACCTGAGCACCCTGATCATCCAGATGATCGGGTTCGCCATCCTGTTCTTCGTCCTGAAGAAGTACGTTTTCGGCATGATCGCCCAGGCCATCGAGGACAGGAAACGGGATATCCGCGACCGCATGGCCGGACTGGACGCGGACCGGGCGGAACTGGACCGTCTCCACGATGAAGCCAGGCGGCGGCTCGAGGAAATCGAGGCCGAGGCCCGTGAGAAGGTACAGGCCGCGGTCGACCAGGCCAACGCGGAGCGCGGCCGGATTCTCGAGCTGACCCAGCAGGAAACGGACCGCGAACTGGAGAAGGCGCGCAACACCATCCGGCGCGAGAAGGAACACGCGGTGGCCGAACTGCGCGCACAGGTGGGCGACCTGGCGGTGGAGATCGCGGGCAAAGTCCTGAACAGCACACTGGACGCGGCGGAACATCGTAAGGTCGTGGACGAATTCATCGCACAGATACCCTCTGCGAAAGAATAGCGGGGAACCATGGCCAGTATGAAAGACATCGCACACCGGTATGCCGGGGCGTGGCTGGAAGCCGCGGCGGAAAGGGAGTTGCTGGAACCGGTACGCGGCGAAATAGCGGCGTTCGAGCAGCTGTGCCGGGATTCCGAACCCTTTGTGGAATTCATCACGGACAAGGTCATACCGGCTGACGTAAAGCAGCGCATTCTGGGCGAATTGTTCGAAGGCAAAGTCCAGGACATCACCCTCAATTTCCTCTACCTGCTGGCTACCAGGCGGCGGGCGCGCCTCATGCCGGAGATCCTGGAATCGTGTCGGGAGATCCTGGATGAGTGGGACGGAATCGTAAACGCGGACGTCTCGAGCGCGGTAGCGCTTACCGAGACGCAGGAAGGCGGCCTGAGGTCGAGCCTTGAAGCGCTTACGGGCAAGCGGATACGGATGAAGACCGGCGTGAACCCGGAACTGATCGGCGGTTTCGTGGTCCGCGTGGGCGACCAGGTCTTCGACAGCAGCCTGGCCACCCAGCTCCAACGGGTTCGCCAGTCGCTTGCTTCATAATGAGCATAGATGGAGAAGACAATGGCGTTTGATGAAATAGCAATTCGTGCGGACGAGGTCTCCGAACTCCTGAAGCAGCAGGTACTGAACTTCAAGAGAGAGGTCGACATCTACGAAACGGGTACCGTGCTCCAGGTGGGTGACGGGATCGCCCGGGTGCAGGGCCTCTCCAACGTGATGGCGAACGAACTCGTCGAGTTTCCCAATGACGTGGTGGGCATGGTGCTCAACCTGGAAGAAGACAACGTCGGATGCATCCTCTTCGGGGACGACCAGCTGATCAAGGAAGGCGATCCGGTCAAACGGACGCAGCGGATCGTCGAGTGCGCCGTGGGCGACGACATGCTGGGCCGCGTGGTGGACTCCCTGGGCCGGCCTATCGACGGCAAGGGGCCCATCATCGGAGCGGAATCGCGTCCGATTGAGACGAAGGCGCCCGGCGTGGTGCAGCGACAGCCGGTAAATGAACCCATGTATACCGGTCTCAAGGTGATCGACAGCATGTTCCCCATCGGAAGGGGACAGCGCGAACTGATCATCGGCGACCGGCAGACCGGCAAGACGGCCGTGGCCCTGGACGCGATCATCAACCAGAAGGGCCAGGACGTGGCCTGCATCTACGTGGCCATCGGACAGAAGGGTTCGACGATCGCAAAGACGGTCGCGATCCTGGAAGAACACGGCGCCATGGAATACACCACCGTGGTCGTGGCCGCGGCCAGCGCGCCGGCGCCCATGCAGTTCCTGGCCCCCTACGGCGGGGCGACCATGGGCGAGTTCTACCGCGACAATGGAAAGCACGCCCTGGTCATCTACGACGATCTGACCAAGCACGCGGTGGCCTACCGCCAGCTTTCGCTGAACTTGCGGCGTCCGCCCGGGCGCGAGGCCTATCCGGGGGACGTGTTCTACCTGCATTCCCGGCTCCTGGAACGGGCAGCCAAGATGAGCGACGAATACGGCGCCGGTTCGCTGACCGCGCTGCCTGTCATCGAAACCCAGTTCGGCGACGTGTCGACGTATATTCCGACTAACGTGATTTCCATCACCGATGGACAGATATTCCTGGAATCCAACCTGTTCTTCGCGGGACAGAGACCGGCCGTCAACGTGGGCCTGTCGGTATCCCGCGTGGGTGGCGCAGCGCAGATCAAAGCGATGAAATCGCGCCAGGTTGCCGGTCTGCTCAGAACGTCGCTGGCCCGTTACCGGGAGCTGGAAGCCTTCGCCCGGTTCGGTACGTCGGGTCTGGACCAGACCACGCAGCGGGAGCTCCACCTGGGTGAGCGGCTGGTCGAACTGCTCAAGCAGGCACAATACCGGCCCATGGCGGTCGAGGAGCAGATCATTTCCCTGTATGTGGGCGTCAACGGCATGTTGAACGATCTGTCCGTGGACCAGGTGCAGCCCTTCGTGGCGGCCTTCCTCCAGCACATGGAGACGCATCACTCGGACGTGGCCCGTGAAATCAGGGAAACCGAACAGTTGTCCGAGGATGCGGAACAGCGCATCCGGGACGCGGCCGAGGAATTCAGCAAGACGTTCAACGGTTAGAAAGGGTACCATGCCGTCACTTCGCGAGATACGGCGACGCATCGCGAGTACGAAGGATATACAGAAGATCACCAAGGCCATGCAGACCGTGGCCGGTGTCCGCCTGCGCCGTGCGCAGAACCGCCTGTTCGCCGCCCGGCCATACGCCCGGAAGCTGGACGAGATGATGCGGCACCTGTCGGCGCAGACGGCCGACGAGCACCATCCGCTCATGACCCCCCGCGACGTGAAGGCTTCCGCGCTGATCGTCGTCACGGCCGATCGAGGGTTCTGCGGAGGATTCAACTCGAACGTCGTGCGCGGCGCCATGCGTACCGTCAGGGAAAGCACGCCGGAACCCGGGTTGATCTGCATAGGCCGCAAGGGTTCGGATACACTGTCCAGGCAGCGCGTGGAGATCCTGTCCAGTCATACCAACGTGTTCCAGGCGCTGGATTATGCCCACGCGGGAGAAATCGCGGACCAGGTGACCAGGCTGTTCAACAGTGGCAAAATCGACCGGGTGGACATGCTGTATAACGAGTTCAAGTCCGCCGGATCGCAGAGTCTCGTGACCGAACAACTGCTTCCCGTACCGCCGATGGCCGTCGAGGACGATCCGGGCTTCACGGGCTATGTGTACGAGCCCTCGCAACCCCAGCTCCTGAACGATCTGGTGCCGCAGCACATACGATTCCAGCTCTGGCGCATTCTGCTCGAATCCAATACGGCGGAAGAAGCCGCCCGCATGCTGGCCATGGACAATGCTACCAGGAATGCCAACGATCTGATCGACGATCTGACCCTGACGGCCAACAAGATCCGCCAGGAAACCATTACATCCGAATTGATGGACATCGTAGGCGGCGCAGAAGCATTGAAATAGTACCGGCCGCCCATTTTACCGGGGAAGGGAAACCATGGAAGGAACGAATACAGGTACCGTGGCGCAGATCATCGGCGCCGTCGTGGACGTCGAATTCGGTTCGGGTGCGCTGCCGAAGATCTACAACGCCCTCGAGGTGCCGGTAGAGGGAAGCGAAGCGCTGGTCCTCGAAGTCCAGCAGCACCTCGGCGACAACAAGGTGCGCTGCGTGGCCATGGACGCCACGGACGGACTGGTTCGGGGTGCGACGGCCATCGATACCGGCGGACCGATCAACGTGCCCGTGGGTCCCAAAGTCCTCGGCCGCATGATGAACGTCCTCGGCCGCCCCATCGACGACCGGGGCGTCGTGGAGTCGGATCACAGCTATCCCATCCACCGCAACGCGCCGGAACAGGAAGACCTGACTACTTCGGCGGAGATGTTCGAGACGGGGATCAAGGTGGTGGACCTGATAGAACCCTATACACGCGGCGGCAAGACCGGCCTCTTCGGCGGCGCCGGCGTCGGCAAGACGGTGTTAATCAAGGAACTGATCAACAACATTGCCCGCGAGCACGGCGGTATATCCGTGTTCGCCGGCGTAGGCGAACGGTCACGGGAAGGCAACGATCTCTGGCTCGAGATGGAAGAAGCCAATGTGCTCGACAAGACCGCCCTGGTGTTCGGCCAGATGAATGAGCCGCCGGGCGTGCGCCTTCGGATCGGCCTGACGGGCGTGGCCATCTCCGAGTACTTCCGAGACGAGGAAGGCCGCGACGTGCTGCTCTTCATCGACAATATCTTCCGATTCGTGCAGGCGGGCTCGGAGGTATCGGCTCTCCTGGGACGCATGCCTTCCGCCGTGGGGTACCAGCCCACGCTGAGTACGGAAATGGGCGACCTGCAGGAACGGATCACGTCCACGAAGCAGGGCGCCATCACCTCGGTGCAGGCCATTTACGTGCCTGCCGATGACTACACGGATCCCGCCATCGTGACCGCCTTCCCCCACCTCGACGCCAGTACCGCGCTCAGCCGTGATCTTTTCGCGCGGGCGATCTTCCCGGCCGTGGATCCCCTCGAATCCAACTCCCGGCTCATGGACCCGGCGGTCGTGGGTGAGAAACACTACAACGTGACACAGGCCGTCCAGCAGAACCTGCAGCGGTACAAGGACCTCCAGGACATCATCGCCATCCTGGGCATCGACGAGCTGTCGGACGACGACAAGCAGGTGGTGTCCCGCGCCCGGAAGATCGAGCTGTTCATGACCCAGCCCATGTTCGTCGCGGAGACCTTCACCGGGCTGCAGGGCCGGTACGTCAAGGTAGAGGACACGGTGGAAGGATTCGAGAAGCTGGTCGAAGGCGAGTGCGACGAATTGCCCGAGCAGGCCTTCTACATGGTGGGCACCATCGACGAAGCATTCGACAAAGCCAAGGAGCTACAGTAGATCATGGCGGGCGAATTTCCTTTAGTCATCGTTACGCCTTCCAGCATGGCCTATGAAGGCGACGTGCGCAACGTGCTGGCGCCGGGCACCGATGGATACTTCGAAGTGCTGATCGGCCATGTGCCCATGCTCACCTCGCTGAGGCCCGGGATTCTCTCCATCCGGAACGAAGACGGCCGTACCAGGTACGCCGTGTCCGGCGGATTCGTCGAAGTGCTGCGGTCCCAGGTAACCATCCTGGCCGAAACCATCGAAGCGGAAGGCGACATCGACGTGGAACGGGCACAACGGGCCGAGAAACGGGCGCGCCAGCGCCTGGATTCGGACGATGAAGGCGTCGACGTCGAACGGGCCAAGTCCTCGCTGGACCGGGCGCTCAACCGCATCAAGGCGAGCCAGCGGTAAGCGCTCTTCGGCGAGTTCCTCTACCGCGGGTTCCTCTTCGGCGAGTCCCTTCGTTGCGCCAGGCTGAACCTCTCATGAATCCCAAGGGCAGCGGTGTCGAGTTAGAGCTGACGCACGTAGTTTGTGCGATGTGCGGAAGTACGGAGACGGAACCGCGTCCTGTGTTCGAGGGATACGACTACGAGTACGGGACCAGCGCAAACAGGTTCAGTTTCGTCGCGTGCTCGGACTGCGGACACGTGTATCTGTCGCCGAGGGTTCGGCTGGAGGACATCGATCGCATCTATCCGAGCAACTACACGCTTCGCATCACGGAAACCGAGTACCCCGCCTTTGCTCCGTTCAGGTGGCTGAAGCTTAACATACTCGACCGGGGATGGAACAGGAAAGTGATCTCGAATCTCCGGCCCGGTGCCCGGGTGCTCGATATCGGCGCGGGATTCGGTGGGAATCTGACCTTCCTGGCGGAACTGGCGCCTTTTCCGCTCAAACTCTTTGCCAATGACTTGAAATTCGAGGCTGAAGCCCGATCATACCTTTCCGATCGCGGCGTAACCCTTATCGAAGGCCCTGTCGAAGACGTGGAATGCGGGGAACGGTTCGATGCCATCATCTGCCAACAGGTCATCGAACACGTACCCGATCCGGGACGGATGATCCAATGGATTTCGGATCATCTCGCGCCGGGAGGCGTCGTATATCTCGAAACGCCCGATCTGAACGGGCTTTCCCGTTACTTCTTCAAGAACCACTGGCTTGCCTTAAGTATCCCTCGACACTTCCATATGTTCTCTCGAAAGGCGTTTGCGGCCTGCGTCGCTAAAATCGACCTGGAGATCGAGTTCCACGGCGCCATCGTCGAAGCGAGTCATTGGCCTGCAAGCCTCCGGATCAAACTGGGCATGGATCCGCACGCACCCCGCTCGGCCGGATTCATGTACAGCCTGATCAGCTATGAAAACTTTCTTATCAAGTCGATTAGCTTCATGATCGATCTGTCGGCCATCCTGCTGGGAATGTCCACGGCGAGCCAGGCGTTGATCGCCCGGAAACCGGACGCTTCGGCTTAATCACTACTACGGCCGACGATCGTGAATGACTGTATGAATCGGAAATCAAAGGATTCAACCTGATCCCGGCTGCCGCGGATGGATCTGGATCAGGTTTTTAGCCTGTTAGTCCTTCCGCAGGAACCCCAGCTCTTCCACCGCCCGCCGAAACCCGTCCTTCAAGACCGGCTCGTCGCCGCCAACAAGAAGCAGACGCACGCCTTCTTCGACTTGACGGCGGACGTTTTCCTCGTCATCAGATGAACCAAGCAGGGGATGGCCCACGGGCTTTCCCGTTCGCTGGCCCGCTGCCCGCACGCGGCGGAGCGCGTCGAGGTACGTTGGATGGTCGAACCGGAAGGGAACTCCGAGAGAAATGCACAGGTCCACCGGACCCACGATACAGCCGTCCACCCCCTCCACGGCCATGATGTCGTCGATGCGCTCGACGGCTTCGGCCGACTCGATGATCGGAAGATAGACCACGACGTCATCGATCCCGGCGGTGTATTCCTCTTCAAACAACCCGTATCCCGCGGCTCGGTGGGGTCCCCATCCCCGCGTGCCCCGCGGGGGATAGCGGCAGGCGTCCGCCCCCAGCTTCGCCTCTTCCGGGGTGTTCACGAAGGGGACGACGATCCCCATGGCGCCCATGTCGAGGTATAACTTGATCAGGTCGGGATCGGTGCGGGTGATCCGGACGATCGGCGCGGCCGGCGTGCAGCCCGCCGCCTGGATCTGGGCCTGCACGGTAACCGGCGTTTGCGGCGCGTGCTCCGTGTCGATCAGGATCCAGTCGAAACCGGCCAGTCCGGCCAGTTCCGCGATGGCGGGGGATCCGAATCGAAGCTGTATGCCGAAAGCGGGCTTGCCTTCGGCCATCAGGTTCTTGAGTCGGCTGTGTATCATGGATCGTCTGCGGTTACGCCTGCGGTTACGGTCTGGTCACGTCTGCGGTCGCGCCTGCGGTCACGGTCTGGTCACGTCTGCGGTCACGACCTGGTCACGTCCTGGTAGAATCCCAGCTCGAGGAGGCGGTCGAGCCAACGCTGCCGTTTTGGCCTTCCTTCGGGATTGGCGAGCCAGTACGGATCGATCAGGGGATCGCCGGGCCGGTTGTACTTGGCGGTGGCCTTGCCGTTGTTCGCCCCCTGCTCGCGCGTGGTTTCGACTTCCTCCGGCGTCCTCGGATTGTTGTAGTACACGCAAGTGCACATGCGCCGGTCGCTGGACCCTCCGTAACTCGCGTGCCACAACCGGAGGTCGAATCCCACCACGTCGCCCGGTTCCGATACGCAGACATGGGACGGCACTTCCGCGACGGACAGGCCCAGTTCGGGCATCACCTTTCTCAGTTCGCCATGGTAGGGATTCCTGTGCGAACCCGGGATGACGCGCAGCGCGCCGGTCTCCGGTCCCACGGGCTGGAGGTAGAAGGCGAACTTGATGCCGTACTGGTGGATACTGTGGGTATCCGGATGCCATCCTGTGTTGCCGACGTAACGGTTGGCGTCGGTCGCGATCCCCAGCGCATCTTCGCCGTAGAGCTGTTCGGCGACACCACATAACCGGGGATCTTCCATGAGACTCGCGAAGAAGGGCGTGGATTTCCCCATCATCGTGACCCAGTGCCGTACCGAGCCGTCGAAAGGCAGGTGACGGTAGGCCGATTCCAGCCCGTGGTCGAACTCCCTGTTGATCTGGTCCAATTCGTCCGGCCTGAAGACCTGGCGCAAGACGACAAAACCAAAGGTCTTGTAATGTTGATACTGTTGTTCGGTCAACATGCCGGGAACCCCTCCATCTTCACGTTGAAGCCTGTCATATGCGGCGCAGCAGGCGCTGCAGGCGCAGCCACCAGACGATCCAGACCGCCTCGTTGATCACGCCCTGGGAGAGTTTCGATGTGCCTGATCGCCGATCTACGAATATAATGGGGATTTCACGCAGGCGATATCCCTTTCGCCAGCACCGGAAATTCACCTCGATCTGGAAGGCGTATCCGTCGGACCGGACTTCATCCAGCTCGATATGTTCCAATACTTCGCGGCGGAAGCACTTGTATCCGCTGGTGGTGTCCCGGATCGTCATCCCCGTGACCAGGCGGGTGTAAATGTTGGCGAAGTAGCTGAGCAGCAGCCGGGACATGGGCCAGTTTACCACGTTGATGCCGCTGATGTACCGGGACCCGATCACCACGTCGCAGGACGCGATCTCCTCGATGAATCGGGGAATCATGGCGGGATCGTGAGAAAAGTCCGCGTCCATCTCGAATACGCAGTCCACGTCCTGTTGGATAGCGTACTTGAAACCCGCCACGTAAGCCGACCCCAGTCCGAGTTTGCCGGGTCGATGCAGGACGCTGATCCGTTCATTCTCCGCGGCAAGTTCATCGGCCAGTTTCCCCGTCCCGTCCGGCGAGTTGTCGTCCACCACGAGCACGCGGATATCCGGACCCAATGCCATTAACTCGGGCAAAAGCCGGCGGATGTTCTCGAGCTCGTTGTAGGTGGGGACGATGATCAGGGATTTCATCATTTTACGGTTCCGGTGTCAGGCCCGGGCTTTCAAGCGTTTACTGATGTGCATCGCACCCGCGGAAATCAACCCGGCCAGGACCAGTGCGCTGGCGATCCGGCTCAGCAGCAGGCCCGTGGCGAAGGAAGCGGGGGCGAAAGTCATCACCACGTCATGGCGGCCTTCGGGTACGGTTATGGAGCGAAGGACGTAGTTGGTCTTGTGTATTTCCGCCGGCTGGCCGTCAATCTCGGCGCGCCACCCGACCGGATAATAGATCTCGCTAAGCACCAGCAAACAGGATGCGTCGGCCTCCACGGCCATTTCAATCCGGTGCGGCGAGTGCAGGATGATCTCCACGGACGAATCGCCCGGCGGACCGAGCCGCTCCTGGAGGGGTTCTTCCACGATTGCGTATTTACCGGGATCGAAACCCGGGTCTTTCAGCGCTTCGAAGATGGCGTTTTTATCCGTGATGACCTTTACGCTGTCCACCAGGAAGGCCCTCGGCAGCGCGGCGTCGTTCCGATACAGGTATCCACCTTCGGTTTCGGCCACGGGTGCGAGCGCGGCTTCAGGGAGCGGCTGTCGAGACACCAGGTAACGGGTATTCAGCATGTTCAGAACCGGAAAGGAACTGAGTCCCACCCGGTCCATGAGCTCCTGGTAGATACCCAGCTTGGCGGCGTGGTAGCCGCCGATGCTGGAGATGCCGAAATAGCCGTATTCATTCGAGGAGAACTCGGATAGCGGCAGGATGCGATACAGGCTGGTGTCCTCTTCAAGGGCTTTCACGATCTCGTCTTCGCGGGCGTTGTAATAGGATTCGATCCGCGCTGGATCGTCTTCCGGGTTCACGACCCGCGAGGCCACGAGCAATAGATCGATGGAGACGAGTACGCATACGCCGGCGGCAAACAGTGAAGGGCTCGTCTTGCGGGTGGCGAAAAGCAGCGCCGCCGCCGCGCAGAGGAACAATGCCATGGTCCACAGATCGCCCATGAACAGGTCGAATCGCATGGCGTTGAGCCTGGCATGGTAGTCCACGTTGTCCAGGAGGGCCGCGCGCGAACCATGGGCCGCGTCCGCCTGCGAATAGACGCCCGTCATGAAGGACTGGAAGGAGGACTCGAATACGGTCAGTACCAGGACCAGCAGGAGGACTCCGCCGGCTACGCAACACAGTTTTTTCGCGAAGCTCCCCAGGCTGTCCCTGCCGGCACGGATCCGCTCGATCACCGCGTGCACGCCGTATCCCGCCAGCAGGGCTGCCGCGAACTGCAGGATCACCAGGATCATGACCGGCGCGCGGAACTTGCCGAAGAAGGGGACGAAGTGGAGCATGACGTAGGACAGGGGAGGCAGGTGCCGTCCGAAGGAGACCAGAAGGGCCAGCACGGCCGCAAGGACGAGAAACAAGGTCATGCGCGAATTTCGCAGCAAGATCCCCGCCAGGGCGAGGACTACGACTACGACGCCCAGGTAGTTCGGGAAATCCGTGAAAGGCATGTCTCCCCAGTAGAAGAGACCGCCGAATCCGGCGAAGGAGGGGATGATGAAGGTCAGCACTTCGATGGGAGGGAACGACCAGCTGGTAGCAAAGGGGACGTTAACGCCGCTGCCGCCGACTGATAGGCCCCGGACGGAATACTGCGCGTATTCCTGCATGGGAAAGACCAGCACCGCCGCGACGGCGACGGCCAGGGCGATACCGCCCACAAAGAGACCGGATTTTCGCAGTATGGCGCCGGCCGGCGCTTTGTCCCGCAGATCATTGATTACGGCGTATGCGGCGTACAGGCCGATCAGCATGGCCGTGTAGAAGGCGATCTGGGGATGAAAGGAACAAAGTTGCGAGCCGAAGGCGCCACCGAGCAGTACCATGTCGAAAACCCCGCCGCGATCAAATACGCGGTAGGCGGCCAGGAAGACGAGGGGGACATGCATGAAGCAGATGAACCGGTTCGCGTGTTCCGTGGCCATCATGTGAGTGGAAAACACGAAGGCCGCCGCCGCGACGAACGACGCGGGCCTGGAGAGCGACAAGGCTCTTGCCAGGAGAAACATCGAAACCGCTCCAAGGAGCAGGTGGAAGAAGAAACGGCCGTGCAGCGCGCCGATGAGCCCGTCCGGCAGGACGGCGTTGACCAGGGCTTCAAAGCTGTATTGCAGGTGGTGGTACGTGCCGCTGGCCTGGAAGGGCATGCCGCCGAAGATGTGGGGGTACCAGAGGGGCGTTTCGCCGGACCCGCTTTCGAAGTCCTGCGCGAAGCGGTCGAAGGGAATGGCCTGGCCGATGAAATCTGGCCTGATGTCCATCTTCCCGTCGATGATATAGCCGCGGTACACGAATACGGCCAGCACCGCGATAATCAGGCAGAACAGGACGTCCTGGACCAGCGGATGCGGGCTCCGGTCCGCGCGCTCCCGACGGCTATCGTCCCGTCCGCGGATTCGGCGCTGTTCAGATCGTGGCTGGTTTCGCTGCTTCGCCATGAATATCCTTTAGCGATCGGTTGCTGCGGTATGAATGGCGGGTACATCCGGTTAAATCAATCGGTTGAAGCAACCGGTTTAGTCTGCCGGTCAAATCAACGGGTATTCGGGGTGATCGGCGTAGCGAATCCTTCCCAAATCCCTCGATGGAGCGCGCCCAGGCGGCCCCACCTGCGACGGATGACCAAGATAGCCGCCGGCCGAAGATAACGATACAGAAAAAGGTAAGGCAGGAACGCGAACAGGAACAGCGGAAGCGGCACGTGTTTTCTCGCGAACAGAATCCTGCTGCGCATCATGTGACGCATATAGAATGGACTGTAGAAACCGGCCGTCCGCGACCCCTTGTGGTGGACAACGGCCTTTGGCTCCATGAGCAGTCTATAACCGGCTTCCCGCACCTTCATTCCCCAGTCGAAGTCGTCGAAATAGCAAAAATAAACCTCGTCCATCAACCCGGCCTGTTCCAGGACAGCGCGCTTGACGAGGAGGGCCGTTCCCGTGATGTACGGCATCTCGGTCGAGGAATCGAACTGCCCCCTGTCCTCTTCCCCGTGACCCAGAAGAAACCCCTGCGCCAGCCACGGGATGGTGCGTGTACCGGCCGAGTCGAGCACGCGTTCCTCTCCGTATTTGTAGATCTTCGGTCCGGCCATGCCTGTATCGCCGGAGCGTTCCGCCGCTCGAACAAGGTTGGCCAATACGTCTGGCTCCACGACCGTGTCGTTGTTCAGCAGGAAGACGTAATCGGCGTCTTTTGAAAGCGCATGGCGCATGCCCTGGTTGCTGCCTCGGACGAATCCCCTGTTTTCGGCGTTGCGAATCAGCGTCAAAGGCAGGTTTTCACGCCCCCACCGCTCGATGGCATCAGGCGAGCCGTCGGTCGATCCATTGTCCACAACAATGACTGAAAAGGAAGGGTAGTCTATACGCGCCAGGGATTCAAGGCACTCCAGCGTGTCCGCTTCCCGGTTCCAGTTGAGTATGACGATGGCGACGTGGGGAAGTGATTGACTCATAATCCAGGTTCAATTCGATGATCGGAGCGGAACGCCCAACTTCCTCACCCAGCCGCGAACGTATTCCTTCTCCGGCTGATCCAGCAACCGGAACGCGTACCAGAGGTAGACCGCCATACCGAGCATGACCAGGGCGACGCTGACCTCGACCCGATCGAAGGTCCACCTGGCCGCGCCGAAGGAGACCGCTGAAAGGACGATCAGGAGGAGGTAGGGTTTCCAGGGAAAGAGCCGTCCCACGGTCGTGTCGAGCAGCCGGGCGTACCGGGCCAGGTAGTAGATCCATCCGGCGGCGGTCCCGCACAGGGTGGCGAGCGCCGCGCCCCAGAGGCCGAAGGCCTTGATGAAGACCAGGTTGCCCGCGACGTTGACGATCAGCATGGCGGTCGCGGCCTGGACGATGATCGCGTTCCGGTTCAAGGCCCGGGCGAGCACGTCCGGACTGTTGAAGCGGAGCAGGAGGAGCAGCGCGTAGATGCCCAGGACCCGGTGGCCCTCGAAGTAGGCGTCGGGCAGGATAATGCGGTACAGCACGTCGGAGAAGAGAAATACGAAGATCCCCGCCGGGATGATGGCGATCATGCCGCAGGTCGAGCACTTGCGCCACAGGGCCGCCATGGACGGATGGTCGCCGCCTTCGGCGTACCCCACGTAGGTGGAAAAGAGCACCGACCCGAACACGCTCATCAGGATGCCGGCGATGGGCAGTTCGATGGCCGATACGCTGTAGATCGCGAAGCTGGAAGCGCCCAGGAAGGCGCTGATCATGATCTTGTCCAGGCTCCCGTTGACGAACGGAATGAACCCGGCGATACCCAGTCCCAGGGCGTAACGGTACTGGCCCCTGTTGTCGATACCCCGCACCCGGAAGGACAGCAGCTTCGTGTTGAACAGGACGAGTCCGTAGAGCAGGGACTGAAAGGCCTCCAGGAGCACGATCAGGACGATGAGATCGAAAATGCCCGTAATCAGCCCCGAGAACAGCGCGCCGGCGATGGCCGCGATGCGCAGCAGGTACTGAAACACGCGGAGTCCGCTGGCCGCGGCGGTGTGCTCGGTCCCCACCAGGGCGTTGTGGGCGGCCATGTTTACAAACAAAAACAGGGCGATCAGGAGATAGGCGCCGATCTCCCGGAGATAGGGTCCCAGTTCCGTGTGAACGAGCAGGTAGGGCTTGACGAGAAGATGAAACAGCAGGAGAAGGGCCAGGAAGATCACCGCGCAACCGGCCAGGGTGTTTCCCACGTACCTGCGGGCGTCCGCCGCGTATTTCCCCGAGATGAAGTAGAAGACGCTCTCGATCAGCCCGGCGGCGAACAGGTACGCGAATCCGGCGGTCAGCATGCCGTACCTGTAAGGCGCCAGGTACTCCGGGTCGAAGAAATGGGCGACGACGATCGACTGGAGTACCTGGAGCGCGCTTGCACCGAGCAGCGCGGCATAGAGTATGACCGCGGCGTTTCGTTTCGACATGGTCCCGTCAGGCGGTGGACCTGCACCGGCGGTAAGGCTCAGACCCCGTCCCTCAGTATCTCCGCGACGGCGGCGACGGCGCGGTCCGCCTCGTCGAGCGTGTTATAGATATGGGGGGAAAGCCGGACGTTGGGTCCCATGCCCGCACCGGCCACATGGTACGTCTCGTAGAGCTTTGCGAAGACCTTGCGCGGGTCTAGGTCTCCCGGTTTGAAGATGACCACGCCGCCGGAGAGGGCGGGGTCCATGGACGTGGAGAGTGTCACGCCTGGCAGTCCGGAAAGGCCTTCCTTGATGGCCGTGGCCACCTGCCGCATGCGGGCTTCCACGCGGTCCGGCCCGATCTTCTCGTGGAAATCGACCCCCCGGCCCGTGGCCGTCAGCGCGGCGTCGTCCCGCTGGCCGAGGACCTCGTACTTGCGGGCGCTGTCCACGTCGTCCCGCCAGCCGGCGCTCACGATACTGGGCCAGACGGCGTCCTGGCTGTCTTTCCGGACGTACAGCACGCCGACTTCCTTCGGCCCCATGAACCACTTGTGCGCGCTGCCGGAGTAGGCGTCACAACCCATGTCGGCGAGATCGATCTTCAGGGCGCCGAAACTCTGGGCGCCGTCGACGAGGGAAAACACGCCCCGTTCCCGCGCCGCCGCGCAAAGCTCCCTGGCCGGCATGGAAAGTCCCGTCGTGTTGGACACGTGGGTGAAGGACATCACCTTCGTCGCCGGGGTATACGCCCGTTCGAAGGCTTCGATGATCTCGTCTTCGCCGGCTGGTATCAGGGGAACCGACACGTAGTTGATCTTGAATCCGTAACGCCTGGCCTTGACCTCCCACGCCGCTCTGTTCGAGGGATGGTTCAGGTCGGACAGGAGCACCTCGTCTCCCGCCTGGAGGTGGTAACCGGAACTGATGGCGTTGTTGGCTTCGCTCGTGTTCCGCACCAGTGCGATTTCATCGGGATGGGCGCCCAGGAGCCGCGCCATCTTTTCCCGGGTATCCTCCCGGATCTGCCGGTATTTGCCGCGATTCTGAAAGGAAGCGTCGTAATCCAGGTCGCGGGTATATTCGAAGACCGCTTCCATCACGGGAAAGGGTGACGGGCACAGGTTGGCGGCGTTCATCAGGGCCAGGTTCTCCCGCAGGAGGAACTGGCTCCGGACCGCGTGCCAGTACCGTTCGTCGCCGGGGTCTGTGCCGGAGACGGCCGTGTCCAGGTCCTGGGGAGGCGACGCGGCGGCGGAGGCGCCGTAACCGGCGACGAGGGCGCCGCCCGCGGCGATACCGCCCGCCAGCCGTTTCATGAACGAACGGCGGTATTCCTGCCATGCCGACTCTGGAATACTCTCGATTTTCAATTCGTCCTGGATCATCCTGAAGCCTCCGGATGTGAGGTGATGGCGCGGTGGCGGATTCGTTATGGAACCTGTGCTGACGGTACGTGGAGTATGACGCCGGTCAGATTCCTGAACGCGGCCGCCCGCGGCTAAACGCGGCCACCCGCGGCTGAACGCGCCGCGGACCCATTCGCTAGAAATCCATCGCAATTCCGAGGTGGGCTGTAATGAGATCGGTGGTCGACTTGGTTATGTTGAGTTCGGCCGTACCCGACCTGCGGACGATGTCGCCCCGCTTCAGGTAATCGGCCTCGGCCCCGTCATGGTAGCGCATCCTGACATCCAGGGATACGGACCGCACGGTGCGGTTCTGCGGCGTCCGGTCTTCGCCGATTCCCCACACCTCGATCAGCACCCCGCCGCCCACGCCCCTGGTAAATGCGAAATCATCGAGGTTCGTGGAACTGGCGATATCCTCTCCGCTGAGACGGGGGAGGTCCTCGATCGTCGTGCTCGTGAAAAGGTAGTGGAAGCCCACGACGCCTTCTACGTAGAAACGCAGTGGGGCGGTGGTACCGGTCATCAGACGCAGAAAGGCGTTCATCGAAAAGATGTTGTTCTCGGTGACCACGTCGACGATGACGTCGGGGATCGTATGGCTGAATTGCTCGGTGCGCCGCTCGCGGCCGTAGATCATGTAACCCAGGTCCAGGCCGATCACGGCAGGCGTCCGGGGGATTATGTAGCCCACGTTTCCGGAAAGGCCGATCCCGGGGTTCTTGACGTTCTCACCGAATTCGCCCGTCGGGAATCCGCCGAGGATGCCGATCCCGGTGATAACGACGGGGGGCACGTCCGCGGCTTCCCCGTCCTGCGCGTTGGCCGGCGCCGGCTTCGCCAGGAGTACCAGTCCGACAAGGGCCGCTATGCACGCAGGATAGGTTGCGCGGCGAATTATACGGCGGAATATGCGGCGAAACATGTGCTGCATGTGGAAGGTCCGTATTTGAGGATGAGGTTTGTGCACGGCAATTCGAGCCTTTCTGATCAACCGCTGCAGGGACCGTACGGCCGATCTCCGATTTTGGCGAATACGGCGGACCACCGCGTTCGGTGACTGTCCTCTATAAAGTCGGGTACGAATCCCAGGCCGAGATAGGTCCTGATGGCCGGCACGCGAAAATCATCCGTACCCAGAAAGGCGGCCCGGTAACCATGATCACGCATGTAATGAAGCACGGCCAGGGTTACGAGGCGCCCCAGTCCCCGCCCCCGGTGGGCGGGTTTCGCGCATACCATGTGTACCTGCGCGGCGTTGACCCCTTCGGGTGGATTGTCGTAGGCGCAGGCCGTGGCCACGGCCTGCCCGGATTTCGTTACGAAGAAGCAGCCGTCCGGCAGAAACGGTTCCCGGCCGGTCAGTTCCTCCCGGCACTTCTCCACGGTCCAGCCCGTGCCGATGCCCGTGTTCATGATCTCGCACCAGGCTGCTTCGTCGCCGGGCCGGTAGGTCCTCAGCACATACCCCGCCGGCACGCCGATTCCCGGCAGGTTTTCCAGGTCGGGGCGTACCATCCGAAGCTGTCGTTCAGGCATGGACGCCCCGTCCCCTACACGTCACATCCGACGCTCCGCAGGTGCGCCACCGAATCCGCCACGCGCCGGCAGGTCTCTTCCTCGTTAAGCGATTCCCCTTCCACGCCTTCGATTTCCATGGTGAAAGGCCCGTAGAACCCGTGGCCGTTCAACCGGTCGAAAACCGCCTTGAAATCGACGATTCCCACGCCGAAGGTAGGGAAACACCAGGTCTTGTAACTGCCGTCCGTATCCTTGAGATGCATGCTGCCGATGTAGTCGATGACTTTTGCCATTTCGTCGACGTGGTCCACGTCCCGGTTGTAGTAGTGGATGTTGGCCGTGTCGTAGTTCACGCGGACGTTGGGGTGATCGACGCCGCGCATGGTCTCCATGGCGACGGACGCGTTGGTGATCAGGTCGGGATGGGTCTCCATGCCGATGGTGATCCCGTACTCGGCGGCCTTTATCCCCGCGCGGTGCAACCGCTCATAGACCACTTTCTTGTCCAGTTCCCCGGCCTGCACGCTCACGAAGAGCAATCCGGCGCCCAGGGCCGCTGCGGCGTCCAGGTGCGGGGTCAGCCGCGCGTCCACGTCGTCGTATTCGACTTCCACCGGACACTGCAGACTGCTGGCCGACAGCCCGTGAAGTTCGAGCCTGGCCCTGACCTCGTCTATCCGGTCCGGGGCGGGCGCGTCGATTTCCACGTGATGAACGCCGATCGTGGGCAGGTGGGCCCAGGCGGAATCGCTGAATTTTCCGTAGCTTGCCGTTCGGCACGCAAGCAGGTTTGCGGGCATATGGATCCTTCTTTCGGGTAAATCCTTCTACCGGGAATCGGAGCGAATACGTACTGGAACGAATATTACTCAAAATATAACGGAAGAACGAAAGGGGGTCAAGGTATCGTACCGGTCAGAAGTGTATCAGTTTGAAATCCGTTTTTTGTGTTTCTTCGGACGATTGGGATTCGACTCGCGGTCATCGATCAGATCGATAATCAACTCAAAATCCCGAGGTTTGTCCGCCACCCCGGCAGCCATAGCGGGCGTGACCTTGAGTGTCTTATATATCTTCAGGAAGTTGCAGTACACGAAGTACAGGCTGAGCATATGCAGGTGATGTTCGAGTTTCTTACTGAACGCAGTGATTAGCCTGGTGAACCTACGCATGCCATCCGTATCGACAGGTTGTTACGTTCCACGTATGACGTGCTGAGTTCCTCCTAATCAGGAATGCCAAACACGCGCCGATTTCGTGACTCGATGCACTACGTCGGCTGTATCGCTTTTCCTTCGCGTCTTCCGCATCAGCATTAACCTTGATCAACTGGGCGTAGCCTACTTCCGATGCGAATACCGCATTCACGGCTTAATAGAATGCTTTATGGCCATCGGTGTTGAGTTGTACGCGATAAGCAAGGCGGAATCGCAGGTTGGCAAGGAACTCGATTGCCGTCTGGATTGTACGGTCGCCAATTTCATAGGCGAGGATCATACGGCTATCTACGTCCGTTGCCGTCCATGTCCATACATCGCCAGCACCTAACGGTGCGGCCTTCGCCTTTTTGACGTTCCTATCTTTGGCGTAACAGAAGGACTAGATTACGTCGCATTCGACTCGGCGGGAGTGTACTGCGTGGACTGTCTGTTCGTGGTATTCGGTGCAGGCTTCATCTGCGTGGATCAGCATCTTCTTGAAGGCGTTGATCAATACATCGGCCGTCCTGCTGCTCGCCGCATGGCGATCCTTCGACCAACATCCTGATAATTGTAACTCGCTTATGCATCGGTCACTTGTTCATACCTAACAAGGTTCCGTATCGCGAGTTATTTGCCAAGCATAAAGTTCAGCTTGAACTACTTTTTGCTTGAACGTATCCTGCCTATTGTATCTGGTTGTGGCAATTTGTAGGTTTGAGTTTTAGCGACACCAGCTTCCTTCATACGATCATAAAACTCTTCCAATCTCTGCAAATCCTCTCTAGAGTTTGGATTGTGGTGTTCACTAGCATCTTTTACTTTGTCGATAATACTCATATCCCCCCCCTAAATCATTCTGCTATGTAGATAGAATTGATACCCAAGTCGTCCTATGTATCCAGTTAACATATCATTGTAACCACGAATCATAGGTCTTAGAGTTTCATCACATGAGTAGTCGTCGATTTTTAGTTTTATAGTTTCCTGTAATACTTTACTTGATATCATCCTGTAATGTGAATGCCATAGCTTGTTATCGCCTAATTGGTTAGCGATTTCTTCTGCTCTCTTTCGCTTTTCTTCTATCGTCACCTCTTCACCTGATGAAGAATGAGTTTCCCAATCTCTGAATTTAAAATCCACCAACCAATTTTGAAGCAGTGTTCTAGTTAAGTCTTGAGCCTGTTCGTATCTTCGAAGTAATGCGAGGTCTTGATTTTGCAACATAAGGAATTCTGCATTTGTCAAAGTTCCGTTTTTGGATTTACATATCATTTCATCTACTTTATCAAGGTATCCAAGCGCGGGAACCCATTGCTCACCATTAAAAACTTGTGGATCGATAGGCCCGAGAAATGAGGAATAATCCATAAATATTTTGTCGCCAGACATACACAGAATAGTTCCAGCTGAATAAACTCCATCAGGTACTACGAAATAGATTTTGTTGTAATAACGACGGATAATATCAACCATTCTCTCAGCTACTTCAACACTTCCGCCAGGTGTATTGAGAAAAAAGTACAATGAATCTTTTTTCAAATCGGATGCAGCCATATTTTCAATAAAGTCTCTGAATATACGTAAAATCCCGTCTGCTATTTGTCCGTAGTAGAATATCACGTCACCATGTAGGTGTTCCTCTAGGGTTAGCAGACGAACACGCAGTTCTTGAATTATTGCAGTATCGAGTTTATCCAGGTCCATATTACCCCTTCGATTTACTCCATCGAGTACTTGAAGCCTTATTACTTATATCAGCGCGATTCTTGCCAGTCGTATTTTTGCTCTCGCCCTCCCCCTATGCGTCCACCTGTAGCCTTTTCGGATGTACAGAACGCGAGTCTTCATTTCGCGCGTTGCCATCTTGGTTGGCTACCTGTACGGCACGTCCGATAGCGTCTGCTGGGCGTTTCTCGTCTCTGGGACCTTAGTTGGTATGGCTGACTCCTTTGTTACGCCGTAACACCTAACAAAACCAATGGGACAGCAGGTACTCCCCTACCTTGTCGGAGTACGTTTAGTAGATCTCGTTCATAATATGGAACACCGGACGACATCTCGCGTTCCATTTCCTTCATGGGCAGTATTTCGATCCCTACATCAATGATATCCGAAACATAGAAACTCAGGTGTTTTACGAATAGATCGTGAGCAACAAAGGCGTATTTACCGAACTGCACTTCAACTGCGATCCTATCCTTCACGAAGTCAGTCTGGTTGTATGAAAAGATAGGCTCGTGCCCGGCTTCTTGAATTCGGTTCTTTTGTTCGAGTTCCGGTAGATGGTAGATACTCCTGAGTAGTTTGTTGTCTGCCGTTACCCAGAAGTTGCTCCGGCGCTCTCCCCATCCGAGTGAAGCAAATCCCTCTTTAAACTCACTGTTCATTCGCCCTGGATCGAACAACTGCCTACCACGCATTGTTTTCTCTTGCGAAATCTTCGTCTTACACGAGTTCGCATCTACACTTTCGATCACGCCAAGGACTTCTTCCCAAAGTCTTGTATGGTGTACAAGCAGGTATTCTTTACCGTTCAAGTGCGAATACTCGGCTTCAACCCTCATCCATGCCCACCATTGGGCTTTGCAGGGTCATAGATCGGTTTCCCCATTGGTCGGGTCTTAAGCGTTCCATTCAGCAATTCGGTTACTCGATGACGTGCAATTTCAACGTACTCTGGAATCGTATCGCATCCATATGGTTCTCGGTCATGCATTAGCGTAGCAACCGCGAATGATCCAACGCCCATGAACGGATCAAGCACCTTGTCGCCTTTGTCGGTCATCGATACAACCAGCCGTTCGACGAGTTCAACTGGAAACTGGCATGGATGAATGGTTTTCTCTGGGTGGTTGCTCTTCACGTTCGGGAACATCCACACGTCGCTTGGATTTTTGCCCTTTGGGTTTCCGGACACTTTGCCAGTATTAGGTCCTTTATAGTGACGCTTCGACGGGTATTTCGATGGGACGCGTATAGGGTCTAGGTTCCACGTGTAATCGTCCTGCTTCGTCCACCAGTTGATCGTCTCGTAACGTCCAGACAATCGCCTGGTACAATGCAACCCATGACCGAAATGCCATACAATCCGGTTTCTGAGTTTCAGTCCACCCGATTTGAATTCAGAATACAGAATCGTATCAATAGGGACGATCTCGCCGTTGTCTACGAAGTTTCCAACCTGCCAACAAATCGACCCATTAGGATGTAATACTCGGATGCACTCACGGATCACGCGGGATTGTGATTCCACGTAATCTTCGACAGATATGCGCCTTTCGTAATCCTTGCCCAAGTTATATGGCGGCGAGGTTACGATTAGTTTGATGCTATCTTCAGGGATGTTTTTTAAAAAACTTAGGTTGTCTTCGCAGACGAGGATGTAAGAAGGCAGTGATGCATCACGACGCTTGTTGTTTGGTTTCTTATTGTCGATGCTAACCCAGCCCGAGGCAGACACTGGGCACTCCCTTCGGAGCATACCCGACTTAACTCAAGGACCGCCCTCGATTTACGCCGGATATAGTCAGGTATTATCAGTATATATACAATATAAAGTCATAGCCAACAATGGTTTTCGTGATTTTAACGATCCATAGTGGTACTAGTTCGGGATGTAGATCGATGAAAATGGGGAATATAGCTGTTATTGCGAGAGCGCAGTATGTCGAAAGTGGAAAGAATGTTATGTAAACCGAAATCATACACTAAACACCCGTTATCGCAACATTCGTATAGAATGTATGTTGGGGTGTATAATGAAATAGGTGGCGTTTAATAGATCATAGAGGCAAACAGATTGACAATCGGGACCGTGGGGTATATAGTAGGTATATGAGAATGGCCCGAGGTGTAGGGTACCTCGGGCCACTGAAAATTGACCGACAGTGTTCACTAGTCTGAGGGTCTTTCCGTAATATACCCCTCCCTCGCGTTATAATCAACAAAAAAGTGACCCTGTCTTAAAATGGAGGGTCGTACTATGCCCAGGATTCGAAGGAACCCTGTGCGCACGAGACGTGTCCCTGTCCGTGTAAAGGTCACCCGTACCTACACGGTAAGGACCACGATTCGTACACGACGGATCCGAGTTAAATAGACGGTCCGTAAATCACAGTCCCGTCGGGAGGCGGGGCCAGTTAATTCATGCTTTTTTTGGAGGATGAAATGCCGAACTACTATCTCAATCAAGAAGATACCGACGCAGACGGCGACCATGAGGTACACCAAGACCCGTGCGCGGTAACTGTGAACTTCTACCGGATGGAGTCCTTGGGGTGGTATCCTACGTGCCGACCAGCCGTTGAAGAGGCGAAGAGACGGCATCCATATATGAGAATCGATGGGTGCAGAATTTGCTCTTCTCCTTGTAACGATCACTAATAACCCAGGGTCTTGCAGCATTTCTCCAATCTGTCGTGGAACTCTTGCTGCAAGACCCACAACCTTTCCTTCGTAACACTCATCATTCACACTGATACACTACCTACCGGTCAGATGCCCCGTTTACCCGCTAACCACTTCATCAGACCCTCCGCAGGCAATTCGGATTTCAGGATCCGCGTCCGCACGCCCTGGGTCCGCAGCAGTGCTTCGGCGCCCTGGTAACCGCTGCGCACCGCGCTCTCCATGGTAGCCGGCCAACCGGTCTGCACCCAGTCGCCGGCGAGGAAGAAATTGGAAAGGGGACTGGATGGACCGGGGCGCAGCGCGTCGCAACCGGGATTGGGCGCGAAGGTCGCCCTGCCCTCCTTGACGACGATGGCCTTGAGCAGTTCGGCCTGGCGTACGGCGGGCAGCAGGGACCTGAGATCATCCATGGCCTGTTCGATGATCATCTGCCGGGGCATTTTCATCCATTCATCGGAAGCGCTGACCACGAGACCGAGATAGGCGCCGGCGTTTTCCATGGAACTGGCCCCGGCGTTTCCCAAGGTGTTGGCCCCGGCGTGCCGATTGGACTGGTTGAATATCCACTGTATCCTCCTTCCGATGACCGCGGCGTAGTCCAGTTCCGTCACGGGCCGGTCGAACCAGACGTGCACGGCCGTGATGGGAGATACCGACAGCCCGGCCAGCATCGCGAAGTAGGGATTCGAGGCATGGCTTTTCGGCAGCAGGCGGCACAGAACGTCGAAGGGCAGGGCCGAAAGGTACGCCCCGGCCTCGACGGTCGAACCGTCCTGCAGCGAGATGGAAACCACCCTGCCGCCGTGGACGGAAATGCCGGTAACGCCCCGGTTGAACACGACGCGCCCGCCCCGCCGCTCGATGTAATCTATGCACGGCGCGTACAGGTCTCCCAGCGGAACGGCGGGCAGCCCCACCTCGTACCCGCGGCGATTAAGCAGAAAGGCGCGGACGGCCGTTCCGATTCCGTAATCGGCATCGATGTCGTCCAGCTCATCGTTGAGCGCGCTGATAAGGAAGGGTTTCCAGAAGGCTTCGACGGACCGCTTCGTTGCGCCGTGGTCCAGGAGCCAGGCGGCCATGGAAACCGGAGACGGCTCCGCGGCGTGTTGCGCTCCGGCGGCCTGATGCGCTCCGGCGGCGTGTTGCGCTCCGGCGGCCTGATGCGTTTCCGGATAGCCGGTATTCCGTGATCTCATGTCGTGGCGAATCATGCCGGCCACGGTGCGGACGATCGACAGCTTGTCCCGGATTCCCATCGTTTTAAGCCGCAGGAAGGATGGAAGCAGGTGAAGGGGCGCGGGGAGACCCGAGGGCTCGATGACCGAAACGCGGTTGGACTCGTCGATGAACGGAATGGTCTCTTGAAAGTCGATATGGTCCGCGACGCCGAGACGGCCGTAGAAGTCGAGGAGGTTAACGCAGCAACCCAGGAGCACGTGCTGGCAGTTGTCCACCCGCTCGCCGCTCGACGGATGTATGAAGGAGGTGGCGCGGCCGCCCAGGATCGGACGTCTCTCGTACAGTTCGACCTCGCAGCCGGCATCGGCCAGCGCAACCGCGCCGGCCAGTCCGGCCAGCCCGCCACCGAATACGATTACCCGGCTCATACGCGCCTTCGGATCAGCGCCCGGGCCGTGATGGAGATTTTCTTCCAGGGGGACAGGCCGATGCGCTGGCTATACACGTCGTACTGGCGACGGGGGATTTCTTCGAGACACGCCCGGTAGATGCCGATCATGGCCGCCAGACACGCCCGGCTCGAGGATTGAACCAGTGGAAGGAGCGGCAGCGCAGCGTCATAGTAGCTTCTGGCGCGTTCCACCTGGAATTCCATAAGGCGCCGGAACGAATCGTCTAAACGTCCGCTCCGCAAATGTTCCTCCGGGTATCCGAAGGCGTCAAGGTCCTCCTGCGGCAGGTAGATACGGCTCATCTCCGCGTCTTCCCGCAGGTCGCGCAGTATATTGGTCAGCTGAAAGGCGATGCCGCAGGACTCGGCGTACTTTTTGGCTTCCGCGCCATTGAACCCGAAGATGTGTATGCACACCAGTCCGACGGCGGAAGCCACGCGGTAGCAGTACTGGTAAAGGTCTTCGAAGGTGGCGTAACGCGTCACCGTAAGGTCCATTTGCGCGCCGTCGATAATGGCGTCGAAGTACGATCTCGGGATGTCGAATCTCTCCACCGTGTCCCTGAATGCGGGTAAAAGGCTTTTGCCGTCGGCCGGTGATCCGTCATACGCGCCAGCCGTCGTTCCGCCATATGCGTCGGCCGGTGATCCGTCATAGGCGCGGTCCAGGTACTCGCGACAGGCGTTCAACCGGTCTTCCTTGTCCGCCTCCCCGGCTTCCTCGTCGACGATATCGTCGCAGTAGCGCATGAAGGCGTAAACGGCGCACATGGCCCGTCGCCGTTCAGCCGGCAGGACGATAAAGGAATAGTAGAAGTTCTTCGCCCTCGATTTCGCGATTTCGCGGCAGAAATCATAAGAGCGCTTCAACGATTCCGAATCTGCAGATTGTTTTTTCGCAGGATTCATGACAACGGCGTTCCATCGTTACGTACAACGCGCACGGTTCGACGCGCACGACCCACTAAGGGTTTGCGGACGGTCCGGTCCGGTTCCAGATCCGTTTCAGTGCGTATTTCACAAACAGGCCGGTTTTTCGGGCGGGCGACAGGGTGGGCCGACTGGACAGCACGTCGTAACGCCGTTTTTCGATCTGGTCGAGCAGGGCGGAACCGCAGCGGTTGAACAGTTCGATGTCCAGCCGGACCCGTCCGTCCAACATCCCGCACAACCCGAGCCCCTCATCGAACAGCGCGCGCGTCCTGTCCACCTGGTACGCCATCAGTCTCCTGAAACGTTCGTCGACGACCCCGGCCTCGAGGTCCGCCTCGGTGTAATGGTACCGGTCCAGGTCCTCCTGGGGCAAGTAGACCCTGCCTTTTTCCAGGTCCACCCTGACGTCCTGCCAGAAGTTGGCCAGCTGGAGCGCGGTACACGTAGCGTCGGAAAGGACCTGGCGTTCTTTGTCCCGGTAGCCGCACAGGTAGAGCACAAGGTGGCCCACCGGATTGGCCGAGTACCGACAGTATTCGAGCACATCCGCGTAGGTCCTGTAACGCGTTACGACCTGGTCTTGCCGGAACGCGGCCAGCAAGTCTCGAAACGGGGTTACAGGTATCTCGAATCGGTCTATCGTCTCCCGGAGGGCGATGAATACCGGATGCCGGGCGCCACCGTCGTAACAGGCCTGCAACTCGGCGTCCCACCAATCGAGCAGTTCCAGGGAAAGGCCGGTATCGCCGGTTTCGTCGGCGAGGTCGTCGGACCACCGGCAGTAGGCGTAAACATGGTAGAAGTGCTGCCGCAGCGCGGTGGGCAGGAACCGGGAAACGACAATGAAATTCTCGTAGTGCTGGCGTGCAAGGTGGCTGCAGTACCGGGTGGCGGACGCCAGGGAGGCGTCGCCGGAGCCGGGCAGCGCGTCGAGGGCGAGGTGATCGAACCGGCGCATGGCTTCCGGCAGGTAGTCGGGTAGCTGGGACATGGCCGGTTCGCGTACCCCTCGTTCTCGTTCCGGCCATGGTTCAGCCGGGATTACGCCGCCCTATCCGCCGCTGCAGGCGAATTCCAGTACGAGTTCCTCTTCGAGACGGTATTCGATGAGGTCCTTGATTGTGGCGATCTTCAGATGATGCTCGTCGGCGATTTCTATCAACCGGGGAAGACGGGCCATGGAGCCGTCCACATCCAGCACCTCGCACAGGACGCCCGCGGGGTAAAGGCCGGCCAGCCTCATCAGGTCGACCGTGGCCTCGGTGTGTCCGTCCCTTTCCAGCACGCCTCCGTCCCGTGCCTGCAACGGGAAGAGATGTCCCGGCCGTTCGAAGTCTTCCGGCGCCGTATCCGGGCTCACGAACAACTGGGCGCTGATCGCCCGGTCATGGGCGGAAATGCCGGATGTCACGCCGTTTACGGCATCCACGGACACCGTGAAGGGCGTGTCCGCGATCGACGTCTTTCCGTTGACCATGATCGGAATATCCAGCTCTTCAAGCCGCTGCTTCGTGGTGGGCAGACAGATCAGTCCCCGTCCATGCCTCGCCATGAAGTTGATGATTTCGGGCGTGACTCTCTCGGCGGATACCATGAAGTCGCCCTCGTTCTCGCGGTTTTCGTCGTCGATGACGATCAGTACCCGCCCCGCCCTGACTTCTTCCACGGCTTCGGGAATGGTACAGAAATGGGATAACATGCTCCTACCCCCTTTTCTCGGGTTCAATAAAACATGAACGATACGGTCTCACAATCGGATTCGCAACCTGGTGGAAGATTAGACTTATGCTCATAGGGGGATTATATTCATTACTGGTATGGAATGCATGAGGTCCCCGTGAGTATTCTGTGAGCAATGTGTGAATACTTCGATTTTCTCATCGGAATCCGTCCACTGAGCCCCGAATGACGCAACAGACCGCCGCCAAAGGCTTCCGGTTCGACGACTTCGTGCTGGACGTCCAGAACCGCCAGGTTCGACGGAAAGATACCGTGCTGCCCTTGAGTTCCAGGTATTTCGACGTACTGGTGCTGCTGGTATCCAATGCGGGGCAACTGGTGGAGAAAAACCGCATCTTCGACGAAGTCTGGGAAGACGTGATCGTCAGCGATACGGCGCTGACCCAGTGTATCAAGTCGATCCGAAAACAGTTGAAGGACGACGCGTCGAACCCCCGATACGTCAAAACGGTGCCCAAACACGGATACGTCTTCATCGGCGACGCGGTGGCGATCCCGGATGAACTTTCCGCGCCGTCCGTTCAAGGCAAGCTGCCCCGTCCGTACAAGTTCCTCGACTACTACACCGAAAACGACCAGGGCCTGTTCTTCGGCCGCGAGGAGGAGATCGAGAACATCTGCTCCCGCATCCTTGCCCGGCGCTCGTTTCTCCTCTACGGCCGTTCCGGCGTCGGTAAGAGTTCGATTCTACGAGCCGGCGTCATCCCCCGGTTGCACGGCCAGGGGCATAAAGCGTGCATCATCCGGAGTTTTACCGACCCGTTGCAGCACATGCAACGCATGGTCCGGCGGCTCGTAAGCGGTAACGGCGAGGGCGACGTTGATCCGGACGGTGATGCTCTCCGGGACTTGCTTCACCGCCGATGGTCCGGTTCATCGTCCCGGATCGTCGTCATGCTGGACCAGTTCGAGGAGTTTTTTCTCCTGCTCGATGACGGGGGCCGGCAGGCGTTTATCGATGAACTCGGTGCGATCATGGAGGACGACGAGCTGCCGTTGCAGTTCGTATTCGTGATGAGGGAGGACATGCTGGCGGAGATGAGCCGACTCAAGCCGGTAGTTCCGGAGATCTTCCACCATGAGTACCGGCTCGCACGATTAACGCCCGAACAGGCCGCCCGGGCCATATCGGGGCCGGCCTGGCGGGTAGGTTGCCGGTTTGAAGACATGCTCGTCGACCGCCTGGTGGAGGATCTCTCCGACCAGGACTCCGTCGACCCGCCCCACCTGCAGATCGTGTGCGACACGCTCTACGATCAGCGCGATGAGAAAAACCTGATCATGGAATCGGCCTATGACCGTCTGGGCGGCGCTTCGCAGATCCTGGCCGATTACCTCGCCCGGGTGCTTCGCCGGTTCTCGGCGGCCGACCTTTCCGTTGTGCAGCAGGTGCTTCTGGCGCTCATTTCCGCGGACGAACGGCTCCTCGTCGTGCGGGAGGGCGAGTTGCTTTCGCGAATACGGACCGGCGACCGGTACGACGCCGCCGCCCTGGGGAAATTGCTCGGGGAACTGGTGGACGCCCGTATCGTCAGGCGGCGGAACCAGGAAGGGGAAGGATGGCTTGAACTCGCCCATGAATGCATGATTCCGGAGGTGTCCCGCTGGCTGACCAACAGCGTTTACGAGGCGAAACAGGCACGCAGCCTGCTCGAGCGGTCGGTGGAGAATTACCGTACCTACCAGCTCATCATGGACCGTGAAAGTCTGGATCTGCTTTCGCCCTACCTGGAAGAGATCGGGGTTTCCGGCCATGAAGCGTACCTGCTTTGCATCAGTCTGCTCAACAGGGACCGGCCTGTGCCGGGCTGGCTGGTTGAAAAGGTGCCGGACGCGCTGAACGTGATACTGGATGCCACGTACAACGATCGCCGGGAAGTACGCCAACGGGCGGTTGAGTCCTCTCGGCCCGTGCGCTGCACGGCGCTGAACAACCGGTTGAGACACCTGGCGTTGCGGGATCCCGAGCTGCAAGTGCGCAGGGCGGCCAGTATCGAGCTGGCGGACTGGTTCGGCTCGGCGGTGGAATCGATCCTGACCCGTCCCACGGGCAACGAGTCCGTGAGCCGCCTGCAGCGCGCGGTCAGCCTGGCGTTTCTGCGGGAACAGAACCGTTCATTCAAACTTTCACGGCTGTACCGCGTTATGGTGATGGCCGGTTTCATATTGATGCGCCTGCAACAGGGCGGGATCGACATCATGCAACAGGGGATCGGTGGAACGTTCGGCGGCGCCGTTTCCGGCCTGCTTGGCGGGCTTCTCCTGGGAACCGCGCTCGCCGCGGCCGGTTCCGGCCTGCCGTCGGAAGCCCTCTCGCCCATTTTCGTCCTGGCGGGTCTGGGTCTGTTCGGCGGCGTTTTCGGCGGCGCGGGCGTATCCTTCGGCATGGTCGCGCTGCGGCGCGTGTCCGGGATTTACAGCCGATGGCTCGGCGTATTGGGCGGCGCACTGGGCGGCGGACTGGTAGGCGCCGCGTTCAATCTCTACAGTTCCGATACCCTGGAAACCCTGTTCGGCCGGCATCCCGCGGGTCTTACCGGTGGCCTCGAGGGCGCCCTGATCGGGACGGGCGTAGCCCTCGGTCCGGTCGCCGCGTATTACCTGGCCGGGCGGCCCGGGCAGTGGCGAAGCTTTCTCAACATCGTCTTCTGCGCCCTGGGAGGCATGATCGCCAGTATCGCCCTGACCGTGATGGGCGGCAGCATGTTCACGGCCAGCCTGGAGACGCTGCGGCAGTCCTTCGAAGCGTCGCAGATACGGCTCGAAACCATCGCGACTGTATTTGGAGAGGGAGAGTTCGGCCGCACCACCCAGGTAGCCCTGGGCGCCCTGGAAGGACTGCTCTTCGGCGGCGGCGTTTCGGCCGGCATCGAAACTTTCACCCGCTCGAGGGAGCGGGTCGGGGGGCGATTCGTGAAGAGCGGGTAGCCGGATGGCGGGTAAGAGGATGGTACCGTAAGAGGATGTCGCGTAGGAAGATGGCTCATGGATTCGCGCGTCAAGGCCGCGGCCTCGCGAGAAGGAATGGATGAACCGTGAGAGCCTGAATACGCGCGTCAAGGCCTCGCGAAAAGGAATGGATGAACCGTGGAGAACCGGAAGGAAGGCACGGGCCTTCCCACCGAATTCGAGTTGATCCGCCGAATCGGGCATGCGCTGCCCGAGCCGGATCCGAGCGTCATTCTAGGGATCGGCGATGACGCCGCGGCCGTGGAACCCGGACCCGGCATGGCGACCCTGCTGACGACCGACACCTTCGTGGAAGGCGTGGATTTCGACGTTGCCTTCTCGTCCTGGCGGCAGATCGGATGGAAATGCATGGCCGCCAACTACAGCGATATCGCGGCCATGGGCGGCGTCCCCCGGCACGCGCTGACGACCCTGTGCCTTCCGGTTCAACGCACCGTGGAGGAAGTGGAGGCGCTGTACGCGGGCATTCGCGACGTCACGCAACACACCGGCCTATCCGCGTCCATCGTCGGAGGCGATCTGAGTTCCACGGACGGACCGACCGTCGTCTCCATCACGGTAAGGGGAGAAGCGGCAGCGGAACGCATCACGGCGCGCCGCGGCGCCCGTGTGGGAGATATCCTCTGCGTCACCGGACACTTGGGCGCGAGCGAGGCCGGCCTTCGCCTGCTCAAATCGGCGCGGGCGCATCCGGAACCGGGGAGACCGGCGGAACGTTTCGAAGGCGCGCTGCGCCGACACCGCACGCCCGTTCCGCGTGTCCGTGAAGGCGGCATACTGGCATGCAGCGGTTGGGTACACGCCATGATCGACGTGAGCGACGGGCTCAGTTCGGATGCCCTGCACCTGGGTCGTAGCAGCGGAGTGGGATTGAAACTGGATGGGAACGTCCTGCCAGTCGCGGATGAGACCAGGCAGGTCATGGAGGAGCTTGGGATCGATCCCGTAGAGACGGCGCTGGAAAGCGGAGAGGAATTCGAACTGCTGTGCGCCGTTGCGCCGGACAAGGTGGATCGCCTGGCGGCCGAACTCCTGGAGCGTACCGGAACGCCCCTGACCCCCATAGGCGAATGCGTATCCGTGGACCGCGGATGCACTGTTACAGACCACACCGGACCCCGGCCCCTGCGTCCGGGAGGGTACGAACATTTCAGAGATTGACGGCTAGACTTCTATTTCTACGGCATCGCCGGTCACCCGGACCGGGAAGCAGGTGAGATTCTCGTAGGCCGGCGGCGAAAGCACGTCACCCGTGGTTATGTCAAAAGACGCGCCGTGGAAGGGACACCAGAGATCGGTGCCGTCCAGTTCCCCGTCGCTCAGGGGCGCGCCCATGTGGGGGCAGAAATTATCGGCGGCATAGTACTTCCCGTCCACGTTGCACAGGACGATCTCCTTCCCATCGATCGAGACCATTTTCATCTTGCCCGGACTCAGTTCATCCAGGTCCGCCGCCTTGACGTATCCCATGTAAGGATTCTCCTTTCTCGGAATTTCGAGCTCCTGGTCCCGGGTACCGGACGGTCGCTGCGGCCCTCGGTCCGCCTGGTGTGATAATCCGCCTGGTGTGATAATCCGCCTGGTTCAATGACCAGCCTGAAATCATGGTCAGCCTGGTATGATGATCCGTTGGCCGATCCTCAACCGGTTGGCCTGTACATCGGGGTTCGCCCGCATAAGGGCCGCTACGGTAACCTTGAAGACCCGCGCGATACGTGAAAGCGTATCCCCCGAGCGGATGTCGTAGGTCACCGGACTGCCGACCGTTCCCCTTCCGCCGTCGATCCCGTTCCCAGTAAGGCGAAGCTCCTGGCCGGGGCGGATGATGTCTCCCCGCAACCCGTTCGACTGCTTCAGCGCGGTAACGGATGTCCCGTAATACCGGGCGATGCGGGTCAGCGTGTCGCCGCGCCGCACGGTATGCGAAGTGGCGTTCTTCGGTGTACCGTACGAAGGCCCCTGGCCTACCCATGTCTGGTTATTGTAGCTGCGCCCGGGCACGCGGAGCATCTGGCCTATGCGGATCAGGCTGCCCCGGATCCGGTTCATGCTCCGGATTCTGCTGACCGACGTCCGGAACCTGCGGGCGATATGGCCGAGGGTATCGCCCCGCCGCACGCGGTACCTGCTTACCTCGGGAGGGGGTCTGAAATTCGACTCCGGAAGCTCGTCGAGACTGCCGAGCAGGGTCGAGCCTGCGCCGAGGGGCACGCGCAGCGCATACCCGGTGGGCGGCGTCACGCCATAACGAATGTCGGTATTCAGGGCCTTGAGATCGTCCTGCGGCATGTCCAGCGTTTCGGCGACGTGCTGCAGGGTGACCGACTTGTCGAGTAGCACCTCTTCGAAGAGGTGGGGATGGTGGGTCTCCGGCCATTCGACGCCGTATTTCTCGGCGTTCTCTATGATATGCACCACCGCGAGGAATTTGGGTATGTAGTTCCGGGTTTCCCTGGGCAGCCGCATTTTCCAGTAGTCCCGGTTCCCCGTCCGGTTGATCTCACGGAGTACGCGATATTCGCCGCAGTTGTATGCCGCGAGGGCGAGAAACCAGTCGTCGAACATGCCGTACAGGTCCTTCAGGTAGGCGAGTGCGGCCGGTGTGGCCTTGTGGGGGTCGAAGCGGTCGTCTACCCAACCGGAACGGCGGAGCCCGTACCGCTTGCCGGTATCGAAGATGAACTGCCACATGCCCGCCGCGGCCGCCCAAGAGTACGCCCTGGGCTTGAAGCCGCTTTCGACGATCGGGAGCCACTGAAGTTCTCCAGGCATTCCGCGGGCGGCCAGCTCCTCGCGTATCATGGGGGTGTATCGCCCGGACCGCTGGTACGCGGCCTTGAGTATGTCCAGGCTCCTGCCCTTGAGAAACTGATTGATTTGCAGGGTGACGCGGCGGTTGAGTTCTCTGGGAATCGAACCCCTGACTTCGGCGGCCGCGCGGTGTCTGTCCTGGATGCGGTCCACCAACAGGCCGAGTTGCCTGAGCAGGTCGGCCTGCGCGGGGGTCGCGGCGTGTTTCTGGTCGTCGCTCAGAAGGATGAGCAGCCCGAGCACTTCGTCGACCGCGTCGCGCGCGGACGTGGTATCGGAACGCTCCAGCGCCGCGAGCGCCGCGTCATAACGCAGCCTGGCATCGGCAAGAAGACGATCCGGATCCTGTGTCACCAGGGAGTCGGCCAGGGTGACGTGATCGAGTGTAAGATCCTGACCCGGCATTTGTTCCACCGCGACGGCCGTTCCGGTGGTGTCCGCCGTCTCGGGAGCGGCCGTGGCGCGCGAGCCCGGTTCGAGGGTCCGGGGGCCGGCGCAGCCGGCGAGGACAACAAGGCCTATGAGCGGGAGGTATCTTATCATAATCTGCGTCAAGCGAATCAGAAACCGATTCGGCTTCCGAACGTCGATCCATCGATCGGCACCGGTCACCGCAGCCGTCTGAAATATACCCTTAACCGTCGAGTAGGCAAGGGTTTTAAAAAAACCTCAGCCTGGTTCGTAGGCCATTTGTCGGGCAGCAGGCCATTCGTCAAGACGCTTCGCATTCCGCGAGCGCCTGGTCTATTTCCTCTATTACCCACGGATCTTCTTCGGATTTCCTCGCCTGCTCCAGTACCGCGAGCGCCCGGCCGCCGCCGACGTTCCCAAGCGCCCAGGCCGCATGCCCACGGACCAGCGGCTCGTCGTCGACAAGCGAATCGGCGAGCGCGGGTATCGCCTCGGGGTCCTTCGTGTTGCCCAGGGCAACCGCGGCGTTCCGCAGCAGGCCGCGCCGCTTGGTCCGTTTTACGGGACTGCCCCGGAATCGCGTCCTGAACTCCTCCGGCGTCAACGCCAGCATTTCGATCAGGCCCGGCGCTTCGTTCCACGGACGGGAAACGAACGCCGAATGGCCGGTTTCCGGCGCGCGGCGGTTCCAGGGACAGACATCCTGGCAGTCGTCGCACCCGAACACGCGGTCTCCCATCGCCGCGCGGTACTCCAGGGGGATGGCGCCTTTCAGTTCGATGGTGTGGTAGGAAATGCAGCGGCGCGAATCGACAACGTAGGGCTCGACGATGGCTTCCGTGGGACAGGCCTCGATGCACCTCGTGCACGTGCCGCAGTGGTCGGCGGCGGGCCGGTCCGGGTCCAGGTCGATGTCCAGGAGAATCTCCCCGATCAACAGCCACGAACCCACGCGCTTGTGAATGAGATTGGTGTGCTTCCCGAACCACCCCAGGCCGGCGCGGACGGCGAATTCACGTTCCAGCACGGGCCCCGTGTCCACGTATACCCTGCCCTCCACGGGACGTCCGGCCCTTACCCGGATGAATCCGAGCAGTTCCTGCAGCTTCTCCTTCATTACGTCATGATAGTCGTCGCCCCGGGCGTACCGGGCGATTTTCCCGCGGTGCGCGTCTCCAGGAGTTCCGCGGTGCGTGTCTCCAGGCGCGCCGCCGGGGACGGGGTCCGGGTCCGGACACCGGTAGTTCATCGCGACTACAACAAGGGACCGCGCGTTCGGCAGGATCTGTCCCGGGTCCTGCCGTTTCTCGATCTGCCGGCCCAGGTAGTCCATCTCGCCGGCCATGCCCTGCTCGATCCATTCGGCGTAGTAATCCCCGTGACGAGGTGGCTCGGCAGTGGTTACGCCGGATAGGTCGAAACCGAGATACGCGGCGCGCGCCTTGATTTCTTCGGTAAGAGACACGGGTATCCACTACGCGGCGAAGCTATCCCGCCGCTTGTCCGCTGGGCGTCGGAGAATGACGCCGGTTCCGGTTTCGTCCGTACGACCTTCGACGTCCGCCCTGTTGCTGGTCGTCCCGCTTGTTGGTCATCCTGTGGGCGATTTTCTCCCGGATGACGGTCACCTTGATGTGCCCGGGATAGGTCAGATCGTTGCGAATCTTCTGGGATATTTCGGAGGCCAGCAAGTGCGTCCGTTCGTCGTCTACCTGGTCCGGCCGGACCATGACCCGGATCTCACGGCCCGCATTGATGGCGTAGGCGTCGGCCACCCCGTCGAACGCCCGGGCGAGTTCTTCAAGCTCCACCACCCTGCGGACATAGTCTTCGGGGTCATTCCTGCGGGCGCCGGGCCGGGCGCCCGAAATCGCGTCCGCCGCGGCGACAAGAAACGTGATCGGCGAGGTGATTTCCTCGTTCTCGTCGTTGTGATGGGCGATAATGGCGTTCTTGACTTCCTCGGGTTCGCCATACTTCTCCGCGAAGGCCAGTCCGATTTCCGGATGGGATCCCTCCATCTCGTGGTCCAGGGCCTTGCCGACGTCGTGAAGGAGTCCGCAGCGCCGGGCGAGCAACTCGTCCAACCCGATCTCAACGGCCATCATACCGGTAAGGAACGCCACCTCCTTCGAGTGATCCAGGGCGTTCTGGCCGTAACTGGACCGGAACCGCAGTCGGCCGACCAGTTTCATCATCTCGGGATGCATGGGTTTCAATTTAAGCTGGTTGACGGTCTGCTGCCCTTCCGATAACAGACGGCTGTCGATCTGTTCCCGTGCCCGCGTGATGGTTTCTTCTATTCGGCTCTGGGTTATCTTGCCGTTGGATACGAGATCGGCCATGGCCGTCCGTGCGATTTCCCTGCGGATGGGATCGAAACAGGAGATGACCACGGCTTCGGGTGTATCGTCCACCATCACCTTGACTTCGCTGGCCGCCTCGAAAGTCCGTATGTTACGGCCGTCTTTTCCGATAATACGGGCTTTGATCTGGTCGTTTGGCAGGGGAACCACCGCGACGCTCGTCTGCGTGGACTGATCCACCGCGCACCGGCTGATCGCCAGCGTGACGACATTTCTCGCTTCCCGGTTGGCATTGGCCTGCGCGGTTTTCAGTATGTCCCTTACCCTGTGCTCCGCTTCCTGCTTCACGTCGTGGATGAGCTCATCGTGAAGCTGTTGCTTGGCTTCCTCCGCGGTCAGCCGGGCCAGGGATTCCAACCGGTTGCGGTATTCAGAGGCCGCTTCCTTCAGCCGGACTTGCTGGGTGTTGAATTTCTCTTCCAGCTTTTCCAACTCTTCTTCCCTCAGGCCGGCCTGATCTTCCCGATCCTTCAGGCTGTCGAGTCGCTGTTCGCACTCTTTCTCCCGGACCATCATATCCTGCTCCTGGTTGTCCAGGGCAGACTGCCTGCTGTTGATTTCCTCCTCCTGCGCCTCCCGCGCATCATGCCATTTTCTCTTTTCCTCGAGCAGTTCAGCCCGGTGCTGCACTTCCATTTCCTTGAAAAGGCGCTGTGCGCGTTTCTGGGCTTTTTCCTCCATTTCGCCGGCTTTGCTGCGCCGCCAGAGCATGCCGATTACCAGCCCGACAAGACCGGAAATCACGGCCAGCGCGGCCAGGGGCAGCAATAATTCGTTCAGGTTTTCCAATGGGAATTCCATAGAACACCCCCTGCTATGAAAACAGCTTATCCCTCAGTAGCGTCGAACCAGGGCTTGATTTCGATAAGCTGGCCGCTGCCGATCCGAAAGCGTGGCCGGGTCGGCGTATGCCGGCAGGGGAGTGTTGCTTACGGGCGAGGAAGGTATGGCACCCGTGTTTTTCGAACCGTTCCGCCGCGGTGGTGTTTATGTGCGTGTTCCCGACGAGCTGCCGTCGAGCGTCTCCAGAGTTGTCCGCTCAGAAATACCTTAGACCATTCAGCGTCGAGTAAATACATGCACATTTCCGCGAATCTCAATCTGTATTTGAACAGAACCGGATACCATCTGTTTGCCTGGAACGGAGTCGGCCATATGTTGTGCTTGCCTTATTCGTTTTCCAAGGCGCCCGGACTTCCTCGGGAGCGCCCCCACCCTGCCTATCGAGTTGCCAAATCAGGTCATACAGTTACCAAATCAGGTCATGCATTGTTAAAACACCGGTGCATGATCCGGGTTAAAGCGTAGCAACATTCGACGCGGATATTCTATTGACCCTGATGGTTGTGGGTGCCGCGTCCATGATCCTCACATGGTCTTTCAAGCGATCGAATCCCGGGTCCCGGGCACTTGCGCGCGAGGTTCGCCACGCCCATCTCGAATGCCGGTTTTCCTTCCGAATCGATCCGGGAGCAAGAGGACGATCGTCCCCAGCATGAGCAGCGCCGTACCGATCCAGACCCAGTTTACTAATGGATTAATGTAGACCTTAAATGTAGCTACGTCAAGCGTTTCGTTCAGTTCGGCGAGGACCACGTACAGGTCTTCATTCAGCGTCGACCAGATGGACACTTCCGATGTCACCTGGTCCTGAATGGGGTAGATACGTTTCTCCGGAGCCATCATGACGACGGGCTCGCCGTCAACGGAAAGTCGAAGCAGGCCGGCATAGGACACGTACTCGCCCATGTTGGTCTCGGTGAGGGAATCGAAGTCCAGCGTGTAGTTCTTGATCTGGAACGACTCGCCCTCCCGGACCGCGAAGTTCTCTTCCCGGTCGAAGGCGGCCCCGGTAAATCCCACGAACAGAAGCACGATTGCGATATGAACGACGTAACCGCCGTACCGGCGCTTGTAGCCCATGACCAGTCGGTAGAAAGCCGCGGGGTAGGATTCATCGTTCGTCGAACGGCGCGCACGGACGCCGCGGTAGAACTCCAGTCCGATGGCCCCTACGACGAAGGCGCACATGCTGAAGGAAAGCAGGGCGTAGACGTGCCGGATGCCGATGGCGAACAGGATGCCGCCCACGGCGAGGAAGCAGGCAACGGGTACGGTGAAGTGCCGCTTCAGGCTTTGCACGGACGTCTTGCGCCAGGCGAACAGGGGTCCCGCTCCAGTAAGGAAGAGCAGGAAGATGCCCAGCGGTATGTTGATCTGGTTGAAGTACGGTGCGCTCACCGTGATCTTTTCGCCGCTGACCGCTTCGGAAAGCACAGGGAAGATCGTTCCCCAGAGGATGGCGAAACATATGCCCACGAGCGCCAGGTTGTTCAGCAGGAAGCTGCTTTCCCGCGAGACGAAAGAGTCGAGTTCGTTGCGGGCCTTCAAGGCGCGGCGCCGGCTGATCAGCAGGCCGAAGGACAGTACCATCGAGACGATGACGAAACCCATGAACATGGGTCCGATGCCCGAAGTGGTGAAGGAATGCACCGAGGAAACGACACCGCTTCGCGTGAGAAAGGTACCGAAGTAGACCAGGCCGAAGGTCAGGATGATCAGCGTGAAGTTCCAGATCTTCAGCATGCCCTTCTTCTCCTGGATCATCACGGAGTGGAGAAAGGCGGTGATGGTCAGCCAGGGCATGAGCGCCGCGTTCTCCACGGGATCCCAGGCCCAGTATCCGCCCCATCCCAGTTCAACGTAAGCCCACCGGCCGCCCAGAATCAGGCCGAACCCCAGGAAGAACCACGCGTAAAGGGTCCATCTGCGGATCGTCCGGATCCAGGTGTCCCCCAGTTCGCCGGTCATCAGCGCGGCCATGGCAAAGGCGAAGGGAACCACGGTCCCCACGTACCCCTGGTAGAGTATGGGCGGGTGAATGATCATCAGCGGCATCTGCAGCACCGGGTTCAGGCCGCGGCCTTCGCTGGGCACGAAGGGCAGCAGCTCGAAGGGGTCGGCTACGAAGATGAGCAGGGCGATGAAGAACAGGACCGCCGACATCATCACCGCGTGGACGTACGGGATCAGCGTCTGGTTGCGGTCCCGGTTGGTCAGGTGCACCACCAGCGCGAAGAGGGCCAGGGTCCATACCCACAGGAGCAGGGACCCCTTCTGCCCGGCCCACAGCGCGGTGACGCGGTAGAACTCGGGCAGGGTGCTGCTGGTGTAGGAGGCGACGTATTCCACCTGGAAGTTGCCGGTGTACAAGTGGTACACCAGCACGACGGAAGCCAGCGTCAGCAGGCCGAAAGTGGCGATGACGCCGTGGGCGCCGCTGGCGATCATCTGCGGGTTCCGCGCTCGGGCGCCGACCACGCTGGTCACGCCGCCGTAGGTTGCCGTCATGAAGGCGAGCAGCAGGCTGAAGTATCCGATTTCATTCATTTTTAGACTCGGATCGTCTGTGTGTTCGGACTCTTGCTATGCCGCGAACCGCGGCGTCCATTGAATTGAGGCGGCCGACCTCTGTACCGGGGTGGCTGTCCATTGCACCGCGGCGACCATCCATTGCACCGCGGCGGCCGTCCATTGCACCGCGGCGACCATTGGACTTAGGCGAACGGCCTTACCGGCTTTCGCTCCTTCGATCCACTTCGATTCGTCCCTCGCCGGAGATGCTCCCGATCAGAACCTCGGTGGCCAG
>MKWU01001000.1_pt1 | contig 51816 bp, 34 predicted proteins | sample 809101 | NCBI WGS metagenome assembly MKWU01 (sample SAMN05860141, study PRJNA318959) | sponge metagenome | host: Aplysina aerophoba | place: Slovenia: Piran, Adriatic Sea, Gulf of Piran | collected 2013-05-07 | reverse complement strand
GTGGCAGGCGGCCGGCGACCGCGAGGCGTGGATCCGGACGTTCGCGCAGCGGGGCGTCACCGAGAGCCTCGCCGCCCGTGGGGAGCCGGAGGCCACGGCGCCGCTCCTCGACGCGCTCCTCGGTTCCGACGCGGGCCGCCACCTCGATCTCCTCCTGCAGGTGGCCGACGCTCACGCCGCCGGCGGGACCCACGACCGCGCCGCGGACCACTACCGTCAGGCGCTGGGCCGGCAGTCGGACGGGCCCCTCGCCGACCGCGCGCGGCTGGGGCTGGCCCGCGCGCTCGAGGCCGGTGGCGACGTCGAGGCGGCGCTGTCGATGCTGCGCGACGCCCAGCTTCGCCATCGCAGCGCCGCCACCTTCGTGACGGCGCGCACCGAGGCCCGCCGGCTGACGCCGGCGCGGTCGCCGTTCACCGAAGCGCAGTACCACGAGCTTGTCCGACGTCTGCGGAACGCGTCGCGGTTCGGACTCACGCTCGACCTGATCGAGGAATGGCGCGAGGCCCATCCGACAACGGCGCGGCCGGACCGGATCGATGCGGAACGGATCGCCACGCTGTACGCCCAGCGGGCGAATGCCGCGGCCGCCGCGGCCGCCGACCGGTTCCCGGAGGCGCATCCGGAGAGCAGCCTCACTCCGGGCATCCGGCTCACCGCGTTCCGGCTGGCGGTGCGCACCGGCGACACGGCGCGCGCCCGCCGACTCGGCCTCGGCCTCTGGGAGGAACGGGTGCCGGGGGCGTCGACGGAACAGCGCCGGGACGCGGCCCTGCTGCTGGCCGCGTATCTCGTAGCGGTCGGCGACGTACGGGGCGGACTCGATCTCTATCGCCCCCTGTTCCGCTCCGCGCGAACGGCCGACGAACAACGGGACCTGCTGTGGCGCGCGGGCGTGGCCGCCCTCCGCGACGGGCAGAACCGCCGCGCCCTGACCAACCTGCGCGGGCTGCTCGACCGCGAGCCCGGCGGTGTCCTCGCACTCGCCGGCGCCTACTGGCTCGCCGTGGCGCGGGAGCGCACCGGGGCGACCAACGCCGCCATCGAGGGTTTCCGCGGTCTCGCGGCGCGCTACCCGAACCACTTCTACGGCCTGCAGGCCCGGGCGCGACTCGCCGAGCTGGCGCCCGGCGACAACGACGAGGCGGGCGACACCCTGGTGTTCCCGTCCCTCTCGATCGGCGGCGCCGCCCGCGAACGGGCGGAATTCCAGGCGGCCATGGCGCTGGCCCGCGCGGGGCTGACCGAGGACGCGGCCCGCTACCTCCGCCGGCTGCTCGCGGAGCGGCGGGGTGATCGGGGACTGGCGCTGCTCGCGGCGCGGGCGTCGGCCGCGGCGGGCGACCATGCGAGCGCCTCGAGCATCATGGCCATCCGGTTCGCCGAGTTCCTCGAGCGACCGGCGGTCGACCTGCCCTCCGACTTCCGGGCGCTCGCCTACCCGCGGCCCTTTCCGGACGAGGTGGCGGCATCGGCGGAGGCCCACGGCGTCGACGCGCGCCTCCTGTACGCCCTGATGCGGCAGGAGTCGCGGTTCGATCCGGACGCCCGGTCGCCGGTCGGCGCCATCGGACTGCTGCAGATCATGCCCTACACGGCCGCCACGCTCGCCGCGAGCGCCGGTGTCGGATACATCGTGACGGACGCCGGCATCGACGAGGATGCGCTCACCGATCCCCGCATCAACACCGTGCTCGCCGCACGACTGATGGCGAACCTGTCCGAGCTGTTCGACGAGTTGCCCCCCATCGTCGCGTCCTACAATGCGGGCGAGGAACGCGTGGCGCGCTGGTGGCGCGCGGCCCGGGACCTGGGGGAGGACTTCTTCGTCGACTCGATTCCGTACCGCGAGACGCGGAGCTTCGTGCGCGCGGTGCTCGCGAACTACGCCGCCTACCGACTCGACGACTGAGACCTCAGTAACCGGCCGCCCGAGCGTCGGCCCGGCGCCGGTCCGCTCCGCCCGCGAGCACGTCCGCCTCGGCATCGAGGACGACCGCGTGCGCGGCCCCCTGGCGCACGCGCTCCGCTAGGCGGTGGCCGCGCGCCTCGAGCAGGGCGGCGGTGTCGGGAGACAAGCCGTTGCGCTCATGGAAGATCCGGTCCGGCAGCCACTGGTGGTGAAAGCGCGGGGCGTCGACCGCTTCCTGCACGTTCATGCCGAAGTCGACCACGTTGAGGATCGTGTGCAGCACGGTGTTGATGATGGTGCGCCCGCCGGGGCTGCCGGTCACCATCACGAGCCGGCCGTCCCGCGCCACGATGGTCGGCGTCATGCTCGACAGCATGCGCTTGCCGGGCTCGGCCAGATTGGGTGCGGTGCCGATGAGGCCGCCCGCCGTCGTGAGGCCGGGGGCGGCGTTGAAGTCTCCCATCTCGTTGTTCAGCAGGAACCCGCCGCCCGGGACGACGATGCGCGAACCGTAGGACTGCTCCAGGGTCGTGGTCAGCGAGACGGCGTTCCGCTCCGCATCGACGACCGACACGTGCGTCGTCTCGCGGCCCGCCGCCGGCCACTCGAACACGTCCGGGCCCGACCCCGACGCGCGCTCCGGATCGATGCCCGCGCGCAGCCCCGCCGCGTAGGACTTCGACGTGAGGCGGGGGACCGGCATCGCCGGGTTGAAGTCGGGGTCGCCGAGGTGGCGCGCCCGATCCGCGAAGCCGCGGCGCATCGCTTCCGTGATGCGGTGGACGTTCAGCGCGGAGCCGTGACCGGCCGCGGCCAGGTCGTAACCCTCGAGCACGTTGAGCATCTGGACAAGGGTGACGCCGCCCGAGCTCGGGGGCGGCATCGACAGCACGGTGTAGCCCCTGTAAGCGCCGCGGGTCGGCTCGCGGACCCGGGCCTCGTAGGCGGCGAGGTCTGCCTCCGTGATCAACCCGCCGTGTCCCGCCATCTCGCGTGCAATCAGCTCCGCCGTTCTCCCACGGTAGAAGCCGTCCGGACCCTGCTCGGCGATGCGTTCGAGGGTGTCCGCCAGATCGGCCTGGCGGAGGAGGCCGCCCGGCTCGTAAGGCACGCCGCGGTTCGAGAACGCCGCGAGCGACGCCGGGTAGCGGGCCATCCGGGGCAGGACGGCGGCCAGCGACGCGGCGCGCGCGTGCGAGAGGACGAATCCGTCGCGGGCCAGCGCCACGGCCGGCTCCACCAGCCGCCGCCACGGCAGGCGACCGTGGTCGGTCCAGGCCCGATGGAGCCCGGCCACGGTGCCCGGCACGCCGACCGCCACGTGGCTGTCGTGGTGGCGGGCCGCGTCGTATACCCCGGCGGCCAGGAACATCTCCGGCGACGACGACGCCGGCGCAGTCTCGCGGAAATCGTAAGCGGCCGCCGATCCGTCCGCCGCACGGTGAAGAAGGAACCCGCCGCCGCCGATGTTGCCGGCGGCCGGGAGCGTCACGGCGAGCGCGAAGGCGGTCGCGACCGCCGCATCGACCGCCGACCCGCCGGCCCGCAGCACATCGACTCCAACCTCCGCCGCGATACCGTCCGAGGCGACCACCATGCCGTAGCGGGCCCGCGTCGGCTCGGAGCTCGCGCCGACACTCGCGGCGACGAGCGCGGTGGCGCACGCCGCTGACACCACCGCGGCGCGAAAGCGAGTCCTCGTCATGACGTTCGACATGGCCTGTCTCCTCCAGCCCGACGCGACCGCGCGTCCCCCGGCACGCCGCGTGGCGTTCGGACCGCAGCGCGAGCGACGATCGGCACCGAGCGCCTCGATCAACGATGCCATAGCTACCCGCCTGTCGACCACGCACTGGGCGAACACCGACCCGTCGCCGCGCTCCGGGGTGCTCTCCGCTTCGGACGGCGTAGCTGCGGTGTCTCCGGTAGACTCCCCAAAGTGAGGGGGAGTTGTGTCTATCAGTGAGCACCTGTTGCCAGAGTACGACCAGGAGATCGCAGGCACCCGCCTGACGCTCGAACGCGTGCCGGCCGACAAGTTCGACTGGAAGCCGCACCCGAAGTCCCTCTCGATGATCGTTCTTGCGGGGCACGTGGCAAACCTGCCGACCTGGGCCACGCTGACCATCCACCGGGACCGGCTCTCGCCACCCCGCGCCGCCGCCGACCCCCCCCCGCCCGGGAGAAAAAGCCGATGGAGCACCCGCCCGAGCCTTCGAGTACCGCCGAGTTGGTTGCAGCGCTCGACGGAACCGCCGCCGAGGCCCGCGCGGCGATCGCCGGCGTGAGCGATGCCGAGCTGATGAAGCCATGGTCGTTGCTGACCGGCGGCACGGTGATATTCACGATGCCGAAAGCGGCGGTGCTCCGCAGCATGGTCATGAACCATCTGATTCACCACCGGGCACAGCTCGGCGTGTATCTGCGGATGAACGACATCCCCGTCCCGTCGCTGTACGGGCCGTCCGCCGACGAGGCGCCACCGGGCTTCTGATAAGCGATCCGGCCTCCAGATCGACGCCATCCTCGGCACGGCGGGCCGTTGGCCACGTCGACGCTGCCGAAGCTGCACCGCCCCGCCTGCGGACTTCTCGCCGTCCGCAGGGTGTTGAGAAGGCAGCGGACTTCGTGTAGCCTGCCCAGGAAGGCGGGATGTCGGGCGCCGCCCTCGACTCCCGACCGAACCGTTGCACGCCGCGGACCGCGAGGTTGAAAGGAAGTGTCCACCATGAACGCTCGGCCTGCCGGAATCATCCGCTTGCTCCCCGTTCTCGTCGCGACGGCAATGCTGGCACCGGCTCTCGCCGCGGCGCAGCCGACGTCCGGAGAGTCCCTGCCGCGCACGCCGGACGGGCGGCCGGACCTGCAGGGCGTCTGGGACTTCAGCTCGCTGACCCCGCTGCAGCGGCCCGCCGAGCTGGCGGGGCGAGAATTCCTGACCGACGAGGACGTGTCGGCGATAGAGGCGCGGGCCGCGACGCGGGTCGACCGGGCGCCGCAGCCGGGCAACCCCGGCAGCTACAACCGCTTCTGGTTCGACGACGGCTCGAGGGTCGTCGGGACCCGCCGCACATCGCTAATCGTCGACCCGGCGGACGGGCGCCTGCCCGAGTACACGCCGGTGGGCAGGGCACGGATGGCCGCCCGCGCCGAGGCGCGCGACCGCAACGCCGGCCCCGAAGATCGCGACGTGGACGAGCGGTGCATCCTCGGCTTCAACTCCGGGCCGCCGATGCTGCCCGGCGCCTACAACAACTTCGTGCAACTGTTCCAGACCCCGGGGCACGTGGCAATCCTCAACGAGATGGTGAACGACGCCCGGCTCGTTCCGCTGGACGGCCGGCCCACCCTGTCCGCCGACGTGCGCCAGTGGCGCGGCGACTCGCGCGGCCGGTGGGAAGGAGACACGCTGGTCGTCGAAACCGCGAACTTCCGGGACCTCGGCACCGCGCACCCCGCGCCCAACATGGAGCTCCTGGAGGCGCTGGGCCCGGACCTCCACCTGGTCGAGCGCTTCAGCCTCCTCGACGCCGACACGCTGCTCTACCGGTTCACGGTCGACGATGGGACCGCGTTCGCCCAAGCGTGGAGCGTGGAGACGACCATGACGAGGTCGGCGGCCCCGCTGTTCGAGTACGCGTGCCACGAAGGCAACTACGGCCTCTACAACATCCTCGCCGGCGCGCGGGCCGAGAGCCGGACCTCCGGACCGTAGGGGGCCTCGCGTCTGCACGGCCGTGCAGACGCGACCGCCTGCGCGGGAGACGGACCACCCCGCCCGGGCTCGGCTTCTTGCTCGCGCTCGAGAAGGCCGGCCCAGACCACGCCCAGGAAGTCTTCGCCCAGCGTCGACCGCGCCTGGGACGAAAGGTGCCCCAGAATGGCGCGCATCGCGCGCCCGGTGTCCTCGCGCGCCGCCTGGCCCGCCTCGACGTTGGCGTACACGCAGCGGTAGTCGCCCGCGGCCCCGCCGTTCAACACCTCGCGGAGCGCCAGGAGCGTGGAGGTCTTCCCGGTCTGCCGCGGGGCGTGGAGCACGAAGTACCGCTCCTGCCGCGCGAGGGTCAACACGTCGTCGAGGTCCACGCGACTCAGCGGCGGGATGCAGTAGTGCCGGCTCTCGCGCACCGGTCCCGCGGTGTTGAAGTGCCGCATCGCGCCAGTATCGCACTCCGGCGGCGGCACGGTGTCGAATCGGACATAATGGGCCGCCGCCCCATCTCGAAAGGAGCCGCCCGTGACGCTCACCGCCCCTCGGACCACCCTGCTCGCCGCTGCGCTCGTCGTCGGATTGCTCGCCCTCGCGCCCGCCCGGCCCGCCGCGCAGGCCGGCCGCCTGCTCGACGTGGTGGAGCTGCTGGCCAACGGCGAGGTGGTGTTCGGCTCGTTCGCCAACGTGGAATCGGGCGCGAGCGGGGCCGTCGACATGTCGCGCTCCGACGCCGACTACATCTTCTTCGACATGGAGCACGGCCCCCTCGACATGGTCGAGCTGCGCGACTACATGCAGTACCTGCTCGACCCGGCGCAGGTCCTGCGGCGCGGCCGGCCCGGTACCGACAAGGCGGTCTGGGTGCGGATTCCGGCCAACGGGCGCGAGATGAACGAGTGGATGATCAAGAACGCGCTCGACCAGGGCGCGCACGGGATCATCGCGCCGCACATCGAGACCCCGGAACAGGCGCTGCACCTCGTGCAGTCGATGCGCTATCCGCAGCGCGTCGGAGCGGCCGACGCCGAGCCGGTCGGCCTCCGCGGCTCCGGCCCCGGCAACGCCGTCCGCTACTGGGGCGTCTCCGGCGCCGACTACATCGCCAAGGCCGACGTCTGGCCGCTCGACCCCGACGGCGAGCTGCTGAACATGATCCAGATCGAGAACCGGATCGGGATCGCCAACGTAGACGCGATCGCGCGCGTCCCCGGCGTCAGCATGCTGATGGCGGCCCCGGGCGACCTCGGGATGGCATACGGCGGCGACGCCGCGGCAACGGAGGAGGCGCTCCAGACGGTGCTGCGCGCGGCCACCGCCGCCGGGCTCCCGTGCGCGATCACGGCCGGGCCGGACGACGTCGAGCGGCGCATCCGCGAGGGGTTCCGCGTCCTGATCGGCGGACCGGAGATGATTGCGGTCGGCCGCCGCGCGGCGGGACGGGAATAGGACGCGGCAACCCGCCGCGGCACGATAGAATGCCGGAGCGTCGGCGCCCAGAGTCCGGCGCACGGGAGGCGGCAGATGACGTCAAGAACCGGTGAGACCAGGGCTCGGCGGAACGGCGGCCTTTGGGGGGGGCCCCCCGCCGGCGGGGGCGCGTGCCGGCGGCTGTCGCCGCCGTCCTCGCCGCGCCGCTGGCGTGCGTCGCGCCGGACGGCGGCGGGCTGACCGTGCGCCTGTCGATCGCCACCGGCGGCACCGGGGGCGTCTACTACCCTTACGGCGGCGGCATCGCCAAGATCATCAGCGAGCACGTCGAGGGGGTCGAGGCGACTGCCGAGGTGACGGCGGGGACGGTCGACAACCTGAAGTTCATCGCGAGCCGGTCGGCCGACATCGCGTTCGGCCTGGCCGACTCCATCGACGACGCGGCCAACCAGCGCGGGGCGTTCGCCGACTTCGGCGCGGTGCCCATGCGGGCGCTGGCCGTCCTCTACGACAACTACAACCACCTCGTCTCGGTGACCGCGACGGGCATCGAGACCGTCGCGGACCTCGAGGGGCGCGTCGTCTCGACCGGGGCACCGGGGAGCGGCACGGAGGTCAGCGCCTTCCGCATCCTGGAGGCGGCCGGCGTCGATCCCGACACCGGCATCCGCAAGCAGAGCCTGGGCGCCGCCCAGTCGGTCGACGCCATCAAGGACGACAAGATCGACGCGTTCTTCTTCAGCGGTGGGCTCCCCACCGGGGCCATCCTCGATCTGGCGTCGACCCCCGGGAGGACGATCAAGGTCGTGCCGAACGGCGAGACCCTGGCGACCCTGCAGGGGCAGTACGGGTCGCTCGTCTACCACAACTCCCCCATCCCGCCGTCGACGTACCGCGGCATGGAGGAGACGGTCACCGTCGTCGCGGTGTCCAACGTCCTCGTCGTCCACGAAGCGATGGACGCCGATCTCGCGTACGAGCTGACGCGGGTCCTCTTCGAGCAGCGCGCGGAGCTGGCCGCGGTGCATCCGATGGCGGCCGTGCTGACGATGGAGTCGGCGACCGCCGGCTCTCCCATCCCGTTCCACGACGGCGCCGCCCGCTACTACCGGGAACAGGGCGCCTGGTCCGAGTGACGGCACGTCCCCGTAGGTGCTCGCGCCCCCGGCGCGTCCGCACCCGCGGGTCCCGCGCACGGCGCGGCGCGCGGCCATAGAATGGGCGCGTGGCAACCAACGGCGCTCCAGCGCCCGTGCAGGCCGGCACCGGAGACGCGCCGTCGACGCTGACGACCGCGACACCGAACTCGCCCGCCGAGACGTTCGACGACCCGGAAGCGGACGTCCCGAGCCGCAAGCTGCAGGGGCGGACCGCAACCCTGGCCACCGTGCTGGCCGTGGGCCTGTCCTGCTACGCCCTCTACTGGGTGATCGGCATCGTCCAGCCGCAGATCTACCGCGTCAGCTTCCTCCTGATCACCCTGGTCCTGACGTTCCTCGTCTTCCCCGCCCTTCCGCGCTGGCGGGAGCGCGTGACCTGGACCGACTGGGCCCTGGCCGCGGTCTCGGTGGCCGCGCTAGCCTGGCCGATCATCGACTTCGAGCAGTTCGTCTACCGCGCCGCCACTCCGACGGGACTGGACCTCGCCCTGGGCACCGTCACGACGCTGCTCGTGCTGGAGGCGACGCGCCGGACCGTCGGCCCCATCCTGCCGGTTACGGCGGTGGCGTTCCTGCTCTACGGCTACTACGGGCCGTTCCTCGAGCTGGTCGGCCTCGAGCTGTTCGCCCACCGGGGCTACGACGTGGCGCGGCTGGTCGGGACGCTCTACATGACGCTGGAGGGGATCTTCGGCGTCCCGCTGAACGTCTGCGCGACGTTCATCATCCTCTTCACGATCTTCGGCTCCGTCCTGGGCCATTCGGGCGCCGGGCAGTTCTTCATCACGTGGACGATGTCCGCGTTCGGCCGCTCGCAGAGCGGAGCCGGGCCGGGCCGGACGGTGACGCTCTCCGGGTTCCTGCTCGGCACGGTGTCGGGGAGCGGCGTGGCGACGACGGTCACGCTCGGCGCCGTCGTCTGGCCGATGCTGCGGCGGGCCGGATTCTCGGCCGAGATCGGCGGCGGCATCCTGTCCGCCAGCGGCATCGGGGCCATCATGGCGCCGCCGATGATGGGCGCGGCGGCGTTCCTCATCGCCGAGTTCCTGCAGATCACCTACCTGCAGGTAATCGTCATGGCGATCATCCCGGCGATCCTCTACTACCTGTCGATCGTCCTGATGATCGAGGCCGACGCGCGGCGGCTCGGAACGCGGGCGGTCGATGTCGACGTCCCCTCGGTCGGCGAGCTGACGCGCCGGGGCGGCTACCAGTTCCTGCCGCTCATCTCGATCATCGCGCTCCTGGTGACCGGCATGACGCCGTTCCGCGCGGTGTTCCTGTCGACGCTGCTCGCGGTCGGCCTAAGCTTCCTGCGAAAGGAGAACGCGCTGCGGCCGCGCCGGCTCGTGGCCGCCCTCGAGGCAGGCGGGCGCGGGGTGCTGTCGGTCGCCGCGACGACGGCGACGGCGGGGATCATCGTCGGCGTCGTGACCCTGACCGGCCTCGGTCTGAAGCTGTCGGGGATCATCGTCTCGCTCGCGGGCGGCAACATCTTCCTGACCGTCGTGTACGCCGCGGTCGCCGTCTGGATGCTCGGCCTCGCCGTGCCGGTCACCGCGTCCTACATCATCGCCGCGGTCATGATCGCGCCGGCGCTGACGCTGGTCGGCGTCCCCGACTTCGCCGCCCACATGTTCATCTTCTACTACGCCGTCCTCTCCGAGGTCAGCCCGCCGACGGCGCTCTCCCCGTTCGCGGCCGCGGCCATCACCGGCGGCAACCCGTTCCGGACGATGATGCTCACCTGGAAGTACACGCTGCCGGCATTCCTCGTGCCGTTCGCGTTCACGGTGAGCCCGGAGGGCGCAGGCGTGCTCCTGCAGGCTCCGGCCGCCGACGTCGTCCGCACCGTCGGCACGGCGGTCGTCGGCGTGAGCGCCCTCGCCATGGGGCTCGGCGGCTGGCTGCGGCAGGCGACGACGCCGGTCGAGCGGCTCCTGGCCGTCGCCGGTGGGCTGCTGCTCTTCTACGCGACCGCGGCCACGGATATCATGGGAGTCTTACTGTTCGGCGCGGCAATCGCGCTCCATCTGGTCCGCACACGCTGAGGTGTAGCCATGAAGACACGCATTCGACCGGCGGCGCTGGCCGTCCTCGTCGCGCTCCTCGTCGCGCTCGTTCCTTCGTCCCTCGTCGCGCAGGGGCTGACCCGCGCGGTGCCGGAGGCGGTCGGCATGTCGTCGGAGCGGCTCGACCGGCTGACCGACGCCCTCCAGGGCTACGTCGACGACGGCCAACTCGCCGGCGCCGCCGCGATCGTGGTGCGCCGCGGCCGCATCGCCTACCTGGAGGCGGTGGGCCAGCGCGATGTCGCCGCCGGCTCGGCGATGGGGATCGACGCGATCTTCCGCATCGCCTCGCAGACGAAGGCGCTCGTCAGCACCGGCGTGATGCTGCTGCAGGAAGAGGGCCGGCTGCTGATCACCGACCCGGTCGGCGACTACCTGCCCTCTTTCAAGAACACGACCGTGGCGGAGCCGAACGACGGCGGCGGCTACGACGTGGTCCCGCCGCGGCGACCCATCACGATCCGCGACCTGCTGACGCACACCGCCGGCATCAGCTACGGCAGCGGCCCCGCCGGCGACAAGTGGCAGGAGGCCGGCATCACCGGCTGGTACTTCGCCGACCGCGACGAGACCGTCGGTGACGTCATGGGCCGGCTGGCCGCGCTGCCGCTGGACGCGCACCCGGGCGAGGCGTGGATCTACGGCTACAACACCGACATCCTCGGCGCGATGATCGAGGAGATCAGCGGCCAGACGCTCGGCGCCTTCCTCGGCGAGCGCCTCCTGGGCCCGCTCGGCATGGACGACACGCACTTCTTCCTGCCGACGGAGAAGGTCCACCGCCTGGCCACGGTCTACTCGTCGACCGACGACGGCGGCATCGAGCGCGCCCCCGACCCCGGCCACATGGTCGGCCAGGGAGCGTACGTGCACGGTCCGCGCAAGAGCTTCTCGGGCGGCGCCGGCCTGCTCTCCACGGCGACCGACTACGCGACGTTCCTGCAGATGATGCTGAACGGCGGCACGTTCGACGGCACGCGGGTGCTGTCGCGCAAGACCGTCGAGTCGATGACCGTGGACCACCTCGACGGCATCGCCTTCCGCCCCGGCCAGGGCTTCGGCCTCGGCTTCTCCATCATGCAGAACCCGGCCGCCCTCGGCCTGCCCGCGTCGAAGGGCGAATTCGGCTGGGGTGGCGCGTACCATTCGACCTACTGGGTCGACCCGGCCGAGGAGATGGTCGTCGTCTACCTGACGCAGCTCATCCCGGCCCGCGGCATCGACGACCACGGCAAGCTGCGCACCCTTATCCATCAGGCGATCATCGACTGACGTATCGTCGCCCTGGGCGGCGCGCCGACCACTACCCCGCGCTCCGTCCCCCTGCCCGACGGCGACCGCGCGATGCTCGAACTCGGGTAGGATGAGTCACCATGCTCAACCGAATCGATGCGGCTCCCCGGCGCGTCGCGGCGGCCCTGCTCCTGATCCTCGTCCTCGCCGGCGGCGCGGTCGCGGTCGCGCTGTCGCAGGCGTCCGGCGACGGTGCACCGGAGTACCGGGTCGATCCGTTCTGGCCCCTGCCGCTCCCGACCATCACCGACGCCGACGGGCTCGACCACCAGTGGGTAACGGGGATGGTGGGGGCGAGCTGCATCGATTCCGAGGACCGCATCGTCACCGTGAACCGCGGCTTTCTGCCGGGCGGCCTCCTGGCGCAGGAGGGCTCGCAGTCGATCCCGGCGCCGCCCGTCGTCGTGTACGACCGCGAAGGGAACGTGGCCGACAGTTGGGGCGACCCGACGTTGACGGACGAAGGCGCGGCGTCCGTCCTCCCCCACGGCATCCACGGCTGCTTCGTCGACTACCTGGACAACATCTGGATCGCCGGGAACTCCGACGGCGTCGTCCAGAAGTGGTCCCGCGACGGGTCCGAGATGCTGCTGCAGATCGGCACCAAGGGCCTCTGCGACGGCCCGCCGACGACGAACCCGAACGCCCCCTACCCCACGTGCGGCGAGCCGGGCTACAACGCCAGCGAGACGCTGCTGAACGCGCCGGCCGATGTCGCGGTGGACCCGGAGCCCGATCCGGTGACCGGGGAGCGCGGCTCCGTCTACGTCGCCGACGGCTACGGCAACCACCGGATGGTCGTCTTCGACGCCGAGGGCCGCTACCTGCGGCAGTGGGGATCCGCCGGGAGCGGCGAGGGCCAGTTCGTCGAACGCGGCGGGGGGCACCCGCACTGCGTCGTCATCGGCAACGACGGACTGGTCTACGCGTGCGACCGCGGCCAGAACCGGCTGCAGGTCTTCGATCGCGAGGGGACGCTGGTGCGGATCATCCCGATCGATCCGCCCGCCTACCTGAACGCCACGCTGCGGGCCACCGACATCGAGCTGTCCCGCGACCCCGACCAGCGCTACCTCTACGTCGTCGACCTCGGCAGCAACCGGGTGTGGATCCTGGAGCGCGAGAGCGGCGACATCGTCGGCAGCTTCGGCGGCTCGGGCCATCTGGCCGGCGAGTTCACCTTCCCGCACACGGTCGTCGCCGACTCGCAAGGCGACCTCTATGTGGCGGAGACCATCGGTGGGCGCCGCCACCAGAAGTTCGCGCTCGTCCGCGACTAGCCCACCAGTCGTCGCCTGACCGCTCCGCTCGGTGCCCGCCAACCCGCCAGGAGCCCGCGCCGTTCCCTGGCGCAGACTCCTGGCGGAATCAGACCCGCGTCAGCTTGCGGAACCGGATGCGGTGCGGCTGATCGGCCTCCCGGCCGAGACGGCGGCGCCGGTCGGCCTCGTAGTCCGCGTAGTTGCCCGCGAACCAGACCACCTCGCTGTTCCCCTCGAAGGCGATGATGTGGGTGGCGATGCGGTCGAGGAACCAGCGGTCGTGGCTGACGACGACGGCGCAACCGGCGAACTCGACGAGCGCGTCCTCAAGGGCGCGCAGCGTGTCGACGTCGAGGTCGTTGGTCGGCTCGTCGAGCAGAAGCAGGTTGGCGCCGCCGCGGAGCAGCCGGGCAAGGTGCACGCGGTTCCGCTCGCCCCCCGACAGGGTCCCGACCTTGCGCTGCTGCTCGCTCCCCCGGAAGTTGAACCACGAGACGTAGGCCCGCGAGGCGACGGCCCGCTTCGCCAGCGTGATCTCGTCCTGGCCGTCGGAGATCGACTCCCAGACCGTCTGCTCCGGCTTGAGCTCCCGACTCTGGTCGACGTAGCCGACCTCGACGGTGTCCCCGAGGCGGATCATGCCCGCGTCGGGCTCCTCCTCGCCGGTGATGAGCCTGAGGAGCGTCGTCTTGCCCGAACCGTTGGGGCCGACGACGCCGACGATTCCCGCCGGCGGCAGCTTGAACGACAGGCCGCCGATCAGGGCGCGGTCGCCGTAACCCTTGATGACGTCCGTCGCCTCGACGACGACGTCTCCGAGCCGCGGCCCCGGCGGGACGTAGATCTCCACGGTCTCGATCTTCTGCGCGACGTCCTCGTTCAGCATCCGCTCGTAGGCGTTCAGCCGCGCCTTGCCCTTCGCCTGCCGCGCGCGGGGCGACATGGCGATCCACTCGAGCTCGCGCTCGAGCGTGCGCCGCCGCCGGGTCTCCTGCTTCGCCTCGCGGTCGAGACGCTGCCGCTTCTGCGCCAGCCACGACGAGTAGTTTCCCTCCCACGGGATGCCGGCCCCGCGGTCGAGCTCCAGGATCCAGCCCGCGACGTTGTCGAGGAAGTAGCGATCGTGGGTCACCGCGACGACGGTGCCCCGGTAGTCCGCCAGGAAGCGCTCGAGCCACGCCACCGATTCCGCATCGAGGTGGTTGGTCGGCTCGTCGAGCAGCAGGATGTCGGGCGACTGCAGCAGCAGCCGGCAGATCGCCACGCGCCGCCGCTCGCCGCCCGAGAGCGTCGAGACGTCGGCCGAGCCGGGCGGCAGGCGCAGGGCATCCATCGCCATCTGGACGCGCGAGTCGAGATCCCAGGCGCCGGTGGCGTCGATCCTGTTCTGCAGCTCGCCCTGCCGCTCGAGCGCCTCGTCCATCTCCGGCGAGACGAGCCCCGACGAGAGCGACGCGATGACCTCGTCGTACTGCTTCAGCAGCGAACGCATCGAGGCGACGCCCTCGTTGACGTTGCCCGACACGTTCTTCGTCGGATCGAGCTGCGGCTCCTGCGGCAGGTAGCCGACGGTGAGGCCGGCGGCCGCGAACGCCTCGCCGTCGAACTCGGTGATTTCGCCGGCCATGACGCGGAGCACGGTGCTCTTGCCGGCACCGTTCGAACCCAGGACGCCGATCTTCGCGCCCGGCAGGAACGACAGCCAGATGTCCTTGAGCACGGCGCGGTCGGGCGGATACCGCTTCCCGAAGCCCTTCATCGTGTAGACGTACTGTGGCGGCATGGTTCCCGGATCCTACGCGATTCGCGATACTACGGGCTGCGCTCACCGGCCGCGGCCGGCCGCGAGGTGCTCCGCACACCGCAGCCGAGGTTCTGGAGGATTGCATGCGCGCCATCCCGTCGTTGCTGCTCGGTCTCGCTCTCGCTCTCGCTCCCGGTCCGGCGGCGCCGGACGCCCGCGCCCAGGGGGTCGACACGCTGGCAATCTACGTCATCGACGTCGAGGGGGGCGAGGCCACGCTCTTCGTGGCCCCGTCGGGCGAATCGCTGCTCGTCGACACCGGGTGGCCGGGCTTCGACGGGCGCGACGCCGATCGCATCGCGACCGCCGCGGCCGCCGCCGGGGTGACGGAGATCGACTACCTGATCGTCACCCATTTCCACACCGATCACATGGGCGGCGCCGCGCAGCTCGCGGAGCGGCTCCCGATCCGGACGTTCGTCGACCACGGGACGACCGTCGACCAGGGCGAGCGCCGGCGGGCCGCGTTCGAGGCCTACGCCGACCTGCGCCAGGGGAGCGCCCACCGCGTGGTGGCGCCGGGCGACCGCCTGCCGATGGACGGCCTCGACGTCGTGATCCTCTCGTCCGGCGGCGCGGTGCTCGACGCCCCGCTCGAGGGCGCGGGGCAACCGAACCCGTTCTGCGAGGGCTTCGCGTTCCACGGCCCCGACATCACGAGCCGCTACGGCAACGCCGAGGACGACCAGTCGGTCGCGGCGGCCGTCGACTTCGGGAGCTTCCGCGCGGTCATCATGGGCGACCTGAACTGGAACCAGGAGCATCCCCTGATGTGCCCGGACAACCAGATCGGCAGCGTCGATCTCTACCTGGTCTCCCACCACGGCTCGGCGACGTCCGGATCGGAGGCGCTCGCCCACGCCATCGCCCCGCGCGCCGCGATCATGAACAACGGGCCCCGCAAGGGCGGCGCGCCCCAGACGTTCGAGATACTCGGCGCGTCACCGACCCTGGAGCACCTCTGGCAGAACCACTACTCCATCCCGGCCGGGGACGCGAACCGCCCCGAGCGGTTCATCGCCAACCTGGAGGAAGGCGAGGCGCTCGCCGACGGGCGGACGGTTCACATGGGCACATCGCACTGGATCCGGGCGGAGGCGCACCGCGACGGCTCGTTCACGGTGACCAACAGCCGGACCGGCTTCAGCCACCGCTACGGGCCGCGGGAGTAAGCGGGCGCACGGGAGGCCGGCGCGGGTTGCGGGACGGCTACTCGAGCGTGAAGCTCGCCTCGGCGGTACCGCCGGCGATCACGGTGACCCGCCGCGTGGCGCCGTCGTAGCGCTCGTGCCAGACGGTCAGGTCGTAGGTGCCGGGCGGGATGCCGCTCAGCTCGTACCGCCCGCCCGCCCGGGTCACGGTCCCAACGTCGTTCGAGACGTAGATCCAGCCCCGCATCCAGCCATGGGAGTCGCACTCGACGCGCACCGGCCCGGGCCGCCGCAGCGGCCGCTGGATCTCGAGCCCCGGGAACGGGATGGCGATGTTGAAGAGGGTGCGCTGCCGGTCGTCGTAGGCGTGCGTCGTGTGAAGCACGTCGTCCGCGCTCCGGACCGTCAGGACGGACCGCGTGGGCGCCACCTGGACGCGCGGGACGAAGTAGCAGCCGGCGTTGTCGATGACCGGCGCGGGCCGCGCGTCGCCCCACGGCACCCCGGCGACGAGGATCACCGCGTTGGCGAGGCCGCCCGACCCGTCGACGACCACCGCCCGATCCTCGACCTCCTCGCCGCAGACCGGCTGGTCGGCCGTCACCTCGACCATCCGCGGCTCCGGCGCGTCCGTCACCGTCACGCGGCCGACAATGGCGCCGGACTCCTGCCCCGCTCCGGCCGCGCCGGCCGGCGCGGAGGCCGAGGCGGCGAGCGCACCGACCACCAGAGCCAGGAGAACGGCGACTGCGCCGACCCGCGGATTCACGCGACGCTCCATTTGACTCCCGGCCCCCCGTCCCCGCCTCCGCAAGCCGCGACGGCCTCGATTCGCCGATCCTACACGTACCGCCACCCGGGATCCGGTGCGGCGTTTCGCCGGCGACGGCCCGCGACCGCAGGCCCCTCCAACCGGCACCGTTACATGACGACCCGCTCGGCTGGCGAACTCGAACGCTGACGCCGACAGGAATCGTCTCCCGCGTTGCGGTGACGTGGCCCGCGTGCTCGCTCCATCCCGCCTGCATATACTGCGCCCGATGGACCGTCGGGCCTTCCTCGCTCACGTCCGCCGGACGCACTTCGCGCCGGGCGATCGACAGACGGCGCTGGCAGACGCGCGGCGGATAGCTCGCTTCTTCCAGCAGCGGGGGGCGATCCGGGTGGTGGGCATCGGCTCGGTGTTCGCCCTGAACCGTCGTTTCACGACGCGCTCGGACATCGACCTCGCCGTCGAGGGGTTCCCCGCGGAACGCTTCTTCCGGGCGTCCGCGCAGGCTGCGGAGATGACCGCTTTCGAGCTCGACGTGGTCCCGCTGGAGTCGGCGACCGACTACATCCGCCAGGCCGTTCGTGACGAAGGCGTCGACCTGTGACGCTCGACGAGGCGTTCACACGCCGGCTCGCGGCCGAGATCGAGCACGAGCTCCAGGGCCTGGATGCACTCCGGGACGAACTCGCGGCCGCGCCCCCCAGCGACGACACCTTCGCGCTGCGTGCCCGCGGGTCGGTGCTCCACGACTTCTACGGCGGCGTCGAGCGCATCTTCGTCCGCATCGCCGAAGAGCTCAACGGCGGGCTCCCCCAGGGCGAGCGGTGGCACCGGCAGATCGTCACAGACATGACGCTGGACATCCCGGACGTCCGTCCCGCCGTGATCGATGCGGCGCTGGCCGAGGAGCTCGGGGCCTTCCTTCGCTTTCGGCACGTGTTCCGCAACGTATACGGCTCCCTGCTGCAGGCCGAGCGCATGCGCCCTCTCGAGGAACGGCTGCCGGACGTCCTCGCGGCGTTCCGCAGGCAGGTTCGCGCCTTCCTGAAGTGGATGGTCGGCGCTCGAACCAGCCGCCGGGAGTCCGCGCCGTAGAACGGCGTCGCGCACTCCTCCAGATTCTGCTGGGCAGGGAGCGGCGCTGCAGGCGGTTCCGGGCTGGGTTCCCTCGCCCCTACACCGCGCCGCGCCCCCGCCCCGCCGGCACCTCGACGGCCGCCGGCTCCGGGGTGAAGTCCTCGCCCGGATTGATGAAGCGGTTGCGCTCGAGGCCGTATTGCTTGTCGTAGAGCTGCTTGTAGCGCCCGTCGAGCGCCATCAGCTCGTCGTGGGAGCCGCGCTCGACGATCTCGCCCGCCTCGAGCACGAGGATCTGATCGGCGCTGCGGATCGTGGACAGGCGATGGGCGATGACGAACGTCGTGCGGCCGCGCCGCAGCGCCTGCAGGCCGTCCTGAATCAGCGCCTCGCTCTCGCTGTCGAGGCTCGAGGTCGCCTCGTCGAGGATCAGGATGCCCGGATCGGCCAGGATGGCCCGCGCGATGGCCACGCGCTGCCGCTGCCCGCCGGAGAGCTTCACGCCCCGCTCGCCGACGATGGTCGCGTAGCCGTCCGGGAACGCCTCGATGAACTCGTCGCAGTGGGCTATGCGGCTGACGGCGCGGATCTCGTCGTCGCTCGCGTGCGGCTTGGCGAAGCCGAGGTTGGCGGCGATCGTGCCGTCGAAGAGGAAGTTCTCCTGGAGCACCACCCCGAGGTGCGTGCGGTAGTCGGCGAGGCGGATGGACGCCAGATCGCGGCCGTCGAGCAGGACGCGCCCCGACTTCGGCCGGTTGAACGCCATGACGAGGCTGATCAGGGTGCTCTTGCCGGAGCCGCTCGACCCGACCAGCGCCGTCGTCGTTCCCGGCGGCGCGGTGAGCGACACCCCCTTGAGCACCGGGACGTCCGGCTCGTACTCGAACCAGACGTCCTCGAGGCGCACCTCGCCTCCGAGCGGCCCGAGCGGGGCGCGGGCCGCGTCCTCCTCGTCCTCGGTCGCCATCTGCCGGATCTCGCGAATCCGGTCGAGGCCCGCGAATGCCTCGGTGATCTGGGTGCCGATGGAGGAGATCTGGATGACCGGCGCGATCACCATCCCGGTGAAGAGGATGTACTGGACCAGCGCCCCGGTCGTCCACGTGCCGTCCATCAACGCCTGGCCGCCAAGCACGATCATCAGCGCGCCGATGATGCCCATGATCAGAGTCGCCAGCGACCCGACGGCAGCAACGCCGACGACCGCCTTCGCCACGTTGCGGAAGAGCCGGTGCACGCCCTTGGCGAAGACGAGCTGCTCGCGCCGCTCCACGCCGTAGGCCTTGACGATGCGGATCCCTCCCAACGTCTCCCCGAGGCGGCCGGTCACCTCCGCGTTGATCTTGCCGCGCTCGCGGAACACCGGGCGCAGGCGGGAGAAGGCGACGGCGAGCACGGACCCGAAGACGATCAGGGCGACGAGCGTGACGGACGTCAGCCGCCAGTTGAGGTAGAAGAGCCAGGCGAGGGCGACCACGGCGGTGAAGGCACCCCCGACGAGCTGCACGAGGCCCGTGCCGACGAGGTTCCGGATCCCCTCCGCGTCGGTCATGATGCGCGAGATGAGCACGCCGGTCTGCGTGGAGTCGTAGTAGTGAACGGGCAGGCGCGAGACGTGGGCCATGACCCGCTTGCGCATCTCGGTGATGGCGCGTTGCGCAGCGACGCCGAGCACGCGCGAAAGGCCGAAGCCGGTGGCAGCCGACACCACGGTGGCGCCCACGCCGAGCGCTCCGAGCAGCAGGAGCTCGCTCGGCTCCCCCCCCCGGCTGGCCCCGTCGCGCCCCCGACCCCCCCCGCCCCCCGAGCAGCAGGACCTCGCTCGCCTCGCCGCCTGGAATGCCCTCGTCGATCACGTAACCCGACATCCACGGGAGGACGAGGCCCGACAGACGGCTGACGAGCATCAGCATCAGCCCGATGGCCAGGCGGTAGCGATAGCGCCAGACGAGGCCGCGCGCTTCCTGCCAGGAGCCGGCGGTGAGGGCGCGCTTCTTCTTGTCGCTCATCGATCGTAGACTTTCGCCATGGCTTCACCTTTGCGGCGCATCGTGCATGTCGACATGGACGCCTTCTACGCGTCGGTCGAGCAACGCGACGCTCCCGAGCTGCGTGGCCGACCGGTTGTGGTGGGCGGCCGCCCCGAGCAGCGCGGAGTCGTCGCTGCCGCCAGCTACGAGGCGCGGGCGTTCGGGGTTCGATCCGCGATGCCGATGGCGAACGCGGTGCGGCGGTGCCCCGAGCTGGTGATCGTGCGGCCCGACTTCGCCAAGTACCAGTCCGTGTCGCGGCAGGTGTTCGCGCTCTTTCGCGCTGTGACGCCGACGGTCGAGCCGCTCTCCCTCGATGAAGCTTACCTCGACGTGACCGAGAACGCCTGGGGCGAGCCGCTCGCCGCCACCGTTGCCCGCCGCCTGAAGGAGCAGATCCGGGAGGAGACCGGGCTGACCGCCTCGGCCGGCGTCGCCCCCAACAAGTTCCTGGCGAAGATCGCCTCGGGCTGGCGGAAGCCGGACGGGCTGACCGTGGTCGCTCCCGAGCGCGTCGAGGCGTTCCTGCAGCAACTGCCGGTCAACGCGCTGCTCGGAGTCGGCCCCGTCACCGCCCGCAAGCTCCGCGCGCACGGCATCGTCGCCCTGGTCGACGTCCGCCCCTTCGACGTGGAGCAACTGACGAGCATCGTCGGCAGCCGCGCCGACTGGCTGCTCCGGTTGTCGCACGGCATCGACGACCGGCCGGTTCAGAGCACGCGCAAGGCCCGCTCGTCCAGCTCGGAACGGACCTACGCCAAGGACCTGACCGACCTCGAGGCCATTCGCCAGGAGATCGACGGCATGGCGCGCCGAACCGCAGCAGGACTCGAGCGCCGGAAGATGGCCGCCCGGACCGTCACCATCAAGGTGCGCTACGACGATTTCACCACGATCACGCGCAGCGACACGCGCCTGCCGCCCACGGCGGACGCGGACGAGATCGCCCGGCGGGGGGGGGGGCTGCTCGAGCGCACCGACGCGGGAGCCCGGCCTGTCCGCCTGCTCGGCGCCGGCGTGCACAACTTCACGACCGCCACCGACAGCGAACCGGCCGCGGAGCCCGAAGCCGCCAGGGAGTCCGCGCCGGCGGAAGCCGGCGAGCGCGACGGCGCCGGCGGCGGGCACGTATGATCGCGGGGCAAAGCAGCATGGCAGAGTGGAGCTCGGGCGTCACCGCCTCCCCGGACCTCCGGCAGCTCGGCTGGGACGACGAGTTCGAGCGGGCGTTCGAAGCGCTCGACGCGCCCGGCACGGTGCCCGCGCGAATCTCGGTGGCGCACAACCACCTCTACCGGATCTTCACGGCGGAGGGAGAGCTGCTCGCCGAAGCGACCGGGCGGTTGCGCCACAGGGCGACGGAATCGGCGGCGCTGCCCGCGGTCGGCGACTGGGTCGCGGCCTTCGTGTCCGCCGCCGAGCCGAAGGCGAGCATCCGGGCGCTGGTGCCGCGGCGGAGCTCCTTCGCACGCAAGGCGGCAGGGGATACGACGAAGCGGCAGGTCGTCGCGGCCAACGTCGACATCGTCCTGCTCGTCAGCGGCCTCGACGCGAACTTCAACGTGCGCCGCATCGAGCGTTACCTGATGGCCGCCGCGGACGGCGGCGTCGCTCCGGTCATCGTCCTCAACAAGGCCGACCTCAGCGACGACCCGGCGGCGCGGGTCGCCGAGGTTCGGGGCGTCGCCGGCGACGCCCCGATCCACGTCACGGACTGCATCGCCAACGCCGGCCTCGAAGCGGTGGAGCAGTATCTGGGCGTGGGGCGCACGCTGGCGTTCCTCGGTTCTTCCGGGGTCGGGAAGTCGACGCTCATCAACCGCCTGCTGGGCAGCGACCGCCAGCGCACGCAGAGCGTCCGGATGGCCGACAGCCGGGGCCGGCACACGACGGTCTACCGGGAGCTGATCGTGCGGCCGGCCGGCGGCCTCATCATCGACACCCCCGGCATGCGCGAACTGCAGAGCTGGGACGCGGACCGCGCGCTCGAGGAGACGTTCGCCGACATCGACGCGCTGGCCGGGGACTGCCGCTTCCGGGACTGCCAGCACCTCGCGGAGCCGCGGTGCGCGGTGCGGGCGGCCGTCGGCGAGGGGCGCCTCGCCCCGTCCCGGCTGGCGCACTATCATCGGCTGCGGGTGGAGCGCGAGGCGCTCGAGCGGCGCCGGGACGAGCTGGCGCGGCTCGCGGACAAGCGCAACACCAAGGTGCTCCATCGCCTGATGCGGCGGATGCCGCATCGCGGGTAACGACAAGAACGGGCAACGACAACAAAGAGGAGAACGCAATGCGCAAGCTGCGCCGAATCGTTCCGCTGCTCGCGGCAGCGGCCGTCACCGTCGTCGTCGCGGCCGGCATCGGGGCGCCGGCCCCCGCCGCTGCCCAGCCGCGCTCCGCGCTGCCGGAGGGCGTTGCCCACCGCGCGGTCGACATCTGGAGCGAGGGTACCCGCATGGCCGGCGACCTCTACTGGCCGCGCGGAGCGACCGGCGATCTGCCGGCCATCGTCATGAGCCACGGCTGGGGCGGGACGAAGGCCGGCCTGGTCCGCAACGCCGCCATCTTCGCGGCCGACGGCTTCGCCGTGCTCGCCTTCGACTACCGCGGCTGGGGCGAGAGCGACGGCAAGCTGGTCGTCATCGGCGACATGCCCGAGCGCGGCGTGAACGGCGAGGTGCAGGTCTTCGCCCGCGAGATCCGCACCGTGGTCGACCCCGTCGACCAGACGCTCGACATCCGCCGCGCCTTCGACTTCATCGAGGGCGAGGCGAACGTCGACACGAGCCGGCTCGGCTACTGGGGCTCGAGCTACTCCGGCGCCCACGCCATCTGGGTCGCCGCCAACGAGCCGCGCGCGGCCTGCGCCGTCGGGCAGGTGGCCGCCGCCGACTCGCTCGATCTGGCGCAGACGTCCTGGAAGGACACCGGCATCGACATCGAGGCGTACGCGCGCGAGCAGGCCACCCGTCGAGCCCGCGGCGAGATCGCGCCGCTGCCCCAGGGCACGGACAAGGCGCCGAATCTCAACGGCTGGGCGCACCTCGACAAGGTGGTCGGCTACCGCCCGGTGGAGGACGCCTCGCGGATCTCGATTCCGTTGCTGGTCATCGACGCCGAGCACGAGGAGCTCTTCGATCGGCACCGGGCCGGCGAGCTCTCCGTCGAGCGGGCGAAGGCGAACGGCGCGCGTGCCGAGTACCGCGTCATCCCCGACATCTCGCACTACGACATCTACCGCGAGGCGTTCGACGAGTCGGCGCAGATGGCGCTGGCCTGGTTCAACGACTGCCTGAAGCCGTGACCGCAGCGAGACGGCGTCCTGCCGCGCGGCGACGGTCGGCGGCCCCTCCCCGGGGGCGTCGCCGGCGCGCCGCCGGGCTGGCCGCGCTGGTCATCGCCGGCGCCGGGGCCGCCGCGGCCCTCGTCTGGGTCTGGTCCGGCCGTGCGCCGGCGTCGCTGCTGGAGCGTACCGCCGATCAGAACGTGCTGCTCGTCACCATCGACACGCTGCGCGCCGATGCGCTCGGCAGCTACGGCGGGCCGGCCGCGACTCCCAACCTCGATCGCCTGGCGGCGGCCGGCGTCCGCTTCGAGTTCGCGCACGCACACGCGGTGGTGACGCTGCCCTCGCACGCCAGCATCCTCACCGGGGTCTACCCGTTCGAGCACGGCATCCACGACAACTCCGGATACCGGCTGCCGGACGACAGCCGGACCCTCGCCACGATGCTGCGCGCGGAGGGCTTCGCCACCGGTGCGTTCGTCGCCGCCTTCCCGCTCGACAGCCGGTTCGGGCTCGACGCCGGCTTCGACGTCTACGACGACCGCTTCGGGCACGCGGAGGGCCCCTCCGATTTCACGATCGCCGAACGGCCGGCCGAGGCGGTGGTCGCCGTCGCCCGCGCCTGGATCGAGTCGCAGCGTGGACCGTGGTTCGCCTGGGTGCACCTGTTCGACCCGCACGCCGTCTACCGCCCGCCGCCGCCCTTCGACGCGCGCTACGCGGGAAGCCCGTATCACGGGGAGGTCGCCTACACGGACCACGCGCTCGGGCCGCTGCTGTCCGCCGCCGCGGCAGGACCACGGCCGACCTTCGTCGTCGTCACCTCCGACCACGGCGAGGGGCTGGGCGAGCACGGCGAGCGCACCCACGGCCTGTTCGCGTACGAGGCGACGCTCAGGGTGCCGCTGATTCTCGCGCAGGTCGGCAGCAGTTCCTCGGCCCCACCGGAAGACGGGAGCGTCTCGGCCGAGCCGGCCCGGCACGTCGACATCGCCCCCTCGATTCTCGACGCGCTCTCGCTGGCGGCTCCGGGGCTGCCCGGACGTTCGCTCCTCGAACCGGCGCCGGCCGGCGCCGAGCCGCTGTCGTACTTCGAGGCGCTCTCCGCCTCGCTCAACCGGGGCTGGGCGCCGTTGCGCGGGGTCCTCGCGGGGCGGGACAAGTACATCGATCTGCCGCTGCCGGAGCTCTACGACCTGCAGGCGGATCCGGCGGAGTCGGACAACGTGGCCGCGGGACGCGCGGCGCGGGCGCGGGAGCTGGCGGCGCTGCTCGACGACCTGCCGGTGTCCGATCCCTTCGACCGGCGCGTGGCCGAGACCGCCGCGGTCGTCGAGCGCCTGCAGGCGCTGGGCTACCTCCGCGGGTCGGCTCCCGCGAAGGAGACGTATTCGGCAGCGGACGACCCGAAGCGACTTGCGCACATCGACGAGGCAATTCACCGCGGGGTGGACCTGTTCCAGCGCGGGCGGGCGCGCGAGGCGATGGACGTATACCGCGGGGTGATCGCCGAACGACCGGCGCTGGAGCTCGCTCACCGGCACCTGGCGTTCCTGCACTGGTCGGTGGGCGAGGTCGACGAGGCCATCGCGGTGCTGACCCGCGCGCGGGACGCGGGCAACGCGAGCCCGGCCGCTGCGGGGCAGCTCGGGATCTACCTGGCCGAGAGCGGCCGCGCCGACGAGGCGGTGCCGCTGCTCGAGGCGCTGGTGGCGGACGAGCGGCCGGCGCTCGACCCGCTGAACGCGCTGGGCATCGCCTATGCGCGCCGGGGCGACGCCGACCGGGCCCTGCGGACGTTCGAGCGCGTGCTGGAGCTCGACCCCGACAGCGCCATGGCCCTGGAGAACCTGGGCACCGTGCACGTCCAGCGCGGGGACCGGGCAGCCGCCGCGGAGGCGTTCGAACGCGCGGTGACGCTTGCGCCCCGCTCCTCGCGCGCGCACGCCGGGTTGGGAGTGGTGCAGCTCCAGGACGGCGATCGGCAGGCGGCGGTGGCGAGCTGGACCCGCGCCGTCGAGCTGGACCCTACCAACTTCGACGCCCTGTTCAACCTGGCCACGGAGCTGGTCAACGCGGGGGAGCTCGCGACGGCGCGCCCGTACCTGGAGCGGTTCGTGCGCACCGCACCGCCGGCCTTCTACGCCGACGATATCCGGCGCCTTGCCGGCGCGCTGCAAGCGACCCCACGCTGACCGCATCGGCCGACCGGCGTCGGACGGGGCGTCGCGGTCCCGACACCCGCTCTTGCCCCCAATCCCGCGTTCAACTATGACAATTGTGTCGCCAAACGGTTCTTTCTGCTGATACGATGGTGATACGTGGCGGGAGCGTCCTGAGTTCCCGGGATTTTCGAGCGCTGGTTCAGCCGCCCCCGCACGCGTGATGGAGGGCGGCGAAATGAAACGGCGAATTCCCTTTGTGAATCTGGGCGTGGCCTTCGGGCTGGCGCTCGTCCTGTTGGCATCACCGGCCGGGGCGCAGGTCGATCTCGGCCGCATCGACCTCCTCGTCGAGGACACCACCGGCGCCGTGCTGCCGGGCGCCTCCGTGGCCATCACGGGGCCGGAAGATCGCACCGACGTCTTCACCGACGTGCAGGGCGAGGCGCACCTGTTGCGGCTACCGCCCGGAACCTACGAGGTGCGCGTCGAGCTGCCGGGGTTCAGCGCCTACGTCGACACCGCGGTGCAGGTGCGGGCTGCGGCGTCGACCCCGATGGTGGCGATGCTGGAGGTCGGCGGGCTCGACGAGACCATCACGGTCACCGGCTTGGCCCCCATCGTCGATCCGCGCCGCCAGAGCACCGACACCCACGTCACCCTGGACGAGCTGCAGGAGATTCCGTCGTCGCGCGACCCGTGGGTCGTGCTGCAGACGATCCCCGGCGTCATCGTCGACCGCGTCAACGTCGGCGGGGCCGAGTCGGGCCAGCAGTCGAACTACATGGCCAAGGGGGCCAGCAGCAACGAGAACACCTGGACCCTCGACGGCGTCGTGATCACCGACATGGCGTCGCTCTCGTCCCCCACCTACTGGGACTTCGACCAGTTCCAGGAAGTTCGCATCAACACCGGCGGCGCCGACGTCCGGAACCAGACCCCCGGCGCGGCGGTGGACGTGGTGCTCAAGAGCGGCAGCAACCAGTACCACGGCAGCGTGCGGGGCTACTTTGCCAACGAGGCCATGCAGCGCAACAACCTGTCGCCGACCCTGGCCGAGGCGATCGGCGGGGAGACCGGCCGGGGCAACCGGATGGAGCAGTACCGCGATTACGGCTTCGAGGTCGGCGGCCCGCTCATCCGGGACCGGCTCTGGGCCTGGGGCTCGCTGGGCGAGACCGACATCCGCCTGCGGACTCTCATCGACACCGCGGATCGCACGACGCTGACCAACCGGGCGCTGAAGGTGCAGGGACAGGTCACCGACGGCCTGCGCCTCGGCTTCAACCACTTCAACGGGGCGAAGATCAAGCTGGGCCGGAACGCCAGCCCGACGCGGCCCGACGAGACCACCTGGGACCAGGGCGGCCTGGGTTCGGGCCTCTACACCGGCTCGGGTAACTGGGTCGGGGGCGACCTCGTCGTGAGCGCCAAGGGGAGCATCTACAACAACGGCTTCTTTCTGGAGCCGCGCGGCGGACTCGACGTGGAGGGCGTCTACCGCGACGTCAACCGCGTCTGGCACAACTCGTTCGTCGACTACCGCTCGTACCGCCCGCAACGGGTAGCCAACGTCGACGCCAACTACTTCCGCGGGAACCACGAGCTGAAGCTCGGCTTCGGCTGGCGCAAGAACACGGTCGAGTCCCAGAGCACGTGGCCCGGAACCGGGCATTACTCCATCCATCTCGGAAGCTACCCCGAGAACGGCCTGATGCTGCCTTTCATCGTGGCGGACGCGGTGAGCAACAGCGAGGGGCGCTACCAGCACTTCTATGCCAGCGACCGCATCTCGATGGACCGTCTCACCATCGACGTCGGCGTCCGCTACGACCGCTCTACCTCGTCACTGCTCGAGGCGAGCCGCCGGGCGAATCCGCTGGTGCCCGATCTCCTGCCGGCCATGACCGCCCCGGGCCTTGCCAACACCCATTCCTTCGACATCCTCGCCCCCCGCATCGGCGTCAGCTACGCGCTCGGCGAAGGGGCCGACACGCTCCTGCGCGCCAGCTACGGGCAGTTCGCGTCCCAGTTGCCGGCTGGCTCCGCCCAGCAGATCGCGAGTCCGATCTACTACTCCGCCGTCGCCTATCTGGCCGTCGACCTCAACGGCGACGGCCTGGCCCAGCCGGACGAGTTGCTGCTCGACGCCGGCCTGATCGATGCAGACGGGTTCAATCCCAACAACCCGACGTCGACCGACAGCGTCAATCGGATATCGCCGGACCTGTCGTCGCCGCGCACACACGAAGTGATCTTCGGCGTCGACCGCGAGCTGCCGATCCCCAACTCGGCCCTGACGGCGTCGGTGACCTACCGGCGGTTCACCAACTTCCGGTGGGCGCCGCTGATCGGGATCACCTCCGCCGATTACGGCATCGTGGACACGCTCGCCGCGACCCTGCCGGCGGCCGCCGGCGGCGGACCGGTCAGCCAGGACGTCTACGCGCCGCTGCCCGGCGTGGTGCTGCCGCCCGGCAACGGCAGCGAGGAACGCAACCGGAACGGGTACCACCAGCAGTACTGGGGCTGGGAGGCCAATTTCATCAAGCGGCTGAGCAACCGCTGGATGGCTCGCATCGGCTACTCCTGGAACGACCACCGGGAGTACTTCACCGACCGGGCAGCGGCGATCATCGATCCGACGCCGACGCCGACCAACCCGAAGCGCGACGGCGGCCTGGTAATCACGAGCACTGGCGGCAGCGGCAAGTCCGACATCTTCTTCCTGACGCCGAAGTACCAGTTCATCGCCAACGGGCTCTACCAGGCGCCGCTCGGCATCAACGTCGCCGCAAACCTGCTGGTCCGCCAGGGCTACGGGCAGCCCTACTTCGAGGAGATCCAGGCCCACCCGCGGGACGCGGGGGCGTTCAAGGAGGTGCTGCTCGTCCCGGACGTCGGCGCCAACCGCCTGCCGGCCATCAAGAGCTTCGACGTGCGCATCGGGAAGGAATTCCGGTTCGACGAGGTCTCGCTGAACATCGACCTCGACTGGTTCAACATCCTCAACGCGGGGACGGTGCTCGGGCGGCAGTACGACGTGGGAGCGGCCGAGGGGCTCACCGGACCGGGCCGGACGCTCGAGATCATGAACCCGAGCCTCCTGCGCCTCGGGTTCCGGATCGGATTCTAGGAGTCTGCGCCGTGGAACGGTGCAGACTCCTGGCAGGGTTGGTTGGGCACCAGGCGGAGCCGTCAGGCGACGAATGGTGGGCTGGCCTCCCGAAGCGCATGGTCTCCTTCCGTCGCGTGCTGCGGATCGGGGTGCTGGCCGCCGGAGTGGCGGCCGGCTCGCCCCATCCGCTTGCCGCTCAGAACCCCTGCCCGGCGGCGACGCCGCAGGCGACGCTGCAGAGCGCTGCCGCCGCGCCCTTCGGCGTCGACAAGTGGTTCGGGCGGGTCGACGGCGGCGGGCCCTGGGGCGTCCTCGACAGCGTCTGGAACCACCGCGCGGCGCTGGAGCGGGGGCTGCTGCGACCCGTAGCGGGGGTCGATGCGACCGAGACCGAGACCGAGGCCGAGGCCGAGGCCGAAGCCGAGGACATCGGCGAGATCGCGGTGCTGCGGGACGAGGGCGACCTCTTTCGCGCGGCCAACATCTACGACCTGCGGGACGTCACGCTCCGCTTCAGCCCGAACGACGACGGCGGCTACGACGTCGCGCACCTCGGGGCCGCCGCCTGGCGGTCGCCGGTTGGCGAGCAACTCACCCTGGGCGACGACGCCAGCACGGCCCTCGCGCTGCCGTTCGAGTTCCCTTACTACGCAACCACGCACGACGGCGCGTTCGTCAATTCGGACGGCAACATCACGTTCGAGGAGGCAGACTCCGCCAGCTCGCTTCGCAACGTATCCCGGCTGCTCTCCGGGGCGCCACGCATCGCGCCGTTCCTCGCCGACCTCGACCCGTCGGCCAGCGGCGGCGTGTACGCCCGGAGCGGCACCGACGCGGTCACCGTGACGTGGTGCTCGGTGCCGGCGTTCGGATCGCAACTGACGACTACGGTACAGGCCAGCCTGCTGCCGACCGGGGTCGTCGAGATGGCGTTCGACCCCGGGATTGGGCTCGGCGATGCGATCGTCGGACTGTCCCCGGGGCGCACGACCTCGTTCGCCGCGGTCGACCTGAGCGACACCGCCGGCGCCACGGGTGGTGCCGCCGCGGTCGGGGAGCGCTTCGGCCTGCGGGGCGAGATCGACACGGTCTCGATAGCGCAGAAGTTCCTGCAGTCGCACCCCGACGCCTACGACCAGATCGTGATCTGGACGGATGCGCCGATCCTCTTCGAGGCGTTCGCCTACGAGATCACGATCGCCAACGACATCCAGGGCATCGGCTATCCGACCTACGAGATTCCGTCCGACTTCGGAAGCGACGAGCTGAGCAGCATCGTCGTGATGGGTTGGCTCGGGAAGTACTCCGACGACACGGAGAAGACGATCAACGGGCCGGATACCACCCTGAGCCTGCTGGGGCACGAGGTGGGCCATCGCTGGCTCGCCTTCCTGGAGTTCAGCGATCACGACCGCGAGCGCTCGTTGGAGCTCCTCGGCCGCGACCACGCCCACTGGAGCTTCTTCTTCGATTCCGACGCGTCGGTGATGGAGGGCAACGACATCGAAGCCCTCGGTGGCGGCCAGTTCCGCACCGTGGCGGCGGTCGAGGGCTACAGTGCGCTCGACCAGTACGCGATGGGCCTGCGCGACGCCTCCGAGGTGCCGTCGTTCTTCTACGTCGAGGCGCCGACGAACGCGAGCCCGCCGGCCCGCCGCACCGGATCGCCCGAGGTGGGCGTGACCTTCAACGGCACGCGGCGCGACGTCCTCATCGAGGACGTAATCGAGGTCGAGGGAGAACGCGTCCCGAGCGCCGCCGACTCCCCCCGCGTCCAGCGGCAGGCGTTCGTCTACGTCGTCCGGGGCGGGCGCGACCCCAATGCGGATCACGTGGCCAAGCTCGACCGGATCCGGCAGCAATGGGAGACCTTCTTCCACGCCGCGACGGATCAGCGCATGACGGCCGAGACCCGGCTGCGTCCACCGTCCGCCACCGAGACCAACGACCCCTGATCCACGGATCGCGCCGCAGCTTCGCCGCTTGTCGGCTCGGGAACCGGGCGCAGGCGGGAGCCGGTGTCCCCGCGTTCGGCGTCCATCGTCGGCGTCGGACGCTCGGCGATTCTCAGCGTGTCAGTCGGGACAGGCGATCGCGCAACGCCAGGGAATCGGGCAGCGCCGCCAGACCCGCCCGCAGGACCTGTACCGCCAGGGCCGGCTGGGACTGCCGCACGTAGGCATCCGCCAGCGCCAGGTGGGCCGGGACCAGCGCCGGATCGAGAAAGACGGCGCGCCGCCAGGCGCTCGCCGACCCGCGGGCGGCCCCCCCCAGCGCCGGGGGGGCCGGGCCCAGGGCCGGATCGAAAAAGGCGGCGCCCCGCCAGGCGCTCGCCGACCGGCGGTCGTCGGCCCGAAACGCGTAGACCCAGCCGAGGAAGAACGCCGACAGGGCGCGCCGGGGGGCGTCGGTGTCCGCCGCGAACGCCGCTTCCAGCGCGTCCGTCGCTCCGGCATAGTCTTCCGCGACGAATCGCGCCAGACCCAGCAAGGCGAGCTCGCCGACCGCGGCTTCCGTTTCGGCGTCGGTGCCCGGCACCGCGATCAGCCCGGCCACGCCGGGCCAGTCGTCGCGCTGCGCGCGCGCGAGGGCCGCGGCCGCCCGTCCATCGCCGACGACCGGGCCGAGGGCAGCTAGGTAGCGGCCGGCCAACTGCCCGCGGAGGATCTCCGAGGCCGCCGGCCTGCCCCCGGGGGGCGGAGTCGGACCCGGACGCGACCCGCTGACGACGTCGAGCTCGCGCCGCACCCGCCGGACCGTCTCACCGTCGCGCGTCACGTCGATCTCGGCCACGTAGCGGCCCGCCGGGAGGCCGTCGAGCGGGACCTCGAAACGGGCGACACGACTGCCGTCTCCGCGCCCCGCATCCACGACGTCGAGATCGCCCGTGCGGAGGCGGCTGACGGCTTCGTCCTCGCCGGCCGGCGCGAGGGAGAGCCGGACGCGGGCGGCGTCGATCTCCGCGGGCGCTCCGTACAACTCCACCACGCCGCTCAAGCCGTCTTCCGCGTACGCCGCGGCACGCACGGGGAAGCGGTCGGTCGACGGACCGAGGTGGATGTCGCCGGCGGAGACCGCGGAAGCCGTCGTCGACGGGATCTCGAAGCGCCGGTCCGCGCTGCCGATCTGCCCGCCCGGCTCGCGGACGACGGCCCGCATCAGGTAGACCCCGGGCGGCGCCTCGAACTGCACCCGATACGATCCCCGGCCGGCGCCGCGGCCGGGGGCCGGATTCGCGGGGAGCGGGATGAAGTCGCTTCCGCTCGCGACCGCCTGCCCCGACCGCGCGTCCCGGACCACGAATACGACGTCGGCCGCGCTGCCGGCACGGGCGGCCGCAATCGGGAGCTCGGCCTCCAGGCTCAGGACCACGGTGGGCTGGACGGGCGTCTCTCCCCGCAGCACGTAGGTGGTGTAGTCCACGCGGAGGCCCTGGAGCGCGAACGGTGCGGCCAGCGCCGCATCGATGGCCTGGCGGCGGCCGCGCGTCGCGGCACTGTCGGCCCCCAGCGCGTAGCCGGTCCGCGTGCGGACGCGAGCGCCCGGCCGGGTCACCCGGACGGTGACCCGGCGGTAGTCGCCGGTGTCGTCGCCGTTCCCGCCGGCCGGCTCGAACCCTACGATGTAGTGGTCGTCGGACCGGCCCCCGATGTCCTCGAGAACGGTGTCCAGACGGCTCGCGGCCCGGGCGAACAGCTCGCCGTCGGTCTCGGCGGCCAGCGTGCCGAGGGGCGACACCCGGCTCTCGATGGCCGTGAAGCGCTGGCCTCCAAGAAGGGTCCGCTCCTCGATGTTCGATTCGCGGCGGTTGATGTCGAGCGCGTGGACCGCGCTGTAGGACTGGGCCGCGGCGGCCGCCACCCGCTCCAGGTCGCGCCCCACGTTGTCGCCGTGGAAGCCCTCCGAGACGAGAATGATGTCCTTGCGGCCCTCGATCTGCCGCAGGCCGCGGATCAGGTCGGCGAACGTGTCGAGAAACTGGCGCGCCTGGGAATCCGCCCGGTTCACGACCGAGCGGCTCGCGTCGCGGACGTCCATCGCGCTCACGCCGAAGCCCGCGTCCTCGCTGAGTCGCAGGAGGACGCCCTGCAGGACCTCCTGGTTGCCGCGGTCGATCTCGAACGCCTCGAATTCCCGTATCTCGCCGATGCCGGTGAAGCGGGCCGGCTCGCGCGTTCCCGACAGGTTCGGCAGCGCGGCGATCACCCGCCTCACGTCGCTCGTGAACCCGACGCGGGCGCCGGGGCCGGGAAGGCCGTAGAGCGCCACGCGGTCTCCGGCCCGGACCCGGGTGCGGAGGAATCGCTCCGCCGCCCGGCGGGCGACCTCTTCGTTCCGCGGGGTGATGTGCGACTGGTCGAATACGAAGACGTAGAGCCGACCGCGCGGGGCGCCCTGGTTCGTCGAGACGTCCCCGCCAATGGTGCGGCGCGCCGCTTCGGCGTACGTACCCAGCGGCGCCCGAACGTGCTGGAGGAGCGCGACCGGGCGCCGCTCGCCGCCCTCCACGATCTCCACTTCGTCGGCGCGGAGATCCCGGATGGGCCGGCCCTGGGCATCGGTCACCTCGATGTCGAGGCGCGCGAGATCGACGCCGGCCGTGAAGGGCGGCGTCTCCGGCCGCTGCTGCGACGGCGCCGGCGACGGCCGCTGCACCGCGGCGACGGAGGACCCGCACGCAACCGCGAGTACGGCGGCGATACCCGCCCGCCGGCCCGGGAGTCTGCGACGTGGAACGCGGGATGCACGAGTCTCCGGGCGCAGACTCCCATCGCGCACGCCGCAGCCGGCCAGGCGCTTGCGCCGCAGGAGTCTCGCGCCGGCGAAGCTTCCAGCGCGCGCGCCAAGGCGCGCGAGATCGCCCATCGTTGCCCTCATCCTGCCCGTGAAGACGCACCGAGCCCCGGCGAGGTTCCCGGGCAGGAGGGCGCGCGGCAGCCGTGGCCGCCGGGCCCCGGGTTGCGAGCGAGCGAGGGGGCCGGCGTCAGTCGACGATCGCCTGATACGTCAGGGTCGCGAGGTCCTCTCGGATCCGCAGGTGGGTGTAGGGCCGGACCTGCGTCAGCATGATGCCGATCAGCTCCTCCGACGGGTCGACCCAGAAGATGGTGCCGAAGGCGCCGCCCCAGTAGTACGACCCCTCCGAGCGCGGGGTACCGGAGGGTCCGAGATCGGTCACGACGGCGTAGCCGAGCCCGAACCCGTAGCCGGGGCCGGCGAGCCAGATGCCGTAGTCGCCGGTGTGGTTCGCGGTCATCAGCTCGATCGTCTTGCGGCTCAGCAGCCGCGCGCCGTCGAGCTCCCCGCCGTTCAGCATCATCTGGTGGAAGCGGAAGTAGTCGCGCGCCGTCGACACCAGGCCGCCCGCCCCGCTGAAGTAGACGTGCGGCTCGCGGACGAAGCGGCTCTCCGCCGTCGGCGCCTCCGTCAGCACGATCTTCCCGTCGTCGCCCGGCCCGTAGAGCGCGGCGAAGCGGTCGAGCTTGGACTTCGGCAGATAGAAGTGGGTGTCCGGCATGTCGAGCGGCTCGAAGATCCGCTCGCGCAGGAAGGCGTCGAGGGTCTGGCCCGACATCACCTCGACCAGCCGGCCCACGACGTCGGTCGCCCGCCCGTACTCCCAGCGGTCGCCGGGGTGGAAGTTGAGCGGGAGCCGCGCCAGCCTCTTCACCATGTCGCCCACCGTGTCCGTCGGCTTGCGCTGGGCCGTCATGGCCTGGAAGTCGGTCTGGGTGAGTCCGCGGTAGGTGTTGGCCAGCCCCGCCGTATGGGTCAGCACGTGCTGCACGGTGATGGGACGCGCGGCGGGCACCAGCTTGTAGCGCCCGGCGATGCGCTCCTGCTCCGGCGAGGGGACGGCGACCTGCATGTCGGAGAACTCCGGCAGCCACCGGGAGATCGGATCGCGGAGCTGGAAATGCCCCTCCTCGTATAGCATCATCAGCGCCACCGAGGCGATCGGCTTGGTCATCGACGCCATGCGGAAGACGGTGTCGTGGGTCATGGCGCGCTGCTGCTCGACATCGCGCCGGCCGGTCGCCGAGAAGTGGACCACCTTGCCGCGCCGGGCGACGAGGGTGACCACGCCCGCCGCCTCTTGCCGATCGACGTAGCCCTGCATGACCCGGTCGAGGCGCTCGAGCCGTGCCGACGACATCCCGACCGTCTCCGCCTCGGCCGTCGGCACGCCGTCCATCTCCGGCAGATCGGCCGGCGCCCCGCGGAGCCCCGCGCCTGCCGTCATCAGGATCGCCGTCAGCCAGACGGCACCGTACATCGACCACCTCGCGGTTGACGTCTTCATCGCCTTCCCTCCGTGCCGTGAGTTTCCGGCCGCGCCGCCGCGCGCCTGTCGAGAATCCGCGCAGGAGTTTCGCGCCGGCGAGACTCCCCACGTGCCCCCGCCAACCCAGGAGTCCCGTGCAAGCGAGACTCCCAACGCGCGCTCCGCAGTTCGCGCGCTCAGTGCACCCCGCCGCCGCCCATCTGCAGCAGCGAGGGGTCGGCCCCCATCCGCCGCAGCGTCGCCTCCCAGAGCTCGTTCGCCGCATTGTCGAAGATGAGGTCGGGGTCCACCTCGGCGTGCAGCCAGGCCGACGCCGCCAGCTCGCGGTCGAGCTGCCCCGGATCCCAACCTGCGTAGCCGGTCAGCAGGCGCGTGCGCGGCGGCGGCGGGGCCTCCAGGTAGCGCCGCAGCAGGCTCGGCGACGTCGACAGGAAGATGCCGTCGCAGACGCGGACCGATTCGGCATCGCTCGGCTGGGTGCCCATGAGGATCCAGCCACGCTCGCGCTCGACCGGTCCGCCTATCCAGAGCTCGAGGTCGCTGGCCGCGTTCACCGGCGGCGTCAGGCGGACGACCTCGGCCGCCGGGGTGTCGGTCGGTCGGTTCAGCACCAGTCCGAACGCGCCGTGCTCGCCGTGCTCGCAGAGCAGGATCACCGCCCGCCGGAAGTTCGGGTCGTTGAGCTGGGGCATCGACACCAACAGCGACGGGGCCAGCGAAGGGTACGGTTTCTTGCCGTCGTCTTTCATCGCGCCTGCCCGAGCCCGAGAGAGGATCCGGCTTCATTCTCTCACGATCCGCCCCGGGCTCCGCCGCTCCCTCCGAGTCACGCACACGCGCCTCCGCTCCGGGGCTTGCCCCCCGCACTACGATTGCACCGACGACGAAGGGAAAGGACTCCCGATGACTCCACGCCGACCGTTTCGCCTGGCCGCCGCCGCGGTCACGTTGACGCTCGCCGCCACCGGCGTCGCGCCCGCCCAGGACGCACCGGTCTCGCTTCGCGCCGGGCTCCTGATCGACGGCGCGGGCGACACCCGGTCCAACGCCCGCGTCATCGTGAACGACGCCACGATCACCAGGGTCGACGGGTTGCGCGGGGCGGTGACCTACGACCTGTCGGACCTCACGCTCATGCCGGGGTGGATCGACACCCACGTCCACCTGACGTCGCACTTCGGCGCCGACGGGCGCCTGCACCAGGGCGGGGACGCGGACGCGATGCGGACGATGCTGCACGCCGTCGGCAACGCCTACCGCACGCTGATGTCCGGGTTCACGACCGTCCAGAGCCTCGGGAGCCCGCTCGACGCCGACCTGCGCGACGCGATCGCGCGTGGCGACGTGCCCGGCCCGCGCGTGCTCACCTCGCTCCGCGCCGTGACCGCCGCCACGGGCGACGCGGAGGCGATTCGCGCGCACGTCCGACAGCTCAAGGCCGACGGCGCCGACGTCGTGAAGATGTTTGCCTCCGGCAGCATCCGCGAGGGCGGCCTGCGGGCGCTGAGCGACGAGCAGATCGAGGCCGCCTGCGACGAGGGCCGGGCGCAGGGACTGCGCGTCGTGGTCCACGCCTACGGCTCGGAGGTCGTGAGCGCGGTGGCCCGCGCGGGGTGCACGTCGGTCGAGCACGGCAACCGCTTCGACGCCGACACCATCGCCCTGCTCGCCGAGCGGGGCACCTTCCTCGGGTTCCACGTCGGCCTGCTGTGGGACAACTACGCCGTCAACCGCGAGCGCTTCATCGGCATCGGCAACTACACGGCCGAGGGGTTCGCGCGAATGAGCCAGGCCCGGCGCATCGGGATGCGCACGTTCCGCGAGACGCTCCGCAATCCCGACGTGCAGATCGTCTTCGGCACCGACGCAGTGGCCGGCTCGCACGGCCGCAACGTCGAGGAGTTCATCGTCCGCATCAACGAAGGCGGCCAGCGCCCGATGGACGCCATCCTCTCGGCGACCGCGCGCGCCGCCCGCTCCCTCGGCCTCGGCGACCGCCTCGGGCAGGTGGCCCCCGGCTTCACGGCCGACCTCGTGGCCGTCGACGGCAACCCGCTCGAGGACATCGGGGCCCTGCGCCGCGTCCGTTTCGTGATGAAGGACGGCGTCGTCCACCACTACGAACCGTAACGGCCCACGCGCTCCGGCGGCGTCTCGTCAGGCGGCGACGCCGAGGCCGAACGGTGTCGTACTCAAGCGAGCGGACGGTCGCCATGTGCGCCTCGATCGCCGCAAGCACGTTCGTCGCCGGCGGCAGGTTGGACTTCTCGGCGTGCCAGTGCTGTCGAAACGGCGCGACGGTCTCGCGGGCGGTGTCGAGAACGAGACGCTCCGGCAGGAGAGCCCGATCGGCCAGGTGGGAGAGCTCATCCTCCGAGAACTCGGTGAAGAGCTTCGTCCGACTGAACTCCAGAGCCGCCCTGTCGTCCGGGATGCAGGCGATCGTCGACCTATGCTCCACACCCTCCAACCGTCACGATTCCTCGGACGACGGTCGCCCCGCGACCCGCCGCAGCGCCCAGTCGACGTGCTCGGCGACGACGGGCTCGGCGCGCGACACCGTCTCGGGTGTCGCCGGCTCGGCGAGGGCCGCCGCGCTCGCCGCGGTCCCGCTGTTGCCGAGCGCGACGGCGACGTTGCGCCGGAGACCGGTCAGCTTCGCGCGCGACATCGCGCTCCGGTTCAGGAGCTCCCCCAGGCGCTCGTCCGACTGGCGCCAGAGGTCGGCGAGCCGCGGCTCGTCGAGCGCGGGTGCCGGCTGCCACGCCGGGTCCGACGACCGGGCCGGCGCCGCGTTGTACGGGCAGACGTCCTGGCAGATGTCGCAGCCGTAGACGTGCGTCCCGACCTCGGCGCGCACGTCCTCGGGTATGGGCCCTCGGAGCTCGATGGTCAGGTACGACAGGCAGCGCGTGGCGTCGAGGACCCATGGCTCGCGAAAGGCACCGGTCGGGCACGCCTCCAGGCAGAGGGTGCAGGTGCCGCACTGATCGAGCTGCGGTGCGTCGGCGGCAAGCGGCAAGCTCGTGATGATCTCCGACAGGAACAGCCACGAGCCCTTCTCGGGGTGGATGAGGCACGTGTTCTTGCCGATCCAGCCGAGCCCGGCATACTGCGCGTAGACACGTTCCTGCACCGGGCCGGTATCGACATAGCACCGGGCCTCGAACGGCTCCGCGGCCGCCGCGCGCATCCGCTCCAGCAACGCGTCCATGCGCCGGCCGAGGACGTCGTGGTAGTCCTCGCCCCACGCGTAGCGCGAGACCTGCGCCGCATCCGGGTCGTTCACCTCCGTCGAGTAGGGACGGTCGGAGTTGTAGACGGTGCCGAGCACGATGACGGAGCGGGCCGACGGCACCACGCGCCGGACGTCGGCTCGCCGGCGCGCCGTCCGCGCCAGGTAGCGCATCTCGCCGGCGTGACCCCGAGCCAGCCAGTCGTCCAGGAAGCGGAGCTCGGGGAACGCCTCGGCCGGGGCGATCCCGCACAGGTCGAACCCGACCTCCCGCGCCAGCTCCTTGACGGTGTCCGCGGTCAACATGCTCTGGCCACCCCGGCAACTCGACACGGCTCGCTGCAAACTCGACGAGCCACAGCGCTCCAGGGTCAACGTGTCTCCCTGCCCCCGACCCCTCGAGGGCCGGCGCCGCGACGCCGCGCGCGCAGGACGCGTGCCGCAACGCCAACGGTCGACGCCCATCCAGCATAGGAGAAACGCTCCGCGCCTGCGGGCCCAACCGCGGCCGCGACAGACTCCGGGTGGTGCACGCGCGGCGTCGTGTACGATTTCTGCGAGCAGCGGCCCGCAACCCAGGAGAGAAGCCCATGCGAACCACTTTCCCTCGGCTGGCACTCGTCTCCGCCTGCGCCCTGGCCGCAACGCCCGCGGCGCTCGTGCACGGGCAGCAGGATCCGGAGGCGACGCCTCGGAACGGCCTCGTCAGGCTGCTCGACGGGGACCAGGTCGCCTTCGGGCTGACGGTCGACGCGCGCGCGGACCCCGTGGCGCTCGCCGCCAACGACGACATCGACTTCGTCTTCTACGACATGGAGCACGGCCCCTACGACGTCAGCGCGTTGCGCACCTGGATGCAGTGGCTCGTGGACCCCGGCACGATTGCCGCGGCGGGCGGCGCCGAGGCGGGGCAGGCCCGCCACCTGCGGGGTTCGGCGGCCGGGCCCCCGGCACGATTGCCGCGGCGGGCGACGCGATGGCGGGCAAGTCCGTCATCGTGCGGATTCCGGCGACCGGCCGCGAGCTCGAGCCGAACATCTGGATGGTCAAGCAGGTGCTCGACGTGGGCGCGCACGGCATCATCTTCCCGACCATCGAGACGCCGGAGCAGGCGCTCCTGGCCGTCCGCGCCATGCGCTACCCGCAGCGGGTCGGCGCGCCGGACGGAGAGCCCGCGGGGCTGCGGGGCACCAATCCCGGGCTCGCGGCACGCTACTGGGGCCTGTCGGTGCCGGACTACATCGAGCAGGCGGACGTCTGGCGGCTCGACCCGCCGAACGGCAACCTGCTGCCCTGGATCCTCATCGAGAGCCCCCTCGGCGTGGCCAACGTACGCGAGATCGCCCGTCAGCTCAGCGAGCGCAACATCGGCGCCGTGCTGTTCGCCGGCTCCGCGACCGGCGGCGACATGCTGAACACGCACGGCGGCAGCCTGGAGGCCGTGGCGCAGGGCATCGAGACGGTGCTCGCCGCCGGGAGGGAGTTCGGCCTCCCCGTCGCCATGACGAGCACGGCCAACATGATGTCGCGCATCGAGCAGGGCGCGCGCCTCTTCACGGGCGGCGTGACGCCTGCCCTCCGGAGGCAGGCGGGGCGTTAGCCGTCAGGCGGCGTCGCGGTCGCGTCGGCCGGCGAGGAAGCCTTCAAGGGGTTCCCTCCAGCTCGGCCATGCGCTCGCGGTTGTCGGCGAGTCCTCGCGGCTCAGGTGGCGTCGATGCGGGCGCGCAGGTCGACCACGTCGGTATCCGGCAACATCGTTATGCGGTGGTCCACCCGAGCGGCCTCGCGGGTGGGACACACGATGAACAGATGGTCGAGCGCGAGCGTGTCCAGGGCGGTTCGCATCGCGTTCGTCACGCGAGGTGCTTCGTTGAACTTGACCTCGAAGCCGATGCGCCGGCCGCGTTCCACCACCATCAGATCCAGCTCTCCACCTCCGTGCGCGCCCCAGAACCACGCGTCGCGGCACTGCAGCGCGCGCAGGACCTGCTCGACGGCAAACCCCTCCCAGGACGCACCGACGCGCGGGTGACCGAGCAGCGCCGCGGCGTCGGGGATGCCGAGCAGGGCGTGCAGGAGACCCGGGTCGCGCAGGTAGATCTTGGGCGCCTTGACCTGGCGCTTCGCGACGTTCTCGAACCACGGCTGAAGCTGCCGGACCATGTAGGTGCCGGTCAGCAGGTCCAGGTAGCCGCGCACGGTCTTGTCGGACACGCCCAGCGCGCGGCCCAGCTCGGACGCGTTCCACGTCTGACCGTGCCAGTGCGCCAGCATGGTCCAGAAGCGGCGCATGGCGGCCGCGGGAATGCCTATGCCCAGTTGCGGGACGTCGCGCTCCAGAAAGGTGCGAATGAATCCGTCGCGCCACGCCATGCTGTCTTCGTCCGACGCTGCCAGGTACGATCGCGGCAGCCCGCCCCGCGTCCAGAGCCTGTGGCGTGCCTCCGGACCCGTCTCGCCGAGGTCGAATCCCGTAAGCTCGACGAACTCCACCCGGCCCGCCAGCGACTCCGACACGCCCCGCACCAGTGCCGGTGACGCGCTGCCCAGGATCAGGAAGCGCGCCCGCGTCCCGGACCGATCCACCAGGACGCGCAGCGCGCTGAACAGGCGCGGCAGGTGTTGGATCTCGTCCAGCACGACGAGCCCGCCGAGCGCGCCCAGGACCAGCTCCGGGTTGGCCAACCGGCGGACGTCCGGTTCCGACTCCAGGTCGAAGACGGTCGCTTCCCGGGTGGCAGCGAGTTGCCGGGCGAGCGTCGTCTTGCCGCACTGCCGCGGCCCCAGCAGCGCCGTGATCGGAGACCTGCCGAGCGCGGTCTCGAGTTGCTTCCGATAGGCGGCGCGCTCGATCACACGCCGATTTTATCTTGAAAATTCGGAGACACGCTCCGAGTTTTCAAGCAATATCCATCAGAACGCGAAGCGCAGGCCGAACTGCATCTCGCGCGCGTTCAGGGCGCTGAAGATGCGGCCGAAGTTGGGCGAGCCGAAGTAGCGGTTCGGCAGGTCGAAGTTGGCCCGGTTCAGGAGGTTGAAGATTTCCCACCGGAACTCCAGGCGGCTGCCGCCGTCGAGGAGCCAGCTCTTGGCCACCGCCATGTCGACGTTGGCGAAGCCGGGGGCGAAAACCGAGTTGCGCGGAGCGCTCCCGAACGTGAAGGGAGCCTGCAGCGCGAACGCATCGGTGTCGAACCAGCGCTCGACCGTCCGCTCGCCGCGGGGCAGGTTCGGGTCGCTCGTCATGTCCGGCCGCTGCGCCGGCCCCGCGCCGATGTTCGCACGGTCGCCGGTGACGTTGACGGTGAACGGCGCGCCGGACTGCGCGGTGACGATGGCGTTGATCCGCCAGTGGCCGAGCAGGCCCTCGCGCCAGCCCCCCGCGCGGCGCGCGAACGGAAGCTCGTAGCCGGCGCTGCCGACGAACTGGTGCCGGTGGTCGAAGCTCGACAGCGCGTTCTCCCCCGGGAAGATGTTGCGCACGTCCTGCGGCACGTTCGCCTCGAAGGCGGTAGGCCCCGGGCTCGACGCGTCGTCTTCCGAGCGCGACAGGGTGTAGGCGACGTCGAACGCCAGATCGCCGCGCAGACGCCGCTGGAGCTTGAACGTCAACGCGTGGTAGATGGACTTGCCGTCGAATCGGATGGCGCGGATGCCCGACAACTGCGGGATGGCGCGGCGCGCGCTGATCGACCCGGATCCGGGCAGCGGCACGTTGTGGATGGTCGAGTTGTCGGCTCCGATGGTGTACGACCCCATGTAGAAGAGCTCGAACACCGTCGACGGGAGCACCTCGGTCTGGAAGCCGCCGGACCAGGTCTGCGTGTACTCCACCTGGAAGTCGTAGTCCATGATCGAGCCGCCGATGCTCCCCGTGGGATCGGACGCGAGGATCGTGCGCGTATCGAAGCTCGGCACGAACTGCCCCGCCGGCACGTCCACCTGCTTCAGGTAGAAGAACGGCAGATTGCGGGTGAACGCCGTCTGCACGCTGTAGGCCCACTGGTTGAGGAAGATCCCGTACCCACCCCGCACTACCGTCCGCCCCTCGTCGTCCGGCACCCACGCGAAGCCGAGACGCGGCGCGAAGCGCGTCCTGCTCGGGCGCAGCAGGCTGCGGTCCCAGCCGATCTCGGCCGACGTGACCCACGGGATCGGGATCAGCGGCAGCAACCCCTGTGCCGCGGGCGAGATGTTGCCGGCGTCGTCGCTGGCGATGACGTAGCGGCCGCCGGGCACCGAGACGTCGATCGTCGACAGGCGGTTGTCGATGTCGCGCATGTGCTGGTTGATCTCGTAGCGCAGCCCGACGTTCAGCGTCAGGTCGTCGCGCAGCCGCCAGTCGTCCTGCGCGTACAGGTGCAGCCAGTTGGTGCGGGCGTCCTCGTCGCCGCGGCCGCCGACGCCGGAGCGGGCCTGCACGGGATAGCCGAGCAGGAAGTCGGCGAACGGGTTGCCGCTGAAGCGGCCGGTGTAGAGGAACCTGCCGCGGGCGGTGTCGGCGTTCTCGGGCCGGAGGCGGAGGTGGAACCAGTACGCGCCGAACTTCAGGCGGTGCGCGCCGCGGTCGATCAGGAAGTTGTCGTAGAGCTCGAAGTGCTCGTTCCGCCGGTAGACGAAGCTCGTCGGATCGCCCATGGCGCTGTAGAGCCCGCCGGTGTCGATCTGCGGGAAGCCGACGTCCCGCGGGTCGCGGGTCACGCCGAGCAGCCCGACCCTGCCGGCGAAGTCGAGGCCGCTGTTCAGGCTCGCCTGCCCGCCGTCGACGCTCATCCAGCCGAAGCGCGTCTCGTTCAGCATCGACGTCCCGATCGTGCGGGTGTAGCTGGCGGCCAGGTTGCGGGTCCGGGTGGAAAGGGTGCGTCCGAAGCCCGGGATCAGCGTCTCCTGCTGCACGCTCGTGCCGAACGGCTGGAGGTCGCGGGCGTCGAACGTGCTGAACCGCACGAATGCCTGGTCGCTCGTGCCGAGGCGCTGGTCGACCCGGACGCTGAACTGATCGACGTCGCTCTCGGACGCCTCGATCGACGTCAGATTCTGTACCTCGCCGGCGCCCGAGTTCGGCAGCGGCACGCGCTCGAGGAAGGCCCTGGCCAGCGGATCGATCCGCTCGGACGGGATGCGGTTGCCGGCGAAGTACGACCCGCACGCCCCCGTAACCGGGTCGCGGGTCAGGGGATCGCACAACGCCCCCCGTCCCGCGAAGTCGCCGGCGCGGACGGCCGCCGAGGGAACCGAGAACGTCCTGGTGAGCGAGCGCGTCGTCCGCTGCCCCTCGTAGCTCACGAACACGAAGGTCCGGTCGCGGGCGATGGCCCCCCCGAAGGTCCCTCCGAACTGCCCCTGATCGAGCGGCGGGACCGGCTCGTTCCGCGGATCGAAGTAGTTGTGAGCATCGAACCGCTCGTCGCGCACGAAGGTGAACGCGCTGCCGTGCATCCGGTTGGATCCCGACTTGGTCGCGACGTTGATCAGCGCCGACGCCTTGCCGCCGAACTCCGGCGGGTACATCGACTTCTGGATCTTGAACTCCTGGATCGAGTCGACCGACGGGTTGATCACCAGGTTGTTGAAGAGCTCGTCGGTCACCTTCACTCCGTCGAGCAGGTAGATGTTGTGACCGGCGCGCTGCCCGCCGACGTTGGGGAGCGGGCCGGCCTGCTGGAGCGCTGCGCCACGGGTACCGCCGGGTGGAATCACGACCGCGTCGCTGAGCTGCGCGAGCTGCAGGAACTGGCGACCGTTCAGCGGGATCTGCTCGACCTCGCGATTCTCGATGACGTCGCTGATCTCGGCCGTGGTCCGCTGCAGCAGAGGTGTGTTGGCCGTCACGGTCACCTCTTCCGTGATCTGGCCGAGATCGAGGCTGAACTCGAGATCGAGCGTGCGGCCCATCTCGACGACGATGCCGTTCTGCACGATGCGCCGGAAGCCGGGCAGCTCGGCTGCCACCTCCCACGCGCCGATCGGCAGCGATCCCATGAAGAACCGGCCGTCGCCCGCGGTGACCCGGTAGATCGAGAGGCCCGTGGCGAGGTGCGTGGCGACCACCTCCGCCCCCGGCAGCACGCCCCCCGACTCGTCGCGGACGATTCCGACGAGCTCGCCGGTGTTGGACTGGGCCACCGCCGGCAGCACCGCGGCCCGCACCAGGGCCAGCACGGTCGCGGTCAGGGCGACGAGCCGCAGCAGCCGCGAGGCGGAACGCCACCCGCGGCCACGTCGGCTCCGCCCCCCCGCCCCCAAGGCATGCCCGGGCTCCGTCACCGGGGCTACCGCTCTTGTTTCGCGCATCCGATCCACGAGTTTACCGAATGCCCGCGCCGAGGGTGCGGCCGAGCCGATCCGTCCGGCGGCCGCGCCGCGGGAGATGGAGCTACCTGGCGACCGCCAACACATGCTCGGCCGTGCGGCGGCTCGCGCCGACCGTCCCCAGCTTCTCCCGCACCCGACCCAGCGCCGCGCGCGTGCGGGCCGCCAGGTCGGCATCGGTGAGGAAGCGCACCACCTCCTCCGCGACCGCGGGCGGTGTCAGGGCGTTCTGCAGCAGCTCCGGCACCACCTGCTCGCCGGCGATGAGGTTCACCATGCCCGCGTTGCGGACGTGGGAGAAGGCCCGGACGATGCGGTACGTCAGAGCCGACAGCCTGTAGACGACGACCATCGGCCGCCCGTGGATGGCCGTCTGCACCGTCGCGGTCCCCGAGGCGGTCACCACCGCATCGGACGCCGCGAGCACGTCGTCGGTGCGTCCCTCGACGATGGCGGCGGCACCGCTGGCCGCCAGCGGACGCACCGGCGCCAGGAGGTCGTCGTCCAGGTGCGGCGCCCGCGCCACCACGAACTGCGCGCGCGGCATGCGCTCGCGGACGATCGCGGCCGCGGCCGCGACGTCGGGCAGGATGGCGCGCAGCTCGTTCGGCCGGCTGCCCGGCAGGAGCGCTACGGTCGGCGCCTGCGGATCGAGGCCGAGCGAGCGGAGCAGCGGCTCGCGCGCCTCGGTGGCCGCCGCCAGCTCGAGCAGCGGGTGACCGACGAAGTGCACGGGGATCTGCGCCTCCCGATAGAGCGCCGCCTCGAACGGGAAGATCACCAGCGCCAGGTCGACGAGACGGCGCATCGTCCGGAGCCGGCGGCGCCGCCACGCCCACACCTGCGGCCCGATGTAGTAGATGACCGGCACCCCCAGACGCCTCATCGCCGCCGCCACACGGAAGTTGATCTCGGGAAAATCGACGGCGACGAATACGTCGGGCCGGTCCGCGCGGGCGCGCGCGACCAGCCGGCGGTAGGTGGCGTACGAGCGCGGCACGACCGCCAGTGCCTCCGAGAGCCCGGTGACCGTCAGTCCACGGTAGTCGGCGACGAGCTCCGCCCCGCTCTCGAGCAGCCGCTCCCCGCCGAGCCCGACGATCGTCGACGTCGGGTCGAGGGCGCGGATCTCGCGCGTCAACGCCCCCGCGTAGAGATCGCCGGACGGCTCCCCGCAGGAGATCAGGACCTTGGGCACGTGGTGCGGCCGGCCGCCGGTAGCCGGGGGGTCCGCGCCGGGGAAAGGCGTGGACTCGCGCAGGGTCGGTTGGGCGGCAAGAGGAGCCTTGAGGCAACGTCTGCCGGACTAGCGCGCCCTGACGGGCGTGTTGGGAGTCTGCGTGGGCACGGGGCGTTCCATGGCGCGTTCTGCCGGCGCAGACGCCTAGGGCGCGGCGCCGGGGCGGCGCCGGAAATCAGGGGCCAGCAGGTCGAGCTCGGCTTGGGGCACGACCTCGACCCGGTCGAAGCCGACCCCCGGCAGATCGTCGACGAACGTCGATGCGTCGCCGACGAGGACGATGGAGAGATTGGCGGGCCTCAGGTATTCCTGCGCCACGCGCTGGATGTCGCGCACCGTGACGGCGTTGATGCGCTCGGGGTAGCGCTCGAGGTCCCCGAGGTCGAGGCCGTACAGGATCGCCTCGAGCACCTGCGCCGCGATGGCGTTCGGCGTCTCCAGCGTGATCGGGAAGTTCCCGGCCAGGTAGGCCTGGGCGCCGCGGAGCTCCCGCTCCCGGACCGGCTCGCGCCGGAGGCGGGCGATCTCGTCGACGGTCAGCCGCAACGCGTCCGCGGTCGCCACCGAGCGCGTGTCCGTCGTGGCCATGAAGTCGCCGGCGGTCCGCCGCGCCGCGACGTCGGCCGAGGCCGCGTAGGTGAGGGACCGTTCCGTGCGCAGCACCGTGCCCAACCGGTTGCCGCCCTCGCCGCCGAGAATCTTGATCGCCACGTCGAGGGTCAGAAAGTCGGGATGCGCCCGCGCCAGCGCCACGTGGCCCGCCCGCACGGCGGTCTGCACGGCGCCCGGCTTGTCGATGACCACGAGCCGGCGCGTGGGCGCCGGCGCCTCGTTCACGCTCGCGCGCGGGAGCGCACCCGTCGGCCAGTCTCCGAGCGCCCGCTCGACGCCCGCGAACGCCTCCTCCGCGGTGACGTCGCCGACGACGGCGAGGACGGCGTTGTTCGGCATGAAGTGCGTCCGGTGGAAGGCCACCAGATCGTCGCGCGTCATCGACCGTACCGACTCCGGCGTCCCGTTGGGCGGCACTCCGTAGGGGTGGAACCCGTAGACCAGGCGGTTGAAGACGATGTCGGCGAGGTAGGCCGGGTCGTCGTGGCTCACCTGCATGGCCGACAGCACCTGCTGCCGCTGACGCTCGATCTCGTCCGGCGCGAACGCCGGGCGCCGGGCGACGTCCGACAGAATCTCGAGGGCGAGATCGAAGTCGTCCCGGAGGACGATCACGTTGACGAAGCTCAGGTCGCTGCCGGCGCCGACGTCGAGCGCCCCGCCGACGTAGTCGACGATGCCGGCGATCTCCTGCGCCGCCCGCGTCGTCGTCCCCTCGTCGAGCAACCGGGCGGCCATCGCGGCCACGCCGGGCTTGCCGGTCGGATCGTTCGCCGCGCCCGCCGCCACGAGCAGGCGCACCGTCACCGCAGGCTGCTCGTGGTGGCCGACGTAGACCACTCGCAGGCCATTGTCGAGGGTGCGGATCTCGTAGTCCGGGAAGACGACCGGCCGTTCCAGGAGGGGCGGGGGCGGCGACTCGCGCGGCCAGTCGACCGTGCGGGACGCCCCCGCGCGCTGCGCGGCCACAGGGACCGCCATCGCGCAAGCGAGTGCCACGGCGAGCGCGGCCGCCGCCGAGGCCTGCCGGCTCACCGCACCCCTCCCCGCCCGCCGAAGAAGCGGCCGCGCGCCGCGCGCGGAACGATGGTCAGGACGAGCCGGTTGTCGTCGCGGAAGTACGTCTGCGCCACGCGCTGCACGTCGGCCTTCGTGATGTTCATGAAGATATCGAACTCCGCGTCGGCAGTCGTGATGTCGTCGTGGATGACGGCCGCGTGGGCGAGGTGCGCCGCCTTCTGCTCGTTCGCGATGCGGCCGATCACGTAGTCGCGCGCGAACTGGTTCTTGGCGCGCTGCACCTCGTCGTCGTGCGGTGGCTCGGCCTTGAGCTGATCGAGCTCCGCGATGAGCGCCTCGGCCACCTCCTCGGGCGTCCGTCCCGGCTGCACCAGGCCGACCGCGTAGAACAGGTTCGGATCCTCGATGATGTTCTGGTCGCCGAACGCCTGCACCGCCAGACGCTTCTCGTACACGACGCGCCGCGGAATCCGCGCGCTGGCGCCGTCGGAGAGGATCTTGCCCAAGATGTGCAGCGGGTAGGCGTCGGGATGGCCGTCGTAGGTAATCGGGTGGGCCACCACGACCGCCGGCAGGGGCCAGTTGTCGGCCTGCACGGTCAGGCGCCGCTCCCCCGCCGGCGCGGGCTCCCGCGGGATCGCCCGGGGGACCGGCTTGGAGGCCTTCGGCACCCGGCCGAAGTAGTGCTCCACCATTTGGAGCGCTTCGTCGGAATCGAAGTCGCCCACGAGCGTGAGCGTCGCGTTCTCGGGGACGTAGTACGTGTCGAAGAAGTCCTGCACGTCCTCGATCGACGCCGCCTCGAGGTCGGCCATCGAACCGATCGTCGTGTGCCGGTAGGGATGCGTCGTGAATGCGTGACCGTAGATGATCTCCGACATCAGGCCGAAGGGCTCGCTCTCGTACCGCCAGCGGCGCTCCTCCTTGACCACCTCGCGCTCGGAGGCTAGCGCCGCCTCGCTGATGCGGAGCGTCGCCATCCGATCCGCCTCGAGCCACAGCACGAGCGGCAGGTACTGGGCCGGAACCGTCTCGAAGAAGACCGTGACGTCCTCGGTCGTGTAGGCGTTCCCGTCGCCGCCGACCCGCGAGATCATCGTCAGATGCTCGTCGGAGCGCACGTTGTGGGAGCCCTTGAACATGAGGTGCTCGAACAGGTGCGCGAACCCGGTGCGGCCGGGAGGCTCGTTCTTCGAACCGACGTGATACCAGAGCTGCAGGTGAACGATGGGGGTCGAGTGATCCTCCGAGAGGATCACGGTCAGGCCGTTGTCGAGCGTGGCGAGGCGGTAGTCGAGCCGGGCCGGCCGGACCTCCGCACGGACGGTGGCGGCGCCGATTGCCGCGACGACCGCCGCCACCCCGAGGCTGCGCCGGACGCACGCGAGTCGCAGGATCCGCATGGCGGCGATTATGTCACACGGGGCCGAGCCCACCCGTCCCGGAACGTCGCCGCCGGGGCGGGGCCCGTGCGTCGGCTAGCCGACGACGAACCGGAAGCCGTACCGGTTCCACTCGACCGGGCGGCGCTCGAAGGGGTCGGCGTCAATGCGGCGCTCGCGGCCGAAGACCAGCTCGGCCGTGCCGGCCTGTCCCCGAATGCGCAAGCCGCTCTCGAACCGATGCCCGTGCTGCAAGGGCCGACCGTAGACCCTGCGCGTCACCCCGACCGCCGTCCCGTCGAGGTCGAGGATGAGCGACACGCGGGCGTCGGCGGGGAACGCCAGGCGCACGCGGACGTTGAACTCGCTCTCGTAGTCGACGCCCGCCCGGAGCACGCGCGCGTAGGCGGCGCCACTGTACTTCAGGTCCACGGGACCCAGCCGAAACCGATCCGCGTAGGTCAGGCCCGCCATGTTCCAGGCAACCGCGCCCGTGTTCTCCCGATCGGCGAGGTGGCGCGAGATGTGGTGGAACGTCGCGCCGAGGCTCCCCCGCGGCAGCCGCACGAAGACCGTCGTGTCGATGGTGTAGTTGTTCTGGTTGGGATCGATCGCGCGCCGCTCGTCGCCGAGGATTGACTCGATGTTGACGAACAGGTTCCCGCGCACGAAGCCGACGTCGAACAGGTCGAGACCGACCCCGATATCGGTGTCCCACGCGAAGCTGCGGTCGCCGTTGCCCGTCGTCCGGATCCCGCTCAGGTGCAGGCGGTAGGCGGTGAGGAAGCCGAGCGAGCGCGGCACCAGCCCTTCGGGGCGGGGTCCCCCGGAGGTCTGGGCGTGCGCGACCGCTCCACCGGCCAAGCTCCAGCCGGCGAGCGCGAGGGAGAGCGCGAGTCGACGGGTGGACGACCCCATGCGCGGCGAGCTCAAACCGGCGGAGTGTAGCACGGGCGCCCGTCGCGGTTCGCCACGGATGCCGGCCGCCGGTTGGCGGCTCGGCGACAGCCGGCATATGATACGCGCGGCTTGACGGCCTGCTCGGACGGCTCTCCCGATCATGTTGGCTGGCGATCGTCATCACGGATGGTGGATCCTCGCGGCCTGCGCAGCGCTCGCGCTCGCGCTGGTCGCGACGTCGACGTTCGTCCTGATCCCGGCGCGTGCCGAGGCGCAGGCCGGTGTCGGGCAGCCGGACACCGGGGCGGGCAGCGATTCCGTGCTGGCGGCTGACCCCGACGCGCAGCCGATCGACTTCAGCCACACGCGGCATGTCGTCCGTGCCGGTATCGAGTGCCAGTTCTGCCACGCGTACGCCCGCCGGGGACCGGTGGCCGGAATACCGCCCGTCGAACGCTGCGCCGGCTGCCACCGCTCCATCCTGAGCGAGCGCCCCGAGATCGAAAGGGTGCTCGGCTACTGGGAGCGGGAAGAGCCGATCCCCTGGATCCGGGTGCACGACCTGCCCGACTACGTCCGTTTCAGCCACAAGGCTCACATCCGGGCCGGCGTCGACTGCGCGACGTGCCACGGCGACGTGGCCTCGATGGCGATCGCCCGCCAGGTCGAGTCGCTCTCCATGGGATGGTGCGTCGACTGCCACGCGGAGCAGGAGGCGTCCCGGGACTGCGTCATTTGCCACTACTAGGAATGTTGGCCACGGAACGTGCGATGCGGGAGTCTCGCGCCGGCGCCGGCTCCCGGCGCGCCCGTCGGGACCCGCCAGCCGCGGGCGGCCGCGCGGAGAGGGATCAGTGAACGAATCGACCTCCCACCCGAGCGGGCCGGACGGACTGACCACGACGGTCGGCCGCCGCACGTTCCTCCGCGTGCTCGGCGGCGCCGGATCGGCCGCGGCGGTCACCGCCTGCGCCCCCGCGCCGCCCGAACGGATCATTCCGTACGTCGTGCCCCCCGACGACGTCGTCCCGGGCGTTGCAACCTGGTACGCCAGCGTCTGCGGCGAGTGCCCGAGCGGCTGCGGCACCCTGGTCAAGACCCGCGAGGGGCGAGCGATCAAGGTCGAGGGCAATCCGGCGCATCCGACCAACCGCGGCTCCCTCTGCGTACGAGGCCAAGCCTCTCTTCAGGGGCTGTACAGCCCGGACCGCTACCGCGGCCCGCGCCGCCGGCGCATCACGCACACCGCCACCGGGCGGAGCGTGCTCGATCCGATCGGCTGGGAACGGGCGCAGCAGACCCTCGCCGACCGTCTCGCCGACCTGCGGCGGGCCGGGCGGGGCGACCGGATCGCCGTCGTCACGCCGGCCCTGAGCGGCACCCTGGATGCGCTCGTCGACCGCTGGGCCGAGGCCATGGGCGGAGCCCGCCGGCTGCGGTACGAGGCCTTCGCCTACGAACCGCTGCGGGCGGCCAACCGGGCCGTGTTCGGGCGCGACGGCGTCCCGCAGCACGACTTCGGCCGGGCCGAGCTGGTCGTGTCGTTCGGAGCCGACTTCCTGGAGACATGGCTCTCCGCCGTCGGCCACGCCCGCGACCTCGCGGAGGCGCGGCGTCCGGGTCGCGAACGCTCCGCGCGCTTCGTGCACCTCGAGCCGCGTCTGTCGCTGACCGCGTCGAGCGCGGACGACTGGATCCGCCTGGAGCCGGGTGCCGAGGGCGCGGTGGCGGCCGCGATGGTGCGGGCCATCGTGGCGGAGGGGCGGGTGCAGACCGACACGCTCGCGGAGGCCGATCTGGACTCGATCCGCGCGCTGGTCGACGCCTGGACCCCCGAGGCGGCCGCCGCCCGGAGCGGCGTGCCGGCGGCTCGCATCGTCGAGCTGGCGCGGGCCTTCTCCGACCCGGACCTCGGATCCGGACGCACCCTCGCCGTCGGCGGCGGGACTGCCGTGGCGGGCGCGGGCGCGACGGAGACGCAGGTCGCCATCGCCCTCCTCAACTGCGTTGCCGGCAACGTCGGTGCGACGGTGCGCTTCCCGGCGGCCACGATGTGGGACGAGGCCGCGACCTATCGCGACATGGTCGACCTCGCGGACGCGATGCGGGGCGGCGGGATCGACGTGCTGCTCCTGCACCAGGTGAACCCGATGCACACGCTGCCGGGGGCGGCCGACTTCGGCGCGGCCCTCGACGCGGTGCCCCTCGTCGTGGCGACGTCGCCGCACCCGGACGAGACGACGGCGCGCGCGGACCTCATCCTGCCGTCGCACACGCCGCTGGAGGCGTGGGGCGACCACCGAGCGGCCGGCGGCCCCGGCGGCCTGATGCAACCGGCGATGCGTCCGCTCCACGACACGCGGCACTTCGGCGACATCCTGCTCGACACCGGCCGCGCCGCGCTCGCCGCCGCCCCCGATGGCGCCGCGGCCGAGTCGGGAGACGCGCCGGCGCTGCCGGACGGCGACTTCTACGAGCTGCTGCGCGATGCGTGGCGCGGCCTGCAGCCGGAAGCGGCCGGCAGAGCCGCTGCCGCGTCAACCGAGCCCGCGTCAGCCGACGACGCCGCGCAGACCGCGGAGGCCGCGCAGAC
>MKWU01000999.1_pt1 | contig 51839 bp, 44 predicted proteins | sample 809101 | NCBI WGS metagenome assembly MKWU01 (sample SAMN05860141, study PRJNA318959) | sponge metagenome | host: Aplysina aerophoba | place: Slovenia: Piran, Adriatic Sea, Gulf of Piran | collected 2013-05-07 | reverse complement strand
CAGCGATTCCTTGCTTATATCAGTCTATAACCGCAGCCCGTTTCTCGCAAATTGTGCGAGATTCCGGCGTAATCGTTCCGGCGTATCATCGTCCCGCGGCAGCAAGGATGATGGCTGGACTGAAGCGCGAAAGAAAGTGGACCGCCGTGCCGGATTACGTCACGCGCGACGGGGCCGGCTCCGCTCCGAACGTTGCCGGGCGCGGTTTCTGAGCCACCCCAGGAGGAGGAGCCCGACGCCGCACAAAACGATACTGATCCCCTGGTTTACCGAAAGGACCGCGCCGCCCAGGTTGCCCAGCGTCATGCTGGATTCATAGTACCTGAACAGATCGACGAAAAACCGGGTGATGGGTTCTGTAATCAGCAGCATGGCAAAGAGGAATCCGTCGAATCGAGGCTTACGGTCCAGCCACATCAACAGGCCGAAGAGGCCGAAACCCAGTACGGCGTTGTACAGCTGGGCGGGATGAAGCGCGACGTCCGGATAGAAAGAGCCCGCCGCGCTGAACGCCGGGAAGACTACGCCCAGGGCCGACTCGGTGGGAAGTCCGAAACAGCAGCCGTTCATGAAGCAACCGACCCGGCTGATCCCGATACCGAGGGCGATACTCGGTGCAAAGGCGTCGCAGGCTTTCCATACCGACAGCCTGTTCATGCGAAGGTACAGTATGGATGCCAGGACCGCCGCGATGAATCCGCCGTACAGGGTCAGTCCGGTCAGACCGATCGAACCGGAGCTTTGAAAGGGACTGATGATATCGAGGGGGTTCGCGCTGAACTCGTTCCAGTGGGGTATGACGTACATGATCCTGGCGCCGACGATGCCCGTGAGCATGATGAGCAGGCTCATGTTGACCATCTTGTTCTGGTTCAGGCCTCGGGCCCTGGATCGTCTAAGCGCCAGGAGAATCCCAACCATGAAGGATACGGCGAGCAAGAGGCCGTAGGTTCGTACTGTCAGTGGGCCGATCTCAAAAAGTATGGGATGCATTTTATATCCTTGTTCGCGACGGGAGATGGGATTCAGTAGTCAAATCGATGACGCCAGACATTCAACAACAGGCCGCACAGTATCAGGCTGGACATTAAAAAAGAGCCGCCGTAGCTGAGAAAAGGAAGGGGTACGCCGGCGATCGGCAGCACACCGACGGCCATCCCCACGTTCATGACCACGTGAAAAGTGAAAACGGATACGCAACCGGCCGCCAGCATGGCCTGATACCGGCTCTTGACGTTCATGGCGATATTGATGCCGATGAGTATGAAGACGTAGTACAGCCCGAGGACGGCGATCGAGCCCAGGAACCCGAATTCCTCGGCGATGACGGAGAAGATGAAATCAGTGTGCTGTTCCGGGAGGAACGCAAGGTGGGTTTGAGATCCCTGTAGAAACCCACGCCCGGTCATTCCCCCTGATCCGATGGCGATTTTGGACTGGATGATCTGGTAACCCGCGCCTTTGGGATCGACCTGAGGATTCAGAAAGGTCTCGACGCGCTGCTGCTGATAGTCGTGCAGCGAATCCCAGAGCGGTTCGGCGCCCAGGCCTACGCCCAGGTGGGCCACGATCAGGAATGTGGTGACGAACCGGGGAGGCCGCTTCAGATACATGATCCCGGCCACGATCAGAATGAATACCGACCAGATTACCCAGTCGAACCCGCTCACGACGCCGATAGCGACACCGATCAGGGGAGAGACCATGAGAATCAGTTCGAGGACGCTCAACCCCGCCCAGAGCAGCACGCCGCATAGGATCGCTCCGAAAACGATGGAAGTGCCCAGGTCGGGCTGCGACAGAATCAGGAAAACGGGCAGCGCCACGATAAAGCCGCAGGTGGCTATAACCGATGGCCGGTGAATGTTGGACCGCACCTGGGAAAGATACAGTGCGAGCGCCATGATGACGGCGATTTTCGCCAGCTCGGAAGGCTGTATGCCGATAAAGCCGAATCTGATCCACCGGCTGGACCCCTTGACTGTCTCGGTGGTCAGAACGAAGACCAGCAGGACCATCACCAGAACGAATAACGGGATGGTAATGACCTGAAGGAACCGGGTCGGCAACACCGAAGTCACGTACATGACCCCGATACCGGTCAGGAACCACATGGACTGCAGCATGAAACGGGACATGCCCAGACCGGTTTCGTCCCGCGTGGCGCTGTAGATAACGATAATGCCGATCACGGACAACAGGAGGGAAATGATGACGAGTGTGCGGTTTAAGTGGATTTCCATGGGATTTCAGGCGTATTTCCTAGGGTATGGCGTAATCCGCGGGACCTTCGTCGATGCGGCCGGCAACAGGTCGGTTCTCCAGGGAGAGATAGGCGTCGATTACCTTCCGTACGACGGGTACGGCAGAGCCCGAGGGCGCGTTCTCCATGACCGCGGCAACGGCTATACGAGGCGCTTCCGCCGGAGCGTACGCGATGAACCACGAATGGTCCAGGCCGTGTGGATTCTCCGCCGTGCCCGTCTTCCCCGCCAATTGCGCGTAGGGCAGTTGCGCCGACCTCGCGGTTCCTTCATTCACTACAGCGATCATGGAATCCTGGATCAGGCGCAGCGTTTCGAGGGAAATGGGCAGCCAGTCCCTGATCCTCGGCTCGCCTGTTGTCAGCGTTTCTCCGTCGGCCGATTCAACCCGGTCGAGTATGTAGGGCTTGTACAGCACGCCTCCATTCGCCACCGCGGCCGTCATCATCGCCATCTGCAGGGGCGTAACGAGCAGCTCGCCCTGGCCGATCGCCAGGTTGAGGATCTTGCCGGGAGTCCAGACTCGGTTCTGCGCCGGATCGTAGTAGTCGGCATCGGGAACCAGGCCGGCCTGTTCGACGCCCGCGTCAATGGCGGAAGGAGCACCGAAACCGAAACCCCGCGCGTACCTGCCCCATCGATCCAAACCAAGCAGGTGTCCCACCTGGTAGAAATAGACATCGCAGGAATGGGTCATGGCATCCCTGAATGGCATGGAACCATGACCGGAGGTCCAGCAACCCGCCCAGCGATTGCCAAATTGGTAACCTCGGTTACAGGAACGGAATACCGTGTTCGGCGTGACCAGTTCTTCTTCCAGCGCGGCGCTGGCTGTTACGATTTTCATCGTCGAAGCCGGCGGATACTGCCCGTCCCGGGTCCGGTCCAACAGCGGCTTCAGCGGATGATTGCGAAGCGTATCCCAGGTCTCCTGGGGTATCCACTCCGTGAACAGGTTCGGGTCGTATCCGGGCCTGCTTACAATCGCGATGACCGCGCCTGTCCTGGGTTCCACCGCGACCAGCGCTCCGGCCAGACTGTCGGGAACCGCCTCCTCGGCTACGGACTGAATCCGGGTATCCAGGGTCAGATAAACGTTGTTTCCCGTCTCCGGCAGAAGGACCGGCATGCCGGGAAGTGGCCCGAGTTCCTCGCCGCGCGCGTTGACTTCCATGAACTCCAGGCCGTTCTGGCCGCGAAGGTGATGTTCAAAGGACTTTTCCACCCCCAGTTTTCCAATGATGTCGCCGGGTCGATATCCCTCGTCGGCCAGTACATCGAGTTCCCCACGGCTTATTTCGGAAACGTAACCGAGCACGTGGCTCGCCAGCGTTCCCATGCCGTACATCCTGCCGGGGGTTATCTGAACGAATACGCCGGGAAGGTCCAGCAAGTGTTCTTCGACCTGGGACGCGATATCAAAAGAAACGTTTCGCTGAACGGGTATGGGATTGAACCGGTTCACGGAAGGATCGCGAATACGCCTTAGAATAGCCTGGACATCCTGCCCGGTGAGTTCCCCCAGGTAGTCCACTGTTTCGTCGGAGGTCTCGAAAGGAACGGCGTCAATGGTATAGGATGGACTGTTCTCCGCCAGGACGACCCCGTAGCGGTCCAGGATCAATCCACGCAGCGCTTCGAGCACGACGGGCCGAATCCGGTTCCGTTCCGAATGCGCCCGGTACTCCTCGCCCGAAATGACCTGAAAGTAAAACAGGCGAACGGCCAGCAGCAGAAAGAGTGCCGTTACGATGCCCATAAACAGGTACAACTGGCCCCTGTGCGAGGAATTGTCATTCTGGGAAAAGCCACCGGACATTGATCTGTCCCTGTCGATAGGTCAATCCGAGCGCGAGCAACAGGGCTGCGGAGACGGTGTAGAGCATCGTGGGCAATGAGAACGTTGCCAGCATGTATACAGACTCAGCCAGCTGGAAGCGGGTGAATACCAGCCAGTACATGACGGCGTGGACCAGGCTGGCGGCAAGCAGCGTGAGCAACAGGGTGGAGAGGCTGTCCCTGTAGAGCGTTTTTCCGGCAATTCCCACGCCGTAAGCGATCAGCGTATTGCACATGGCGTTGAGTCCCAGGTTCACGGGCGTGCCGTTGAAATCCTCCATGAGCCCTACGCTGAAGCCCAGGATGGTCCCCCAGTAGGCGCCCGATCCCATCGCGCCAAAGATCAGGATCATCAGTACGAAGTCCGGCCTGATAGTCCGAATGGCGATTTCGTGTCCCCAGGTACTGTCGATTACAAATGCCAGGAACAGTAGGATAGCGTGTTTTAAGTGCATGGAATAGTTGGATCATAAAAAGGCTCGACGAACCCGAGATTACTCGACCTGGAGCGAATCGGCCGCGGCAGGTGTTTCTTCACCCGCGATCACAAACACCTCCTCCAGACGATTCAGTTCCACCGCGGGAGTGATCGATACCTGCTTGAAAAGGTTCCGGCTCCCGAGTGCGATCCGGCTAATTCTGCCAACGGGCAATCCCGAAGGAAAGGTCTCCCCCAGGCCGGATGTCACCACGCGGTCGCCAAGACGGACGTCTGCCCGCAATGGCAACTGCATATACAACGCTTCATTCTGGTAGCGGATGATTCCCTGTTCCCGGCTTCGCTGGACCAGGCCGCTGATACGGCAGTTTCGGTCGGAAAGCAATTGCACGTAGGACGAAGTCAGGCCGACTTCGATGATTCTACCCAGGACACCGTCTTCCATCACTACGGCCATGTACTTGCGGATCTGATCGGAACGACCGACATCGATGATAATGGTATTCAGCCTCTGATCGGTATTCCAGCCGACGACTTCGGCGGGCACATAGGTATACTTCTTTCTGTCCTTCAGACTGAGGAGCCCGCGCAGCCGCTGGTTTTCATATCTTCGTTCCTCGAGATCGGCGGCCTGCAATTGCATCTGGACGAGTTTCTGTCGCAGAAGCTGATTTTCGGATTTGAGGTTGAAATACGACGGAATGAAGGCGAACGCTTCCTGAAAAGGCGTCAGCACAGTCAACCAGACGATCCGCATGACACCGATCTGCCGCTGCGGGGACGCCGTCAGAAGCAGGATCGAGGTGACCATGGCGAGGGCGAAAGCTGTGTACTGGCGTTGGTGGTACAGAACGTAAAAGAACCGGAACATGCTAGTCCTTCAGGACGCTCAGCATAGTCTCGTAGGCGGCAAAGTTCTCTATGATCTTTCCCGCTCCCCGAACAACGGACGTCATAGGCTCCTCATCGAGCCTTACCGGCAGCTTGGTCTCCTTCGTGATCTGCCTGTCCAGGCCGGGCAGCCGGGACCCGCCTCCGCTTATGATGATACCGCGATCGATAATATCGGCCGCCAGTTCCGCCGGTGTCGATTCCAGGGTCTGGCGCACCGCCATGATTACCCCGTCAAGCGGCTGGGAAAGTACCCTGCGAATCGCCAGGGAGTCCACTACGACAGAACGTGGTATCCTGTCGATCAGATCGAGCCCCTTTACCGTCATATCCAGTTCCTTGTCAAACACCGGATAGGCCGACCCGAGATTCCACTTGATCTGTTCGGCCATATTGTAACCGATCTGAAGGTTGCAGTCGTTCTTCATGTGGTTGATGATTGCCTCGTCCATTTCATCGCCGCCGATGCGTACCGACTTTGCCGTCACGATGCCGCCAAGGGAAATCACGGCGATCTCCGAAGTCCCGCCGCCGATATCGATGATCATGCTGCCCACCGGTTCATCCACGGGCAAAGAACAACCGATAGCGGCCGCCATGGGTTCGGATATCAACATCACTTCCTTGGCGCCCGCTCGCTCCGCCGAATCCCGGACCGCCCTCATTTCAACGTCGGTCACCCCCGAGGGAATACATGCCACGACGCGAGGCCGAATGAAGAATGAATTCTTGAGTACCTTGCGGATGAAGTATCGAATCATCGCTTCCGTATACTCGAAGTCGGCGATCACGCCATCGCGCAACGGCCGATGCGCCTTGAGATCGGGCGGCTCCCTTCCGAGCATGACTTTAGCCTCGGCGCCGACGGCGACGACTTTCCCGGTCCTGGTATTGACGGCCACCACGGATGGCTCGTTGATCACAATGCCTCTGCCACGGACATATACGAGCGTATTGGCCGTACCCAGATCGATGCCGATATCATTGGAAAAGAAGTCCGGCAGGGTAAAACGCATTTTTCGTCTCCTTGATACCTACAGAAACCGTAGACCGAAAGCGCGGCAGGTCAGCTGGATTCAGGCCGAAATCCGTTTCAAGTCGGCCAGATGGCGATAGGGAACCTTCATTCCACCCAGGCCGCATCGGTCCGGCCGCGGTCCGTGATAGTCCGATCCACCCGTTGCAACCAGCCTGTTCTTCGACGCCAGTTGTCCATAATAGCGACGGACAGTCGACGTGTGGTCCGGGTGGATGACCTCCAGGCCGTCCAATCCGGATTCGATGAATCCGGGAATCAGCTCGTCCCGCCGAAGGGACCCGGGGTGGGCCAGCACCGCCACGCCGCCCGCGTCGTGAATGATCTGAATCGCATTCCCGACGGTGAACAGCATCTTGGGCACATAGGCGGGAGCATGATTTCCGAGGTACTTCGTAAAAGCGTCCTGTATGGAATCGACCTGGCGGCTTCCCACCAACGCCCGGGCGATATGCGGTCTGCCGATGCTGGTTTTGGCGTCCCGCGCGTGGGCGAAGACCGATTCCAGTTCGAGCGTCACGCCCAGGTCATTGAGCTTCCGCACGATACCTTCCGCCCGGTTCAACCGGTTTGACCTGAAGGTCTCCAGGTAAGCAAGCAACTCCGGGTTGGCCGGATCGAAGCAATAACCCAGCACATGCACGTCGGAAGCGCCTTCCCGCGCACTGAGTTCCACGCCGGACACGATCTCCAGGTCCCCGGGAGAAACGCGACGCGCCCGCTCAACGCCGTCCACCGCGTCGTGGTCTGTGATCGCCAGTGCGCGCAAACCGACGGCGCGGGCCCTGGCAACGAGCTCTTCGGGGGTATCGACGCCGTCCGAACAGTCGCTGTGGGCGTGTAAATCAATATAGCATTCGACGCTCATCCGGCACAAATCATTTCGAGATTCCGATTCAGTCTGCCGATCATGTCCTCGTAGTCGCTCTGCTTGTTCTTTTCCTTCTCTACGACAGCCGCCGGCGCCTTGTTAACGAACTGGCCGTTCGACAGGCGCTTCCGGACCTTTTCCAGCTCCTGCTCGACCCGGTTCCTCTCCTTCGAAAGACGTTCCGTTTCGATCTCCAGGTCGATCAGTCCGACAAGCGGGATGTAGAACTCCATGTCTCGCAACACGCCGGACGCGCAACCGGCCGGCCGGTCCCCGTCGCCGTCGACGAACGCCATTTCGCTTCTGGCCAGAGACCGGACCGTCGCGGCCTCGCCGGACAGCACGTCAATCAGACCGGCGTCCGCGACCTGGCAGTACACCGTCATTTCCCGGGTAGGATGAACCCGGAAATCGGCCCGTACGCCCCGGATTGCCCCGATCAATTCCTGTACGAAGCGAACGTCTCCTTCGGCGTCCGATTGAATCCAATCCGGATGCGTCTCCGGCCAGGGAGCTACGACGATGCCGGGCGGTTCCGCGTCATCATCCGCAAGATAGGGCCTCAACTGCTGCCAGATTTCCTCGGTGATGAACGGCATGAACGGATGAAACAGGCGTAAAGTACGTTCCAGTACAAGCAGGGCCGTGCGCCGTGCCTGTTCCCCGGAATCGAGATCCGATTCGTCGTAGACCCGTTGCTTTATCGTTTCGAGATACCAGTCGCAGTAGTCGTGCCAGAAAAAATCGTATAGCAGCAGCGCCGACTCGTGAAAAGCGTATCTCTCAAGAGACCGGGTTACCTGATCGACGGTTCTCGCCATTCGTGACAAAATCCAGCGGTCCCAGAGGTTTTCGGGAATCGGGTGTTGGGGTGCAGGCTGCTTTTGATGCATAAGAACCAGCCGTGCGGCGTTCCACATCTTGTTCGCGAAATTACGGCCCACCTCAACCTGTTCGTTGGAATAGAGCAAGTCCTGTCCGTGCGGCGCGATCAGCATCATCGCGTATCGCAGCGCGTCGGTGCCGTAGGTATCCATGACCTCGAGGGGATCTGGCGAATTGCCGAGCGATTTGCTCAGTTTGCGTCCCTTGATGTCGCGGACCAGGCTCGTCAGATAGACGTCGTCGAAGGGCCGGTCGTCCATGAACTCATAACCCATCATCATCATGCGAACGACCCAGAAGAACAGGATATCGTGGCCGGTAACCAGTGTGGAAGTGGGATAGAAGGTTCGGAGTTCCCCGGTCCGGTCCGGCCAGCCCATGGTCGAAAAGGGCCAGAGGGCCGAGGAAAACCACGTGTCGAGCACGTCTTCGTCCTGACGCAGGACGCCGTGGCCGCAACTGCCGCAACCTGCGGGCGCTTCGACGCCCGCGTGCGCGCATTCGCACGACGCGCAATACCAGACCGGGATGCGGTGCCCCCACCACAGCTGCCGGGAAAGACACCAGTCCTCGATGTTCTCCAGCCAGTGGCGGTACGTCTTTTCCCAGTGTTCCGGCGTAAAACCCGGCAATCCGTCCTTTTCGAGGGCGTGCAGGAGGCGCAGGGCGAGTGGCCGGGTTTTCAGAAACCACTGCCGTGAAAGCCGGGGTTCGAGGACCGAGTCGCAACGCTGGCAGTGGCGCACGGCATGGACGTGTCCATCGATCCCTTCGAGCAGGCCGAGATCTTCGAGGTCTTTCACGACCCTGCGCCTGCACTCGAACCGGTCCAGTCCCCTGTAGGCGAGGCCCGCGGCATCGTTCATCACGCCGTCCTCGTCCATAACCACGACTCGGGGCAAATCGTGTTTGTTGCCTATGATGAAATCGTTGAAATCATGGGCCGGCGTCACTTTTACGGCACCCGTTCCGAATGCCATGTCCACCAGTTCCGCGTCCGCAATGACCGGGATGGTCCGATCCGTCAAAGGCAGCTTCACCCGTTCGCCCACCAGGTGCGCGTGACGGTCGTCCTCCGGATGGACCGCGACCGCCGCGTCGCCGAGCATGGTCTCCGGTCTCGTCGTGGCGATACCGATCCCTCCATCGCGGTTTTCCAGGGGATACCGGATCTGCCACAGCGATCCCCGCTCTTCCAGGGGAACGGCTTCCTCATTGGACAGGGCTGTATTGCAGCGGGTGCACCAGTTGATGATGCGATCGCCCCGATAGATCATCTTCTTTTCGAAAAGCGCGACGAATACCGTGGCAACCGCCCTGGAAAGCCCTTCATCCAGGGTGAAACGCTCGCGCTTCCAGTCACATGAGCAACCGAGTTCCTTCAACTGGCGGACGATCGTGCCGCCGTACTGCTCCCGCCATTTCCATACTTCCTCCACAAATCTCTCTCGACCTATTTCCTCTCGGTCGATGCCCCGCTCGGCGAGCATCCTTTCGACTACGACATGCGTGGCGATACCGGCATGATCCGTTCCCGGCATCCAGAGGGTTTCGAAGCCCTGCATGCGCTTGAATCGGATAAGCACGTCCTGGATCGTGTTGTTCAGCACGTGTCCGAGATGGAGTATGCCGGTGATGTTGGGAGGGGGTATAACGATGGAATAGGGCGGCTTGCCGGAGTCGGGGTCGGCGTGAAAGAACTGGTTTTCTTCCCAGAAAGCGTACCACTTCCGCTCGACGGTTCCGGGATCGTATTGCGGGGACAAGCCCTCGGCCATCTAGGATGTTTCTCCCTGTCGTATCGAGCGTTACCAAATAGAACAGGTTATGGAATGGCCGTAATCAGACTGTATACCGGAACAGGTAAGACTACGCCCTCCATCGGGACGGTATCTTGAAAGCAGCAACGCGCAAATCGCCTGCCTCAAAATACCGCGCCGACGCGGGTCTGTCAATCAAATTCACCCTGTGTGGCAGTCACCCGAATCGCCCTTTCGGGCGCGGAATGACGCGGACTGCTACGAACCGAAAGCCCGCCTGCGACGCATGTAGGTCGGCACGTCCAGCCCGTTGTTGTCGACCGCGTCGTCAGAAGGGTCGCCGACGGTCACTTCTTCCGTATCGAACCCGTTGCGCTTGACACGCTGAAAGGCCGGGGTTTCCAGTTCGTTAGAGCGGTCCGGCTGAAACTTCAGGATGTTACGCGTCAACATATCGTCAGGGGCAGCCATCGCCTGGTCCAGTCCCGTCGCGATCACCGTTACGCGGACCTTGCCTTCGAGGTTTTCGTCGAGGACCGTGCCCATGATGATGTTGGTATGTCCCGCGGCTGCCTGAACCGTGGTCATCACCTCTTCCACTTCGAACAGGGTCATGTCCTGGCCGCCCGATATATTGAGCAGAATATCCTTGGCCCCGTCGATGTCCATGTCCGCCAGCAACGGGTGCCGCATGGCCTGTTCCGCCGCTTCCAGCGCGCGCTTGTCGCCATCGGCTTCACCGGTGCCCATCAGAGCTTCGCCCTTGTTCTCCATGGTCGTCCTGATATCGGCGAAATCGACATTGATCAGTCCGGGCAGTGTAACCAGGTCCGAAATGCCGCGCGTGGCCTGCAACAGGACTTCGTCGGCCACCTTGAGCGCGTCTTTGAATGTCGTGTTGCGGCTCACGGCCTCCTTCAGTTTCTGGTTTGGTATGATGACCACCGTGTCCACATGTTCCTTCAAGGCTGCAAGCCCGGTCTCGGCGTTCGCCGCGCGCTTGGGTCCCTCGAAGGCGAACGGCTTGGTCACGACGCCGACGGCCAGCACACCCAGTTCCTTCGCAATCTGGGCAATCACCGGCGCGGCGCCGCTTCCGGTGCCTCCCCCCATACCCGCCGTGATGAACACCATGTCGATGTCGGTCAGGTGTTCCGCGATTTCGTCCCGGCTTTCCTCCGCGGCTTTGCGGCCCACGTCGGGATTGGCGCCGGCGCCGAGTCCACGGGTGGTTTCCTGCCCCAGCTGTATCTTGTACTTTACATTGGAACCCGCCAGATCCTGCGCGTCGGTGTTGGCGACTAGAAAATCAACGCCCGGGACGCCGATTTCAACCATGTGGTTGACGGCGTTCTTACCTGCGCCGCCTACGCCGATTATTTTCATGCGGGCAAACAATCCCGGTTCCGCATCAAAGTCGAAAGTAGACATTTGCTGCCTCCATCTGTGGGGTTTTAGTTGGCAAACCGCCGAATCCGTACGATAGCGCTTGGTGTGTGCTACAACAGGGCTACGATCCGGCTTCTCACACGATCCAGCCATCCTCCTTCCGTATCATGGCGCCATTTTTTGCCTGACGAGGTGTCCGCTGCATGGCGCAACAAGCCTACACCTGTTGCGTACAGGGGGGCGTTCCCATCCTTGGCCAGGCCGTGAACTTCCTCCGGCGCACCGATTTTCGCGGACATGCCGAAGACCTGTTCCGTCAGTTTCGCAATACCCGGCATCAGCGCACCGCCGCCTGTGATAACGATACCGGTGCGGACCAGGTGTTCGAATCCACTGTTCCTGATCGTCTCCCGAGCGAGGACCAGAAGCTCCTTGATCCGCGGGCCGACCACGAACGCCAATTCCTCCCGCGTCACCATACGCGACTCGCGTCCGCCGACCCCGGGCACTTCAATCATGTTGTCCCTTTCCGAGCGGACATACACCGCGCTCGCGTAGTGCCGCTTTATTCGTTCGGCATCTTCATGCGGCGTGCGGAGACCGATCGCGATATCGTTCGTAAGGTCGATGCCTCCGGCGGGAATAACCGACGAATGCCGAATGCTGCCGTCTTGGAACAGCGCGATGTTCGTGGTGCCCCCGCCGAGGTCGAGGAGAACGACACCCAGCTCTTTTTCGTCGGATGTGAGCACCGCCTGGCTCGCGGCGAGCGAATCGAGGACGATTTCCCGGACTTGAATTCCGGACTGCATGATGCAATTGCGTACATTCCGCAACGAGGTGATCGCCCCGGTCACGATGTGCACCAGCACTTCAAGCCGGACGCCGGACATGCCGCACGGGTCGCGGATGCCGCACTGGTCGTCCACGATATAGTCCTGGGCGAGCACATGGATGACCTGGCGGTCCATGGGAATCCGCAAGGCCGTGGCGGAATCGAAGGCGCGAGCAACGTCCTTACGCGTCACGCCCCGTCCCCCGTCGGACGAAATGGCCACGACGCCTCTGCTGTTGACACTTTCGATGTGATCGCCGGAACACCCGACATAGACCTCGCTTATCCTGGCTTCGGCCGCCTGTTCCGCGGCCTGGATCGTCTCCGAGATCGAACGGGCAGCTTCGTCCATATTGACCAGGACGCCTCGCCGGAGGCCCTGGGACCGGCTCGTGCCCTCGCCCAGGATCCGGAGGCCGGCGTCAGTCATCTCGCCGATCAACACGACCGTTTTGGTCGTGCCCAGGTCGAGCGCAGCCATACATTCACGGGCCATGCGAAACTCCTTTTGCCGCTATGAACGCCTGTCCAGGGACCGGCTGGATACGACTGGGCGGACGATAACCTGGTCCTTGAACCTCAGATCGATCAACCGGGTCCTGATGGCGTCGGCTTCCAACCGCTCCACAGTTCGTTTGAGCATCTCGATCTTCCGGGGGTAGTGACCCGTTCCGAACCGTATGGCCAATCCGCCTTCCACCATGTAAGCGATCGGGTCATTCGGTCTGGACACGTGAATCTCGGATAACTCGTCGTACATCCCCGGAGACATCGCTCTGAGCACCCGCATGAGGTAGAGGGCGCGGCCCATCTCGGGATCGACCAGCATGGCTTCCCTGAGCGTTTCGAATTGAAGGTCCCGCGATTCCGCGGCGCCTGATTCCGGCCGGAAACCTGAAGCGTCGACGGTAATCACCGGGAGGTCCGGCAACCCGTTTCCCGGTGAAAGCGGGATCAGCTCGGCGCGTTCGGAGACTCCGTAGAGGCGATCCAGCTGTACAATGGCGATGGGCCGCAGTTCCTTCACCCGGACGACGACGGTACCGGGTAACCTCCTGCTCAACGCGACCCGATCGAACCGCCTGTCGAGCAAGAGTCGCCGTCCGGTCTCCTCGAGGTCGGCCGACCAGATGTTCCTGCCCATTTCGAGGCCGGAAACCCGGATGATGTCCTCCTTGCCAGCGATCCTGTTCCCCTCGACGACGATGGCGTCCAGATTGAAAACCGGCGAGTTCTCCGTCCACCTGGACAGCGCCAGGCCTCCCATGACCAGTCCGGCCGTCGTGCCTGAGGCGAGCAGGACGATCGCAAGTCCGGTCATCAAACGGTATGTGGAACGCATCCTGTTCGAATTCATACCACGCCCGATTTCATCACGCGCACCTCGAGTGCGAGGGCTACGCCGGTTCGCGCGAAGACCCGTTCGCGAACCAGATCGATCAACCGCAACGCGTCCGACGCCGTTGCACCACCCTGGTTGATTACGAAATTGCCGTGGATTTCGGACACCCTCGATCCACCGACCTGAAGTCCTTTGCACCCGGCCGCGTCGATCAGCCTTCCGGCACTGTCGCCCACCGGGTTTTTGAACATGCACCCGGCACTCTGATCGGAGGACGGCTGCGTGCGCTTTCTGTATTCGGTGAAGACCCTTATGCGTTCATGCACGTTTTCCGGTTCATCCGGCGTCAGCCTGAACACCGCCCCGGTCACGATGCCGTCCGGCTCAATTTCACTTTCCCGATAGGAAAACCCGGCCTGCGAAGCTCTGATCGTCACGATGTCGCCGGATGGCCGAATCATTTCCACAGACTCCACTACAGCGCCCAGATCACTCCCGTGAGCGCCGGCGTTGCCCCGGATGGATCCGCCAACCACGCCGGGTATCCCGGTGCAGAACTCCAGTCCGCTCAGTCCCGCGGCCGCCGCCGACCTGGCGAGTCGAGGCAGGCTGACGCCCGCGCCCGCCCGGATGAAATCACCTTCCTGCGCCAAATGCCACAACGTCCCCTCCACCGGGACCGCGCCTCTTATCTTGATTACCAGACCACGGAATCCGTCATCCGAGAAGAGGATATTGCTCCCGTTTCCCACCACCAGCCAGGGTATCCCGCGCACGCTTGCAGCGGTGACGACATCCAGCAGTTCCGATCGGGTTCGAGGCAGACACATCACGTCCGCCGGCCCTCCGACCCGGTAAGTGGAATGCCGATCAAGGCCCTCGTCGCACCGCAGCCGTTCGGAAGGGATCGTCCCACTGAGCATTTCAGATACATGCATGGGACCTGACCCCGCGTTTCCGAAGTAGTTCGCAAACCTGCCGTCCTACTTCGTCGATGTCCCCCGCGCCGAGCGTCAGCACCATGTCCCCTTTTTCGAGATCGTCCACCAGGGTGGTCGCGATCCGGTTCTTGTCCGGCATGTACGCGACGCCTCCTCCGAATGCGCTCGACGCCCTGACGATCAACTCACCCGTAACCCCCTCCCGCGGCGTTTCCCTGGAGGGGTACACGTCCGTAACGATCTTCCGATATGCGGGAAACCGCCCGAGTACGCGCCCGAATTCGCGGCACAGATGCTGCGTTCGGCTGAAGAGGTGGGGTTGGAAAATGACGAACATGCGCCGGGCTCCCGCGTTCGACAGGGCAAGCAACGCCGCCTCGATTTCGACGGGATGGTGGGCATAGTCGTCCACTACCTCCACACCGTGAATCCTTCCGAGTACTTCGAAACGTCTCCTCAGTCCCCGGTAATCCGCCAGGGCCGTCAGGGTCCGCTCGGCGGGTATTTCGAGATAATCGGCCACACCGATGGCCGCCAGGGCGTTGACCAGGTTGCACTCGCCGGGCTGAGGCAGAACCAGCCGGCCGGCCGGAACGTCCCTGACGAATACTTCGGCGGAAACGCTCCAGCCTTCGGACGTCACCCGGTCTGCCCGGATGCAGGCGTGACCGGAAAGGCCGTAGGTCACCAGCCGGCGGCGCAGCGCGGGACTGATCCTGCGGATGCCCGGGTCGTCGGCACACACGAACAACGGCCTGTCCTCGGGCACGAGATGGGCGAAAGTGGTGAAGGCTGCATCTATGGCTTCCTGCGATCCGTAGTATTCCAGGTGGTCTGCGTCCACCGATGTGATTACTGCCGTAGTCGGAGCCAGCGCATGGAACGAACGATCATATTCATCGGCTTCCGCGACCATCCACGATCCGCTGCCGTGCCGGACGTTGGATCCGTTCTCCGTCATGATCCCGCCTATGGCGGCGGTCGGATCCAGGCCCGCGGCAGCCAGTACGTTTACGATCATCGCCGACGTGGACGTCTTGCCGTGAGCGCCCGCAACGGCGATACTTCGTGCCCCGCGCATCAGCATACCGAGCAGTTCGGCGCGGCGGACCGAACGTACGCCATGCCTGCGGGCCGCTTCGAGTTCGGGATTGTCTTCCGGAATTGCGGAAGAGTACACGATCAGGTCCGCACCCGCCGCGTTGCCCGGGTCGTGGCTGTGGAAGACGGACGCTCCGAGACCGCTGAGCCGGTCCGTCAGCTGCGTTCGCCGCAGGTCCGATCCGCTCACTTCGTATCCAGATTCGAGCATCAGTTCAGCCAGACCGCTCATTCCGATTCCGCCTATGCCGATGAAATGCGCGTGACGGCATGCAACGTCCGAATTTTGCCGATCAGTCATATTTCAGTCTCTGGCACCGGTATGTCATTCTGGAAATATTCAGCAGTATCCCGATGCTCATCATGCAGAAAAGCAGCCAGGACCCGCCATAGCTCAGGAAGGGAAGCGGAAGCCCCGTGGTGGGCAGCATGCCCGTCACCACACCGATGTTCACCAGCATGTGCAGTGTGATAAGAATAGTAAGCCCGGACGCCAGGAAAAACCCGAAGGTGTCAGGCGCCATGCGGGCGACCCTGAAACCTCTCCAGGCGAATACGACAAAGAGGGCCAGCACCGCCATCGACCCCAGAAAACCGAGTTCTTCGCCAATCACCGCGAACACGAAATCAGTGTGGGGATCGGGAAGGAACAGAAACTTCTGACGGCTTAGTCCCAGACCGTTTCCAAATACGCCGCCTGTACCCAGACTGATCAGCGCTTGTTGCAGTTGGTAGTCCGCGCCTTGCAGATTGACGGTCTGATCGACGGAATTGCCGAAAAGCCGATCGAAATAAGCCATGAGACGCTGCCGGCTGTGCGCCGATGAATACAGTCTGTAGAAAAGGACCGGCAACATGATCCCCACGGTGCTTGCCAGGTGCAACATCCGCGCGCGGCCGATGTAGAGCATCGCGAACGAGGTTGCGGCAAGCACGATCGCGGTACCGTAATCCGGCTGCAGGACAATCAGCAGGCAGGCTGCCGCGACCACCGCTATTCCGGGCAGAAAGCCGATGAAGAAACGGTCCATGACGTTCTGGCGCCTGTCCAGCCAGTAGGCCAGGTAGATGACCAGGGCGACCTTGATCCCTTCCGCGGGCTGAATCGTCGTGGAGAACATGCTCAAGGTGCGGGTCGCGCCCCGGATCGTCAGGCCGATACCGGGAACAAAGAGGAGCGCGAGAAACACCATGCCGACGGCAATCAGGAACGGGGACCACTTCCCGAGTTTCTGGTAGTTCAGGCTGGCGAACAGGACCAGGATGACGATTCCGAGGAACAGCCTGACCAGGTAGCGTTTGACGAAGAAACCACTGTCGCCGGAAAACATCTCTTCGGCAACGGCTGAACTCGCGCTGTAAACCATGACCGATCCCACGCCCAGGAGGAGCAGGGATGAAACCAGCAGTGGAAGATCGATTCGCTGATGCAACACGGAATCACTCCGATTCGGTATGGCCCAGTGCTACTTCCAGGGATTCCACGATCGTTTCCATTCGCATGCCGCGCGATCCCTTGACGAGTATGACGTCGACGGCTTCAATTCCCGCCATTGCCGCAGCGACCGCCTCGTCGTTGGAAAGACAGGACGAGACGCGCGACGCCGGCATCCCCGCATGCATCGCGGCTCCGGCGATCTCGCGGGCCAGCTCACCCACCGTGACGATCCGTTCCGCCACATCCGCGGCGCGTTTTCCGATTTCCCTGTGCGCCGCCATGCCCAGCTCGCCCAGTTCCAGCATATCCCCGAGGACGACCAGTTTACGGCCTCCGGCAGTCGCCAGCGTGTCCAGGGCCGCCTTCATCGACGACGGATTGGCATTGTATGTGTCGTCGATCAGGTGCACGGCGCCCACCTTCCTGTATTCCATGCGCATGGGCGTGGGATCCAAGCTTCGCAACGCGCGAGCGATGTCCTGGTCGTCGATTCCCGATATCCTGCCCACCGCCACGGCGGCCATGGCATTCATGACCTGGTGTTCCCCCAACAGGTTTATTCGAAAGGATGCGCCATCCGACAAGGCGAAAGTCGACCCGGTCAGTGCGGTCGTTGCGCTTGCCAGCCTTACGTCGGCTCCCTCGCTGCGTCCAAACGTGACGACTCGCGCCGGACTGCGAACGGCCTGCTTCATGACGAGGGGGTCGTCGGCGTTTAGCACCGCGCTTCCCGCCTCCGGCAGGTTGTCGAGGATTTCGCCCTTGGCCCGGGCGATTCCTTCGATCGACTCGAAAAACTCGATATGCGCGGGCCCCACGTTGGTGATCACGCCAACGGACGGACTGGTCATTCGGGACAGCCGGGTCAGTTCACCTGCCCGGTTCATACCCAGTTCAAGTACCGCGGCGCCATGGCCTTCGTGCAACGAGAACAGCGATTCGGAGACTCCCAGCTGGCTATTCAAGTTCCCCGGTGTTTTGAAAACCCTGTAGCGCTCTCCCAGCACGGCGGCCACCATGTTCTTCGTGGTGGTCTTCCCGCTGGAACCCGTAACCGCGATTACTGGCAGATCGAATCGTCTTCGGTGCCAGCCGGCGAATGCCTGCAGGGCCGGAAGTACTTCCGGCACGACGATCCGCGCGTCATCCGGAGTCTCCCGGTCCGGCCGACCCGCGAGCCAATCGGCCGCAACCAGCGACGCACACGCTCCCGAGCGCATGGCTTCAGGCACGAAATCGTGACCGTCGTACCGTTCACCTGCAATCGCGACGAACAGGTTGCCCTCCGCGATACGCCGCGTATCGGAACAAACGCCCGTGATCCGCCTGTGACCAAGCGCGGGGATGGATACATGCAGTCTCCCGCCCATGATATCGGCAATTTCCAGCAAGGTGGGCGCCGCCGACCCATTGCGGTTATCCATAGTGCGCCTCGAGACATTCCCTGGCCTTGAACCGATCGTCGAACTCGATTTGCGATTCGCCAACGATCTGGTAGGCCGTGTCTCCTCTTCCGGCGATCAGCACGGTGTCTCCTTCGCCGGCATCGCTGAGGGCCTTATGGATCGCTTCGCCGCGGTCCTGGACTATATGGGACCGGACGTGGGGCAGGAGACCCGGCTCGATATCTCTTATGATCCGGTCGGGCGGTTCCGTTCTCGGGTTGTCGGTCGTCACGATGACCACGTCGGCGTGGGTGGACGCCGCACGGGCCATCAGCGGCCGCTTGCCGGGATCACGGTCCCCGCCGCAACCGAATACGACGGTCAGGCTTCCACGGGTCCATTCCCGGCAGGCGGATAGCACGGCGCCGAGTGCGTCGGGCGTATGGGCGAAATCCACGAGCACGTTGAAAGGCTGTCCAGCCTCGACGCGCTCAAGCCGGCCGGGTACCCTGACTCGTGACATGGCCCGGCTCATCAGTTCACAGTCGATGCCGAATCCCAGCCCCACGGATATGGCTGCCAGGGCGTTGTACGCGTTGAAACGACCCAGGAGAGGCAAGGTCACGTTGAAAGGGGGACCGGATTGAATCTGCACTTTCATGACGGTCCGGTCAGCATAGTATCCTATCGGACCCGCCCTGCGGACGTCGGCCTTCTTGTCCAGTCCGTATGATCGCACCCGCGCGCGCGATGCGTCCTTGAAATGGACATAGGCCGGATCGTCCATGTTCAGGACGGCGTTGCCTTTCTCCTCGAGGTATTTCGAGAAAAGCACCATCTTCGCTTCCCTGTAAGCGTCGAAGGTCTTGTGGTCGTCCAGGTGTTCCCTGGAGAGATTCGTAAAGACGCCCGTGGTGAATCGCAGGCCGGACAGGCGTTGCCAGACCAGGCTGTGAGAGGAAACTTCCATGACGACGCATTCGCCTCCCCGGTCCCGGATCTTCCTCAGGGTGCCGTGCAGCTCCATCGGATAGGGCGTGGTGTGGCCCAGTTTCCAGTCGAGCACATTGCCCATGAACCGGCTGCCCAGCGTGCCAATCCCGCCCACGGCCCAGCCACATTCCCGAAGGATAGCCTCGACCAGCAATGACACGGTCGTCTTTCCATTGGTCCCCGTAATACCGATCAGACAAAGGTCGGCCGCCGGCTGACCGTAGTACGCCGCGGCCATCAAGCCCAGAGCCCTGGAAGGGTCCGGAACGCTTATCACGATCGCGTCATCCAGGCCCTCCTCGCTTTCCTGTACCACTACCGAAGCGCCCCGTGCAACCGCGTCGCGGGCGTACCTGCGGCCGTCGCGGCCCGAAGGCTCGCGGAGCGCGACAAAAACGTCGCCTGGCTCTACGGACCTCGAGTCATGGACTATGGTTCCAATCTCCTGGTCCGCCTGGTCCGCATGGTCCGCATATTCCGCATAGTCCGCCTGGACTGCCCGGTCCGCCCGGTTCGTGGCATTCAGCCGGCTGATGACCTTTTTTTGAGGTAACGCGGCCAGCAATTTCGAAAGCTGTTTCAACGCCTTGACCCTCTATGCCGTCATCCTCACCCTCATGAACGATGAATCGGCTAATTGTAGGGACCACATTCGATGAGGCATAGATCGCCGGGATAGACCATGCGGCCCGGTGAAGGAATCTGGCGTCGGACGTAGCCCGTACCGACTATGGTTGCTTCAATACCCTGTTCGGCCAGGGTCCTTACGGCTTCTCTAACGCTCATGCCTGTCACCGACGGAAGCGGCACCGGTGCCTGTTCCGCCCCGGTACCGGGACGTTCGATTTCCCAGTTGCCGCCAAGCGACAGCAAGTCTCCAGTGATCGGTCCTCCCGATGCCGTAGCTGAACCCTGCGTTCTGCTGCCCGAGGACGAACTCGGCTTGATGGAGGCCAGGTGAAGGGGCAGGCCGTCATCGGATTCGGGAACCGACTCAACGGGACCGTCCGGCAGATGGACGAGGCGGCGAACGATTTTGTTGAAAACGGGCGCGGCCACGGATCCGCCATAGAAGCCGCGTTTCTTCGGCTCGTCGATCATGACGAGCACGACGATTTCCGGGTCGTTCGCCGGAAACATCCCGGCAAACGAAGACCTGTAATTCCTGGTGTATCCCCTGCCGTCCTCACGGGTCTTCCAGGCTGTGCCGGTCTTTCCCGCGACCTTGAAACCCGTCACCGCGGCCTTTGTGCCCGTACCCTGGTCCACCACTCCGGCGAATACGCCCATCAGGGCTTCGGCGGTCTCCTCTTTCATCACTCTGCGAACGACAAACCGCGGTTCGGTCTGCACGGAACCGTCGTTTCTCAGGATGGATCTGATTATCCGAGGTCGCAGGAGCAGGCCCCCGTTAGCTACGGCGCAATAGGCGGTCGCGAGTTGTACTCCGGTGACGGAAACCCCGTAGCCGATGGACATGGTGGGAAGCGTGGACATGGACCAAACGGCCGGTTTATGCAGGATACCTCTTGCCTCGCCCGGGAGGGCCACGCCCGTTTTCATGCCGAAACCGAATGCCCGGGTGTATTTAAAAAACTCCATTTCACCGAGGGCCAGAGCGATTTTGACGGTACCCACGTTGCTGGACCGCTCGATGACTTCCCGTACGCTCAGTTCGTCGTAGACCTCGTGGTCCGATATCGTCTGCGCGCCCACCTCGATCCGGCCCGCACTGGTATCGATCCGGTCCTCAAGAGAGAACGCACCGGTCTCCAGGGCCGCGGTCGCTGCTACGATCTTGAAAGTCGATCCAGGTTCGTAGATATCCACCACCGGCCTGATCTTCTGGGCTTCGAATGGAAACCGTCCCGGTGTATTCGGATCGAAGTCCGGAGAACTGGCCATGGCCAGTATGTCGCCGTTCGCCGGATCCATCATGATGACCATACCGCCGAGCGCCCCGTGCCACGCTATCGCCTCTTCCAGCGCCTCTTCCGCGGCAACCTGGGCAGCGATATCGATCGTCAGCACGACGTCCGCGCCGTTCTCCGCCGGATTCTGGTAGGCATCAATCCATGAATACGCCCGTCGCTGGGCGTCTATCTGCACCACGCTGTACCCTTCTATACCAGATAACAGCTGGTTGTGTTCCATTTCGAACCCGGCCCGACCGGTACCATCTACGCTGAAACCCAGTATCTGGCCGGCCGCGGTCCGATAGGGATAGACTCGCCTGGCTTCCTTTTGCGTACGTATGTGGGGTTCGAACAGAGGATAGGTGGAGAGGCTTCTAATCCGTTCGCTGGTTTCGGGATTCACCCAGCGGACCAAATACCTGAAGTCGGAGGTCCCGGAAACGCGGTCGATGATATGCTGGGGATCTTCGCCGGTGATCTGGGAAAGCTGAACGGCCAGGTTTCCGATATCGGAGGGGCCGTACCGGTCCCGGTCGAGATCCTGGATACCGAAGGAGTCGAACTCGACACTCAGCGCCAGCGTGTTACGGTTGCGGTCGAAGATACGGCCCCGGCGGGGGTCGATGGTGACCACCCGGTGCTGTTGGTCATGCGCCCGCTGCCTGTAGGCCTCTCCGTCGCGAATCTGAATTAGCGCGATACGAATCCCGAGACCTGCGCACAGCACCACTCCGACTACGGCCAGGAGGGTCAGTCTGCGCATACAGGATTTCGCGACCATAACGGTATTCCCTCATCGGGTATCCACGCGAGCCGCAGGGTACGAGGCAAGGATCAACGCGTCATCCGCCGGCTTACCCGCAATCGCCCTTACATTGGGCTCGGTGTTGGCCAAAGCCATGGCCGTGTCTACCGCATCCATGTTCACAACCTGTCCGACTGCCGCGTGTTCCAGATCGAAACGACTCATGGCCACGGTTTCGTTCCGAAGCTGTTCCGCGAGCCGAACGATCTGCACGTGCAAATACGCGCTTTCCTTTTTCAAGGCTTCTTTCTGATTCTCCAGTTGGATGATCTCCCGCATCAGCGTCGTGGTTTCCACCTGGTGCCAGATGTAACCCATGCTCAGCGACGTTACGAGCGCGATCGTACCGATCCAGCCGATCAATTGTCCCATGTACGAGTGGTCGCTGCGGAATCTGATAGCGGATTTCATGACGGGCTTCTCCGTTCTATATTAAAGATGTCAATTACAGTGTGCGTGTTGATCGTCGGGCAAACGTTCAATCATCCGGAACCTGGCGCTTCGCGCCCGCGGGTTGTTCGCGACTTCTTCACGGGAGGCCACGACGGCCCGTTTCGTATGCAGCACGGCAACGCGCCTGTGCTGGCAGACGCACTGTGGAAAGCCGGGCGGACAAATGCAGTCCGATGCCCAGGTTTCGAATGTCCGCTTGACCAGTCGATCTTCCAGTGAATGATAGGATATGATACCGAAACGACCCCGGTTGCTCAGGAGGGGAAGCATGGTATCCAAAACCGATTTCAATTTGTCCAGTTCCTGGTTGACGGCGATTCTTAGTGCCTGGAACACCCGGGCGCAGGACTTGACCGCCCATCTGCGGCGGACCGCGGACCTGATCGTATCAGCCAGCCTGGCGGTGGAAGTCAGCGGCGCCCTGTCGCGGGTTCTGACGATCGCGTTCGCGACGCCGCGCGCCTGCCGTTCCTCGCCGTATTCCCGTATGATCCGCTCGAGTTCATCCCGGGAACTTTCGTTGACGATATGGGCCGCGGTCAACGGCTTGCCCCGGTCCATGCGCATGTCGAGCGGACCGTCTGACTGGAATGAAAATCCGCGATCAGGCGTATCGACCTGGTAAGACGATATGCCAAGGTCCAGAATCAGTCCGTCCACCCGGGAGATGCGTTTCGCTTCCAGCACGGACGCCAACTCCGTATAATCCCGTTGCAGGATCTCCACGCGAGGAGTACTTCCCCGCGCAAGCCGCGCACCTGCTGCGCCGACCGCTTCAGCATCCCTGTCCAGCCCGATCAACCGACCGGATTCGCCAAGCCGCTCCAGAATGGCGCGCGCGTGACCGCCTCCGCCGATCGTACCGTCTACATATGTGCCGGAAGTGTTCCAGACGAGCATCTCGGCTACCTTCCCCGCAAGAACGGGAACATGATTGTACTTGTCTGCCAGACCCATGATCATTCCGTGATTTAACGGAGCCGCATGGGTGGAAAGCATCATACGAACAGGGACTCCGCGATCTCTTCGTATGTATGTCCCGATTCGTTCATGACTTTCTCATACTCCCCGGGACTCCAGAGTTCAAAGTGGTCAAGCGTTCCGATGATCAGTACTTCCGTTTCAATGCCGGCGCGTTCGATCAGTTGCCTGGGAAGGGCGATACGACCCTGCTTGTCCATTGAGACTGCCACGGCCTCCGACGAGAGCATCCTGATGAAGATCCGCGTGTTCTGCCTTGTGACAGGCAGTTCTCGCAATCGGGTGTCGATCTGTTCCCATTCGTCGATTGGATAGACGAAAAGACATCCATCGAGTCCCCGCGTGATGATCAGCGTGTCGTCCTCGTCGGTCCGGATGTGCTTGCGAAACTTCACAGGGACGTTGACCCGGCCTTTGTGGTCCACGGTGTAGGTGTATGAACCCAGGAAGTTAACCATTCACGATCTCCCTGTAACACAAAGGAGTAAACACCCTGTCCTGAGGTGGTTGTTTACGAATACTATACAAGTGTTTGGTATTCAGGATGTTCTGGGACCCACTTTGTCCCACTTCTACCCACTATACTACATAGCACCCCCCATATTGTCAATAAAAAATGGACTTACATCGATTTTCTTTACCTTTGGATAAGGGAATCTTCGTAACTCCATGTGCGCAAAAGACTATATGTGTGTTGATACACATCAGGCGTTGACACCATATACCACGAATTTTCGTCGATTCAGGCACTATATGGCAGTGTTCACGCGCAAAGACGCCCCCGGGAGGATTCCTCCCGAACGTGAAAGCCTTTTTGTCAGCCTGTGTGGAATAAAATGCGATGGGGTCTTGCCGGATCCGGACGATTCATTTCAGGGCGCGCCGGCCTGCCGGCTGCATCCGGCCCTGTTACTCAAATGACCCGGGGAGCGTCTAATTGCCGTCTCGGAGTTCTCTTGATCGCCGCGTGGCGGTCTCGACCGCGCTGATCAGCATGCTGCGCAATCCACGGATTTCCAGGTCGTGTACCGCTGCGATGGTGGTGCCGCCCGGCGTAAGTACCTGGTCGCGCAACACCGCGGGATGCTTGCCGGTCTCCTGAATAAGCCGCGCGGCGCCAAGTACGGTCTGGGCCGCCAGGTCCAGGGCGACTTCTCGGGGCAGGCCCATTTTCACACCGCCGTCCGACAATGCCTCTATTACCATATATATATAGGCGGGGCCGCTCCCGCTGAGACCGGTTACCGCGTCCAGAAGATGCTCGTTCACGAAAACGACGCGCCCTACCGCCTGGAAGATACGGGCCGCAATCTGTTTATGTTCTTCGCCGGCGTACGTGCCCGGCGAAATGGCCGCAGCCCCCTCGTCCACCAGGGAGGCGATATTCGGCATCACCCGGACGACAGGATTCTCGGTGCGTGCCATTTCCGTAATCGAGGTTGTCGTCATTCCCGCCGCGATCGTAATCAGCAGCTGATCGGGACGGAGACAGTCGCGTACTTGATCCACCACGCGTTCAATGGCCTGGGGCTTGAGGCAGATCATGACGATATCCGCTTCACGCACCGCTTTACGGTTGTCCGTGGTCCAGCCAACATCCCAATGCTCCGCCAGGTCCTTGAGGTAATCGGACCGCAGACCGGTAATCACGATTTGTTCCGGGGGAACGAGATTTGCTCTGCGTATGCCGCCGAGCAGGCAGGATCCCATGTTTCCAGTTCCAAGTATCATGATGCGACGGTTGTTCAGCATGGTGCACCTTCCGGTCGGTGAAGCCGGGGATCACCCGACGTGGATGGCGGACACGATACGGTCCAGGCCATTGTAATCCTTCACGATCTTCATTTTTCCGAATACACGGCGGTCCGTCATTAAACGAGACACCGCCGCGGACTGTTCCGAGCCGATTTCCAGGGCGATCATCCCGCCTTTTTTCAGGTACGCCGGGGCCTGGTCGATGAGTTCGCGGTAGCATATCAGGCCATCTTCGCCGCCATGGAGGGCCAGCCGTGGTTCAAACGCGCGAATCTCATCCGGCAGGCTGTCCATCTCCCGCGAAGTGACATAAGGCGGGTTGGACACGATGAGGTCCAAAGCGGGGATGGATGACGCGTTCAACGGCGCCAGCAACGAACCCCGCGCGAAGGCAATCCGGCTACGGTCCCGGAGCAGGCGGCCGGCATTCCTGCGCGCGATCCCCAGGGCCTCGTCGGAGACATCGGTTGCATACCCCCGAACCGACGGGCATTCCAGGGCGAGCGTGACCGCGAGGACCCCTGAGCCGGTGCCGACGTCCGCGAAATGGACGGGGCGGTCGGAAGGCGTTCCGCCGGTATTCCGCGCCCGGGTCCGCATGCCCGGTTTTCCAATGGGCACGCGCCGAATCCCATTCAGGAAGGGACGCACGTGGTCTACAATCCTCTCGGTCTCGGGCCGGGGGATCAGCACGGCCGGCGATACCAGGAACTCACGGCCGTAAAACTCCGCACTACCCGTAAGATACTGGACTGGTTCTCCGCGCATCCTTCGGCTGACCAGCGCCGAAAACCGGGAAGTCTCCAGTATGTCGAGACGCCTGGCATGGTCGAGGTACAACGCGAGACGGTTTGACGCGCACACCTCCCCCAGCAGGATTTCGGATTCGACGCGGCTGGCGGGATTCGCCCGGCCGTCCAGCTTGCGGGCTGCCCAGTCGACCGCCTGTAGCACGGTCAACGCGGCAGGGCATTCAAGTCTGTTCATGGGCCATTTCCGGGAATGGCGTCATGACGAAGTCAACTGGGCGATCTTCTCCGCCTGTTCCGCCTCCGCCAGGGACCGGATGATCTCCTCGATGTCCCCTTCCAGTATCTGGTCAATCTTGTAAAGCGTCAAACCGATGCGGTGGTCCGTGACCCTTCCCTGCGGGAAATTGTACGTCCGTATCTTCTCGCTACGGTCTCCCGTTCTCACCTGGGACCTGCGGCTGCTCGCCTTTTCCGCTTCCCGCTCCTGCCGGGCCACGTCAAGCAGCCGGGCCCGCAGCACCTTCATGGCCTTGGCCTTGTTCTTGTGTTGCGACTTCTCATCCTGGCACGATACGACCAGGCCGGTCGGCAAATGGGTTATGCGCACTGCTGAATCGGTTGTATTGACGCTTTGGCCGCCCGGTCCGGAGGAACGGAAAACATCGAAAACGAGATCTTTCTTCTCGTCGATGTCCACGTCCACTTCGGCCGCTTCGGGAAGTATCACCACCGATGCGGCAGAGGTATGCACCCTCCCCTGCGTTTCCGTAACGGGGACCCGCTGCACGCGATGGACGCCGCTTTCGTTCTTCAGCCTTCCGTATACCCCCTTGCCCTCGACCTGGAAAATGACCTCCTTGACGCCCCCCCTTTCAGCGCCATTGGAGTTCAGTGTTTCGGTCTTCCATCCGCGGCTGTCCGCGTACCTGCTGTACATGCGGTACAACTCTCCGGCAAAGATGGCCGCTTCGTTGCCGCCTGTCCCGGCCCTGATTTCGCAGATGATGTTTCGCTCGTCTTCGGGATCCCTGGGAACGATCAACCGCGTAAGTTCCTGCTCGAGTTCCGCTTTATCACGATCCAGACATTCCACTTCGTCCCGGGCAAGTTCGGCCATGTCGGGGTCGGCGCCGGACTCCTGAAGCACCGAACGGGCCGATTCGAGGTCATCCAGGATTTTCCGGTACACGCGGTACCGATCGATCACCGGGGTCAGTTCGCGGTATTCCCGCCCGATTTCGCGCAGCTTCTGCGGATTGGTGGTTACGGAAGGATCCGCCAGCTGACTGTCGAGGGATTCGAAGCGTCGAACGATATTTTCGAGTTGATGGAGTAACATGGAGGCATGGCAAGGTAGGGGAGCGGCGGCATCCAATAGTCGAGAACAGCCTGGACTGTCGGGCCTGGAAGGGTCGGGCGACTTCGATCGCGGCTTACTCGCTGATTCCGTACTTTCGGTTGAAGCGTTCCACGCGTCCTGCGCTGTCGACCATTTTCTGCTTTCCGGTGTAGAAGGGATGGCAAGCCGAGCAGATCTCCACGTGGATCGTATCGATCGTCGAGCGAGTCTTAAAAGTATTGCCGCAGGCGCAACTTACCGTGATTTCCTTGTACTCAGGGTGAATTCCACTCTTCATCGGGCTGACTCCTTGAGGTCTGCGGCCGTGTTATAAGAATCGCCGGGCTGCTTGTTTGTTTAAGCGCCCAGCCAAAAATAGGTGGAGTCTGGCAGACTGTCAAGCATCTTTTGCCTTCAGGCCCGCCCGTCCGGGACAAATGAGTTGCCGACGAAAAGCCGGTTCCTTATATTTACGTGTCTTTTTCCATACGTCCGGAAACATGCTGGAGGAACGAACGGCACAAGTCCGCAAGGAGCGCAGGCAATATGGCATTGATGAAACTACTGAGAGAACGAACCCACGTCGTCATGATTATCCTGGTCATAGCCTTCATCGGTCTGATCGGCCTGGAATGGGGCGCCGACATGGCGGGCAGGGGGCCGGGTGGGCAGAACACCGTGGGATCGATAAACGGTGAATCGGTGTCCTATGAGGAAATGCGGTTTGAAGTGGAACGGGTGCAGGAAATCGAACGCCGGCAACAGGGCGGCACCCTGGACGAATTCAGGAGCCGGGAGATCATAAACGAGGTATGGGACCGGCGCATCGAACTCACGTTGCTCGGACAGCAAATCGGAAGACAGGGGATTTTCGTAACCGACGCCGAAATACTGGAAGCGATTCGCAACAATCCACCGGAATATGTCCGGCAGCAGGAGATGTTCCAGACGGACGGCGAATTCGACCAGACCAAGTATCTCCAGGCGCTGAACGACCCGGCCGTCGAAGGCTGGGCGTTCCTCGAAGACCAGTACCGCACGCTGCTGCCCCGGCGGAAGCTCATCAATCGGGTGATCTCGGGCGCGCGCGTCACGGATCTGGAAGTAAGGCAGGCTTTTGAGGAACAAAACGAGCAGTTGACGGCCAAATACCTCTTTTTCGATCCTGAAGATCAGGAAGTGGAACCGGAATCGATCACCGACGGCGACATCGCCGCGTACTACGCGGATCATGCCGAAGCCTTCATGGAGGACGACCGGGTTTCGTTAACCTACGTCAGGATTCCGAAGCAACCGAGCGTGGCCGACTCCCAGCGCGTCGAACGGCAGATCGACGAGCTATACGGGCAGCTCGTCGACGGCGCCGATTTCGCAACACTGGCCAGGGACTTCTCCGAGGACGCATCCAATGCCGCCGAGGGGGGAGACCTGGGGTTTTTCGGTAGAAACACCATGGTCCCGGAATTTGAGGCGGTAGCCTTCGCAACGCCCCCGGGCACCATCTCCGAACCCGTAAAAACGCAGCACGGATGGCACATTATCCAGGCGGAAGAGGCTACGGACAGGGATGGCGTAGAGCAGGTTCGCGCGCGCCATATTCTCTTGAAGACCATTACTGGCCAGCAAACCCTCAGCACGCTGCTTGAACAGGCGGGACAACTAACAACCCGGGCACTCGAAAGCAGCCTGAGCGAAGCCGTCCTCGGCATGCCGGATTCCCTGGAGATCGAAACCACCGGGTTATTCACCGACCGCCCCGACGGATTCATCCCGGGCATCGGGTACCTGGTAGGCGCTTCGTCCTTCGCCTTCGGTTCGGAACCCGGTGACATCAGCGAAGCGCTGGAAAACGCCAACGGTTTTTACGTACTCGCGAACGCAGAGGAAAAGCCGGCCGGCGTGCTGCCCCTGGAGGAAGTGGCTTTGCGCATCCGGTCGATCCTCGTGCGGAATCAGAAAATGGATCGGGCCAGACTGCGGGGCGAGGAGGTCAGGGCGGGCCTCGGCGGCGGGAACCTTGACGCGTTGAGCGGCGCCCTGGCGGACCGTGTCGTCGCCACGGATCCCATTTCGCGACAACAGGCTTTCATCCCCAGAATCGGGCAGGATCTGGCTTTCATCAAGGGCGCGTTCCAGCTGGCGGAGACCGGTGCGCTCAGCGAAGTGGTCGAAGGGGAAAGGGGTTATTACCTCATTCAACTGGTAACCAGAGAGCCGGTCGACGAGACAACCTACGAAATGGTGAAAGATGGCCTGAAACGGCAGCTGCTGCTTCAGAAGCAGAATCAGCTGTACGAGGAATGGCTGACCAAGCTGCGCGAAGACGCAGACATCGAGAACAACCTGAGGGCCTTTTTCGCCATATAAGGCTTATCCGCTTCCATCGGCCAACCGCTGAAGCCACCATACCACCCCATCGGCAGTCAGCGGACGTAGTACGCTACATGATCCGTTCGCGCATCGCGGCGATCATCCTCCGGGCACGCATCCTGGCCTCGTACTTCTGTTGCGCCAGGCGGCGCCGAGTCGGGTTCTCCACCTGCAACTGCATGTGAAACCTGAAGCATTGGGACGTGCCCGATGGACGCACGGTCATGTAATTCAGTCTTTCCTCGTCGAAGTAGAACCGAATGCCCTCATCGGGAAAACCGGGCCACTGGTGCGCATCCGCGTACTTGCCCGCAACGAAGGTTTCCGACGACAGCACCGGAAGACCGTCCAGCGATATGGATTCGCCTTCCCGGACGCGTTCCCCCAGGTCGGCGCATCGCCTGAGGCAATCGATCTTCCGCGTCAACCCCTCCAGTCCCGCGAATTCTCCCCACTGCGGAACGGGCACGACATCGGTCACGAAACATCCGATGTCAGGATCCAGGTAGATCTTTTCGTCTATCAGGTCATAGATCGTCGTCCCGATGGACGCGGCATAGGCCGCCACCTCGGCGAGCAGGATCGCGGCGAAGACCCCGTCCTTGTCCCGCACGTGCCCGTTCGTTCCCATGGCCTCGGCCGTGGCCGGCGGGCCACCCAGTATACTGAATCCGTTACTTTGTTCAAGGCACCCCACATTGTAGCTTCGAGGCTTATCATCCATATCCACGGCCTGATAGATGATGTCCCTGAAACGGGGATCCGACAGGTCGTCTCCAGACCAAACGCGTTCGACCGCATTGGCGATCAAGCCGAAACCGACCCAGGTCTTGATGACGCCAAGCCCGTACTTTCGAGCGAGCCGGACCAGTGCGTCGGTCGTAATATGGGAAAGCACGACGAAGGACTCCTCCGGCCGGGGGCGAAACGCCCGTGAATCCCCGGCATCCCTGGACAGGCGGTACCAGAGCAGCAGGGACCAGGCATCGTCGGCCGACAACAGGATATGGGACCTGTTCTCGTGGTACTCCCGGGATTCCAGGGGGACCTTGATCACGAGTCCCGCCCGGTCGGCATCCGGGTCGGTCCCGATCATGAGGTCGAGGCCTTCCAGGGTTTCCGCGCCGTACTGTTCCCGGTAAGCGTTCACGGCAATCTCCGCAGCCATGGGGTCACCGGGGTCCGGTTGTTGTTCAGGGTGATCCTGAAATGCGGGGAAAAGGCCGTTGAGCTCGTTCAACTGGTGCCTGGTTATCCGGTTCACGCGGGTGAAACCGAAGTCCTTCAACAACCGCGGCACGGCCTTACGCCCGGCCCCGTGGAAGGCGCAATACCCGATCCGGACAGTGGGCGCCCAGGACTTCGTCATGGCCGGGTTGGATATGAAGCCCCTAATCTGGTCCTGGTACATCCGGTGGATATCGACGAGGGGACGGCCCAGGTAGTCGAAGCCGGACAACGGGACCGCCCCGCCCAGAAACACGAGCCTGTTGCCGTCCCGGCCAGGATCCTCGGGGTGATCCGGATCGACGCCGGCTTCATTGTAGTCCACGAGGGCGATATGGGCCGGGATCGTTCTCCTGATGTAGTCGTTATAGATTACGGCACGTTCCCCCGGTGGAAACTGCGATCCCGTACCGGCAGAAAGCTTGTAGCCATTGTATCTGCGGTCGTTGTGGCTCGCCGAGATCAGGATGCCCATGTCGGCGCCCAGCGTTGGAATGGCGAAGGTCATTTCCGGATAGGGGCAGGCTTCGTCGAACAGGTAGACCTTCAGTCCCGCCGCCAGGAAAACCCGGGACACCAGCCGCGCGAAGTCCTGGCCCGCGACCCGGCTGTCATATCCGATGACGATGGCCCCGAGCCCATGATCGACAGCGTATTTCGCCACGCCCGTGGATTTCAGCAGAAGAACGATGTTGTTGAGGGTATTCGGCCCCTTGAGGATGGGGGCATCCATGCCGTCGCGGGAAAGGATCTGCAGTTCTGCATCCGACATCGCGGCCTTGCCGCGTATACCCGCCGTGCCGAACTTGATCTCGTCCACGAAGGCTTCGACCAGTTCGGCCCACCTGTCCGCTTCGACCGCGGTTCTCAGTCCTTCTCCGAGCCGGGGGGACAGCCGGATGATGTGCGGGTCGGTCAGCCAGCCGCGGAGATTCGGGACTACGTTGCGGCGGGCCTGTTCGTAGAGTCCTTCATCGATCAGCCCGCGCCGGAACTGCCCCTCGAGGAAGGCGAAAATCCCGTCTTTCGCCTTTCGTACGACGGCGTCATCGGCGATCGCCATGGGATCACCCGTTGGCGATATGGACCTGCGTACGGCTCTTTCCGAGCCGGCGGAACTGAACGACGCCATCCGCCAGGGCAAAGAGGGTGTCGTCGTTGCCCCGCCCGACGTTCGTACCAGGCAGAATACGCGTTCCCCGCTGCCGAACGAGGATGTTGCCGGCCCGGACGCGCATGCCGTCTCCGGTTTTCACGCCGAGAAACTTGGGATTGCTGTCTCTACCGTTGCGAGAACTCCCTACGCCTTTCTTGTGGGCCATGTCAAGGCTCCTCTCAAATCAGTTGGTCACGCTTGGGTCGTAGTTGATTCCGGTTATTTCGAGCGCGGTATACTGCTGCCTGTGCCCTCTCTTCCGGCGGTAGTTCTTACGGCGTTTCATCTTGAACACCACGATTTTGGGATGACGCCCCTGTTCCGTTACCCTGGCCGTCACGGTAGCTCCGGCCACCGTCGGCGTACCGACCAGCGTCTCCCCGCCGCCCAGGAGGAGTACCTGGTCGATGGTGATCTCCTCGCCCACTTCGGCGGCAATCTTCTCGACCTTGATCTCATCCCCCTCGTTGACACTGAACTGCTGATCGCCCGATCTGATCACAGCGTACATCGATCACTCCTTGTCCATTTGGTCCGGTCACTTGTACTCGTCGGTCACGTCCAGGTCCCGTTTGCCCGAAAACACGCGGAATTCCTCCACGTGCAGAAACGGATCTTCCTCGATCTGAAGTTGCATCTTGTATTCGTCCTGCAGGTTCACCAGTTTCTCCCGGCCGTTTTCGTTCAGACTCAACGCCACGGTGGGATGGACCTTGAGCCTGAGCCTTCGTTCTCTCAGACCCGGTTTTGCCCGCTTCAGCCACCGGCCGATCTGGGTCACCATGGTAAGGCGCGACATGATTCGTCCGGTTCCGTCGCACACCGGGCACGCTTCGCTGAAGGTGAAGAGCAGGCTGGGACGGATCCGCTGACGGGTCATCTCTATCAGTCCGAATTCGCTGATCTCCTTGGACATGCGTGTCCGCGCGCGGTCGTGCGCCATGACCTTTTCCATCTCCTGGTGCACCTGGCGCCGGTTTCCCCGGTCTTCCATGTCAATGAAATCTATAACGATGATGCCCCCGATGTCCCTGAGCCGAAGCTGCCGGGCGACCTCCGCGCAGGCTTCCAGGTTGGTCTGGTACACCGTTTCCTCGTGCCCCTTGGATCCCGCGTACCGTCCCGAATTCACGTCTATCGTCACCAGCGCTTCTGTGGGTTCGATGAGTATGTATCCGCCATTCTTCAGCCATACTTTCCGGTGCAGCGCCTTGCCGATCTCGTTTTCGATCCCGTAGGCGTCGAACACCGGCGCCGTCCCATCGTACATGTGAACGCGCGAGCGGAGCTGGGGGGCCACCCCCTTGAGGTATGCGAGGATCTCCTTGTATACCGCTTTCGAATCGATGATTACACTGTCGATATCGGGCGTGAACAGATCGCGTATCATCCCCGACGTCATTTCGACGTCCTTGTGGATCATGGCGGGGGCCGATGTATTCCCGACCTGTTTCTCGATATTCTTCGAGATTTTGGTCAACTGCTTGAGATCGTTCTTCAACTCGGAATCCGATTTGCCCAGTGCGGCCGTCCGCACGATGACCCCGAAGTCGTCGGACTTGAGGCTTCGGGCCAGATCCCTTAGCCTGCGTTTTTCGCTCCAGTCGTCGATACGTCGCGACACGCCGACGTAATTGGCATGGGGAACCAGCACGAGAAACCTGCCCGGCAGAGATATCTGGGAGGTGACCCGAGGTCCCTTGGTGCCGATCGACTCCTTCGTAATCTGAACTACGATTTCCTGGCCTTCCTTGACCATCTCCTGTATCCGGTATTCCCGGTCCCTGCTCCTGCCGGACCCGGAATCCTGGTTCTCGTCGTCATCGAAATCGATCCAGTCGGCCCCTCCGGTGACATCCGACGCCTGCAGGAAGGCCGCCTTGTCCATGCCGATATCGACGAAGGCTGCCTGAATACTCGGTATGACCGCCGTTACAACGCCCTTGCAGATATTCCCGACCACGCGTTCGTGTTCCGGGCGTTCGACCAGAAGCTCAACGAGATGGTTGTCCTCGAGCATGGCAATGCGCGTTTCGTGCGTGGCCGTCTCAACTATGATATCTTTCCGCAAATAAAAACCTTCTGTCTGGCTCCAGGAGAGCCGGTTAAAGTAAGCGTTCCAAAGTAGTAAAATATAACATGTGGACCGCTTGATGTCAAGCTTCGACTGGAATGTATGGCTGTATCTTCGCGAGTACCTCTCGGGGTTCCAGCGTCGTCATGCAAATGTTGCCGATGGGACATTCGATCCGATTGCAGCCGAGACAGTCGACGCTTTCCTTCCGCACCACACCGTGTCCATCGCCCCATGGCCCCTGTGCCCGGGGGTCGGTCGGACCGAAAATACCGACCGTCGGCACGTCCAGCGCCGCGGCCATGTGCATCGGACCGCTGTCGTTACTGACCAGCAGGCAGCAGCGTTTGAGGTAGGCGCCGAGATCCGCGAGCGTTACCGCGGGGATAACGAAGGGACGGTTACGCATGGCGCCGGCCACCGCTTCGACGAGCGCCTCTTCGCCCGGACCCCACATGACCAGGACTTCCACGCCGAATTCATCGATCAGGGCGTCTGCCAGGCGGCCGAAACTGTCCGGCGGCCACCGCTTGATTGCCCATCCTCCACCTGGATTCAGCCCGACGACCGCGCGGCTTTCCTGGATATGCCCACGCAGCCACCGTCGCGCCTTTCCCTCGGCCGTTCCGGGTATGGCGACGGCTGGACGGCTGGTGACGACCGGGATGTCCAGGGCCTCGAGGGTCTCGAGGTGGAAAAGGACCTCGTGCCCCGCCCGTTCCGGGGGCGCAACCACGGTGTTGTAGGCGAGGCGACGCCCCCTGAAGGCGTAGCCGACCCGGTTCGCCGCCCCGCTCAGCCAGGTCAGCACGGCGCTGCGCGGGTTGCCGAAGAGGTCTATCGCGAGATCGAAACGCCTGCGGCGCAGGTTACGGTAGAAACGAGCCTGCTCGCGCCAGGACCGCCGGAAACCGGCGCGTTTCCACCGTCGAACCGGCAGCACGATGAGGTCATCCAGGAATTCATTCCATCTCAATACGTCAGCGGAGGCCTCTTCCGTCAGAAATGTGATTCGGGCCCCGGGAAACCGCCGCTTCAGGTTTTCGATTACGGGCGTGGAAAGAACGACGTCCCCTGTGGCTCGCAGTTTTATGACCAGGATTCGTTCGGGTGATACGGGCATGGATTGTTCCGGTTGGTTGATTAAACGGACCGGCCTAGCAGGGATTCCGCGGTGTCGAGCACTTTGCGCGGCGAGATCGATTCGATGCAGGGCGTCGGCCTGATGCAAAAATCGCGGCCGCAGCAGTTGTCCGTCTCGGCCCGCAGCGCGACGTGCCCTTCCTCAGCCGAATAGGGAAACCAGATCTCCGGCCGGCTCGGTCCGAAGAGGCCGATCGTAGGTGTGCCCACGGCGACAGCGATATGCATCGGACCACAATCATTTGAAACGTACAGGCGGCAACGGTGGATCAACGCCGCCAGACGGGTGAGTGAATCGGTATGCACGACGGGACAGTCATGGGCGGTCAGCGCGTCTGTTACATCCTTGAACTCCCGCTGACCCGGTCCCGCCACCAACAGGACCGCCGCTTTCAGTTCTCCGGTCAACCCCGCCGCCAGTTCGGCGAACCGCCCCGCGCTCCAGGTCTTGGCCGGCCAACTGGCGCCGGGGTTCAAGGCGACAATCGGACGGGTGCCGTCGATCCCCTGCGCCCTAAGCCAGGAGTCCGCCCACTTCGCGTCTTCCACGGAGAAATGCACTTCGGTGCGATCGTCCTCGACCGGAACCCCTATCGTCCGAACGGCGTCCAGGTAGGCATCGAGCACCCGGCGGGATCCGGTCCGCCTGATCTTGACATTATACGCCCGGCCCCTTCCCCGCACATCATAGCCGACCCGGTACCGCGCGCCCGTGGCCAGGGTCAGCAACGCGCTTCGGGGATTGCCGAAGAGATCGATCGACAGGTCGAACCGCCGCTTTCGCAAAGAACGGAGGAACCGCACCTGGGCAGCGCACCGGGTCAGGACGGCCCGGCCTGGAAGGAGCTCGTCCGGCAGCACGATCACTTCTTCCAGGTGGGGGTTCCGTGCCAGGACCGCCGCGGGTCCCGACTCCGCCAGATAGTAGAGGCACGCTTCCGGGTACTGACGCTTCAGCGCCCTGATCACCGGCGTGGTAAGCACGACATCGCCGATGAACCGCAAACGGGATATGAGTATCCGATCCAGTTCCGGTGCTTTCATGGTAGTCAAGGGGTGTCCATTTAGCGCGCGGTATCCGAGCACGTGCGGAATCCGAGCGCATGTGGAATCCGACTATCCGGCCTGTTCGCTACCGGCCCACCTGGATGTGGATCGCAGGATCTCGCGGTCGGAGACCACGGGTTCCGGATCGGACCGCCGCCGCTTCATCACCGCGTCCCACCGGGCCGTTGCGTCCACGAGCGCTCCGAGAAAGGCCATATCGCCCTTCAGCATCGCGCCGAACGAGCGGGCGATCATCCATAGGACATGACCGGCCAGGTACCGGCCGTCCCGTACGTTGCGCCACACGAAGAGGATCCGGTTTCTCTTGCTGACCCGGTCGATGCGGGTCTGATCATGGTTGGCGCCGATCGTGGCGCCGTGATCGTGGTCAAGCCGGCTTTCCGGTTCATATCGCACGGTCCATCCCCGCTGGTACGCACGGAATGACAGGTCCAGGTCTTCCGAGTAAAAGGGCGCGTACAGGATGTCGAATCCACCGAGCGACAGGTACTTGTCCCGGGAAACCGCCATGGCGGCCCCATTGGCGTACAGCGTGAGTCCTCCGGTTTCGCGCCGGGACTCGCTTTCGGCCCACCTGAGCCGTAACAGCCCGCAGTGCATGTACCCCCGCACCAGCCCGCCGCCGGGACGCCGGTCCGCGGCGTGGTAGACCCGGGGATTGACGGCAAACACCCGGTCATCCCGGAAATGGGAAAGGAGCGGATCCAGGAACGGGCCGGTGGCGACGACGTCGTTGTTGAGCAGGACCACGACGTCGTGCGATGCCCGGGACACGCCCGTGTTGCACGCCGCGGCAAAACCCCTGTTCTCTTCGTGCCTGGCCACGACCGCATCCGGACAGGCCGCCTCTATCCTTTCGACGGAGTCGTCCGTGCCGCCGTCGTCGACCACGACGATCTCCGTACGGTCCGCTTCCCCGTGATCCTTCAGTGCGCGCAGGCACCGTTCGATCAATGAACCCGCGTTCCACGTCGGTATCACGATACTGCATCGCTTGCCCTGTGCCATAATTCAGTCCGAATTGTCCGTCACGACGGCGACTGCGCCCGGCCTTCCGGGCTATCCTTCGCCCGACCTTCCATATTCTCCTTCACCCGGCCTTCCGGGCTATCCTTCGCCCGGCCTCCCGTACGCTCCTTCACCCGGGATCCGTGCTGCCAGACCTTGACCAGTCTCAGGAACGAATAGATCCCCATACACAGGCTGAACAGCAGGCCGGGGAACCCGTCCCGGTACCCCTTTTTAACGATGTAGCACTTCCAGGCCATCCCGACAGGTGAAAGCACCAGGCGCAGTCGTCCCACACGCTGCCCCGCCAGGATACGCTCTTCCGCGTCCACCGTGGTGTACAGGTTGATCCGTGCAATGAAATCGGATAGCGAGTTGTGCGAATCATGGTAGAGATCCTCGTGGATCAGGCCCAGTTCGCCGTGGCCGTCTACCTCGATATGGGCGTGCGCGCCGCCCGTCCAGTACCCTTTCCCTTTTCTCAGCAGCCGGGGCTGGTAACTCGGATTGAGGGTCCCGTGTCGGATCGGAAAACGAAGGAAGTGTTCCAGGCGATGGATCTTGTAGGCGTCGCAGTCCCCGCCGTCCCGCAGCAATGCGCGGATACGCTTCTCGAGCCCGCCGGTGACGTATTCATCCGCGTCGAGAAAGAGTATCCATTCCCCGCGGGCCTGCTCCATGCCGAAGTTCCGCTGGTCGGCGAAGCCGGACCAGGCCCGACGGAACACGCGGGAGGCGTAGGATTCCGCGATTTCCACCGTGGCGTCGGTGCTGTAACTGTCGACTACGACGATGTCGTCGGCCCAGGAGACGGGATCCAGGCAGCGGCGGAGTTTCCGTTCCTCATTGCGGGTGATTACCACGACGGACAGCGTTTGCATGGGAGTCGCCGGTGGAGGTGTGCGGTTTCAGGAGGACTGGCCGCCCGCCGCGCCCGATTCGAAGTCGGCGGAGCGGCGGGCGTGCAGGTGCCATAACTTGGCGTACTTGGCGAAAACGTAACAGGCGGAAAGGCCGCACAGGATGAAGCCGGGCAGGCCATCCAGGAAACCCCGCTTCAGCACGTACATTTTCACAAGGGTAAAAATCGGACGGAACACCAGATCTGTCAAACGGAAACGCCGGCCCGACAGGTATAGCTGGCGGGCGCCGAGACTGGTAAAACTGTTGAACTTTCGGAGGTAGTGGTGGAGGGTGGGATCGGTATCGTGGATCATCGGGTGTTTCAGATCGCCGGTCGTGCCCTGGATGCGCAGCGACTCGTGGACCTCGTCGTCGGTAAACCGGGGTGCGGCCGAACGCCGGAACAGGCGGAGTACGTAGTCGGGATACCAGCCGCAGTGGCGAATCCATCGTCCCAGGAAAAACGTCTTCCGAGCGATGCGGTATCCGGCATGCTCGCCCGCATCCACTGTGGCGAGGATCTCATCCCGCAGGTCCGGCGGGACGCGTTCGTCCGCGTCCAGCCAGAGTACCCAGTCCCCGCTGGCATGCTCCAGGGCCAGTTGCTTGGTCGCGCCGTAGCCACGCCACTCCGTTTCGATGACCTGGTCGGCGTACTTCCGGGCGATGACGACGGTGTCGTCCGTGCTCCCGGAGTCCACGAGCACGATCTCGTCGGCGAAGCGCGCGCTCTGCAGGCAGGTTTCGATCCGGAGGGCTTCGTTCCGGGCTATGATTATGACGGAAATGGACATGGCGCCGGCTCCCGTCGATCAGTGTTCCGGGGCCGTTTCGATCATTACAGCCGGCCCCGCTTCTTCCGGTTCTCTGACCGAGTCGATCATGGCCTCGACTTCCGGTCCGGGCCTGGGGAACAGGGGCGTGAGCGACAGGGTCACGGCGAAGTTGATCAGCATGCCGATCGTGCCGATCCCCTGGGGATTGATGCCGTTGGAAAACAGTCCGAAGGTCCAGGTTTCCATGTTGAAGAACACGCATGCGATGATGTAGAAGGCCGTGAAACCGATGCCCGCCACGATGCCGCACACGGCGGGCACGGTGCCCACCCGCTTGCTGAAAATACCCAGGACGATGGCTGGAAAAAAGCTCGCCGCCGCGAGGCCGAAGGCGAAGGCGACGACCTGGCTGACGAAACCCGGCGGATAGATCCCGAATATCCCGGCCACGACTACCGCCATACCGATCACGCCGCGGCCCACGGCCAGTCGCTGCTTCTCGCTTGCCTGGGGGCGCAGTACGCGGTAGTACAGGTCGTGGGATACGCTGGCGGAAATAACGAGCAGCAACCCGCTCGCCGTCGAAAGCGCCGCCGCCAGTCCGCCCGCCGCCACCAGTGCGATGATCCAGCTGGCCAGTTCGGCCATTTCCGGCGTGGCGAGCACGATGATATCCCGGTCCGGACCGGTAAGCCCACGGGCCCGGAGCGCCGCCCGACCGTCCATGCCGTCCGCGCCTTCCGAGTCGAGCCACACCCGGTGGGCGACCTGTACGGCGGACAGTTCCGCCGCCGAAAGGGAACCTCCGCGGAAGATCTCGTTGTCCTCGCCGGCCGAATACCGCATGACTCCGTCCCCGTTGTCCATCCACAGGATGAGGCCGGTCTTTTCCCAGTTTTCGAACCAGGACGGAAGTTCCTGTGCGGTCTTCCCGTTCAGGCTGTCGATCATGTAGTACCGCGCGAAAGCCGCGGTCGCGGGCGCCGTCAGGTACAGCAGGGAGATGAACAGCAGCGCCCAGAAGGCGCTCCAGCGCGCCGCTCGGACTGATTTGACGGTGTAGAACCGGACGAGCACGTGGGGCAGGCCCGCCGTACCCACCATCAGCGCGAGCGCCACGCAGAATACGTTGACCTTGTCCCAGCCCCCCACGAAGGTGGCCGTATAGCTGCTGAATCCCAGATCGGTCTGAATCTGGTTCAGTTTCTCCAGCAGATACACCCCGGACTGGCCCGCGATGGACGGCTCCAGCGTGCTGCCGAGTCCCGCCTGCGGCAGCGGACTGCCGGTGAGCTTTATACTGATGGCGATCGCGGGAATGAGAAAAGCGGTGATGAGCACCCAGTATTGGGCGACCTGCGTCCACGTGATGCCCTTCATGCCGCCCAGCGTGGCGTAGATGAAGACGATGGCCATCCCGATGATCACGCCGACGTGGATGTCCACTTCGAGGAACCGGCTGAAGACGACCCCTACCCCGCGCATCTGTCCCGCCACGTACGTGAAACTGATGAAGATCGCGCACGTCACGGCGACAATGCGCGCCAGGTCCGACGCGAAACGGTCGCCCACGAAGTCCGGCACGGTGTAGTGGCCGAATTTCCGAAGGTAAGGCGCGAGCAGCAGCGCCAGCAGCACGTAGCCGCCCGTCCACCCCATGAGATAGACGCCGCCGGCGTATCCCATCGTGGAGATCAGCCCCGCCATCGAGATGAAGGACGCCGCGCTCATCCAGTCCGCGGCCGTGGCCATTCCGTTGGCCGCCGCGGGCACGCCCTGGCCGGCGACGTAGAATCCCTTGGTGTCCCGGACGCGGGTTCGCCACGCGATGAAAAGGTAGATTCCGAAGGAGAGCGCTACGAAGAAATAGGTCCACGCCTGAACGGACATAGGCCGATTCTAACCTTCCTGTTCCGTACTTTCGAGTTCGCGACGGTGCCGTTTATCCAGGCGGTTCATGTAAAGGCAGTAGGCCAGGATGAGCAGCACGAACACGATGATGCTGCCCTGGTGGGCGAACCAGAAACCCAGGGGAAAGCCGGTGCCGGATATCCGGTAAGCGTTGAGCGCGTCCGCGAACAGGATGCCGGCGCCCAGTCCGGCCAGGGCCCACAGCCCGAGCAGCACGGCCATGAACCGAATGTTGGCACGCCAGTACCGGCGCAGGGCCCGTGCGGCCTTGTTTCCGGCTGTATCTGTCGATGCGGCCATGTCGGTCCTCCGGTTCATCCCGTTCCGTTCAAGCTTTGACAACGCTCAGGTTCGCCTCTACGTACATGCCCGGGAAGATGAACGCGAAGTATTTCTCCCAACGCCGGGGAAACCAGTTGGCGACCAGGCTGATGCCCAGCACCCGGTAGATATCGCTGAAAATCAGCCTGCAGCCGTCCATTCGGAACCGCCCGTCCCGGCACATCTGGGTGATCGTCACGTAGCCGAAATGATGATAGTGGGTCAGGTCGCCATAGGACAACTGGGAAGAGTAATGGGGCGTGACGATACGGATTGAAGCCCCGGACCGCGCGATGCGGAAAACCTCGTCCATGGCCCTGGCCGGCTGGCGAATATGTTCCAGAATGTGGGACATCTCGATATGATCGAACTGGCTGTCGCCGAAGGGATAGGGATACTCGTCCAGATCATGCACGACGTCCACGTGCGCCGCTTCGTTGATATCCAGGCCGACGGCGCCTTCCAGTTTCCCGAAGGGACCGCAGCCCATATCGAGTTTGGTCGCCATATTTAACAGTTTCCATGCCTGTTGCGGCCTGCGCGCGAGCGGGCAACATGGTACCGGAAGCCCGGGTGCCTGTCAAGGTAATTAGCCCGTAATCGATTCGCTCTCAGACGCGGATTATTTCGCCTGTTCCGGCCCCGGGGGGACCATCGAGCATGGCGGCGATTTCGCGGTAAACCCGCTCCGGCGGGATCTCATCGATCCGCCCGTTGACGGCGTAGAAGGCGCGGTGCCCGGCGCCGGGTGGTTTCCAACAGGCCGGATCACTCGTGGCGTGGAAGGAAAGGGTTGGCGTTCCTACAGCGGCGGCCAGGTGAAGTACCCCGGTATCGTTGCACACGAGCAGATCCGTGGCGTGGAGCACTCCGGCTACCCTCCGCAACGACATGGGCGGCACACTGCGCAGGGGCGTGGATGCCGCGTCGCACAGGGCGCGCAGCAGTGCTTCGTCCCCCGGTGCGGATATGACCAGGATCCGGGCGGAGAGTCGGGTGGCCAACTCGTCGCATACACGGGCCAGTTGCCCGACCGGATACCTCTTCCTCACGTCCCCGGTTCCGAAGTGGACGGCGACCACGGGGCCGCCGGGCGCGGTCGGACCTCCTGCCAGACCTTCGACTACTTCACGTCCTCCGGCCCGCTCATCCTCGGACATGGCATAACCGTAGGAGAGGTCTTCCGTATCCGCGCCGGCGTATCGGACCACGTCCAGGTTCCGCTGGATCTGGTGCCTGGGTTCGGGATCGACGGGTACGCTTACCGTGTAGAACGGATTATGATCGAGGTGATCGAAGGTGGGTGTCGCGGGTCCCATGACCACGGGGGCGCCCGAAAGCCAGGCGATCAGGTCGCTGGAGAGGGAATGGGATACCGTGTTGAACACGACGGCGAGGTCGATGGACCCGCGCATCAGGTCGACGAAAGAACGGATGTCTCCGGGTCGCCAGCGAAAACCGGATTCGTGGAAAACCAGGACCTGGTCCACGTCCGGATTGCCCTGGGCCACGGGATACAGGTAGGCGCGGACGACCAGGGTCAGGCGCGCATCGGGAAACCGCGCACGCAGCGCGCGGATCGCGGGGGTGGTCAGCAGGAAATCGCCGAACTGGTCATGCTGCCGGATGATCATGATCCGGTTGATGCCGTCCGGGTCGACCGTGCCGGGCGGCGCGCGGCGCTGTCCGAGGGGATGGCTTGCCAGCCATTTAAGCACGCGGGTCTTGAACCGCTTCTCGATAGGATACCACATCATCCACCGCCCGTTATTCCGCGACGGGTTCCTGGTCCCGGAACTGCAGGTTGTAGAGCTTCCGGTACAGGCCGTCTTCCCGGATCAGCGATCCGTGATCGCCGGTCTGCACGATACGGCCACGGTCGACCACGACCACCCGGTCCGCCTTCTGCACGGTCGACAGACGATGGGCGATGACCAGGGCCGTCCTCCCCGCCATCAGCCGGTCGATGGCCTCCTGGACCAGCAGTTCGGACTCGGTATCCAGGCTGGAGGTGGCCTCGTCGAATATGAGGATCTGGGGATCCTTCAGGATGGCCCTTGCGATCGCGATGCGTTGACGCTGGCCCCCGGAGAGACGCACGCCGCGTTCCCCGAGATATGTTTCGTATCCATCGGGCAACTGGTCGATGAAGGCATCCGCGTTGGCGGCGGCCGCGGCGGATCGAATCCGGTCCACGGGCATGTCCTGCACGCCGTACGCGATATTGTTGCGGACCGTGTCGTTGAACAGGATCACGTCCTGTGTCACGATGCCCATCTTGTCCCGGAGGGACGCCACGGTGACCGAACGCAGGTCTTTCCCATCAATCTCGATACGCCCGCAGGTCGGGTCGTAAAACCGTGCGACGAGGTCAACCAGGGTGGACTTGCCTCCACCACTCGGTCCCACGAGGGCCACGGTCTCTCCCGATCGGACCACGAGATCGATATCCTCCAGGGCGGGTTCGGCGGACCTGTCGTACCGGAAGGCAACACGGTGGAACCTGATTTCCCGCCGCAGGTCGGGAAGCCGCTCCGCATCGGGCGCGTCCGTGATTTCGGGCGCCGTGTCCAGGATCGAAAACACGCGGTCGGCGGCCGCGATTCCCTCCTGGATCCGGTTGTGCACCTGTCCGAGTTCCTTGACCGGTTTCATCATGGAAAAGAGAGCGAGAAAGAACGTCAGGAAATCCTCCGGCGCAAGCAGGCCGCCTTCGAGGACCTGCCGGCCGCCGTACCAGAGGATCGCCAGGCCGACGAAGCTGCCCAGGATCTCCGTGATGGGGCTGGCCAGGTTGTGCATGTGGGTCAGTCGAAGCAGCGTGGCGAAGTAATGCTGGGTCTGCCGCTTGAACTTGCCGATCTCGAAGGATTCCATGTTGAAGGCCTTGACCACCCGTACGCCGGCCACGGTCTCCTGGAGCGTCGAGGTCAGATCGGCCATGGCTTCCTGTGAGGCGGTGCTGCTCCGGCGCAGCCGTCTGCCCACCGTGGTGATGACGAGGACGCTGAAGGGAAGAAGCACCAGGGAGACCAGCGTCAATTGCCAGCTCAGGATCAAGAGGATCGCGAGGTAGACCACCACCAGCATAGGTTCCTTGATCAACGTCCCGAAGGCGGCGGAAACCGTCCCGTTGATCTTCATGACGTCGTAGGACACGCGGGAGATGAGCTCCCCCGTGCGTTCACGGTGGAAGTAGGACAGGGAAAGCCGGTGCAGGTGGATATAGAGATGGTTCCGGAGGTCCTTGATGACCCCGTTCTCGGCGTAGGCCATCAGGTAGGCCTGCAGGTAACTGCTGATGTTCTTGATCAGGAGGATGAACAGGATGATCAGGCAGAGGCGTTCCAGCGTAGCCTGCCTGGTCGGCCGGGTGATCAGGGCGTTGGTGCGATCCTTCAACGACTCGCGCAGGCCCGCCATCCCGGTCCGCTGCTCCAGCCGGTTCGCCGAATCCCGCGCTATATCGAACTGCCCGGTCTGCCCGGACTGCCCGGTCTGGTCCGTCCGAACGGTTTGCCCAGCTTGCCCGGTCTGGTCCGTCTGTACGGTTTCCTGGCCGAACAGGGTCTGCAGAAAGGGCAGGGCCACCCAGACCGTTGCGCTGCTGGTCAGCGCAAAGAAGGCCATGCACACCATGGCGCCGGCCATGAAGTACCAGTAGGGCTTTACATAGGACAGTATGCGGAGATACAGGTTCATGAAGGGCCGGGATCGGGATCAGGCGGGATGGGCTATTGATTCGGCGTAGAGCGCTTCCACACGGTCGGTCATGGCATCGAGATTAAAGCGTTCCCTGGCCTGTCTGCAGCCGTTCTCCGCGATGCGCGCGCGCAACCGTTCGTCCGTAAGCAGCGATTCGACCGACCGCGCGAGCCCTTCCGCATCGCCTCCCTGGAAGACCAGGCCCGTTACCCCGTCCTCCACGGTATCCAGCGTCCCGTCGGACCGGGTCGATACGCAGGCAACGCCCATGGCCATCGCCTCGATGACGGTCGCGCCGAATCCCTCCGCTCTGGAGGGAAATATAAAAATGTCCATGGCGTTCAGCAAGGCGGGAATATCCCGCCTGAAACCCGCGAAAAGCACAGTCTCAGCGAGGTCGAGTTCCCGAGCGTATTGAATGATTCCGTCGTGGTACGCTTCCTCTCCGTAGCTGGCCTCGCCCGCCACGAGGAAACGCAGGGGCATATCGGGATGTCGGTCCCTGAGCTCCCGGGCGGCCTGCAGGAACTCTTCGTACCCCTTTCCCGGAGAAACGCGCCCCACGGTCCCCACCACGACGGTGCCGGACGGGAATCCGAGCGACTTTCTCGTTTCCATCCGGTCGTAACCGGTGGGATCGAACCGTTCCAGGTCCAGGGCCGGATGCACGGTAACTACGCGATCCGGGTCGATGGGACAGGTCTCGCGCACGTTCCGGTTCAGCGTCTCCGATACCGTAATGACGCGGGACACGCGGCGGTACAGCCAGCGGTGCAGAGGGTCCTTTTTTGTCACGTAGGAACCCACGTGCTTGGTGAGGACGACCGGTCCATCGTATCCCGCCAGCCGCGCGGCGGGCACGGTCTGCCAGAGGTCGCGGGAAAGGTGGAGGTGGAGGACATGGGGCCTGAAGCGCCGTATGCACCGCCCCAGCGCACAGGTAGAAACCGGATTCACGTATCCGCCGATGGGGATGGTCTCGGTCGGGAAACCCAATGCCCGGGACTCGCCGGCGATCGATCCCTTCGGATGAAGCACCAGCCGCACGTCGTGGCCGCGGGCCCTGAGATTACCCGACAGGATCGGTACGTGCATCTCCGTACCGCCCCAGGCCAGGGAGGAACACACCTGCAGGATGCGCGCGGGCGCCATGCGGTCCATGGCATTCCTCTTGTCGAAGGAGATTGAGAAAGGGGGACGCTTACGGGTATCCGGGCGGCCTGCCCATTCCGGCGGGATACGAGCGGACCGGCATTACTTCCACACCTGGTGCCAGGCGCATTCGGTCTGAAAGATGTAGTTGTTGCACTGGCTGCAGATCTCGAGTTCGTCGTACCGGTTCTCAATCATCTTCTGCCGGATCTCCTGGATCGGAGCGCCGTTCCAGACCTCCCTGATCGATTGCTTCGATACGTCGCCTACCTCCACCTTGAAGTCGAAATCGAGGCAGCAGATGGACACGCGGCCGTCGTTGGCGATGACGAACTCCTCCCAGGGATGCTTGCAGGGAAAGGTGAAACCGCCCGCGGACGAAGCCTCGGCCTGGTCGCCCACGTTCTTGTCATCCACGCTTCCGGTCCACGTGGTGTAGCTTTGCACGACGACGTTGTCGGCGATGGGTGCCCACAGCTCCTGGAACGCCTCGACTTCGTGCTGGGTTTCTTCCATATTGATGATCGTCACCGTGATCTCAGGCGTCCGGCTGACGGTGGACCGTTTCAGTTCCATCAAGTACCGCGCGTTTTCCACAACCTGTTTGTAATCGAGACCCACGCGCACCGCTTCGAAGGTGTCCGCCGTCGCCCCGTCGATATCGATGTTGATCTTGTCCAGCTTGCAGTCGATGAGCTCCTGGGCCTTCCGGGGATCGATGAGGGAACCGTTGGTGCTCACGCTGACCGGCACGCGGGGCAGCCGTTTTTTCGTATACGCGATCATGTCGACGAGTTGCCTGTTGATGAAGGACTCCCCGAACATGAAGGGCTGTATGAGCTTGATGTATCGGGCGTTCTCGGCGCACTCGTCGATGATCTTGCGGTACAGCTCCATGGACATGTTGCCCTTCTTGCGGCTGAGCAGCTCCCTCGGGCACATGATGCAGTCGGCATTGCAGAAACTCGAAGACTCGATGCTGATCACTTCGGGAAATCGCAGTTTACGCGCGACGACGGCATTGCGCAGGACCCGCTGAAGCGGTTCGTACCGGGACGCGGTCTTGTAAAAGGTGTCTTTCAGGCCCATCGGGTCTCAATCATCCTTCCAGTTGAATTCTTCGTCGCCATCCCGGATCAGCCGGTTGTAGCCCGGTTGCCGGGTCCTTACTTCCTCGGTCCGTATGGGCGGGAACATCCGTCCGCCCCGCTTCCTGTACATCCCGTATTCCCAGGTCTTCGCGTACCCGGACATGACCGATACAGATGAAAGGACACAAAGCAGAAGTCCCTGCATCCCATCGAGATACCCTCGTTTCATCACGTACAACTTCCAAAACGCGCCCAGGGGAGCGAGGGTAATGTGCACCCAGGTAATCTTTCGGTCAGGCCGCGCCTTTAGCCGGTTTCTCACCTCGATCGACGTGTACTCGTTCAGCTTCTCGATATACTGATACAGGCTGGTGTAGGCATCGTGTATCAGGGGAGATTCGAGCCTGCCGGTCGGTCCGTCCACCATGAAGGTCTCATGCACCTGGGTCCGGGTGACGGACGCCTTCGTCCGTCGGAAAAGCCGGAGCGGCCGGTCGTCTCCCCATCCCGCCGCGTGCCGGATATGCCTGGCGAGGAAGTAGTTCTCCCTTGGTACCTGGTAACCGTCGCAGGGCGCCGGTGTCTCGAGGAGGCGCCGTATGTCCGACTGCAGGGATTCACTGAGCCGTTCGTCCGCGTCCAGGTTCAGCACCCATTCGGAAACCGCCCGGTCCAGGGCCTGTTGTTTCTGCTGTCCACTGCCGTGCCGGTCTACATGAAACAGCCGGACTTTCTCGTGGCCGCTGCAGATCTCAACCGTGCGATCGCTGCTTCCGCAATCCACCACCACGATTTCGTCGACCCATGAAACGCTCCGCAGACAGGAATCGATATGCGGTTCTTCGTTATAGGTAATGACGATTACGGATATAGAATCCATACATGCATCATCGATCCCGTTCAATGGCGTAATCCACCATGTTCAACAGGGCTTGCATCGCAGGGGTCTCCGGTTCTTCGGCCAGGATCTTCTTGGCCTCTTCCGCGTATGCCAGCGCCTTGCCTTTCGCGTAGCGGATGCCGTCGTGGACGTGGACGAATTCAACGATCTCGTCGCAGACGCGGTCGCTCCACTCCGTTTCAAGCAATTGCTCCACGCGCCGGTTTCCGTCGCTGGAGGCGTTGCGGAGGGCATGGATCAGGGGCAGGGTAACCGTGCCTTCCCGGAAATCGTTACCTCTCGGTTTGCCGATGACGTCCTCGTCCCCCGTGAAATTCAGGATGTCGTCGGTTATCTGAAACGCCATTCCGAGCTTCTCGCCGAACTCGCCGAACCGGCGGGCGGTCTCGGCCGACTGGCTCGAGAGGTAGACCCCGGAATCGCAGCCGCACGCGATGAGCGAAGACGTCTTGTTGCTGATGATGCGGTAATATTCCGCCTCGGTCGTACTGATGTTGAACCGGCGTATGGCCTGGTGCAATTCGCCCTCGGTCAGCCGTTCGACGCATTCTGCGATTTTCGTCGTGATCCTCGAACAATCCAGTTTCGCGATCAGCGTCAACACCCTTGCGATCACGTTGTCGCCCATGAGCACCGAGACATGGTTGTCCCAGACTGAATTCAGCGTGGGCAATCCGCGCCGGGTCGTCGCCCGGTCCACCACGTCGTCGTGGATCAGCGTCGCGGTATGGCAGAGCTCGATGATAAATGCCGCCAGCATGGTCTCTCTGCACGGCGAGCCGTATGCCGAGGCGGAAAGGAAAACCAGCGCGGGCCTGAGCCGCTTGCCCTTGGTGCGAACCAGGTGAGACCAGATCTGGTTGATGACTTCCACGTCGGATCTGGAGATCTCCCTGATCTGGAGTTCAAATCGGTCGAGATGCCACTGAACCGGCGCGCTGATTGTACTGAAGTCTATGAATGCCCCCGATTTGCTGTGCGGTTACGCACGCTGAAATACATGCAAATATGGTGTGAATTCGACCGGAAGTCAACCCAATTCGCCGGTGTGGGCGCGTAGTTGGCGTTGGCGGCAGGACCGGGGTTACGGCAGCGTCATTACGGCCTGCTGGGCCAGCCGCAGCAACCCGGAGGGGAAAACGCCCACGGCCAGGATGGCCAGGGCGGAGACGCATAGCGCCGTCATGCCGCTGTAGGACAGACGGCCGGTCGCGTCGACTGATTCCCGAGCCGCGGGGCGCATGTACATCCAGATCACGACCCGGAGGTAGTAATACAGAGACACCCCGCTGAAAAGCAGGCCGATCACGGCCAGTTCGATATATCCACCGGTCACCACCGCGCTGAAGAGGTAGAACTTCGCCATGAATCCGGCCGTGGGCGGTATGCCGGCCAGAGAGAACATGACCACTGCCATGATCGCGGCGAGGAGGGGATGGCGGCTTCCAAGGCCGGCCAGGTCGTCCAGGGTCGCGCATGTCGATCCGCGGGCTGTGAGCACGGCAAGCACGCCAAAGGCGCCCAGGTTCATCGCCGTGTACACGATCAGGTAGAATATGACGCTCGCGCTGCCGTCCTGGCTGTTTGACATGAAGGGCAGGAGCATGTACCCGGCGTGGGCGATGCTGGAGTAGGCCAGCAGTCTTTTGAGGTTGGACTGAACCAGCGCCACGACGTTTCCGACGGCAATCGTAAGGACCGCCAGCACCGAGATCAGCGGAATCCAATCCACCATGAGGCCGGAAAAAACCGAATCAAGCAGCCTGATCAACACCACGAAGCCGGCCGCCTTGGATCCGGTGGACAGAAAGGCGGCGACGGGCGTGGGCGCGCCCTGGTACACGTCCGGCGTCCAGGCGTGGAACGGGACCATGGAAATCTTGAATCCGATGCCGACCAGCAGCAGGCCCAGGCCGCCGAGCAGCAGTAGATTCACCGCGTCGCTGCGCTCCCCGGCCAGGGTGTGCGCAATGACTTCGTACTCCGTACTGCCGCTGGCGCCGTAGAGCAGGGCCATTCCGTAGAGGATGAAGCCGCTGGCGAAGGCCCCCAGCAGGAAATACTTCAACGCGCCTTCGTTCGAACCGGCTTCACGCTGTTCGAAGCCGATCAGCACGTAGAGCGAAATGGAGAGCACTTCCAGACCCAGGAAGAATGAAAACAGGTCGGTGCCCGCCGCCATCATGCTCATGCCCGAAACGGCGTAGATCAGCAGCGCGTAATACTCGCCGTGGCCAATCGACCGGGCTTCGGCGTAGGAGACGGATATCAGCACGGTCAGCATGGCGCCGGCGATGAATATCAGGGTGGCCACCAGGCTGAAATCATCCGACACCATCATCGGCGACGTATCCGAAAAGGCGATGGGATCCTGTCCCAGCTGGTTTACCGCAACCACGCCCGAAATCGCCAGGAGCACCAGGCTGAGGTATGGTATGCCCCTGCGAAATCTTTCGAACAGGCCGACGATCAAGACCACGGTCGCGGAGGACACGAGGAAGATCTGCGGCATCACGGCATAAAGGTTTATTTCGGGCAATACCGTATTCATCGATTATCCTGGCTGGTTCCCCGGGTCGCGTCCAGGCCGGCCGGCCGCGACGCCGATTCGGTGGATGTCCCGGTCGTTCCCGCCGGAGCTGTCTCCGCGAGACGGTGGGTCTGGACCAGAAGTTTCTGTACCGAAGCCTCCATGGTCCGCAGAACCGGATTGGGATACACCCCGATCCAGATGATGAAAAGCGTCATGCAGGAGAGGACGGCCGTCTCCCTGAATGAGAGATCCTTGATCCCTTTGTTCTCGTCCCTGGTCAAAGGACCGAAGATGACCTTCCTGTACATCCGGAGCATGTAGACGGCCGCCAGGATGACCCCGGTGGCGGCAACCACCGCGATCGCCGCGTGCTGTTGAAAAACCCCGACCAGGATGAGGAATTCACCGACGAAATTGCTCAGGCCCGGAAGGCCGACGGAGGCCAGGGAGAATATGAGGAGAAAAGCGGAAAATACGGGGATCGTGTGCCAGAGCCCGCCGTACGCCTCCATGTCCCAGGTATTCCGACGCTGCACGAGCATCATCGCGGCGAGGAACAGCCCACCGGTAGACAGCGCAAGGCTGACGATGTGGACGACCGCGCCCTGGATGCCGTGCTGATTCAGGGCGAATACGCCGAGTACGACGAACCCCGCGTGACTGATGGTGGAATAGGCGATCATCCTTCGAATATCGGACTGCGCCAGGGCGATCAGTGCGCCGTAGACGATTCCGGCCGCCGCCGCCCAGCACATCAGGGGCGCCAGTTCGGCCAGTGCATCGGGAAACATGGGAAGGGTCAGGCGAATGAACCCGTAGGCCGCCATCTTGACGAGTACAACGGCGAGGACTATGGCATCGGGCAGCCAAGTATGGAACGGGACCATGGGTACCTTCACCGCGAAGGCGGCGATGAAGGCGAGGGCGAGCCAGAACTGTACTTCCGGCGGAATGGCAAGCTGGTACAGCGCCGCCATCTCGAAGGTGAGGACGCCGTGGGCCTGGTGATAGAGAAAGGCCAGCGTGATGACGGCGGCCAGCATGAGCAGACTGCCGAATATGGCGAACAGGAAGAACTTCAGAGCCGCCA